>Ga0209050_1000283_pt1 | contig 107761 bp, 84 predicted proteins | sample Araplavi_mTSA_r2_FD_184276 | JGI IMG/M metagenome (GOLD analysis project Ga0209050, IMG submission 184276) | Arabidopsis root microbial communities from North Carolina, USA - plate scrape MF_Cvi_mTSA_r2 (SPAdes) (version 2) | ecosystem: Host-associated > Plants > Roots > Endosphere | place...
GGTGCCAGATGGGCAAGCTGGCGGGCAGCTTCACGGTCACCGGCAGCCAGCTCGGCGGGCCGCTGTCGGCCGCCTATGCCGCGCTGTACCTGGACGGCCAGGCCCGGCTGCTGCTGGAGCCGCAGCCGGCGGGCACGCCAACGTCGCTGAGCTTCACCGTCAGTGACGCGCACGCGCTGCCGCCCGATCCGAACTACCGCGTGATCCTGCGCGTCAACGGCGAGCAGGCGCTGGACACGCCGCTGCTGGCCTGGACCTAAGGCCGCGATGAACGCGCCACAACTGCTGATGCCGCCGGCCCTGAACCCCGAGCTCGGCCCGGCCGACCCGCTGTGCGCGCTGTGGCTGGCCCAGGTCAGCCTGCGGCTGCGGCGCGAGGTGGCTTGGTGCTGGCACCAGCGCGGTGTCAGCCAGCCGCCGGCCGGCGCGCTGCCGGCCCTCGGCGACCCGGCGCAGGACAGCCTCGACCTGCTGCGCTTTCGCGACGACAAGCGGCGCTTCTTCGACGCCGACCCGACCGCGCGCTACCTCGACGACTGCCTCGCAGCATTGGCACCACCACCGCAACGCAGCGAACGGCGCGGCGACTGGGCGTGGATCGCCGACGAATGCGCATTGACGCCGGCCGCGCAGTTCGTGCTGGCCTGTGCACTGGCCGGCCGGGCCGATGCCGCGCTCGGTCCGGTCTGCGCCGCCTGCCTGAACGATGCGTCGCGCCCGTGGCCGACGCTCGCGCTGGCGCAGCGCCTGTGGGACGAACCGCTGGCCATCGCCGCTTGTGCCGATGCCGGCCATGCGCTGTTCCGCCACGGGCTGCTGAGCCTGCCGCCGGGGCGCGATGCGCTCGACTGGCAGCAGCCGCTGGAGATGCCGTCGCGGGTCGCGCAGGCGCTGCTCGAACCGCTGGCCGCGGACGACGACGCGCCACCGCGCCGCGAGATCCCGCCGGCGCTGCAGCCGCTGCTCGCGCGGCTGCGCAGCGACCCGCCGGCCGCGATGCAGCTGCTGCCGCTGCAGGGCGCGCACGGCACCGACTTCGCGGCCTGGGCGCAGACGCTGGCCCGCGCCTGCGGCCGCGGGCTGACGATGGTCGGCGACGGCGTGTCGGCCGAACGCGGCTTGGCCGGGCTCGCGACGCTGGCTTGGCTGCAGGGCCACGACCTGCTGCTGCCGGAGCATTGGCAGGAACGCTGCTGCGCCGGTGCGGCCGAGGGCGCCTGGACCGCGCCGGTCGCCGCGCTGCCGCTGCGCTGGATGCTGCCGGTCGGCGACGGCAGTGCCGGCCTGCGCGGCGTGCCGGCCGGCCTGCTGCTGCCGGCCTGGCCGATCGCGCCGCTCGACACGACGGCGCGCACCGCGCAGCTCGTGCACGGTCTCGCCGGCGCGGCCCCGGCGGTGCGCGCCGCCGGTGCCGAAGCGGCGCGCCGCTTCCGCCTCGCCGAGCGCCCGCTGGCGCGCGTCGCCGCGGCCGCCTGCGGCCTGGGCCCGGAGGCCGGCGCGCGCGAGCTGTTCGCCGTCTGCCGGGCCGAGGCGCGGCTCGAACTCGACGGCCTGGCCAACCCGGTGGCGACCCGCTTCGGCCTCGACGAGCTGGTGCTGCCCGCCAACCAGGCGAGCCAGCTGCGCGAGATCGTCGATGCGATGGGCGCGCTCGGCCGGGTGCACCACGACTGGGGCACCGCGCGGGCCTGGAACGAGAGCGGGCTGTCGGTGCTGTTCTGCGGCCCGCCGGGCACCGGCAAGACGATGGCGGCCGAGGCGCTGGCTCAGACGCTCGCGCTGCCGATGGTCCGCATCGACCTGTCGCAGGTCGTCAACAAGTACATCGGCGAGACCGAGAAGAACCTGCGCCGCATCTTCGACGCGGCCGAGACCAGCGACTGCCTGATGTTCTTCGACGAGGCCGATGCGCTCTTCGGCAAGCGCACCGAGGTGCGCGACGCCCACGACCGCTTCGCCAACATCGAGATCAGCTACCTGCTGGAGCGCATGGAGCGCTTCAAGGGCCTCGCGGTGCTGGCCAGCAACCGGCGCAAGGACCTGGACGACGCCTTCACGCGGCGGCTGCGCCACATCGTCGAGTTCCCGATGCCGGGCGCGACCGAGCGCGAGCAGCTGTGGCGCCAGGCCTTCCCGGCGCGCGTCGACATCGGCGCGCTCGACTGCCGCTGGCTCGGCCAGCAGTTCGAGCTGGCCGGCGGGCACATCCGCTCGGCCGCGTTCAACGCCTGCCTGATGGCCGCCGGTCGCGCGCCGCAGGCCGACGCGCGGGTCGACATGGTGCAGGTGCTGGGCGCGGTGCGGCGCGAGCTGGAGAAGATGAACCGGGTCGCCGGGCGCGAGCAGTTCGGCCGCTATGCCGCGCTGCTGGAGAACATGCCATGAGCCCGCCGGACCGCCAAGGGCCACGAAGAGGCCCCTTCGGTGCCTTGGGCGAATCCCGCAGTGCGCAGCACGAAGGTACTCCAGTGAGCCTGGAGATCGGGCGGCTGTCGATCACGCTGCACGGCGGCTCGGGCGCGCTCGGCGACGGCGTGTCCGACGCGATCGAAGGCGCGCTGCGGCAGGCGCTCGCGCGGCACGCCGGGCTGCACGGGCTGGCGGACGCGGCGCAGCTGGACCTCGGCGTGGTGGACGCGCCGATGGACGCCCACCGCATCGCCGACCTGATCGCCGCGCGGCTGCTCGCGCTCGGCGGGGAGGGCCGCTGAATGGCACTGTTCCCGTTGCGCGGCGTGCTGGTCGAGTACGGCATCAACCTGCTCGGGCCGATCCCGAACATCGTCGTGTTCCAGTTCAACCCGGAGTCGATGACGCGCACCATCGCGATCCCGCCGCCGCCGGCCACCGCGTCGGCGCAGCCGCGCACCGAAACCCATTCGACCGCCGCGCCGCCGTCGGAAAGCTTCGAGGTCAGCGCGCAGTTCTCGGCCGCCGACGACCTGGGCGCCGGCGGCGTGGTGTCGGCGATCCCGCGGGTGTTCGGCGTCGGCCCGCAGCTCGCGGCGCTCGAGAAGATGGTCTACCCGCCGACCACGCCGGGCGGCCTGCTCGGCGCGGCGATCGACGCGATCGGCTCGGCGCTGTCGGGGCCGAAGAAGGACCCGCCGTCGCAGCCGATCCCGCGCGTGCCGCTGCCGCGCATCCTGTTCATCTGGGGGCCGTCGCGGGTGCTGCCGGTCAGCATCACGTCGATGACGATCACCGAGCAGAAGTACGACGTGCTGCTGAACCCGATCCAGGCCGACGTGAAGATCGGCATGCAGGTTTCCAGCCAGGCGCCGGCCGACGACGCGGTCGGCGAGGGCGCCTGGCAGTACTCGCAGATGGTCAAGGACACCCAGGCCACGCTGAACCTGGCCAAGGTGATCGAGTTCGCGCTCGACATCATTCCCTTCTGAAGGAGCCGCGATGTTCCTGCCGAACTCCCGCTACCACGGCCTGCCGACCGTGACCGCGACCGACCGCGCCGGCGCCGAGGTGGCCGCCGTCAAGCTGCGGCCGCTGCCGGACACGCCGGGCGACCCGGCCAGCGTGCGCGCGCACGACCAGCTCGACGCGATCGGCGAGCAGCGCTATGCCGATGCGACCCGCTACTGGCACGTGGCCGATGCCAACACCGAGCTCGAGGCCGGCAGGCTGCTGCAGCCGGTCGGCCGGCCGATCAACCTGCCGCGGGGCTGAGCAGCATGGCCAAAGCCGAGTTCCGGGTCTTCTTCGACAACGCGCCGGTCAGCAAGGAGCAGCTGGCGCGCTTCACCGAGATCCGCATCGACCAGGCGATCGGGATGGCCGCCGAGGCCGAGCTCGACTGGCCGGTCGGCACCAGCGACCAGGGCGTCTGGAACGGGGCGGAAGAAGACTGGACGCGGGTGCGCGTCGAGGTCAAGGTGGCCGATGCCGACTACGTGCCGCTGATCGACGGGCCGGTGGTCGGCAACCGCTGCGAGCTGAGCGCGCAGCCCGACCAGAGCCATGTGACGCTGGTGGTGCAGGACGACAGCGTGCTGTTGAACCGCGATGAAAAGGTGCAGCTGTTCGAGGACATGGCGGCGCAGGACATCGTCAGCAGCGTGTTCGCCGAGGCCGGGCTGACGCCCGATGTCGACGCCACCCCCGGTGCCGGCGCGGCATTGCAGCGCGTGGTGGTGCAGCGCGGCACCGGCATGCAGCTGCTGCGCGACCTGGCGCGGCGGCTCGGCATGTTCGCGTACGTGAAGCCGGGCGAGGCGCCGGGGGCGAGCATCGGCGCGTTCAAGCGCCTGCAGCTCGCGCCGGGCACGCTGCCCGAGCTGCTGCTCGTTGGCGACAAGCGCAACGTCGCGAAGTTCTCGGCGCAGTACGACGCGCTGCGGCCGCTCGCCGGCCAGGCCGGCAGCGTCGCGCTGGCCGACCGCAGCGTGCTGGCCGGCCACAGCGACGCGTCCAGCCAGCTGCCGCTCGGCGATCTGGCGGCGCACGACCTGGCCACGCCCGGGGTCGCGCTGCTCAGCGGCACGCGCGAGGAGCAGGCCGACCTCGACGCCGCCACCGCCGCCGCGGTCGACCTGTCGTCCTGGGCCTGGGCCGCCAGCGGCGAGCTCGATGTCGACGACTACGCCGGCGTGCTGCAGCCCTACGAGGTGATCCGGGTGCGCGGCGTCGGCGGCTTCCTGTCGGGCGACTACCTGGTCGGGCGCGTCACCCACGTGCTCAGCGACAGCGCCTACCGGCAGCGCTTCTCGCTGCACCGCAACGCGCGTTCGGCCGGCAGCGGCGGCGGCGCGGGCGGCCTGCCCGGAGGGATCTTCTGATGGAAACCGGCAGCCTCGAACGCCTGGTGGTCGAGCTGGCGTCGCAATCGCGGGCGCGCCACTGGGGCAAGTACCGCGGCATCGTCAGCGACACCGCCGACCCGGACGCGATCGGCCGCCTGAAGGCGCAGGTGCCCGAGGTGTTCGGGACCGACGTGGTGACGCCGTGGGCCACGCCGTGTACGCCGTACGCCGGCCCGGGCGTCGGGCTGCATGCGGTGCCGCCGGTCGGTGCGGGCGTGTGGATCGAGTTCGAGGCCGGCGACCCGTCGCGGCCGATCTGGTCCGGCGGCTGGTGGGGCAGGTCCGACATGCCGGCCGACGAAAAGGGCAAGGCCGCCAAGCCGACGCTGAAGATCCTGCGCAGCGAGCAGGGCCTGCTGGTCGCGCTGGACGACGATGCGAACACGCTGACCTTGTCCGATGGCCAAGGCAGCAACCTGCTGACCGTCAGCGTCAACGACGGGCTGATCACCGTGAAGTCGACCGCCAAGGTGGTGGTCGAGGCGCCGCTGATCGAGCTGACCGATGGTGCCAGCCACCCGCTGGCCTTCGGCGATTCGCTGCTGCAGTACCTGAACCAGCTGGTCAGCGTGTTCAACGCCCACCTGCACGTCGGCCAGACGGTGATGGGCATCCCGGTGACGCCGATGGCGCCGGCCACCCCGTTCCCGCCCGCGACGCCGTCGCTGCTGTCGACGCGCGTCACCACCGGATGAGGTCGCCATGCCGAACCCCTTGAAGGCCGGCACGGCCGACAACCTGTCTGCGAGCCTGGCGCTCTACATGGACACCGCGATGAAGAACGAATGGCAGGCGATGAAGGGCGAGGCGCTGCCGAAGGACGACCAGGGCGCGCAGGACCGGCAGATCCTGTTCGCGGCCATCGCGCAGGGCGTGCTGAAGTTCCTCGAAGACCACCGGGTCGACCTGGTCACCACCGACGACAGCGGCGACTCCGGCCTGACGACGCACCACCACGCGATGGCCTTCACGGTCGGCACCTACCGGGATCCGCTGCCATGAACCGCGCACCGCACGGCCGCCACCTCGCGTTCCCGTTCCACATCGGGCCGGACGGGCGCAGCGCGACGCCGGCCGACCTGACGGACCATGTGCGTGGCGAGCTGATCCAGCTGCTGCTGACCGCGCCCGGCGAGCGACCCTTCCTGCCGAGCTTCGGCGCGGGGCTGCGCCGGCTGGTGTTCCACCAGAACGACGACGCGACCGCCGGCATCACGAAGGCGCTGCTCAGCCGCAACCTGTCGCGCTGGCTCGGGCAGCGGGTCAGCGTGCAGGCGCTGGACGTCAGCGCGCTCGACGCGACGCTGAACGTCGACCTGCGCTACCTCGTGATCGCCACCGGCGAAGTGAAGCAGGTGCGCTTCCAGCGCCAGGGAGCCTTGTGATGGCCGTGCTGCACGACGACGAACGCCTCGAGGACCGCGCCCGCGACCTCGACACCCAGGGGCTGAACGGCTTCAAGCTCGCCTACGTGACGCTGGAAGCTGCGGCGAAGCCGACGTTCGCGTGGCTGGACGTCGAGTTCTGGAACGATGGCGCGCTGAGCCCGCTGCCGCCGAAGGCCGCGTTCCGCGTGCACGGCGCCGATCGCGCGCGCGGCGGCAACCCGGCGCGGCCGGTCGAGGTGACCGAGGTGCAGGCCGGACCGGACGCGAGCACGCTGCGCCTGAAGATCGCACCCGTCGGCGACTACTCGACCTACCTGCTGTCGACCACCGCCGACGGCCTGGCCGCGCCCGGCAATGCGCTGCCGCTCGCGATGGACCCGCTGCTGAACGCGCTGCCGTTCAAGTTCCGGCCGGGTTGCTTCAACCTGAGCTGCACGCCGCGCACCCCCTTCAAGCCGCCGCCCGACGAGCCGGCGATCGACTACCTGGCGCGCGACTACGACTCCTTCCGCCACGTGCTGATCGCCGCGATGATGCGGCGCGTGCCGGGCTGGCAGGTCACCAGCGAGGCCGACCTCGACCAGGTGCTGATCGACCTGGTCGCCGCCGACGCCGACGAGCAGGCCGACTACCACGACCGGGTGCTGGCCGAGCGCGCGATCGGCAGCGCGCGCAAGCGCGTCTCGCTGGCCCGCCATGCGCGGCTGATGGACTACCACGTGCACCAGGGCAACCAGGCCGGCACCTGGCTGGCCTTGGAAGTCGGCGGCACGCCCGACCTGCCGGCCGGCCCGAACGACGAGTTCGGCGCGTGGACCGGGCTCGACTGGGACGCCGCCGATGCGGTGGTGTTCGCGATGCCGCGCGACGGCACGCGCTGGCGCCGCCGCTGCTACGCGCTGCTGAACCGGCTGCGGCTGTACACCTGGGGCGACACCGTGCGCGCGCTGGCCGCCGGCAGCACCGAAGCCGACCTGACCGGCCCCGCGCCGCTGACGCAGGCCGGCGCCGAGGCGCTGCGCGACCTGCTGCTCGGCACCCATGCGAGCCAGGCGGTGGCGGCCGGCGATGTCGAGGTGCATGTCGACCAGTTGCTGGTGCAGGAGGTGCTGAACCCGGAGACCGGGCTGCCGAACGGCGCGCGCACCGACCAGCGCCAGGTGCTGCGGCTCGTGCCGCTGGACGGGCCCAGGCCGCGGGCCGAAGCGCTGCGCGACCCGTACACCGGCGAGTGGCTGCTGCGCGTGCGCTGGCGCGACGAGGACGCGCTGCGCCGCACCGTCTGCTTCACCTGCGACTGCAACGAGCTGCCGGTGCACGACGTCAGCCTGTTCCACGGCAACCTGGTCCGCGTGACGCAGGGCCGGCCGCGCATCACCACGTTTCGCGCGCCGGGCGCGCCGCTGGGGCCGCTCGACGAGCATGCGCTGGTCGCGACCGACGAGGCGGCGTACGAGCTGGTGTCGCGCCCGCGCGGCAGCGAGCGCGTGCGGCGCGGCGTGCTGTGTCCGCTGCCGGCCGCGCCGCTGGCCTGGCGCGACACGCCGCCCGGCGGCGAGCTGCCGACCCGCAGCACCGCGCAGGTGCGGGTGCAAGGCACGGCGGGGTTCTGGCAGGAGCAGTCGGACCTGATCGAGAGCGAGGGCGACGACGAGCATTTCATCGTCGAGACCGACGAGCTGGGCGGCAGCTCGCTGCGCTTCGGCGACGGTGTCAACGGCGCGGCGCTGGCCGACGGTGCCGTGGTGGTCTGCCGCTACCGCGTCGGCCAGGGGCGCGCCGGCAACATCGGCGCCGACCGCCTGACCGGCTTCCGCGACCCCGGCGGCGCGGTGCTGCGGGTCTGGAATCCGCTCGATGTCGACAACGGCCGCGACCCCGAGCCGGCGGCGGAGATCGTGCGGCGCGTGCCCGAGGCCTACCGGCAGCGCCAGTTGCGCGCGGTGACGCTGGCCGATTACGCGAAGCGCGCCGAAGAACTCCCGGGCGTGGCCCATGCCCGCGCGCGCTATGCCTGGACCGGCAGCTGGCGCTGCGTGCGCGTGGCCATCGACCCGGCCGGCGGCACGGTGCTGGCCGAGCCGCTGCGCGCGGCGATTGCCGGGCACCTGGAGGCGGTGCGGCTGATCGGCGAAGACCTGGAAGTGCGGCCCGCGACCTACGTGCCGCTGGACATCACGCTGACGCTGTGCGCGCAGCCGGCGTACTGGCCCGAGGACCTGCGCGCCGAGCTGGAGCAGGCGTTCGGCGATGGCTGGACGGCGCGCGGCGAGCGCGGCTTCTTCCACCCCGATGCGTGGACCTTCGGCCAGCCGCTGTACGCCAGCCAGCTGATCGGCCGCGCGCTCGCGGTCACCGGCATCGGCCGCGTGCTGCGGCTCGGCATGCGGCGCCGGAACCCGGGCAGCGGCGGCGGGTTGACCGTGATCGACATCGATCCGGCGGCGCTGCCGACCGCCTATGCCGACAAGCTGCCGATGGGGCCGTTCGAGATCCTGGTCGTCGCCAACGACCCGGACCACCTGGAGACGGGGCGCATCCGCTTCGAGATCACCGGAGGCCGGCGATGAGCTGCGACAACGACTGCAAGCGGCCGGTGGCGTTCCCGAAGCCGATTTCAAACCGGCCGGGGCTCGGCACGATCGACTACCGCATCGGCAGCTACGCCGACCTGCGCGAGCACATGCTGGCCCGCATCGACGCGGCGCCCGAACTGGTGGACTGGACGCACCGCGGCACCGACGACCCGGGCATCGCGCTGGTCGAGGCGGCCGCCGAGGTCGGCGACATCCTCAGCTTCTACCAGGACCTGTATGCCAACGAGGCGTATCTCGGCACCGCGAAATGGCGCGACAGCGTGGCGCCGCTGGTGCGGCTGCTCGGCTACCGGCTCGCGCCCGGGCTGGGTGGGCGAGGGCGCTTCGCGTTCACCGTGAAGGGCGAGCGGCCGGTGCTGCTGCCGGCCGGCCTGGGCGTGAAGGCGCAGCTCGACGGCACCGATCCGCCGGCGGTCTTCGAGACCACGCGCGAACTGGTCGCGTACCCGGCGCTGTCGGCCTTTCACCTGTACCGGCCGCGGCGCGCGCCGGAGATCCGCTACGGCGCGACGGTCTTCACGCTGGTGCTCGATGCGAACCCGCCGCCGACGCTGAAGGCCGGCGACCGGCTGATGGTGGGCGTGGCCCGTGACGGGGGACAGTCCTGCGACCATCTGCAGGTGCTGGTGGTCGACAAGGTCGAGCAGGCCTTCGGCGACACCGTGCTGACGATGAAGGGCGCGTTGACGAGCCTGAAGAAGCCGGTGTTCAGCCTGGTCGCGTCGGCGTTCTTCAGTGCGCCGGCGCTCTCGGTGGCGTCATCGTTCTCGCTCGCGTCGACCACGACGAACCTGTTCACCAGCGCATTCACCAGCCTGCAGGTCTTCACGCCGAGCCTCGACCTGCTGTCGTTCGCGCTGCTCGGCGCCGGCCTCGGCGTGCCGACGCTCGCGTCGACGCCGCGGCTGCAGGCCTGGAAATTGGGCAGCACGCACCGCCACTTCGGGCACAGCGCGCCGGCGACGCAGGTGGTGGTGACGAAAGGCCGCGCGGCGACGCAAGACACGAGCTATGTGCGGCGCCTGGACGGCAGCACCTACGCACCGGTGGTGCCGGCGCTGTCGGCCCGCCAGTGGCCGCTGGACGGCGAAGTGCGCAGCGTGGTCGCCGGCACGTGGCTGCTGGTCGAGGCCAATCTCAGCCCACTGGACAGCGGAGGCGCCGGCCGCAAGCGGCTGCTGGCGCGTCGCGTCGCGCAAGTCGACCGCCAGTCGCTTGCCTGGGGTTCGCTGAGCGGCGCCAGCACCGTGCTGAGCCTCGACGAGACGCTGTCCATCAGCGAAGGGGCCAGCGCGCTGGCCCATGCCGACATCCGCGGCATCAGCCTGCACGAGGTGCAGGGCGAGCCGTTCCAGCTGCGCGCGCAGTTCGTGCCGACCGCGGCGATGCGCGGCACCGAGCTGCACTTCCACGGCACGGCCGAGCAGGCCGCGGCGCTCGCGAAGCGCGCGCTGCTGTTCGCCGGGCCGGGCGCGCGCGTGCTGGCGGCCAACGCGCTCGCGGTGGAGGGCGGCGGCGTCGATGCCGACCAGCCGCAGTTCCACCGCGTGCTGCTCGACCAGGAGGTCGACTACGCCGAGTTCGGCCACGTCGACCCGCCGGTCACCGTGCATGGCAACCTGGCCGAGGTGACCCAGGGCAAGACCGAGGCGCAGGCGACGCTCGGCGATGGCGATGCGCGCGCGGTGTTCCAGACCTTCGCGCTGCCGAAGCCGCCGTTGACGTATTTGCTGGACCCGACGCTCGCGCCGCCGCAGGTGCCGCAGCTGCAGGTATGGGTCGACGGTGTCGCGTGGACCGCGGTCGACAGCCTGTTCGGCCGCGGCCCCGGCGAGCGGGTGTACATCGTGCGAGAGGACGACGCCGGCAAGAGCTGGGTGCAGTTCGGCGATGGCAAGAGCGGCGCGCGGCTGCGCTCGGGGCGCGGCAACGTGGTGGCCATCTGGCGCAGCGGCAGCGGCGCGCACGGCCCGCTGAAGGCCGATGCGAAGCCGTCCATCGACAAGAAGCTGCCCGGCCTGGATGCCGCATTGCTGCTGGAACCGGTGACCGGCGGCGCCGCACCCGAGAGCGCCGACGGCGCGCGCATTGCCGCGCCCGGCACGATGCAGAGCCTGGGCCGCATCGTCAGCCTGGCCGACCACGAGGCCGAGGCGCTGGCGATCCCCGGCGTGCTGAAGGCGCGCGCCGCATGGACGCTGGTCGACGGCTCACCGCTGGTGCGGGTGACGCTGCTGACCGCGAGTGCCGCGGCGGCCGATGCGGCGGCCGCCGCCGACGCGCTGCGCGCGGCGGTGCGTTCGCGCGGTGCCGCGCGCTGCCCGCTGCTGGTGGTGCAGGGCGCCCGCACGCCGGTCGCGCTGCGGCTGGTGGTCGGCATCGATCCGCTGCGCCGTGCCGACGACCTGCGGCCGTTGATCCTCGAAGCGCTGGGCGCGAGCGGTGAAGAGGGCAATGGCGTCGACGCGTCGCGCGGCCTGTTCAGCTGGCAGCGGCGCCGCTTCGGCGAGGGCGTGCACGGTTCTCAGGTGGTGGCGGCGGTGCAGCAGGTGACCGGGGTGGTGTGGGTGCGGCTGGTGGGGTTGTCCAGCGGGGTGGGCTTCGTGCTGGCCAACGTTCCCGCCACGCAGCGCTCGTTGTCGTGTGCCGGCGACCGGGTGCTCTCGCTCGACGCCGCGTCGTTGCAGCTGCGGCTCGCCGCCGACAAGGAAGGAGTGACGCCATGAGCTCGCCGCGCCTGTCGCTGTTCGAGCGGCTGCCCGAGATCTACCGGCTGCGCGACACCGAGCAGTCGCCGCCGGGCCAGCTCGCGGCGTTCCTCGGCGCGCTGGAGGACACCTTCGCCGCGCTGCACGCACGCACCGATTCGCAGTACCACGACCTGTTCATCGAGCATTGCGACGACTGGGTCGTGGCCTACCTGGCCGACCTGCTCGGCACCTCGCGGCTCGCCGGCGACCCGTGGACGCTGCGCGCCGACGTGGCCCGCACCGTGTTCCACCGCCGCCGCAAGGGCACGCTGGGCGCGGTCGAATCGCAGGTGTTCACGCTGTCCGGCTGGGCCGCGCATGCGGTCGAGATGCGCGAGCGCCTCGCGTGGAACCAGCACCTGAACCACCAGCGGCCGGATGCCGGCGGCACGCCGCCGCCGGCGCTGCGCCGCGACATTGCGTCGGCGGTGCGCGGCGGCACCGCATCGCTGCGCGACCCGGCGCTGCTGTCGCTGGTCGGCGGCGCGTTCGACCCGTTCGCGCGCGTCGTCGACGTGAAGCCGCCGACCGCCGGGATGTCCGGCTGGAACCTGCCGAACCTCGCGGTGATGCTGTGGCGGCTGGAGGACTTCCAGGTGCCGCTGTCGCGCCCGCGCTTCCGCCAGATCGCCGTGGTGCCGGCCGCGCCGCTGTTCCCCGACACCGCGGCGCTCGCGGTGCGTTTCGACGTGCAGGCGCAGGGCGAGCCGTGGCCGCTGTTCAACACGCACCGCTTCGAACCCGACCGCGACCCGCCGCGTCTCGGCACCGAAGACGAGGTGCCCGGCCCGATGCCGCGCGCCCGCCTGACCGACGGCACGCCGGCCGGGCGGCCGGAGGCTTACGTCGAACTGCGCACCTACGCCGTCGCGCAGGACGCGCGCCCCGGGCAGGGCGCGGTCGGGCTGGTGCTGCACCTGCCGCAGGTGCCGTTCGTCGGCCGGGCCTGGCGGGTTCGCGGCGCGAACCTGTGCGCCTGGGAGACCGGCCTCGCGCCGCCGCTGCGTGCGTGGGAGGTCGCGATCGACCCGGAGCGCGGCCGCATGGTGTTCGGTACGCCCGATGCCGACCCGGCGCTGCAGGCCGAGCCGCTGCGCGACGGGCTGCTGGTGTCGGCCACCTATGGGCTGGCCGGGCCGACCGGCGCGCACCCGGCACCAGCCTTGCGCGCGCCGCTGCCGCCGACCTGGCCGGACGAGCAGGCCTACGACCTGCTGCGCATCGACTGGTTCAGCGACCCGCTCGCGCTGCAGCACGCACTCGACAACCTGCCGACGCGGCCGCGACCGCTGGTGATCGAGATCGCCGACAGCCAGACGCACCGGCTCGACCTCAGCGCGGTCGCGGCGATCGGCAACGACGCCGGCCTGCGGTCGCTGCGGCTGGCGCATGCGCTGTGGATCCGCAGCGCGCAGGGCGAGCGGCCGGTGATCCGGCTGGTGCAGCCGCTGCGCGCGCGGCCGACGCAGGTCGGTGGCGCCGGCGCGCCGGAGATCGGCCTGCTCGCGCTGGTGCTCGAAGGCCTGTACCTGGCGCGCGATGCCGCGTTCCCGGCCGGCGACGCGCTGGTGATGCAGGCGGCGCTCGGCGGCCTGCGCCTCTGCGGCTGCACGCTGGACCCGGGCGGCGGCCTGGTGCTGGACGGCAGCGTCAACGGCACGCGCGCCGACCTGCGAACCGCGTTGCGCCTGACCGCCGACTACGGCCTGAGTGCCGCCGAGGCGGACGCCTTCGACCAGGTGCCCGAGATCGACATCGAGCGCAGCATCACCGGCGCACTCGCGCTCGACGCCGGCTACCGGCTGACGCTCACCGACAGCATCGTCGACGCCGGCAGCGGCGTCATCGCCAGCGCGCCGGCGCTGGCCATCGGCGCGGCCAGCGGCAATCCCGAACTCGGCTGGGGGCCCGACCTGGTGCTGCACGGCCTGACCTGCTTCGGCCGCACCCGCGTGCAGACGGCGCGTGGCGAGGGCGGCCTGTTCGTGCACCGGCTGGAGGTGCACGACAACCAGGACAGCCACACCGTCGATGCCTTGCCGGGCTGGGCCGGCAGCTGCCTGAAGTCCTGCTGGTTCCGCGGCGACCACGACCGGCTGCCGCAGCACGTCGGCTGCGTGTTCGCCGCCGACGCGCGGCTGCGCTTCACCGCCGAATGGCATGGCCGGCCGGGCTATGCGCAACTGCGGCTCGACTGCGACCGCCGCGTGCTCGAAGACGGCCCGGCGAGCGACGAGATGGGCGCGTTCGGCTACCGGCTCAACACGCACAAGTGGAAAAACATCGGCATCCGGCTGCGCGAGTTCATGCCGGTCGGCGTGCGGCCCGTCCTGATCCCGATCACCTGAAGTTCACCTGAGGACATCACCATGAAGGGCGACTTCTCTTTTCTTTCTGCCGATCCGCCTCCCCACTACAGCGGCGTGCTGCACCAGCAGGGCCGCGTGCTGCTGGACCGCGACTGGAACGAGGCCGCGGCGATCGCGGCGGCCTGGCGCAGCGCGGTCGGGCGCGACACCTTCGGAACCGGCGTGCTGGCGGTGCCGGTCTCGGGCACCGCGGCGTTCAAGGTGCTGGACGCCAGCACCGACGGCGCGGTCGTCAAGGTCCGGCTGGATGCCGGCCGCGCGTGGGCCGACGGCCTGTCGCTGACGCTGGACAAGCCGGCCAGCTTCGCCGCCAGCTACTTCGCGCCGCCGTTCCAGGCGCCGGCCGCCACCGCGAAGAGCATTGCCGACGGCGTGCGCGACCTGGTGGTGCTGGAGGCCTGGGAAGACACGCTGAGCGGCTTCCAGGATCCGCTGCACCTGATCGAACCCGCTCTCGGCGGACCGGACACCACCGAGCGCACGCAGGCGTACGTCAGCCTGAAGCTGCTGCGCCTCGGGCCGAACGAGGACTGCAGCGCGGCCGCCGGGCTGCAGGACGACCTCGGCACGCGCGGGCGCTTGACGGTGTCGCCGGCCCCGGTGCTGAACATCACCGGCGACTGCCCGCTGGAGGCCGGTGGCGGCTACACCGGGCTGGAGCACTACCTGTACCGCATCGAGATCGCCGACCCCGACGGCGCGGGGCGCGCGCGCTTCAAGTGGTCGCAGTGGAACGGCGGGCTGGTCGGCCGCGGGATCTTCACCGCCGGTGCGCCCGGCACTGCGACGCTCGCGATCACCGCGAACGACCAGATGATCAACCACTGCGGGCTGCAGGATTTCTACCTGGAGGCGCTGGCGCCCGACGGCGCGCGCGGCGGCTGGACGGTGCGGCTGACCGCTGATGCGACGCTGTCGCAGGACGGCGTGCTGGCGCTCAGCAACGTGCAGGGCGCGTGGCCCGCGGCGGCGCCGTCCAGCGGCTTCTTCCGGCTGTGGAACGGCATCGAGCGGGTGCAGGACTTTCCGCCGGGCGGACCCAACCCGGTCGAGTTGAAGGACGGCATCCGCGTCGAACTCGACGCCGCGAGCGCCGGCAACGCGAACTACCTGCCGGGTGACTACTGGACCTTCCCGGTGCGTGCCGCGGGCTCGGTGTTCGAGCCCGCGCCGTGGCCGGTGAACGCGCCGCCGCAGGGCATCGTGCACCACCGCGTCGCGCTCGGCATCCTGAACTGGAGCGGCCCGCCGCCGGTCGACATCAGCTTCGCGGCGGGCGAGATCGACGACTGCCGGCGCATCTTCCGGCCGCTGACCAACCAGAAGATCTGCTGCACCTTCAACGTCGGCGACGGCCGGACCAGCCGCGGCGATTTCGATTCGATCGAGGAAGCGCTGCAGCACCTGCCGGCCAGCGGCGGCGAGATCTGCCTGCTGCCCGGGCTGCACACCACCAATGCGGTGATCGCCGGGCGGCGCAACGTGCGCATCAAGGGTTGCGACACCAAGACCAAGGTGATCCCGCGCCAGGACGGCGCGACGCAGGCGATCTTCACGATCCGCGATTCGCAGAACGTGGTGCTGGAGCACATGGACCTGGTGACGCTCGGCGGCACCGCGATCGTCGTCGGCGCGACCCGGCGCGGCGAGTGCAGCGAGATCGAGGTCGCGCACAACCGCATCCTGGCCTGCACCAACGCGGTCCGCGCGCGCCAGGTGCGCGGCATCCACCTCCACGACAACCGCATCCGCATGCTCGACAAGCGCGGCAGCGACGTCGCGATCTACCTGGCCGGCGACGACGGGCTGATCGAGCGCAACGACATCCGCCTGGTGCCCGCACCGGCGATGCCGCCGATCGAGGTGCCGACCGAGCCGGACCCGCTGGACCCGAACGACCCGTGCGCGAAGCTGGAGATCGTCTACGTCAACCCGCGACTGTTCATCACCTACGTGAACGCGGTGTGGACGCTGTGGCTGCCGCCGCTGATCCTGCTGCTGCAGCCGTACCGCGCGCTCGGCGGCATCCAGCTGGGCGGTGGCAGCGAACGGGTGACGGTGCTGGAGAACGCGGTGACGGGCGGGGCCGGCAACGGCATCACGCTGGGCGGCACGCCGCCGGCCGTGCCGCCGCAGGAGGCGCCGACCTTCGCGTTACCGCGCGAATCGGGCGTGCAGGGGCTGGTGATCGGCCCCGATGGCAAGCCGATGGCCGGCGTGCAGGTGACGCTGACCCACCTGGCGACCGGTGCGGTGATCACGCCGGCCCCGAGCGACGCCAAGGGCGAGTTCACGTTCGGCAGCAACCCGGGCACGCTGCAGGTCAGCGAAAGCGAGGCGGCGCTGGCCATCGACAAGGTCGACTTCCAGGAGCTTCCGAACCAGCGCTCCTTCCAGCTGACCGTCGTGCTGAAGGCCGACGAGACCCCGCTGCCGGAAGACGCCGGCTTCCTGTACGACATCGCGATCGAGCGCAATGCGATCGAGGCGATGGGGCTGTCGGGCATCGGCATCGCGACGGCGGCGGCACCCGCACCGAACACGCGGGCGAGCGCACTGGCGGCAGCGGCTGACGAACCGGACTCGCCGGTGATCGGCCTCGCGATCCGCGGCAACCGCATCCGCGGCTGCCTGCTGAACCCGTTCGACAACCTGCTGCGCGCGCGGGCCGCGAAGCAGGGGCTGGGCGGCATCTCGCTCGGCACGGTGCAGAACCTCGCCATCGTCGACAACGCCATCGAGCGCAACGGGCGCAGCGGCGCCGATCCGGTGTGCGGCATCTTCGTGAACCAGGCCATCGAGGCGGAGGTGACGCACAACCGGATCGTCGACAACGGGCCGATGACGTCCGCTGTCAATTCGCGCGAACTGGTGGCGGGCCTGCGCGGCGGCATCGTCTTCAAGATGGCGACGAGTTTCGAGGTGCTCGACTCGCCCGGGAACATCCCGACCTTCACGCCGCGACCGGCCGCGCGCATCCACGAGAACGTGGTCGACCAGCCGGTGGGGCAGGCGCTGTTCATGCTCGCCGTCGGGCCGGTGCTGTGCACCGACAACGCCTTCAGCAGCGACTTGTCGGGCCTGAGCGCCTTCGAGCGCGCCGCCGGCACCGTCTACCTGTACAACGCGGGCGGCGTGACGGCTGCGCCGGCCGGCATGAAGCTGCTTCGATCGAGCAACGTGATCGACACCTCGGGGGTGGTGCTCGACCGCGGCGCAGCAGCCACTGCTGCCCCCGCGGCTGCACCGGCCGGTGCCACGCGGGCGGCATCGTTCGGTGCCTTCCATGCCGCACCGGCACAGCTGCTGCCGCAGCGCGATGCGGCCGCGGCCACGCTGATCCCGCCGGGCAACGTGCTGTTCAACGACAACCAGCTGCGCACCGGCGTCAACAACACCAGCGTGACCTGCCACACGGTGGGGACGCTGGACGACCTGAGCTGGCAGCAGAACCAGAGCTTCAGCCTGCACGCGAACAACCTGGTGGCCAATGCGCTGCTGTACGGCAACACGCTGCGCGCGATCGGCAACCGGCTGAGCGAGCGCGGCGAGGCGACGCAGACCTCGCTGTGGACGCTGGGCGTGCGGCTGAACAACACCAGCTTCAACCAGGGCGACCACTGCATCGTGGCCGACGACCAGAACCCGGCGATGGCCGAGGTGCAGGCCGGCAACCAGGTGCTGAACCCGGGCCCGCTGTGCCAGAGCCGCAGCCTGGTGACGGCACTTCTTTTCAAGCCACAGGGGTGAACCATGCCGCTGATCATCAACCGCGGGAACGCGAGCTTCAAGAGCGACGTCGAGAACCTGTTCGAGGCGCTGCAGGAGCAGCGCAGCGAGGCGCTGGCGCTGGCGCGCTCGATGACGCTGGCCACGCGCGTGCTCGTGCTGGCCGAGGCGCACCGGCTGGAAACCCGGGAGGGCGGCCAGGACGACACGCGCGTCGGCCGCCTGCGCGCAGCCGGCGACACGATGGCCCGCCGCAGCGCCGCGCTGGAGGTCGAGCAGCAGATCGCCGCGATCCGCACGCCGCCGGTCACGAAGACCGAGACGCTGCTGCAGGGCCGCGTCACCGACGAGTCGGCGAAGGCCGCCGGCCGCGTGACGGTGACGCTGATCGACGAGAAGGGAACCCCGGTGGCCGGCGTCGAGCCGGTGGAGGCCGACGATTCGGGCTACTACGCCTTCGTGCTGCAGCCGCAGCAGGTCGAGGCGATCGGCGCGACGCGGCAGCTCACGCTGCTGGTCAGCAGCAACGGCGGCAAGCTGGTACCGGCGGCGGCGACGCCGTTCACGCTGGCCAGCGGCAAGATCCGCGTGGCCGAGACGCGGCTGCAGGCGGCGGAGCTGGAGAAGCTGCAATTGCGGCTGGTGGTGAAGACGGCGGTGCGGGGCGGGAAGACGGCGGCACCTGCTGCGGCGGCTTCGCCTGCCGCGAAGAAGGACACCGCGACGAAACCGGCCGCGAAGAAAGTCGCAGCGAAGAAGGCGGCGCCGAAGACGAAGCGCTGATGCGACAGACGCCGTCCCTGTCGACCCGCGGCGACCGGCACATGAGCTCGGGCACGCAGGTGGTCCCCGACGATGGGTCGGCCGTCGTGGAGGACGCCCACGTGGACCGCGCGACGAGCTACTGCGGCGCCGGAGAACCGCTCGGCAGTACCGACGCGCCGGTCGCGGGTAACCCGGAGGCACCGGCATGAAGGCGCTGCACGGCGCCGACCATGGGCCGGCCGCGTCGCGGCGCACCCACGCGCCGGCCCCGGTGATCGCGCGGGCGCCCGCGGTGCCCGTGGTACCCGCGGTACGCGTGCCCACGGCTCCGGCCGAGCGCGACTACCGCGATGTCGTGCAGGCCACGATCGGCCAGCTGGACGGGGCCGCCGGCTACTACGCCGAGCCGCTGGTGACGATGGACAGCGCGCGCTTCGACAAGCTGATCGACACCTGGTATGCGATGGTGACCGACCGCGACAGGATGATCACCGACCACCTGCAGGACGATGCGCTGCTGCGCAGCGCGCTGCAGGCCGCCTACCTCGCGGCGCTGCGTGCGCTGATGCCGAAGGCCGCGACCGCGCTCGGGCAGACCGAGGACGCGCTGTACCGCGTCAACAACGGGCGCATCCCGATGTGGGCCTGGCAGGTTCCGCACCGCCAGCAGCCGGGCATCTCGACGCCGCTGGCCGAGGGGCAGTCGGTCGACCCGCTCAGCGGCAACGTGACGTTTGCGAGCAATGGGATCTCGGTGACGCTGTTGCCGGACGGCGTCGGCGTGCCGGACCCGCTCCATCCGACCATGGCGGCCACCCGGCTGGAGATCGACACCGTCGTGCCTTACACGAAGACCCGGGGCGATCGCCCGCGCATCGCGAGCTTCACGCCGCCACCCCGGGCGGTGCGCGTACAGACGCTGTACCCGCCCGGCGTGTCGGCCGGCGACAGCGCGGGCTACGGCCGCAGCACGACGCGCGAGGACGAGGCCGGCAGCCGGGTCGACCCGCGCAGCAGCACGCTGCGCTTCCACGAGGGGCAGCACGGGCTGGACCTGCAGGTCTTCCTCGCCGCCAATGCGCTCCCGGTGTTCACCGGTGCCACCGGCCAGACCGAGCAGCAGTTCATCGACGCCGTGCAGGCCTACACGTCCGCGGTGCGGGACTACATCGACCGCGCGCTCAAGGCGTCGTCGGTTGTCACGCACTGCGTCGGCACGACGATCGACCAGCACCGCCAGGCCGAGGCACCGGGCGCGACGATCCGCCTCGAGTGCACGCCCTGAGCGAGAACGGCCATGCCTGCGAAGACCGCCACCGCCGCCCGACCCGCTGCCGCACAAGGCGCAGCACCGGCCCTGGCGCAATCGCGCGGCGGGCCGCTCGCGACGCCGATGCGCGGCGCCGCGCCGGCGCCTGGTGCCGACTGCGCCTGTGGCGGCGGCTGCCCGCGCTGCATCAGCGCCGCGCCGCCGGGCCTGCAACGCCAGATTGATCCGGCGCCGGCGTCGCGGCCTCCGCTGCTGCGCGGCACGCCGGTTCGCGGCGACTGCACGCTCGCCTCCGGCCGCTTCGCGTGGGCGATCGTTCCGGGCAGCGGAAGCATGGGCGGGTGCTTCAGGGTCCAGATCGTGTTCCTTCCGGGATGGCTGGAGGTGTTTCGCCCAGGGGGGGGTTACCTGAGTCCGGCGGTCGGGGCGAGAATCGTGCCGGACATGCGGCCGATCGCCCTGGTCCAGACCGTCGCGGCGGTGCAGGGCGGCTTCGGCGAGCGGCCCGCGGTCGACGTCACGCGCCGGGACACCGACCCCTACTACGGGGCCCGCTGGGACAGCGCCGGCGGGGCGTGGGCCGACGAACCGACGGCCACGCAGGAAGGCTGCGCATCGCTTCCCGAAGCCGTCGCCAGCAGCGGCTACGCCGGTGGCAGCCGCCATTCGCGCGCGAGCTCGTATGGCGCGGTGATCAACGACAGCCCGATGACCAACGTCGGCGAGCGCAAGGACTTCCAGACCACCGCGGTGGTGATGGCATCGGCCGAGCCGCTCGGGAGCCTGACCTGGTCCATCGTGCACGACGGGACGCGCGCCACGGTCGGTGCGGTCGCGTGCCACGAGCAGCCGCAGCCCAACGTGCCCTTCGGCACACCGGGGCATGGCGAGATGCTGCGCGACTACTACGTGTCGACGCCCCGCTCGGTGGTCGACGGCTTCGCGGTCGACAGTGCCAGCCTGCCGGCGGGCGCCGCGACCGTCCTCGATGGCGTCGTCCGCAGCCTGGCGGGCAGCACGCCGCGGACGGTGGTGGTGAGCGGTGCCGCGACGCCGGACGAAACCGGCCCGCGTGCGCTGTCGCAGGCGCGTGCCGACAGCGTGGCCGGTTACCTCACGAGCCACGGCGTGTTGCCGGGCGCGATCAGCGTGGAGGCCCGTGGCGCGACCGCCGCGCGCCAGCCGGTCGGTACCCCGGGCGCCGACGCCGCGAATCGCCGTGTCGAGCTCACAGTGGTGGGTTGAGCCCATGCACGCCGGCAAAGCGCCCCTCGTCTCGAAGCCGCGGCCCGTCGTGCGCGCGGCGCTGTCGGCCCCGCCGGGGTTCCGTGCCGCCGGATCGAGGATGCACACGCCCACCGGCTGTGCCTGCGGCGGTGGCTGCCCTCGCTGCCAGGCGGCGCCGGTTGCGGTGCAGCGCCAACCCGCCGTCAGCCAGCCCGGCGACCGCTTCGAGCGCGAGGCCGACGAGGTCGCCGACCGCGTGATGCGGATGGCGCAGCCGGGGGCGGTCGGGGCCGCGGCGCCGGTGCTGCAGCGCCGCTGCGCCCAATGCGAGGACGAGGCGGACGACCCGATCCGGCGCGCCGCGGCAGCGGACGGCACGGCCGGGCTCGACACCGCGACGGCTTCGCAGGTGGCCGGGCAGGGTGGCGTACCGCTGCCGCAGGCGCTGCGCGGCTTCTTCGAACCGCGCTTCGGGCAGGACCTCGGCTCGGTGCGCGTGCACACCGGCACCGAGGCCGAGCACGGCGCGCGAGCGGTGCAGGCCCGCGCCTACACGCTGGGCCGCGACATCGTGTTCGGCGCCGGCCAGTACGCGCCGCACACCGACAGCGGCAAGCGCCTGCTGGCGCATGAGCTGACCCACGTGCTGCAGCAATCCGGCGGTGCGACGGGCACCGTGCAGCGCACGTCCGCGACGATCATGCGGGAGGAGAGCTGCGAGGAACGCTGCGAGCGCAACTTCAACGAGTCGAGCGGCGAACCCATGAGCCGTATCGCGCAGCGCAGCTACTGCCTGCAACAGTGCCGGCCGCCCGAACGCGAGCCGGAGCGCAAGCCCGCCCCGAAGCCGGACCCGAAGCCGCAACCTGCGGCCTGCAAGCCCGGTGACGAACCGGTGGCCTGCGAGGCGCCGAGCGGCACGCCGGTCCAGCCGGCCAAGGTCAGCAATGCCCTCGTCGGCCGCTGGATGGGCAAGTTCGTGAAGGTCGACAAGGACCCGGGCGAAGGCTGCATCGAGAGACCGTACGTGGCCGCGGCGGGCGAGAAAGTCTGCACCATCGGCTACGGCATCCAGCTGCCGAACTGCCCGGTCGTGTCGAAGGCGACCGGCGGCGAGCCGACGAAGGAGGAGCGGTTTCCCAAGAAGCCCGAGACCCCCGAGGAGAAGAAGAACTTCAAGCCCGGCCTCGAGAACCTGCGCTGCGACTGCCCGGGCCAGAAGTCGGTGGACTGCAAGGGGCCGGAGGCCGAGAACCTGCTGCGCTCGCGGGCGGTCAACGGCGAGAAGGAGGTGCACGACAAGGTGCCGGTGAGCCTCGACGCGGCGCAGTTCGATGCGCTGGTGGACCTGGTGATGCACCACGGCAGCATGCCGCCGGACCTGTTGACCGCCATCAAGACTTACTGGTGCACCGATGCCGGCAAGGACCACGTGAGGGCGCTGTACCTGAAGAGCATGCTGAACCCGCAGGGCTCGAACACGCCGAGCCAGGGCTTCATCGACCGCCGCCGGCGCCGGGTCTGGCCGCCGGCCTGCAAGCCCTGAGGAGTGGCGATGGAGCACGCATCGATCCGCAACCCCCATGCCGCAGCGCGCAGCGCCGCGAAGGAGGCCAGGCCCGTGCCGCCGACGCAAGCCATGGGCACGGCGATGCCCGCGGCGGGCCGTTGCGCCTGCGGTGGCCGCTGCCCGCGTTGCAGCGGCGCGGCACTGCAGCGCAAGCCGCGGCTCGGCGCGCCGGGCGATCGCTTCGAACGCGAGGCCGATGCGGTCGCCGACCAGGTGATGCGCATGGCGAGCGCTGCGCCGGTGTCGTCGGCGGTGACGAGCCTGCAGCGCCGGTGCACGGACTGCGAGGACGAGGCGGAGGGCGCGACGATCCGGCGCGACGCCGGCGTGGCCGATGCTGCGGGCGCGCAGTCGCCCGACACCGAGGCGGCCGCCCGTGCCGCGCAGCAGGGCGGGGCGCCGCTGTCGCCGCAGCAGCGCGACTTCTTCGAGCCCCGGCTGGGCCACGACCTCGGCCACGTGCGCCTGCACACCGGCGGGTCGGCGCACGCCGGCGCGGCCGCGGTGCAGGCCCGCGCCTACACGCTGGGCCGGGACATCGTGTTCGGCTCGGGCGAGTACGCCCCCGAGACGCCGGCCGGCCAGCGCCTGCTGGCGCACGAGCTGGTGCACGTGCTGCAGCAGGGGGCCGCGCCGCAGGCGGTGCAGCGCACGCTGAAGGTCGACGCGAAGGCCTCGGACGACCCGGCCACTGCGGTCTCGACCATCAAGCCGCTGGTCACGGCCCTGTGCCCCGACTTCGACATCGCGGCGGGCGGCGAGCTCACGCCGACCAAGGGCAGCGACTGCGCCGGCTTCAAGTTCGGTGCGGTGGCCGCGGGCAAGCAGAAGGTCGGCTGCTGCTGCCTGTGCACGCTGACGGCGGCACCGGACGCCTGGCGCATCGTCGTGACCACCAAGGACGCGCCGACCACCGACGAGGGGGCCCGGCAGGTCTCGATGACGCCGACGGCCGGCCCGAGCGCGCCGTCGCTGAGCTACTGGACCGCGACGCAGAAGGTGCAGGCGCTGCCGTTCACCGAGGCCTTCGGGCACGAGCTGTGCGGCCATGCGGCGCTGATGCAGATCAAGGCGCACCCGTCGTCGAGCGCCGCCAACGCCGACCGCGCCTACAGCGATGTGCACGACCCGACGGTGCGGGTCGAGAACGCGCTCGCCACCGAGATGGGCCTGGGCGGCGACCGGCGCGGCCTGGCCGGCAGCGGCACGCACCGCGGCGAATCGCTGCGGGTCTTCAGCGTCGGCCCGTATGCGGCCGATGCCGACGACCCGGCGCCGTTCGCCGCGCAGATCAAGGCGGCGGTGGACTTCCTGAACGGCAACGAGCGGCTGCTGGTCGACGAGGTCGGGCTGCGCGACGCAGCCGACAAGACGGCGACGGTCGGCAAGACGCGCGCCGACAAGGTCGAGGCGGCGTTGAAGAAGGGCATCGCGAAGGCCGATGTCGCGGTCGAGACCACGCCCGGCGTCGACGAGACGCTGACCCGCGTGCGACCGGCCACCGACGGCGGCATCGGCGCGAAGCCGGGTGTCGAGCTGCGGATGGCGATCCGGCCCGCCGGGCTGGTCGCGCCGGCGGGTGCGGCGCCACCGAAGGCGCCGGTGCACGTGGGTCCCGCCAACCCGGCGGTGGTGGCGGCGCTGAAGGCGAAAGGGGCCATCAACCCCTGCCACGTGCTGCTGTCGGCGACCGCCTGGCCGTGAGGTACAGCCTTGCGGTTGCCGGCGCGCCGGCGTGCTAACTGCAGGTGTAGTTCGACGCGAGTTTCGCGGCGCCGGGGTCATTGGCGGGGCCGGTGTAGCGCGGGTACGTCGGGTAGGGGCACAAGGGCCGCTCGAACTGCAGCGCGCCGCTCGCCGGGTCGAGCTTGCGCGCGGTCAGCGTGCCCGGCGCGCCCTGGCCGGTGACCCACTGGTCGAGCGCGCCCAGCAGGTCCGCGCTGTCGGCGCCGGGGCCACCGGCGCAGTGGTCGACGCCGGGCGCCACGTAGAAGCGCATGAAGGCGTCTGCGGCCGTCGGGCCGCCGACCGCGGCGACGGCGTTGCGGTAGTACTCGGCCGTGCTGTTCTTGCTCAGCGCCGCATCGTTGCCGCCATGCCAGAGGATCAGCTTCGCGCCGCTGTTGGCGAACGGCCGGATGTCGGCGTTGGTCGCGTCGTTCAGTGCGGCCATCGCGTAGAGCGCGTTCTGGTTCCGGTCCCACGGCGCATAGCCCAGCGAGTCGGCCGCCGGGTCGCGCGCCAGGTAGTTCTTCACCGTCGTGTCCTGGAAGAGGAACTGCAAGGCGTTGGTGACGGTGCCGTTGCCCGTCACCCACAGGCCGAACCCGGTCGGGCTGTCTTCGTTCCCGGTGAGGCTCCAGCCGGCGTTGCGGAAGCTCGCGCTGCCGGTGAACACCGCGTCGGTCGTCCACGCGCTCACCACCGCCAGCTGCGCATCCGAGAGGCAGCTGTCGCCGGTGTCGGCGCCGCCTGCGCACCGCAAGCTGGCCGGGTCGAACACCGCCGGCGTGCAGGCGACCTGGTTCGAGACGATGCCGTCGACGATGCCGTCCAGCCCGTCGCACGCATCGCGCACCGACTTCGCCAGCAGCGCGGTCTTCGCCGGGCTGAACGAAGCGCCGGGCGCGGCCAGCGCCTTCGCGGTGCGGTTGAACGCGCCCATGAACCCGACCCAGTTGTAGGCTGGTGCACGCGCAATCACGCCGTCGAACAGGTTCGGATAGCGCTGCACGTTCATCAAGCCTTCGCGGCCGCCGTTCGAACAGCCTTCGTAGTACGACTTCGAGGGCAACCGGCCGTACGCGGCGGCGACGGCCTCGAGGGCCGTCGACATCACGGTGGGCACCGACAGGCTGCCGAACAGTTGCGCCGCGTAGGTGTCGGTGAGCGCGAAGGACGCGTCGACGCCACTGCCCTGGTGGCCCGAGTCGCTCGATGCGGTGGCATAGCCTTGCTTCAGCGCGGCAAGGGACTGCGCCAGGTCCGGTATCGCGCCGTTGTAGCCGCCGCCGCCGGCGTAGTGCAGCTTGCCGTTCCAGGCGTCCGGCAGGCGGATCTCGAAATTGAGCTTCGGGGCCAGCGTGCCGTTGACCTTGCAGTAGGTGGGCGTGGCGCCGCTGGCCGGTACCGCCGCGGCGGCCAGCGTCGCGCCGCCGATCGTCTTGCCGGCCAGCGTGGCACACGCCTGGGCGGCGTTCGGCGTGGCCGCGGCGGGCGGGCCGTCATCGCTGCCGCCGCAGGCGGTCAATGCCATGAGCGCCACGGTGGCCACGGTGGCGCCGACGCGCGCGGAGAAAGCAGGTGAAGCGTTCATGTCTCCTCTTTCCTTGTTGGAACGAACAAGGCGATTCGACTGCTGACGGTGCTTGCAGACTGTCCGCGAGCGCACATTTGCGATGAGGGCTTACGCCAGTCCGCCGGTCTGACGCCGGGCGGCAGCGGCTTCACACGTCGCGGCGCGCGAAACTCCCCAGCGCTTCGAGATCGACGATCTGCAGGCTGCCGTACTGGGCGCGCACGAGGCCTGCGCGCTCCAGCGTCTTGATGGCCGCGTTGGTCCGCTGGCGCGACAGGCCCGCGAGTTCACCGAGCTCTTCCTGCGAGACGAACAGGGCCGAGCCCATGCCCGGGTACAGCACCGGGTTGAACAGGCCCAGGAGGGACCGCGCCAGTTTCACCAGCGGGTCGTCGATGCGGTCGGTCTCGACCATGCCCATGAACTGGCCCAGCCGCTCGTTGATGTGGTCCAGCACGAAGTGGTTGAACTCGAGGCTGGTGTCCAGCAGCCAACGGAAGGTTTCGCGCGGGATGTGCACCGTGCGGCTCGCCTGCACGGCAACGATGTCGTAGTGCCGCGGCTCGCGCTTCAGCACCGAGCCTTCGCCGATCCAGCTGCCGGCCGGGATGCCGCTGTAGATCAGCGACTTGCCGCTGCGGAAATCGCCGCTCGCCTTGAGCAGGCCCTCGACCACGCCGATCCACGAGTTGGCCGGCTCGCCCTTGTGGGCCACGAAGGCCTTGTCGGCATGCCGTTCTTCATAGGCGTCGGCCAGCACGCGCTGGCGAGCTGCTTCGGGCAGCCGGCGCATCCACGGCGTCTCCTCGAGCCACGGCCCGATCTGCGTCGGCGATTTGAATCTGCGCATCCATGCATCTCCGATGACCGAGTGCCACGTCCCGCAAGGCCATTTCGGCAAAACGAATTGTCACGATCGGTCGCGTCGCGGTCACGAGTCGGTCAAGCAATCGATGTGGGGTGCCCTAGCATCGGCCGCAGACGAATCTGGCGGCCTCACTCACATCTTCGCAGGGACGGTTTCATGACGACATCAGGTGTATCGCGTGTGCTCGGGCTGTTGATGGCATCGCTCGCGCCATTCGCGGCGCCGGCTTCTGCCGCGACCCTGTCCGGCAACGCCGGCGGTCCGCTGAAGGATGTCCATTCCGGCCTGTGCATGGGCATCAAGGGCAGCAGCACCGCATCCGGCGCGTTGATCCAGGCGCAGCACTGCGACGGGAGCCCGTTCCAGACCTGGAAGCTCGTGCGCGATAGCGCGGGCTACGCCCAGATCGTGAACGCCGGCAGCGGCATGTGCCTGGATGTTCCCGGCGCCACGAAGGAACGGGGCACCAATCTGCAGCAATGGGGCTGCGGCAGCGCCGACAACCAGAAGTGGAACCCCTCCGACCAGGGCAATGGCCAGGTCGCGTTGATCTCGAAGACCAATGGCCTGGCGGTCGACGTGCATGGCGCAGGCACCGTCAACGGCACCCGCATCATCCAGTGGACCTGGTCGGGGGCGTCCAATCAGCGCTGGACGCTGCCGTCGTCCACCCCCGCGGCCGATGGCGGCCCCGTCGGGTTCGGCCGCACCGTCACCGGAGGCGCCGGCGGCCAGCGAGTGCGGGTCACCACGGCCGATGCGCTCGAGAAGGCCTTGTGCAGCAGCAATTCCGGCGGCACCTGCACCGACACCACGCCGCGCATCATCGAGGTCGCGGGTGTCATCGACTTCACCGGCAGCGAAGGACCGGCCACCGGCATCGGCTGCTACACCAGCGTGTGTCCCGCGCCGATGCGCAGCGAGCGCATCCTGGACCCCAACATGAGCGCGCAATGCGCCGGCAAGCCGCAGATCAGCATCAGCTACGACAAGGCGGGGTCGATGCCCTTGCTGGTCGGCTCGAACAAGACGGTGATCGGCATCGGCGCCAGCTCGGGCATCAAGGGTCGCGGGCTCAGGCTGCGCGGTGGCGCCAGCAACATCGCGATCCGCAACCTGGCCATTTCGGACATCAATGCCGGCATCGTCTGGGGTGGTGATGCCATCACGCTGGACGACACCGATCGCGTCTGGATCGATCACAACTACTTCTCGCGCATTGGCCGGCAGATGATCGTCGCGGGCTGGGGCAAGGCGTCGAACGTCACCATCTCGAACAATGAATTCGACGGGCGCAGCGAGTTCTCCGTCACCTGCAATGGCGCGCACTACTGGAACCTGCTGCTGATCGGCGCCAACGACAGCATGAGCATCGTCGGCAACTGGCTGCACCACTTCTCCGGACGTGCGCCGAAGATCGGCACCGAAAACGGCGGCTCGACCGTCCAGCTGGTCAACAACTATTTCGAAGACGGCCCGGGGCATGCGCTCGCCACCGCGGCACCGGCCCGGGTGCTGGCCGAAGGCAACTACTTCAAGACCGTGACGACGCCGATCAGCAACGACAAGGGCGCCGGCTACGTCTTTGCGGTGCTCGGGTCGCCGACGGCCGCCGCCAACAGCAGCTGCCAGGCCGCGCTGCAACGCCCCTGTGTCGGCAACGTCGTCGAGCCGGCCCCGCAGACCAACCGGTTCACGCAGGATTCCGCGGTGCTGGACACCTTCAAGGCGGTGCCCGACGCGAACCAGGTCGATCCCTATCCCGCCGCCGACGTGCCGGCACGCGTGCGGGCCACCGCGGGACCGCGTGCTTCGGTGGTGCAGTGACGCGGGGGCGGTCGTCGGCGGCCGCCCCGCGGCCCGGACCGCTCACACCCGCGAGCGCAGCGCCCCGGCGTTCGGCGGGATGTCCTTCGGGTAGGTGAAGGGCGTGAACGGCACGCCCCAGTTGACCGCCATGTCCATCACCTCGTGGAAGCGGTGCACCCAGGTCGACGAGGTCGGGTAGCACTGGTTCCAGAACGCGAAGATGCCCCAGGCCAGCGCCTCGTACTCCTGCGCCGAGGCGCCGGCCCATTCGGCCATGCGCATCAGCCGCCCGGTCGTCAATGACGGCCCGGCCCACAGCGGGATGCCCTGCACCCGCGCGGCCATCACGAAGCCGCTGTGCTCCTTCAGCGTGTAGCGGTCCGGGTCGCTCTCGTCGCCCTTGTAGCGGAAGGCCTCGGTGCCTTCGATGCGGCGGCGGCCGTATTCCGGCTTGCCGAAGTCGTTGATGCTGAACCAGGTGCCGTACAGCTTGTCGCCGGGTACCTTCACGATGTCGACCTGCTTCTTCTTCATCAGGTCGGACACGTCGTGCAGCGTCACCACCAGGTCCTGGAAGTAGTACGCATCGGGCGCCTGCAGCACCCGCGCGAGGTTCGCGCCCGGCTTCCGGAACAGCGGCTGGTAGGGGCCGGCGCCGCAAGTCTTCTCGTCGAGCAGCGTCTTCAGCGCCGCAGAGCCGGACGGGCCGCGGATCTTCAGCCGCAGCTTGTCGACCAGCGCGGCCAGGTGGGCCGCGATGTAGCGCGAGTTCACCGTGTCGCGCGCGAGCCGGGACTCGGTGCCGTCGAGTGCTTCGCTGGCGAGGAACTCGCCCATCACCGCGCGCGCGATGTTGGTGTAGTCGCCGAAGGCCAGCAGGTGGCGCTGCTGGCCGGCCGCCTTGCGCGCGTCCCAGTCGGTCGGCGTGTCGCCCGGCAGCGCGGTGATCCAGGTCTTCAGGATCGGGATGATGTCGCGCTTCGCGTGGATGAAGAAGACCTTGAAGCCGCCCGAGACGTTGTCGCGGATCGCGGCGTAGGCTTCTTCGGCATCGGTGAACTGCACGGTCTGGCCGTCGGCCCCTCGAAACTTCAGCATCAAGTCTCCTCGCGTCGTCTGGTTGGTGGAGGCGTTTTTCGCGCGGGGTGAAGCATCAGCATCGCCGGCGCATGCCTGCAGCGTATCGCATGAGCAGTACGGAATGCATCAGACCGCCGAACATCACGCGACGTTCACGCCCGAGGCGCTGCACGCCTTGCATCAGACGCGGGATCCGGAACTGACGCAGCGGGACCTGCTGTTCCTGCGCCTCGCCGGGCGCGCGATTCCCCGCCGCTCCCCAACCCTGTGGATGCGCACGCGCACGGCCTTGCCTAGGATCCCGTCAACGAGATCTTCCAGGGAGGGCAGACAATGCAAACCATGCGCCTGGGCGCTCGCTGGCCGAGACTGTTCGCGGCCGCCGTGCTCGCCTGTGTATTGGCCTGCATGCTGGCCGCGTGCGCGGGCGTCAAGCTGGTCGCCGACCATGACGCCGAGGCCGCCAGGTCGATCACCGACACCTCGGCCGAGGTGTTCGCCTTCTACGATCGCCTGATCGAAGCCAAGGCCCGCGCCAGGAGCCAGAAGCTCGCCTACAGCGGCTTCAACGAGGACTGGGGAAAGATCGAGACCCGGCTGCGGGTGTTGATGGTCCGGGAGGAATCCCGCCCGCTGAACAGCGAGTCGCAGCGGATCGCCGGCACGATCCTGGAGTTCTGGCAGAAGTACCGCGAGGCGCATCGCAAGAACGACGACTACGCCGCGGCGCTGCTGCCGATCCATCGCGACCGCTTCCAGCGCCTGTTCACCGCCGCGCTGCTGGCCGAGAAAGCCAAGCGCCTGGCCGACCCGGACAGCAATCCGAAACTCGACGGCAACTGAGGCCGAGGAGACCCGTCCATGAGCATCGACATCGGGGCCATCCTGGAAGGCGCGGTCGGGGCAGCCGCCGGTGCGGTCCGCGAGACGGCGCCCCAGGTGGAAGACTTCCTGCGCGAGATCGGCCGCGGCCATGAAGCCGCCATCCAGGCCGTCGCCGAGGCCTTTGCCGTCGGCGACATCGACGAGGACACCTTCAAGTCCGAGATGGACGACGAAGCGAAGACGCTCGAAGCCGAATTGCAGGCCGTGGCCGTGCTCACCAAGGCGATCGCACAGCGCGCGATCAATGCGTTCCAGCGCGCCCTGGTCGACGGCGTCAAGGCCGCGATCGCCACCGTGGTTTGAACGACAGGAGGCACGACGATGGCAACGGGCAACGAACTGCTGGCACTGGCGGCGCGCCACGTCGGCGACGCTTATGTGCTGGGCGCGAAGGTGCCGAAGGACAACCCGGGCTGGACCGGCCCGTGGGACTGCGCCGAGTTCGCGTCGTGGTGCCTGTTCCAGGTGAGCGGCCGCCTGTTCGGCTGCGACCAGGACCGCGATCCGGGCACGGCCGACGCCTACACCGGCTACTGGCGGCGCGACGCCGAGGCATCCGGGCGCGGCACGGCGCTGGTGGTGGCGAAGTCGATCCCCGGCGCGTTCCTGCTGCGCTTTCCGGCCAGCAACCTGATCGGCCACATCGCGATCTCCGACGGCACCGGCGGCACGGTGGAGGCCCATTCCAGCAAGACCGGCGTGATCCGCGGCCAGGTCGATGGCCGGCGTTGGGACATCGGCGTGCTGCCGCCGATGCTGCAGTACGACGAGCCGGACCTGATGCGCCCCGCGCAGCCGCCGGGCCTGGTGCTGCGGCTCAAGCAGCCGCCGATGAAGGGCGCGCTGGTCGAACGGCTGCAGCGGCGGCTGGCCGAACGCGGCTTCTCGCCGGGCGACATCGACGGCAGCTTCGGCCCGCACACGGCGGCGGCGGTGCACGCCTTCCAGTTGACGCAAGGGATGGTGGCCGACGGCGAGGCCGGGCGGCAGACGCTGCAGGCGCTCGGGTTGGCGTGGCGCGGCGCGATCAGCGCGTGAACACGCTGAACTCGTTGCCCCGGCCTTCGCTGATCGGGATCGGCTGCGAGAGGTAGCCGTTCGCGGGGTCGCGCACGTAGGCCAGGTATTCGTTGTCGTGGTCGAAGGCGTTTTCCGCCAGGATGGGCGTGCCGGTCTTCAGGTGCGGCTCGAGCAGCTTCAGCACCGGCAGGTACAGGCTGAACGCGCCGTCGAGCAGCACCAGGTCGACCTGGCCGCCGGGCTCGCTGCCAAGGCCTGCCAGCGTGTCGCGCGCATCGCCCACGCGGATCTCGACCAGGGTCGGCGAGTCCCGCTGCGTCGAGGTTGGCACGCGCACGTGCGGCCTTGCCGGGCTCCAGCTCGGTGCCGATCAGGCGGCCGCCACCCAGGTCGCGCAGCGCCGCGGCCAGGTGGATCGTCGAGACGCCCATCGACGTGCCGAACTCGACGATCCGGGTCGCGCCGCGCGCCCGGGCGCATTGGTAGAGGAAGCGGCCGTACTCCGGCGCCACGTTCAGGTAGTTGTCGGCGTAGCCGCGGTAGAAGCCGCGCAGGTCGCGGCGCTCTTCGGCGACATGGTGGGCGATGGTGGCCGCGATCAGCTGCCCGGGTTGCTCGGCGTCGGCGAACTGCGCCATCAAGGGCCGGTCGGCCTGCTCCGCGTCGGTGAACAGTTGCGCCAAGGTCCGCGCGACGCGGCCGGTGCTCAATGAATCCATGGTCTCGTGTGCTCCAGAGTGTGTCGGCGCATCGTAGGCAGGGGCACTGGCGGGCGCATTGGGCGGCAATGCCAGAATCTTCGGAGATCCTGCCAATCGCGACGGCATCGCCGCGCCACCGAGTCCGACACCCCATGCCCCTGCTGAGTGAGCTTGCCGCCGACTGGGCGGATCCCGATCTCGTGCCGCGCCCGGTGCTGAGCATCGGCGGCGTGGCCGAGCACCCCGGCCAGCGGCGCGAGATCGATGTCCACAGCCACCGAAAGGGTGAGCTGCTGTTGCTGATGCGCGGCGTGCTGACTTGCGAGGTGGAGGGCAGTTTCTGGCTCGTGCCGCCGCAGGGTGCGATCTGGATCCCGGGCGGCATGTCGCACAAGGTGACCGGTGCCGGCGGGATGGAAGGCTACGTCGTCTTCATCGACCCGGCGGCCGCATCGAACCTGCCGTCGAACTGCTGCGCGCTGTCGACGACGCCGCTGCTGCGCGAGCTGGTGATCCGCGCCTCGACGCTGCCGACGCTCTATGCGGAGCAGGGCATGGACGCGCGCGTGACCGCGCTGCTGGTGGATGAACTCGCTGCGGCGCCGACCGGCCACCTGCGCCTGCCGATGCCGGTGGATGCGCGCCTGCGCAGGATCGTCGAGATGCTCATCGCCGACCCGGCCGACCGCACCACGATGCAGGGCTGGGCGCGGCGGGCCGGCCTGAGCGAGCGGACGATGGCGCGCCTGCTCGCCAGCGAAACCGGCATGAGCTTCGGCCGCTGGCGCCAGCAGCTGCACCTGATGCTGGCGGTGAAATGGCTGGGCACCGGCGCGTCGGTCCGGCAGGTCGCCGACCGGCTCGGCTACGAAAGCCCGGGCAGCTTCGTGACGATGTTCCGCAAGGCGATGGGGACCACGCCAGGGCGCTACTTCGCGCCGTGAGCCCACTGCGCCGCGCGATGAAACAGTCCCTTCCATCGCAACGGATTGGTGCGCGAGGGGTGCGTCTCCAGAATGAATTCCACCCGAGGTCCCCCGATCTCGCAGGAGTTCAACACCATGAAGACCTTCCATGCCGCCGGGCTCGTCGCCGCGGCGATCACCCTCTGCGTTGCTTCGCAGGCCGCAGGCGCTGCGCCGTCCCCCGCCACGCCCCAAGAAAGCACCAACGTCGCCGTTGCGGCGGGCGTCGCCTACCGCACCGTCGCGATCGACGGCGTCGACGTGTTCTACCGCGAGGCCGGGCCGAAGGACGCGCCGGTGCTGCTGTTGCTGCACGGCTTCCCGACCTCGTCGCAGATGTTCCGCAACCTGATCCCGCGCCTGGCCGACCGCTACCGCGTGATCGCGCCGGACTACCCCGGCTACGGGCAGAGCGGCATGCCGCCGATGGACCGCTTCGACTACAGCTTCGATCACCTGGCCGCGGTGGTCGACCAGTTCACGCAGGCGCTCGGCCTGACGCGCTTCGCGATGTACGTGCAGGACTACGGCGCGCCGATCGGCTACCGCATCGCCGCGGCGCACCCGGAACGCATCTCGGCCATCGTGGTGCAGAACGGCAATGCCTACCATGAGGGCATCGCCAACGACTTCTGGGTGCCGCTGAAGGCCTGGTGGGCCGACCGGTCCGAGGCCAACGTCGCCCCGCTGCGCCGCGCGCTCGAGGCGGACGGCACCCGCTGGCAATACACCGACGGCGCGCGCGACGCGAGCCGGCTCAGCCCGGATGCCTGGACGCTGGACCAGGCCTACCTGGACCGCCCCGGCAACAAGGACATCCAGCTGGCGCTGTTCCACAGCTACGGCAGCAACCCCGGCCACTACGCCGAATGGCAGGCGTACTTCCGCAAGCACCAACCGCCGATGCTGATCGTCTGGGGCAAAAACGACAAGATCTTCCCGCCGGCCGGCGCGCACGCCTACCTGCGGGACCTGCCGAAGGCCGAGCTGCACCTGCTCGACACCGGGCACTTCGCGCTCGAGGAGGACAGCGCCACCATCGCGGCGCTGATGCGGCGCTTCCTCGCGCGAGAGGTTCGCTGATCAGGCCGGCGGATGGAGCGCCGGATCGGCGCGCAGCCCCTCGATCAGCAGGTCGAGCAGCGCCCGGACCTTCGCATTCGGCCGCCGGCCCTGCCGATGCAGCACGTGGATCGGGACCGGCCCGGTCTCGTAGGCCGTGAGGATCAGTTGCAGCCGGCCGTCGCGCAGCGGCTCGCGCACCTGGTACGACATCAGGCGCGCGATGCCGAGGCCGGCGGCCGCGGCCGTGATCGCCGCGTCGTTGGACGTCGTCATCAGCGTCGGGCGCAGGTCGCAGGCCAGCGTGTCGTCGCCGTCGGCGAAGCGCCAGCGCGTGGTCGCGGTCAGGCCGGTCGGCGTGATGACGGTGTGGTCCGCGAGCTCGCGCGGGTGCTGCGGCATGCCGCGGCGCGCGAGGTACGCCGGCGACGCGCACAGCACGCGGCGGATGGTGCCCACGCGCACGGCCTGCAGCGACGAATCGGGCAGCTCGCCCAGGCGCACCGCGACGTCGACGGCCTCGTCGTCCAGGTTGACCACGCGGTCGACGAACAGGCACGCCGCCCGGGTGTCCGGGTAGCGGCCCAGGTAGTCGGCCACCAGCGGGGTGACGTACAGGTTGCCGAACATCGCCGGCGCGGTGATCGTCACGCGGCCGCGCGGCGTGCCGTGCACGCCGGTCACCGCGCTGTCGGCGTCGTCCAGGTCCGAGAGCAGGCGCCGGCCGTCCTCCAGGTAGGTCGCGCCGGCGTCGGTCAGCCGCACGACCCGCGTCGTGCGCGTGAACAGCGGAACGCCCAGGTGGTTCTCCAGGTCGGCGACGGCCCGCGTCACGCTGGCCGGCGAGAGGTTGAGCTTGCGCGAGGCGCCGGCGAAACCGCCGGTCTCGGCCACCGCGACGAAGACGCGAATCGAATGAAGCTGGTCCATCGTGCCAAGCATAAACATCAACTCGATCGGATCGGCACCGAAGCCGAGGGGTGCCGCACCGAACGGCGCCGCGTCCGACCCTAGACTGGATGCGTTTCCAACTCCAAGCCCACCGGTCCACGACATGCTTTCAAGCCCGACCCGTCGCCCGCGCCCGTTGCCGGACGGTGCCGACCTGGCGCGCAGCCTGCACCAGCGTCCCGGCGTGGGGATCGCCGCCCATGTGATGCAAGGGCAGGGCCTGAAGATCCTGCGCATGCGCGTGGACCAGCCCGCGCTGATCCTCGTCGACCGCGGCGTCAAGGCCATCCGCACCGAGCGGGGCGCCGGCGTCGAGGCCGTGCCGGGGCAGGCCGTGGTGCTCGGCGGCCACCAGACCGTCGACTTCACGAACTCGGTGCCCGACGGCACGCACTACGAAGCGCGCTGGCTGCTGTTCGACGACGCGCTGCTGGCCGATGCCCATTACCTCGGCCTCGCGTCGCAGGTCGCATCGCGGGGCAGGCCGACGGCACCGCTGCAGCTGCTGCGGCGGGTGCCGGCGAACCTGGCCGACGCGTTCGAGCGGGCAGGACAGGCGCTGGCGCTGGGCGACAAGTTGCCCGACGCGGTGGCGCGCCTGCGCGTGCTCGAGGTGATGCACTGGCTGCTGGAAGACGGCATCGTGCTGCGCAGCGCGCCGGCCGATCCCGGCGTCTCGGTCCAGCTGCGTGCGTTGATCGCCGGCCGCCTCGACGAGGCCTGGCCGGCGGGCAGGGTGGCCGCTGGCATGGCGCTGTCCGAGGCCACGCTGCGCCGGCGCCTGGCCGCCGAAGGCACGTCGCTGACCGACCTGCTGGCCGACGCCCGCATGGCCACCGCGCTGACGATGCTGCAGGCCACGACGCAGTCCGTTGCGCAGATCGCGCTCGCGGTCGGCTACGAATCCCCCTCCCGGTTCGCGGTGCGCTTCAGGCACCGCTTCGGCTTCGCGCCGACGGCCGTGCGCGGCCATGAACGCACGAAGTGAAGCTCTTCAAACCCTCAGGCCCATCGACGCCCATGATCACGATCCACCACCTCGGCCATTCCCAATCCGAACGCATCGTCTGGCTCTGCGAAGAACTGGGCCTGCCGTACGAGCTGCGGCGCTACGCCCGCGATCCGGTGTCGCTGCTGTCGCCGCCCGAGCTGAAGGCGCTGCATCCGCTCGGCTCGGCGCCGCTGATCCAGGACGGCGCGCTGTGGCTGGCCGAATCGGCGGCCATCGTCGAATACCTGATCGTCCGGCACGGCGGCGGCCGCTTCAAGCCCGGGCCGGCGCATCCGGACTTCGCGTCCTTCCTCTACTGGTTCCATTTCGCCAACGGCAACCTGCAGCCGGCGATGGTGCGCATGATCTTCCTGCGCCGCGTGAACCTCCCCGCCGACAACCCCGTGCTGGTGGCGTTGCAGGGCCGGCTGGCGCGGATCTTCGCGCTGGTGGAAGCCCGGCTCGGCGAGGCGCCCTGGTTCGCGGGCAGCGAGTTCAGCGCGGCCGACATCATGAGCGTGGTCTCGCTGACCACGATGCGCCTCTTCCAGCCGGTCGACCTCGCGCCGTTCCCGAACATCCGAAGCTACCTGCAGCGCATCGGCGAGCGGCCGGCCTATCGGCGCGCGATGGCCCACGGGGATCCGGACCTGACGCCGATGCTGGACTGAAACGTCCCGCCCGCGGCCCGGGTGTCGGATTTCTACAAGATCGGAAGGCGTCTTTGCGGGACAGTGAAGCCCTCACCACTGATCACTGCCAGGAGCCATGATGAACACGACCATCCGCCCGTTTCGCATCGAGATCCCGCAAGCCCAGATCGCCGACCTGCGGCAGCGCCTGGCCGCCACGCGCTGGCCGCAGCCGGTGGACCCCGGCTTCGGCCAGGGCCCGGCCTTGTCGCTGGTGCGCGAGCTCGCGGCCTACTGGGCCGACGGGTTCGACTGGCGTGCCCAGGAAGCCCTGTTGAACCGCCATCCGCAGTTCGTGACCGAGATCGACGGCCAGACCATCCACTTCATCCACGTGAAGTCGAAGGAGGCCGACGCGTTCCCGTTGATCCTGACGCACGGCTGGCCCAGTTCTCCGGCCGAATACCTGGACCTGATCGGCCCGCTCACCGACCCCCGCGGCCACGACCTCGACGGCTCGCCGGCCTTCGACCTGGTGATCCCGTCGGTGCCGGGCATGGGGCTGTCGTCGCCGCTGGCCGCCACCGGCTGGGATGCAGCCCGTTGCGCAGCGGCCTGGGACACGCTGATGAGGCGGCTCGGCTACACCCGCTATGGCGCGCAAGGCGGCGATGCGGGCGCGCTGATCGCGCGCGAGCTGGGCATCCTCGCACCCGACGGCCTGGCCGGCGTCCACGTGCAGCAGATCTTCGCGTTCCCGCAGGGCACCCCTGGCGAGATGGACGCGTTGTCTCCGTTCGAGATGGAAGGCTTCAAGAACCTCGACTACTTCCGCAAGTACGCCGGCTACGTCGACATCCAGTCCAAGCGCCCCGGCACGCTGGGCTACGGGCTGGTCGATTCCCCGGTCGCGCTGCTGGCATGGAATGCCGAGCTGTTCTTCGGCTTCGAAGGCGAGCGCGCCGCGGAGGTCGACCGCGATCGCTTCCTCACGCACGTGTCGCTCTACTGGTTCACCGGCACCGGCGGCCAGGCCGCGGCGTTCTACCTGGCCAACGCGGCCAGCGGCGCGGGCTATCGCGAACTGCCGAACCCCACGCCGACCGCCGTGGCGGTGTTCCCGAACGACTTCCGCTCGGTCCGGTCCTTCGCGGCGCGCTCGCACACCCGGCTGGTACAGTGGTCCGAGATGCCGCGCGGCGGCCACTTCGCCAACGAAACGGAGCCCCGGCTCGTCGCCGGCGAGCTGCGCCGCTTCTTCGGCGGGCTGCAGGCGCCAGAGGGCTCCGATGGAAGGAACGATCACTGAGGAACAGCGCATGGCGGACTCGCCCCTGGTGGCGAAGGTCCGCCGCGCCCGCTACGGCGCGGATGCACGCGAGATGGCCGTGCCCGACGGCTCGTGGGACTTGCTGTTCCTGCGCCGCGCCGGCGGCCCGCTGCTCGTCATCCAGACGGGGCAGATCGCCGCACCGCTGGCCGTGGACGGGCAGGCCGGCGACGAGATGCTGACGATCGCCTTCAAGCCCGAGGTCTACATGCCCCGCCTGCCGGGGCGCTTGACGTTCAACCAGGGTGTGGTGTGCCCGGTCGAGGCCGATCGCCGTTTCTGGATCGGCCCGGAACGCCTCGAGGTCCCCAGCTTCGACAACGTCGAGCACCTCGTGGCGGCGCTGGCGCGCAAGGGCCTGCTGGAGCGCGATCCGGTGGTCTCGCGTGCGTTGCAGGGCGTGCGGCAGCGGCTCGACGAGCGCAGCATCCAGCGTCACTTTGCCGAGGTCACCGGCCTCGGCCTGAAGGTCTTCCAGCAGATTGCCCGGGCCCACGAGGCGGCGCGGCTGCTGCGCGAGGGCCGGACGCCGTCGCAGGTCGCCGCCGAACTGGGCTTTGCCGACCAGGCGCACCTGACCCATTCGCTCAAACGATTCCTCGGGCAGACGCCGCGACAGGTGGCGCGGCCCCCGGGTCCTGTGCAGCGATGAGTCGTGCTCCTCACGCGACCGTCAGCACGATCTTTCCCCGGATGTGCCCGCGGGCGGCCCGCTCGTGCGCCTCGCGGGCCTGCGCCAGCGCGAACGTGCTGTCGATCGCGACGCGGACCGTGCCGGCGTCGAGCAACTGCCCGAAGGCTGCGAGCTGCGCGCCGTTCGAGCGCACCTGCGTCATCGACACGGTGACGCCCCGCTGCTCGGCCTGGTCGGCGTCGCGGAAGCCGATGAACACCGGGAACAGCGCGCCGCCGCGCTTCAGCGTGCGCAGGAAGCGGCCGGAGGCGGGGCCGCCGACGGTGTCGACGACGAGGTCCAGGTCGCGCACCGCGTCCTCCGGCGCATGCCGGGTGTAGTCGATGAATTCGTCGGCCCCGAGGTCGCGCAGGAACGACTCGTGCGTGCCCGACGCCACCGCGATGACCTGCGCGCCTCGCCACTTGGCCAGCTGCACCGCGAGGTGCCCGACGCCGCCCGCCGCGCCGTTGACCAGCACCTTGCGGCCGGCCAGCGGCACCGGGCGATGACGCTGCGCCTGCAGCGGGTTGGGGTGATCGTGTCCCAGTTCGATCAGGTACTGCCATGCGGTGAGGCCGGCCATCGGCGCCGCCGCAGCCTGCAGGTGGTCGATGCCGGCCGGCTTGAGCGCCAGGTGCGACGCCGGCGCGGCGACGTACTCGGCATACGCCGCGCTCTCGCCGCCGAAGCTCGGGAACCGGACCATGCCGAACACCTCGTCGCCCACCGCGAAGCCGGTGGCGTCGGGCGCGACGGCCTCGACGACCCCCGACACGTCCCAGCCCGGGATGGCGGGGAAGGGCACCGGCGGCCGCCAGTCGGCAGGCAGGCTCCGGTAGCCGTCGCGCATGTACCAGTCGGGCGGGTTGATGCCCACCGCGCGAACGCGCACGAGCACCTCGCCCGGTTTCAATTCGGGCACCGGGGCCTCCTCGTACCGCAGCACCTGCGGGCCGCCGAATTCGTGCAGCCGGACGGCCTTCATCGTCGTTGTCGTCATCGCCATGTCCTTCGTGATGGTTGGGATGGAAGGACTGTGGAGTTCTGCCGCCCGTTTGATAATCCCTCCGGGATTCATTTATCAAGTGCCATGACGGAACAAATCAGCCTGGAGCGCCTGACCGGCATCGTCGCGTTCGCGCGCGCGGCGTCGTACGGCAGCTTCACGGCGGCGGCGCGGTCGTTGTCGGTCTCGCCGTCGGCCGTCAGCAAGACGATCCAGCGCCTGGAGCAGCAGCTGGGCCTGAGCCTGTTCACGCGGACGACGCGCTCGCTCGTGCTGACGCCGGAGGGGCGCGACCTGCACGAGCGGGCCCTGCAACTGCTGCGCGCCGCCGAAGACGTCGTCCAGTCCGCCGCCGCGGCACGGGCCGAACCGGCCGGCACGCTGAAGGTCGCGGCACCGTTGCCGATCGGCACGCGCCTGCTCGCGCCGGCGTTGCCGGAGTTCCGGCGTCGCCATCCCAAGCTGAAGATCGACCTGCGGCTGAACGACCGGTTCGTCAACCTGGTCGAGGAGGGCATCGACGTGGCGATCCGCGTCGGCCAGCTCGCCGACTCCACGCTGATCTCGCGCGGCTTCGCGCCGAACCGGGTCGGCGCGTATGCATCGCCGGCCTACCTGGCGGCGCGGGGCATGCCGCGCAAGCCGGAGGACCTGCGGGACCACGACTGCGTGAACTTCCGCTACCAGACCTCGGGGCAGCCGCTGCGGTGGTTGTTCCAGGTCGGGAGCCGCACCATCGAGCTCACGCCCGACGCGGCCATCGTGGTCGATGTCAGCGATGCGGTCGTCGAGGTGCTGGCCGCCGGCGGCGGCATCGGCATGACGGCGTCGTGGATCGCGGCGCCCTACGTGGAGCGCGGCCTGCTGGTGCCGGTGCTCGCCGAGTTCTCGGTCGACCGGTCGGCGATCACCGCCGTCTGGCCCGAGAGCCGGCGCGGCAGCCCGAACGTCAAGGCGTTCATTTCGTTCCTGGAGGAGGTGTTTCCGCGCGCGGCAACCTGAGCCGGCCCTGTGGCGGCCGCTCAGGCGCGGACCAGGCGCGCCAGTTCGTCGACCAGGATGTCCAGCGCGCGGCGGTCGAGCGCCTGCAGCGCGGCGCGCTGCGCGCCGTCGTCCGGCAGCAGCGATGCCGCGCCCAGGTCGCTGAGCAACGCGCGGCCGTCGCCATCGACCAGCAGGTTGTGTGCATAGAGATCGCCGTGGCTGAGCCCGCATGAATGCAGGTGCTCCAGCGCCGCGGCCGCCGCCCGGGCCACCGACCTGGCCTGCTCGACGGGCAGGCGCTGGTCGTCGCCGTAGACATCGCGGCTGCAGCTGGCCATGCTGGGCGGTCCGGCCAGCGGCTTCCACTGCGGCCCGAGGCGCGGCAGCACCAGGCCGGGCGTCCCGCGGGGATGGCCGGCGAGCGGGCCCAGCACGCCGACGAGGTGAGGGTGGCGGCCGGCCGTCAGCGTCGCGGCGATCTCGCAACCGGGCAGCCCGTCGCTGGTCACCGCCCCCTTGAACAGCTTCACCGCCACGTCCTCGGCCGGGCCGTTGGCCGGCTGCCACTGCGCGGCATGGATGTGGCCGGACGCGCCTTCGCCCAGCAGCGCGTGCAGCCGCAGGTCGTGCCAGGCGATCGGCTCGACGGTCGCCAGCGCCTGCGCGGCCTGTTCGCGCGCGGCGCTGAACGGGTTGCCTGCATGGGCCAGCCAGGCCAGCCGTGGCAGCGCCAGCAGCTCGTCGGACAGCGCGTGGTCGGCGCGCTCGAACGCGTTCGCCGACAGCCGCAGCAGCTCGAGCCGCTGCAGGCGTCCGATGCCGGCCGGCAACCGCGCGAGCCGGTTGCCGGCCAGCATCAGCTTCTGCATCCGCGTGCAATCGGTCAGCGTCGACGGCAGGTCCGCGATGCGGTTGTCGGTCAGGATCAGCCAGCGCAGCGTCGGCGCGAGCGATGCGGCCGGCACGTCGGCAATCCGGTTCGCCTTGAAGCCCAGCGTGTCGAGCGACGGCAGGCGGCCCAGCACCGGCGGCAGCGCGTCGAAGCGGTTGAAGGACGCGAACAGCGTGTGGAGCTTCGCCAGGTGCGCCAGCCCGTCGGGCAAGGTACTCAGCGCGTTGCCGGACAGGTCCAGCACCTCGAGCGTGTCGGCCCGCGTCAGCACCTCGGGCGGCAGCTCGGTCAGGCCGCAGCCGCGCAGGTCGAGCCGGCTGGCGCCTTGCAGTTCGCCGGCGCGCAGGCGGGCCAGGGTCTCGGTCGGGGTGACTGGGGAAGAGACGGCGGGCGAAAGGGTGTTGTCCATCGGGCGGGTCGTGCGGGCGCCCCGCATTCTCGTCGACCGATACACCTGCTCACCGCCTCATCGCAATTCGCCTTTGCATCTGAGCTTCGCTTCGTTGTGCCGGCCGGTGTCGCTGCGTAGCCTGCGGCACCATCGTCCCATCCAACCGAACCATGCCCACCGCTGCGACAAAACGAACCGTTTCGAGACCCTGCCTTTCCACCCTGGCGGCAGCGCTGCTGCTGGCGGGGATCGGGCCCACGCCCGCCGCCGCGCAGCAGGAGGTGACCACGCCCGCGGTGCAGGTCACCGGCTCGCGCCTGCTGCGCGCCCAGGCCGAAGGGCCGAGCCCGGTCACCGTGATCAAGGGCGACGACATCGAGCGCCTGGGCTACAAGAACGTGTTCGACGCGCTCGCGGGCCTGACGCAGAACACCGGCTTCACGCAGGGCGAGGACTTCGGCAACACCTTCACGCCGGCGGCCAACGCGATCAGCCTGCGCGGCCTCGGACCGAACCACACGCTGACGCTGCTCAACGGCCGGCGCGTCGCCGACTACCCGACCGCCTACGACGGCGAGGTCAACTTCGTGAACCTCGCGAACATCCCGTCGGCGCTGATCGATCGCATCGAGATCCTCGACGGCGGTGCCTCGGCGATCTACGGCTCCGACGCGATCGCCGGCGTCGTCAACATCATCCTGAAGAAGCAGCTCGACGGCGTGCACCTGAACCTGAAGGCCGGCAGCACGCAGCAGGGCGGCGGCGAGAACCTGCGCGTGCAGTTGAGCGGTGGCGTCGCGAGCGACGCGCTGACCGGCGTGTGGGGGCTCGAACTCGGCAAGCGCCAACCGATCTGGAGCCGCCAGCGCGACTTCATGGCCGACACCACGCTGGCCGGTGCGGCGCCGACCGCGATCGCATCGCGCCGCAATGCCGACACCGGCGCGTACCTCGACCCCGGCGCCGGCTGCGGTGCGCTCGGCGGGCTGTTCGACGGCAGCACCACCCACTACCAGGCCGGCAGCCGCAACTACTGCGCGAGCGGCCGCGCGCAGCCGACCTACTGGACCACGCAGACCGGCAACCGGACCGCCAACCTCGCGGGGCTGTTCGACATCGCGCTGACGCCGAAGACCACGCTGTTCGCCGAGGCCCTGCTCGGCGTGGCCAGGACCGACAACAACACCCGCGGGCCGAACTGGACCTCGCTCGGCGCGAGCAGCAGCTACTTCCGCAACGCCAGCACCGGCGACCTGGAGACCTGGACGCGCCGCCTCGCGCCGGAAGAACTCGGCGGCGTGACGCGCTTCAACCGCGAATGGCGCGACAGCACCGGCAACCTCGCGCTGGGCGCGCGCGGCGGACTGGTCGACGGCTGGAACTACGAGCTTGCCTACAACGCCTCGGGCTACCGCAACAAGACGGTCACGCCGCGGCTGCTGGCCTCGGTCGACAGCTTCTTCCTCGGCGCGCAGCAGGGCACCGACGCCGACGGCATCCCGGTCTACGCGCCGGACCCGGCGCGGCTGTACACGCCGCTGACCGCGGCCGAGTTCGGCTCGATCAGCGGTGCCAGCGAAGGCGACAACCGCTCGTGGAACCACGGCCTGAGCGCCAGCGTGCGCGGCGAGCTGCTGCAACTGCCGGCCGGCCCGCTGCAACTGGCGGCGGTGGCCGAGATCGGCTCGCAGGGCTTCAGCAACCGCTCGGACCCGCGGCTCGGGCAGGGCGTGTTCTACAACACCAAGGAGGCCGCCGAGGTGAAGGGCACGCGGCAGCGCCAGGCGCTGGGCGCGGAGCTGAACGCGCCGCTGTCGCGCCAGCTGACGGCGACGCTGGCCGGTCGCTACGACGACTACGCCTTCGCCGGCCGGCATGACGACAAGCTGACCTGGCAGGCCGGGCTGGAGTTCAGGCCGAGCAGGGAACTGCTGCTGCGCGCCAACCATGCGACCAGCTTCCGCGCACCCGACATGAGCTACATCTATACCGCCGAGAGCCGCGGCTACTACGCGTCGTCGACCGACTACTACCGCTGCGCGCAGGCCGGGCAGCCGGTGGCGAGCTGCGAGTTCAGCAACCTGTCGCCGGGCTTCAACTACGTCAGCAACGGCAGCGCCGACCTGAAATCGGAGAACGGCCGCAGCTGGGGGCTGGGCGCGTTCTGGTCGCCGAGCGCGCAGTTCGAGGCCTCGATCGACTTCTGGAAGATCGAGATCGACAACCTGGTCACGACGCTCGATGCCGACAAGCTGCTGCGCGACGAGGCCGATTGCCGCAGCGGCGCGAAGGACGCGACGAGCCCGACCTGCATCGACACGCTGTCGCGCGTGCGCCGCAATCCCGCCGATGCGGTCGTGCGGCCGGGCGAGGTCTATGAGATCGCGGTGAACCCGATCAACGCCGCGCAGGAGAGCACGCGCGGTTTCGACCTCGGCGTGAGATACCGCTGGGCCACCGAGGGCTGGGGCCGGTACCAGGCGGCGGTCAAGTACACGCGGGTGCAGAGCTTCGTGTACCAGCAGTTCGCCGGCGACAGCGCGTCCAACCAGGTCGGCACGCGCGATTTCACCGGCTGGCCGAGCAAGCTGGTGGCGACGCTGGACGGCAGCTTCGGCGACTGGGGCCTGACGCTCGCGTCCAGCCGCTTCGGCCGGATCCCCGACGGCGACGAAGGCTGGGTGGCACCGCAATGGCTGCACAACCTGAGCGGCAGCTACCAGCTCGCGAAGCACACCCGGCTGACGCTGATCGTCAACAACGTGGCGAACAAGACGGTGCGCGACGACACCGGCGGCTGGCCGTTCTACCCGGTCGGCTTCTACAGCGCGCACGGCCGGCAAGGCTGGCTGGAGTTCGAGCACCGGTTCGGCGGGAGCTGAGGTCCACGCAGGCCGGTGCCGGGTACGGCGTTTGCCCGCGCAGGCATGAGCCTCATGCGAGGTGACAAGGAGCGCGATCATGAGCAAGTCCCCCGGCCACCGGCAGCATCCCGAGCACAAGGTGTTGGAGTCCCGCGTGCCGCACACGATGAAGGTCGAGGTCGACGGCGTGACGGTCGCACAGTCCGACGACGTCGTCCGCGTCGACGAAGACCAGGCGCCGGCACGCTATTACTTTCCGCGGTCCGATGTACGCATGGAGATGCTGACGCCCTCCCGAGTGACCAGCGACTGCCCGTTCAAGGGCCATGCGACCTATTTCGACCTGAAGGCCGGCGCGAAGCCGCTGGAGGGCGCCGTGTGGACCTACGAGTCACCCTACGACGAGCACCTCGCGTTGCGCCAGCGGGTGGCCTTCTACGACGACAAGTACCCGCAGATCCGGGTGCAGGGCGGGTGATGCGGACGCTGTGACGGCGGTATCCGCCACAGCGCGGACCGCATCGCGTCCAGGTACTGCGCGGGGGTCGAGATCGTGGTCAGCCCCGACCGGCGGTCGGGCTACAGCTCATCGTGGCAACTGCCCGATTCGTTGTAGACCTTGACGTCCTTCTTGCGAATGCCGCGCGGGAACCCGGTGCTGGGATCGTCCTTGCGCATGCGCACGAAATAACTCAGCACGAAGGCCGAATTCAGCACCTCCCGCGGGGTCTTGAAGCCTTCCTTCGGGTTCTCCTCGCCGAGGCCGCCGCAGTAGTACTGCACGACGGTGTCGCTGTGTCCGGGCGGCGTCCATTGCAGCTTGATGCAGGCCTCGTAGTTGTTGATACCGCAGTTGCCGTCGAGCAGGCCGAGCGCCCAGTCGGGATGCCTGGGATGGCGGATCGACGGGATGTTGATGCCGGGATGCGGGTAGTCGGAATCGATGCCTTCTTCCTTGTGCGCCGGATCGGCCCAGATCACCACGGGCTTCGCGACGATGTTCGCCACCGCGCCCGGCACGCCGAGCACGTTCAGCACTGCATTGACGTAGCGCGAAATGGTGATGCACTGGAAATTGCCGGTGCGCACGTGGTCGGACATCTCCCACACCAGCTGGATCGGCGGACAGGCGATCTTGAACGTGTTCGGCACCGCCGGTACATCGCAGACACCGTAGTTGGGGAAGCGCCGGAACACGTTGTAGACAATGCTGTCGGCCTTCGTGGCGGGCAGGCCGCGGGCAAAGACCATCGCCTGTTTCAGGCGCTTGAAGGTCGGCAGGTTGGGCTGGTCGCCGCCCGGGCCGGTCGCGCCGGGGTCGTGGGCCTTGCCCGAGGTCAGGAAGACCTTCTGCAGCGACAGGGCCGTCGAGGTCGCGCCGGCCGCGGTCGTCGTCTGCCAGGTCATCAGGAAGTCCTGGAAGGCGATCTTGTCGGCCAGCGGTGCGGCTGCGGACAGGAACACGTAGTCGGTGTCCATGCCCTGCTGGTGCGTGCCTTCGCCGCTCAGCGTCCAGCCGGGCTGTCCGCCGTCCGGCGTGGCCTGGATGCCGTAGGTCTTGCCCGGGATGCCGCCCTTGATGCGGACCTTGGCCATCGCGGTGACCGACGTGCCGGCGGTGATCGACATCGGGATCGACCTGGCACCGAACAGCGAGCCCGGTTCGAACACGACGTGGTACGGCACGTCGGCCCAGTCGACGTATTTCGCGCCGGACGCGGACCAGTCGACGTCGTTGTCGATCAATTCGCGATGATCCTGGCCGAAGTACACCGATTCGATCTGGACCGTCGGATTGAATTTCTCGTCCAGCGCGCGCAGCGTGTCGCGTTCGACCACGCCGTTGTCGGTCAGGCCGTTGTCGCGCTGGAACTGCTTGACCTGGTCTTGCGTTTCCTGGCCGAAGATGCCGTCCGCGTCGCCGGTCTTCTCGAACGACACCGGCAGCGGGTAGTCGAGATCGCGCAGCGCCCGCTGCAAGGTCTTGACCCCTTCGCTGGTCTCCTTGCGTTTCATTTCCGGCGCGTTGTCGAAGGCCTCCTGCAGGCGCGTGTCGGAGCGCAGTTCGGCCGATTGAAGGTCTTCGGCCCGTTGCTCGGCTTCCAGCGGCTTGCGCTGCAGCACGCCGGCGTCGCCCGGTGCGGCCCCTGCCGCCCCCTGCTGGACGACGTGGGTCAGTTCATGCGCGATCAGCCGCCGGCCTTGCGCGGTGGCAGGCGCGTATTCGCCGGCACCGAACACGATGTCGCGCCCGAAGGTGTAGGCCCGCGCCTGCATCGCGCGCGCCGCATTCGCGGCGGCGCCGTCGGCGTGGACCTGCACCCGGCTGAAGTCCTGCCCGAAGCGGGGTTCGAACCAGGCGCGCAGCTCGCTCGACAGCGGCGCGCCGCCGCGAGAAGCCGCCTGCGCGGCGGCGACGGTGTCGAGCGCCGGTTCGTCGTCTTCGCACGTGGCGCACTTGCGCCGGACCGTGGGCGCCGCGGCGCCGACCGGCGCCGGTTCGGCCATGCGCATGACCCGGTCGGCCAGGTCGTCGGCCTCGCGCTCGTGCGCATCGCCCGCGGCGCCGAGGCTCGGCTTGCGCTGGATCGAAACGGCTGCCGAGGAACGGGCCGGCGCGGCGCAGCGCGGACAACCGCCGCCGCAGGCGCACGACGAGACGGAGCGCAGCATCGCGCGCGGCGCGGCCAGGGCGGCAAGGCTGGCCTGCGCCGCCGGCATGGACGGTGCGGCTCGCTTGCCGACGGGCGCCTTTGCAAGTCGGGTCGTGCTCATGGGCAATCTCCGTGGGCGGCCATCGTTGTCGGATCGGACCTTCCGCCTTTCCGCACGTCCCCGTGGCCGACGAGGCACGCCAGAGCGGCTCGGCGCCCGCGCTCAGCATTACGCGCACCCCGGCCGCATTCGTCAATCGACAAACGTGGGGATCGCCGCGCGGCAAGCGGCCGTCAGCCTCCGACCCAGCGCTCCTCCGACATCTTGAGGTGCGTGTGCATCGCGGACTGGGCGGCCAGCGGGTCGCGCGCTTCGATGGCGCGAAGAATCGCCTCGTGCTCCTTCAGCGCGAGGGTCCAGGTGCGTGAGTTCTCGTAGCGTGAACTGATCTTGGCCGAGATCGGGCTGTGGCGTTCGTCGAACAGCTCGGCCACGATGCGCACCATCACCGAATTGCCGCTCATCTCGGCGATCGTCAGGTGGAACTGCCGGTCGTGGTCGATCGGAATGCGGCGCCTGGCGACCTCGGTGCGCATGCCCTCGACGATGTCTCGCAGGCGCACGAGCGCCGGCTCGCTGCCGTGTGCGCAAGCGAGCATGACCACCGACCCCTCGAACGCGGCCCGGGCCTGCATCAGCTCGCTCGGGCTTTCGCCGAGCGCGGCGGTCGTCTCGGGAGGCCGTTCCGCCCGCGGGCACACGTACACGCCGGATCCGCTTCGAATCTCGACGCTGCCTTCGACGTCGAGGGCGATCAGGGCTTCGCGCAGCGAGGGCCGCGACACGCCCAGCTGCTGCGCCAGATCGCGCTCCGGCGGCAGCCGCATGCCGGTGTCGAAGCCGCCCTGCTGGATGAGCTCGCGGATCTGGTCGGCGATCTGTTGGTAGAGCCGGCGCGGCTCCACCTGCTTCAACTGGAGGGTCATGGCGGGTCAGGCGAAATTGGCCTGACCATGATAGCCGCATCGTGCCGCGTGCCGCCGCCCGCCGGCGCGGAACCGCGGCAGCCTCCATCAGTGTTCAGGGAATGTCCCAGGTTTCCTTGAAACTTTTGGTCAGGCCAAATTGGTTTTGCTTGGTCAGGTGGACTGACCAAGCTGGACCCACCCAAACCGCGAACCTCGACAGGAGACACGACTTGCAGCTTCACGCATCGCCCGAACCCTTGCTGAGCCTGCACGGGATCGGCAAGCGTTTCCTCGCGGTGACCGCCTTGAGCGATGTGAGCTTCGACCTGCGTCGCGGCGAGGTGCATGCCGTGTGCGGCGAGAACGGCGCCGGCAAATCGACGCTGATGAAGATCGTCAGCGGACAGCTGCAGCCCGACGACGGCCACATCGCGTTCAAGGGCATGCGCACGCGCTTTGCGTCGACGCGCGAGGCCGAGGCCGCCGGCATCGCGATGATCCACCAGGAGCTCAATCTCGTGCCCGACCTGTCGGTGGCCGAGAACATCTTCCTGGCCCGCGAGCCGCGCCGCGGCTGGTGGATCGACCGGGCGAGACTGCATGCCGGTGCCCGGGCCTGCCTGCAGCGGCTGCGCGTGGACATCGAGCCGACGCACCTGGTGCGCACGCTGTCGGTGGCGCAGCGGCAGATGGTCGAGATCGCCAAGGCGCTGTCGCTGGAGGCGGAAGTGCTCATCATGGACGAGCCCACCTCGTCGCTCACCGAGGCGGAGACCGAACAGCTCTTCAAGGTCATCCACGAGCTGAAGCGCGCCGGTGTCGGCGTGGTCTACATCTCGCATCGGCTCGACGAGATGGCGCACATCGTCGACCGCGTGACGGTGCTGCGCGACGGCCGCCACGTGAGCACCGACGACTTCGCCGCGACGACGGTCGACAGCATCGTCGAGCGGATGGTCGGCCGGGCGCTGGAAGACAAGTTCCCGCCGCCGACGCGCGTGCCGACGACCGAGCGGCTGATGTCCGTGCGCGACCTGACGCGCGCGCAGGTGTTCGAAGGCATCGGCTTCGACCTGCGGCGCGGCGAGATCCTCGGCTTCGCGGGCCTCATGGGGGCGGGCCGCACCGAGGCCGCGCGCGCCGTCTTCGGTGCGGAGCTCGCGGACGCCGGCGTCGTGCAGCTGGGCGACGAGGTGCTGCGCATCCGTTCTCCGCGCGACGCGATCCGCCATGGCATCGCCTACCTGTCGGAAGACCGCAAGCACGACGGCCTCGCGATCGACATGCCGCTGGCGCACAACGTCAGCATGGCCAACATGGCCGCGGTGTCGGGTCGTGCCGGCTTCATCCGCTTCAAGGACGAAGAGGCGTGCGCCCGGCGCTTCGTCGACACGCTGGCCATTCGCACGCCGTCCGCACGCCAGCTGGTGCGGCTGCTGTCGGGCGGCAACCAGCAGAAGGTCGTGATCGCCAAATGGCTGTTCCGCGATTCGCGCGTGCTGTTCTTCGACGAGCCCACGCGCGGCATCGACGTGGGCGCGAAGTACGCCATCTACCAGCTGCTCGACGAACTCGCCGCGCAGGGCATCGGCGTGGTGCTCATCAGCTCGGAGCTGCCCGAGATCCTGGGCATGACCGACCGGGTCGCGGTGTTCCATGCCGGGCGCATCACCGGCACGCTGGACACGCGCAGCACCTCGCAGGAAGAAATCATGCATTTCGCGTCGGGGCGGCCGGCACGCGCGGCCGCCTGACGGAGACACGGACCCCATGACCGACCAGCAGAAAGACCTGTTCCAGAAGTTCGCGGCCCTCGCGAGCCTGATCGCCCTGACGGCGGTGTTCTCGTTCGTGAGCGACTCGTTCTTCTCGGTCGGCAACGGCATGACCGTCGCGCTGCAGGTGACGTCCATCGCCTACCTCGGCATCGGCGCGACCTGCGTGATCATCACCGGCGGCATCGACCTGTCGGTGGGCGCCATCCTCGCGTTGTCGGGCGTCGTCGCCGCACTGGTCGTGAAGGCGGGCATGCCGGTGCCCGTGGGCATGTCGTGCGGACTGGCCGTGGGGGCCTTGTGCGGCCTCGTCAACGGCCTGTGCGTGACCCTGCTCAAGCTGCCGCCGTTCATCGCGACCCTGGGCATGATGATGGTCGCCCGCGGCGTGGCGCTGCAGATCACCGATGCCAAGGCCATCGGCGGACTCGGCGACGGTTTCGCGGCGCTCGGCAACGGCTCGCTCGGACGCGTCGTCAACATCGGCGCCGACGGCTTTCCGGACGTCGTGTTCCCGGGCATTCCGTATCCGGTGCTGCTGATGGTCGTGCTGGCCGTCGCGGTGGCGGTGCTGCTGAACCGCACCACGCTCGGCCGCTACCTCTATTCGGTCGGTTCGAACACCGAGGCGGCGCGCCTGTCGGGCGTCGACGTGCGCGGCGTCACCGTCTTCGCCTATGTGCTGTCGGGAACGCTGGCGGGGTTGACCGGCTGCGTGCTGATGTCGCGCCTGGTCACCGCGCAGCCGAGCGAGGGCCTGATGTACGAGCTCGACGCGATCGCCGCCGCGGTGATCGGCGGCACCTCGCTGTCGGGCGGCGTCGGCACGATCTCGGGCACCGTCATCGGCGCCTTCGTCATCGGCATCCTGCGCAACGGCCTGAACATGGGTGGCGTGTCGGCCTTCACGCAGCAAATCATCATCGGTCTGGTCATCCTGCTCACCGTGTGGATCGATCGGATGCGTCATCGCAGATGACACCTCACCGGCAGGTCTGCCCGGGAATTGGAGAGAGACATGAAAAAACTTCTGACCCCCCTGTTCGCATCCCTGTTCCTGTTCGCCGCGTCGGCGGCGTCGTCCGCCGACAAGGAGATCGCCGTCATCGTGAAGACCGCGAACTCCGATTTCTGGCAGAACGTGAAGAAGGGATCGACCGCCGCCGCCGGCGAGCTCAAGGGCTACACCGCGAGCTTCCAGGGCGCGGCGTCCGACACCGATCTCGCGGGCCAGGTGGCGCTGGTCGAGAACGCGGTGAACCGCAAGGTGGCGGCCATCGTGCTCGCGCCGTCCGATCCGGACGCGCTGATTCCCGCGATGAAGAAAGCCTGGGAGGCGAAGATCCCGGTGATCCTCATCGACTCCGCGGCCAACGACGCCGGCAAGAACTACTACCAGTCGTTCCTGGCGACGGACAACAAGAAGGCGGGCGAGCTGTGCGCGCAGGCCCTGATCGACAAGGTCGGCACGACCGGCAAGATCGCGATCATGTCGTACACCGCCGGCTCCGGCTCGGAGATCGGCCGTGTCGGCGGCTTCCGCAAGTACATCGAAACGCACTCCAAGCTGCAGGTCGTCGGCCCGTTCTATTCGAACTCGCAGATGGGGACGGCGTTGAACCAGACGACCGACGTGCTCGCGGCCAACGCCGACCTGAAAGGCATCTTCGGCGCCAACGAGCCGACCGCGATCGGCATGGGCCGCGCGCTGGTGCAGTCGGGCAAGGCCGGCAAGGTGGTGGCCATCGGCTTCGACGGCAACGGCGACCTGCAGGGGTTCATCAAGGACGGCACGCTCGAAGCGATCGCCGTGCAGAGCGCCTACCAGATGGGCCACCTGGGCGTGAAGACCGCGGTCGAAGCCAGCCAGGGCAAGCCGGTTCCGAAATTCCTCGACACCGGCGTGGTGATGGTGACGAAGAAGAACATCGACTCCACCGAGGCGAAGAACGTCTTGTACTGACCGACAGGAGCGTCATGCTGACCGTGATCTGCGACACCCCGGGCACCTTGCGTGCCGTGGAAAGAGAGATGCCCCCGCGCGGCGAAGGGGAGGTGCTGATCCGCGTGCGGCGGGTGGGGGTGTGCGGCACCGACCTGCACATCTTCACCGGCACCCAGCCGTATCTCGACTATCCGCGCGTCATGGGGCACGAGTTTTCCGGCACCGTCGCCGAGGCGCCCGCCGGCAGCGCGCTGGCGGCGGGCGACCCGGTGTTCGTGATGCCCTACCTGTCGTGCGGCCGCTGCATCGCCTGCCGCCAGGGCAAGACCAACTGCTGCGTGGCGATCCAGGTGCTGGGCGTGCACCGCGACGGCGCCTTCACCGAGTACCTCAGCGTTCCGCAGGCCTTCGTCCACAAGGCGGAAGGCGTCACGCTCGACCAGGCCGCGATGCTCGAGTTCCTGGCCATCGGCGCGCACGCCGTGCGGCGCGGCGATGTGCAGGCCGGCCAGCGCGTGCTGGTCGTCGGCACCGGGCCCATCGGCATGGCGGCGCTGACCTTCGCGGTGCTGCGCGGCGCCAACGTCACCGCGCTCGACACGCGCCGCGAACGGGTCGACTTCTGCTGCGAGCACCTGGGGGCCCATGCCGGCGTGGTGATCGGCGAGGGCGACGAAGCGGAGCTGTCGCGGCTGACCGACGGCGACTTCTTCGACCTCGTGTTCGACGCCACCGGCAACGCCCGCGCGATGGAGCGCGGCTTTCGCTTCATCGCGCACGGCGGCAAGTACGTGCTGGTGTCGGTCGTGCGCGACAGCATCGCCTTCGCCGATCCCGAGTTCCACAAGCGCGAGGCGACGCTGCTGGGCAGCCGCAACGCCACGATGGAAGACTTCGACACCGTGCTCGCCGCGATGCGCGCGGGCCGGATCCCGCACCAGGCGTTGAACACGCATCGGCTCGCCCTCGCGAGCCTGCCGGCCGACTTCGCGCAGCTGCTCGACCCGTCGCGGGGCGTGGTCAAGGCCATCGTCGAGTGCTGAGGAGCGGCTCGATGGCGCACCCCATCCTCCAATTCGGCACCGGCCGCTTCCTGCAGGCGCACGTCGACCTGTTCGTCTCGCAGGCGCTCGCGCGGGGCGAGGCCCTCGGCGGCATCGCCGTCGTGCAGACGACGGGCAATGCGCAGAGCACCGCGCGAACGGCGGCGCTGGCGGACGGTGCCGGCCATGCGGTCGAGATCCGCGGGCTGCTCGACGGACGTCCGGTGAACGAGACCGTGCATGTCGACTCGGTGCGGCAAGCCTGGCATGCGGACACGCATTGGCCGCAGGTCGCGGAGGCCGTCGCCACGGACGTTCGCGTGATCGTGTCGAACACCGGCGATCGCGGTTACGCGCTCGATCCCGCCGACGGTCCGTCGCTGCTGTCCGATGGCACGGCCGCGCCGCGCAGCTTTCCGGCGAAGCTGGCCGTCCTGCTGTACCGCCGCTGGCGGCAGCAGCCGGGGGGCGGCCCGTCGCTGTTCCCGTGCGAGCTCGTGCCGAGGAATGGCGATGCGTTGCGCGCGGTCGTCTGCGAGCTCGCGAAGTCGTGGCGGGCGCCGGCGTCCTTCATCGACTACCTGCACGACGAATGCGTGTGGGTCAACTCGCTGGTCGATCGCATCGTGTCCGAGCCGCTGGTTCCGGTCGGCGCGGTCGCCGAGCCGTATGCCCTGTGGGCGATCGAGCGGCAGCGCGGCATGGTGCTGCCATGCACGCACCCGGCCATCGTGCTGACCGACGACCTGGGCCGCTTCGAGCGATTGAAGCTGATGCTGCTGAACCTCGGACACACCTTCCTCGCCGAACGCTGGCTGGCCGGCGGGCGGCCGCGCGATGAAACCGTCCTGCAGGCGATGAACGATGCAGCGTTGCGCGCCGAGCTGGAAGCGGTCTGGACCGACGAGGCGATGCCGGTGTTCGACGCGCTCGGCGAAGGCCGCGAGGCGCGCGACTACCTGGTCGTGCTGCGCGATCGGCTGCTCAACCCCTTCCTGGCCCACCGCCTGGCCGACATCGCGCAGAACCACGCATCGAAGAAACGGGCACGCATCGGCCTGCTGCTGTCGCATGCGGACCGGCTGGGGCTGCCGCCGACGCAGGCGCGACTGAGGGCGGCGATGGCCACCGACGAGGAGCTGCATTCATGAAGCGGGCGGGCGAGGGCAGGGGCCGGATGCTGGTGACGGGCGCGGCAGGCAAGGTGGGGCAGGCGTTTCTCGCGCGCGTGCTGCGCGACCCGGCGTTCGACCGCTTCGAGTTTCGCGCCCTCACGCACCGGCGCGCACTCGCAGCGCACGATCGCCTCGACTGCGTGCAAGGGTCCATCCAGGACCGCGCGGTCGTCGACCGCGCGATGGACGGCGTGACCCATGTGCTGCACCTGGCCACTAGCAAGGAAACGCCCGACGACGTGATGGACGTCGCCGTGAAGGGCATGTTCTGGATCCTCGAGGCCTGCCGCAGCAGCCCGGGCTTCGAGCAGCTGCTGCTGGTCGGCGGCGACGCCGGCATCGGCCACTTCGTCTACCCGCACCCGGTGCCCGTCGTCGAGACGCAGCCCCACAGCGCCTACCCGGGCTGCTACGCCTTGTCGAAAGTGCTCGAGGAAGTGATGCTGCAGCAGTACTTCATCCAGTACGGCCTGAACGGCTGCTGCCTGCGCGCGCCGTGGATCATGGAGAAGGACGACTTCAGGTTCCAGCTGTCGTTCGGCCCCGACGTGTTCGGCGGGCCGCGCTGGTGCGACCTGGTCGGCCCCGAAGCCGCCGCGGCCCACGTCGCCAGCGGCGCGGTGCCGGTGATGCTCGACGCGGCGGGCGTGCCGGTGCAGCGCAATTTCGTGCATGTGGACGACCTCGTCGACGCCATCTGCCTCGCGGTCGATCACCCGCGGGCGCGCCAGCAGCTGATGAACATCGCGATGGACGAGCCGGTGGATTACGGCGTGCTGGGCGCGTACCTCGCCCGCACGCGGGGCCTGCCGCTGGTGCCCGTCGGCACGCCGTACCACTCGACCTGGCTCGACAACACCAAGGCCAGGTTCCTGCTCGGCTGGCGGCCGAAATACGACATGGCCAGGCTCGTCGAAGCAGCGTGGTCGTACCGCCGCAGCCCGGACGACCCGCGCCGGGTCTGGTACCCGGGCTGATCTCGTGACATCGCTCGCGCCGGGTGGCATCCCGCCGCACCGGCCTCCTGTGGTCCATCGGAAGGAGACATCATGCAGAGGAACAAGAGAACGCTGGTTGCCACGCTGCTCGCCGCAGCGGGTTCGACGCTCGTGCCCGGCTGGTGCGCCGCGGCCGGCAAGCGGCTGGTGATCGGCTTCGCGCAGACCGGCGCCGAAAGCGAATGGCGAACGGCGAACACCGATTCGGTGAAGTCCGCGGCGAAGGCCGCCGACGTCGACCTGAAGTTCTCCGACGGGCAGCAGAAGCAGGAGAACCAGATCAAGGCGATCCGCGCCTTCATCGCGCAGAAGGTCGACGTGATCATCCTCGCGCCGCTGGTGACGACCGGCTGGGACACGGTGCTGAAGGAAGCGAAGGCGGCGAAGATCCCGGTCATCCTCGAGAGCCGCAACGTCGAGGTCCAGGACACGACGACCTGGGTGTCCTTCGTCGGTTCGGACTTCGTCGAGGAAGGGCGACGCGCCGCCCGCTGGCTGCTCGGCCACACCAAGGACACGACGGGCGACGTCAACATCGTCGAGCTGCAGGGCACCGTCGGCTCGGACCCGGCGAACGACCGCAAGAAGGGGTTCGAGGAGGTGATCCGCACGAACCCGCGCTACAAGATCATCCGGTCGCAGACGGGGGACTTCACGCGGTCCAAGGGCAAGGAGGTGATGGAAGCCTTCCTGAAGGCCGAGGGCAAGAAGATCAACGTGCTCTACGCGCACAACGACGACATGGCCATCGGTGCGATCCAGGCGATCGAGGAGACGGGAATGAAGCCGGGCAAGGACATCCTCGTCATCGGGGTCGACGCGGTGAAAGGCGCCTTCGAAGCCATGATGGCCGGCAAGATGAACGTGTCGGTCGAATGCAGCCCGCTGCTCGGGCCGCAGCTGATGGAGGCGGCCAGGAAGGCGGCTGCTGGGGAAACGCTGTCTCGCTGGATCAAGACCAACGAGGGCGTGTTCCCGCAGGAGGTCGCGGCCAAGGAGTTTCCGAACCGGAAGTACTGAGCCGCGGCAGGCTCAGAGCCGGTCGGTGGCGGCTGCCGCAGGGAGCGAAGCACGGATGGCTTCGGGTGGAAGCAAGGCCTGGTACTGCCGTTCAAGCTCCATGAACACCGAGTGCGAAGCGTCTCCGACCACCAGCCGGGATTCCGTCGCGAAGTCGGACAGCCGATCGCCGCTCTCGCCGTACTGCGGGTCTTCCGGACGGGCCAGCACCGCGACGGCCATCCTTGAACGCAGGTCGGCGAGGTGACGGTTCGACCAGTTGGCGACGATCGCATCCAGCTGCCTCAGCGCCACCGCCAGGACATCGACAGGCATCGCGGCCACCGCGGCCAGGCCTTGGGTGGCCAGCGCACGTTCGACGTAGCGGAGGTGGCGCAGCACCTTGCGGGCCTTCGGATGCGAATCGAGCAACTGCTTGAGCGCGGCCCGCAACGGCGCCGCTTCGGCGATGTCTTTTTCTCTCTGCGCCCGGGGTTCGATGTCCGGCGTGGCCGCAGCGATGCGGATGTGGAAGTTGGGTCCGTCGCGTTCCAGCCTCAAGTCGCCGAAGAGGATGCGCGCCATGAAGCGAAGTGGCGTCAGGAGCATGGCCCACACTGTCGTTGTCATCACATCGACAGTGTGGGCAGCCTTCGACTTCAATGCATGATCGAACGATGATCAAAAGTTCGACGGCATGACACCCGCGAGAATTTCACGGGTGTGCGCGGGAGAATTCAGCAGGGCACTCAGCAGGGCGAGTTGGTCTGCGTGAGCACGCCCAGGCGGTACGGCAGCTTGTCGTAGCTCTCCTTCGACCCGGGCGTCAGCCCCTGGTAGAGAAAGCGCATGTTGCAGGCGCTGACCTCGACGTTCTGGTCGTACCCGGTGCGCAGCAGCTCGCCGTGGCTGATGCCCTGGCTCCACTTGCCGGTCGGGAAGCTCACGTTGGCATCGCCGGCGAACGGGCTGGATTCGCTCGCGGCCAGCGGCGTCCAGCTGCCGCCCAGGCTGCTCGCCGTCCACGAGCGGAAGTAGCGGCCGCCGCTCCCGATGGCCTCGACGATCAGCAGGTACTGCCCGGTCTCGCGGACCTTGTACACCTGCGGGGCTTCGAAGACCTTGTTGCGATCGGCGTCCTGCAGCGCGATCACCGTGTCGCCGAAGCCGTTGGGGAAGTTCGCGAGCGTGGTCTGCGAGCGGTAGATCTGCCCGTTGTCGCCGGCGGAGAACAGGTGGCAATTGGCCGCATCGCAGGCCACGGCGAAGTCCAGCCAGTTGCCCCGGCCGTTGCTGGTGTTCTGCTGGACGATCGGCGGGACGCTGCCGTAGAAGGTCTTCAGCGGGCTCCATCCGCCCGGGTTGGCGATGTCGGGGTTGGTCGAGTACGCGGCATTGCCGTTCTGGGTCACCAGGTACCACAGCCGCGACGGCGCATGGAAGAACACGAACGGCGCGGCCCGGTACCCGGCCCCGATGGCAGTGGCGTCGAGGAAGTAGGGCGTGGCCGATCCGGCGTTCGACCAGTCCGTGAAGGAGCGGTATTCGAGGCCCCAGCCGTTGCCCTTGGCCTGGGTGGAGAACACGTGCCACAGGCCGTTGTAGAACACGACCGACGGGTCCTTGATCGCCACTTCCGGGAACTGCGCCGCGGGCTTGGCCACCATCAGCGCCGCGCTCGAGGTCCAGCGGAAGCTGGACGGCAGTGCCACGTTGCCGGTGCCCCCGCCGCCGGGCGGCGGCGTGGTGGTGGCGCCGACGGGCACGAGCGCCCAGGTCTGGTTGCGGCCGCTCCAGTCGGTGTACTGCGTGACGTCGCCGCCGTCGGCGGTGGACGCGCCGGCGACTTCGAGCGCCTTGCCCGAGTTGCGGTTGATGAAGCGCACCGCGTTGTTGTCGGCGCCGACCAGCTGCCACTGCTGGTTGCTGCCGTCATGGTCGGTGTACTGGTTGACGGCGGCCCCGTCGGCGGTCGAGAAGTTCCAGACGTCGACGACCTTGCCCGAGTGCCTGTTCTTCAGCCGGTAGCTGCCGTTGCCGGAACTCACCAGCTGGAACTGCTGGTTGGCGCCGTCGTGCCGGCTCCACTGGCGGAACTCGGCGCCGTCGCCGGTCATCCAGTTGTAGAGGTCGAGCGCCTTGCCGCTGTTGGCGTTGACGACGACATACCAGGTGTTGGCGTCGACCGTGATCGCGGCCTGGGCCGGGGCGGCCACCAGCGCGCCCGCCGACAGCACGAAGGCCGCCAGCGTCGACAGCGTCTTGCGAAGTTGCATCGTGTTCTTCATGAGGGTTCTCCTTCGAGATGAGAGGGGCTCACAGGTCGCCGAATCCGATCGCGCCATTGCAGTGCAGCCATTCGCTGCGGCCGCTGCCGCCGCCGCACCGGCCGTTCTGGTACACGCCGGTGTTGTAGGTCTGGTTCTCGGCCTGCCGCACGTTGCCGTTCACGCTCAGGTAGTCGACCTGGACGTCGCGGCCCGCGGCGTCGTTGGTGAACTCCACCGTGCTGCCGCCCGACAGGCTGGTCGTGAACGTGTAGTTGGTCATGGTCTTGCCGAGCGTCCAGCTCTGCACCGCGGTGCCGCCGATGCGCAAGGTCACGCGCTCCTGGCCCGAGGTGCCGCGTGCGCGCACGACGATGGACTTGCTGGTGGTACCGCCGCCGCCGGGGTTGCTGCTGCGCACGTAGTTGGCAAGCCAGGTCAGCGCCGGCCGCTCGCTGCCGTCGCGGCGCACGAGGTGGGAGTTGGCCACCCAGGTCTGGCCCTCGAGGTAGCCCCACAAGGTGACGCCGGCGACGGCCGGGTGCGTCCACAGCAGCGGGAACTTCTCCCGATAGCGCGCCAGCTGCGTGGCGTCGTCACCGGTCATGTCCAGCTCCGACACGTAGATCGGCAGGCCGGCCTGGGCCAGCGAGTCCAGGTTCTGCGTGATCGTCGCCGGCGCCAGGTTGTCCATGCTGAAGTAGTGCGACTGGATGCCGACGCCGTCGATCAGCCCGCGCGACTTCAGGATGTTGACGATGCCCTTGTAGCGGTTCAGCGCATTGGCGTCGTTGATGATCCCGTACTCGTTGATGAGCAGCTTGGCGTTCGGGCAGTGCTGGCGCGCCTTCTGGAACGACCAGACGATCCAGTCCCAGCCGGTCGCGCCCGCGCCACCGAGCGCTTCGCGGTAGCTGGCCGGCTGGTGCAGCGGCTCGTTGACCACGTCGATGTACTGCGTCTGCGGGTAGCGCTGGCAGTACTGCCGCATGAAGTCCTCGACCTCTTCGGCCTGCTGCGCGGGGCCCAGGCCGCCGATCCATCGCGGCTCCTGAGAACCCCACACGAAGGTGTGCTGCTTGAACGGGAAGCCGTTCGAGCGGGCGTAGTTGAAGGCCTGGTCGAGCTGGCCCCAGTTCATCTGGCCGCGCACCGGTTCGACCGACTCCCACTTGCCGGCGTTCTCGGGCGAGACCTGGTTCCAGTAGGCGCTGAAGTTGCCGGGCGGGTTGCCGGCAATGATGTTGCCGAGGAACTTGGGCTTGCCGACGGCGATCTGCGCCTGCGCCAGGCCGGCTGAACCCAGCAGGCCGAGGGCGGCCGTGGTGCAGACCATGGCGCGGCTCATGGCATTGAAGATCTTCGAGGTGTTCACTGTTGTCTCCCGTGGTGTGTTGAACAGATCAAGGCGGGGTCACCTTGCTTTCTCAATGGACCAAGGTCGTGATGCTCTTGGCCGGTAGCGAAATGGAGAAGGTGTTCGCACTGACGCCGATCTCCGGCTGTCGCTCGAACGTGGCGGTCGCGGTGGTGCGGTACGGTGTCAGGCTGGTCAGCGATCGACCGCCGGGGGCGATCGAGGTCGTGAGGGTGACGTCGGCCGCGTTCTCGTTCACCAGCACGACCACGGCCTTGCTGTCGGCGGCGCCGGAGGGTGTTCCGAACGCCGAGACGCGGACGCCCTTCTGCGGCAGCGAAGTCGCGTCGTAGCGGACGTAGCCCGGGCGAATGAAGTACGAGAAATGCTTCAGGCCGATGCCGAAGTAGGTCGGCTTGTTGTTCGTGCCGATCAGGCCGGTCGGCGTCGCGTCGTTGGAATTGACGAGCCACCAATGGACGTAGGCGTTGTACTGCGACAGCGTCAGGCCGTCGTGGACTTCCCTCGCCATCGCGATGGCGTCGTCGATGCTGGTCGGCCAGGAGGTCTTGGCGTCGGACTTGTTGACCGAATCGAGGAAGTGCTCGGTCATCCAGACCTCCTTGCCGAGCTTCTGGGCCGCGCTGGAATAGTTCGGCGTGCCGCCGTACAGGTGGCCGCCGACGATCGACAGGTTGCCGGCGGCCTTGGCGTCGGCCAGCAGCGTGCCGGTGGTGGCCTGCGAGTAGTAGAAGGACTCCGGCGCCATCAGCCTGGTCGTCGTGCCAGAGATGGCCGCTGCGCCAAAGCCGCCGACCCAGGCCGTCATCTCGTCGGCGTTCCACAGGCAGGACTCGTAGTCCTTGGGATCCCAGTCGGGCTCGTTCTGCAGCGAGACGGCATAAAGCTTCACGTTGCGGCTGGCGGCGTACCGGATGTAGGCGTTCAGGTACTGGGCGTAGTCGGCGTACTTCGCGGGATCGAGGCGCCCGCTGTAGAGCGGGTTCGTGCGATCGGCGTTGACGATCTTCATGCTCGCGGGCGGCGACCACGGCGAGGCGAAGACCAGGGCACCGCGTGCCTGGGCGCCGATGCCGTTCTCCAGCTCGGCCGTCCATTGGTTGGTGTCGGCCGTCCTGGCGGAGGCGTTCCAGTCGGCGGGCGCGATCCGCAGTCGAAGGATGCTCAGCCCGAGGCTGTCGGCGCTGCCGGTGCCGAACAGCACGTTCATGCGGTCGTCCGTCATCTTGTTGTAGTACCAGGCCGCCGAGCCGCCGAACCCCTGGATGGTCTGCTTCGCATCGCCGAAGTCGATGGCCGCCATGGCCGGGGCCGGCGCGATGGTCAGCGTGGTGCTGATCACCGACGAGATGTAGTGCGCGCTGTCCTTCGGGACGAACGTGGCCTGGACGAGTGCGGATCCGGCGGCGGCCGTCGTCGCGGTGCCCAGGGGCTTGCCGTCGGCGGTCATGTACGAGGCCGGATCGGCGCTGCCCTGGATGCCGTAGATCGCATACGGCGCGGTGCTGATCAGCGAGGGCGTGAGCGCGGTCCCCTGGAGCACGGCCGACGGGAGGTCCCACCGGACCGGCGGCTGCGCCTTGTGGACCGTCAGCTTGCGCACGACGGTGGTCGTCGAATACTTGGTCTTGTCCTGCGGCGTGAACGTGAGCGACAGCGTCTGGACGCCGACCTCGGGCTTCGCGCCAACGGCCGGCGAGTAGGCCAACGTGCCCGCGACGCTCGCTTTCGCGTTCAGCTGGGCCGTGCTGAGTGCGGTGCCCCAATCGATGGCGGCTGGATCGGGCCAGGTGATTTGCACGGCCTGCGCAGGCGCAGGTGCAGGCGCAGGTGCAGGCGCAGGCGCAGGTGCAGGCGCAGGTGCAGGCGCAGGTGCAGGCGCAGGTGCAGGTGCAGGTGCAGGTGCAGGTGCAGGTGCAGGTGCAGGTGCAGGTGCAGGTGCGGGTGCAGGTGCGGGTGCAGGTGCGGGCGCGGGTGCAGGTGCGGGTGCTGACCCGACCGGCGCCGCAGCAGCGCCCGAGTCGCTGCCGCCACCGCAGGCAGACAGCACCATCGCGCACAACAGTGCGCTCGTCGCCGTGGCGCGTCTGGGTCGTTGGCTGGGCATGCTCATCGTGAAGATCCTGTTGCGTCAAAGTGCGGCGCGCCCATCTCGTCTTGATGTGCTGCGCTCCCGATTTCCGGCGCGATTGTGTGAGTCGCGATGTCGGGAAAATTGACGAAACTTGCGGAAACGACGGCTGCCCACGCAGGGCGTTGGCGCTGCGAGACGCAGTGCAACAGAGTGCAATTTCAGTGCACCCGATTTACATCGAATCGGGTGGGTGCCCTGGATGCGTCGGCCCGCGTACTCATGCAGATCGACGAGGGTGGCGAGCCCCGCTCATCGAGATCATGAATCGATCGACCCTCGATCATTTCTTCGGTGCGCGCGATCGCCAGACTTCGGGCCTTTGGCGGAGTCCGGGTCATGTCTTCATTTCAGCCTCGCGCGTTGCTGTGCCTGCTGCTTCTCGCATCCACCGGTGTTGCGTGGTCGCAGTCCCATGGCGACACCATGACGAGGATCCGCGACAGCCGGACCCTCACCATCGGCGTGCGCGAATCGGCCCGGCCCTTCTCGTTCCTGAACGCGCAGAAACAACCCATCGGCTACTCGGTCGACTTGTGCATGAACGCTGTCGAGGAGATCAAGCGCGAGCTGAAGCTCGGCGAGCTCAAGGTGCAGTTCAAGGTCGTCAGCGGCGCGGAGCGCATTCCCAAGCTGCAGAGCGGCGAGATCGACCTCGAATGCGGCTCGACGACCAACACGCAGGCGCGCCAGCAGAAGGTCGATTTCAGCTACTCGTTCTTCGTGGCCTCGATGCGCGTGCTGACGCCCAGGAGCATTCACGTCGAGTCGGTGAAGGACCTGAACGGGTTGCCCATCGCGCTGATCAAGGGCACCACCTCGGAGAAGCTGTTCAGGCAATTGGCCGATGGAGAACTGCGTGCGAAGTTCCAGTCCTATACCAGCAATGCCGAGGCCTACCAGGCGCTGAAGGAAGGCCGGGCCCGGGCCTTCCCGCAGGACGACTCCCTGCTGCTCGGCCTGGCGTCCGCCGACCGGGCGCTCGATTCGCTCGAGGTGAGCCCGCTGGCCCTCTCGGTCGAACCCTATGCGGTGATGGTCCGCAAGGGCGACAAGGCCTTGCTGGCGGCGGTGGACCGCAGCTTGATGCGGCTCTACGCGAGCGGCGACATCAACGCGCTGTACGACAAGTGGTTCATGACCGACACGCTGACGATCAGGATGAGCCGGCTGACGCGCGACGGTTTCTCGCGCCCCAACAAGGAGGCCGGCGTCGCGGCGCTGCTCGGCTTCTCGCTCTGATCTTCTCGCTCTGATTCCGGTGCGGTTCAGCGACCCAGCGTGAGGCGTCCCACCTGGAAGTCGACGTCGCGCTTGCCGCCGCCCACCTTGGCGTCGGCCACTTCCACGGCCGACAGCGCGCCCTGCGTGACCGCGATGGTCCGCGCATTGGCGCCGCAGTACGACTCGGACGCGAACCTGGCCAGCGGGATGCTGTACTCGCGCAGTTCCGGCGTGACCGGCTGCAGCACGACGGGGTAGCAGCCGGCGTCGCGGATGGCCTTCTCGTCGCCGAGCATGCGGATGCGCAGCACGCCCGGCGTGCTGGCGGCGAGCTGCAGCGTCAAGGTCTTGTAGGCCGAGGCGTCCATCGGTTTGCCGCCGTGGCCCACGCCGACGGTGAAGCCGACCCCGGCCCAGGTGCTGCCCTTCTGCGGCCAGATGACGCCGGTCACGTGGGCAACCCCGTTGGCCGCCGCCAGCTTGCCGACCGAGGCATCGCCGGCCTTCTCGGCATACGCGAAGGCATCGGTGGAAGCGCCCTGGTCGGTCCCGCTGCCGGCCTTCATCGTCGCGAGCACGAGGCGGTTGCCGTCGACCGCCGGCTCGGCGGCCGCGATCGGCGGTGTCCGTGCGGCGTCGGTGCCCGCGGTGGTGCCCGCGGTGGCGGCCGTCGGCGCGCGCGCCGTGCTGCAGCCCGCGGCAAGCACGGCGACGATCATGGCTGCGAGCCCTGCAGGGCCGGTGGCGCTTCTGGTGTTCATGCCGGTTTCCTCGTGGTGGTGATGGACAGCAGCGCGTTCCCGTTCCCGCGGATGGACGCGCGTCGAAGGCCGTGGATGGCGGCGGCCCAGCTCTCGTTGCTGGAGGTCAGCGCCCAGCTGGTCTCCTTGATGATGTCGAACCAGGTGAAGGCGCGCACGTTGGGCAGCGTCTCGATGTCGCTGAACATGCGCTCGATCCACGCGGTCTTGTCGCCGCCGATTTCCGAGCAGCCGAGCTCGGCCAGCACGATGGGCTTGGACGGCGCGATCTCGCGCGCCATCCCGACCGCGCGGCCGAAGACCTGGCTGAAGGGCGTCCAGTGCGACCAGCTCTGGCTGGTGCCGAAGTTGTAGCCGTCGATGCCGATCCAGTCGACGTATTCGTCGCCGGGGTAGGCGGCGCGCGGGTCGTTCCAGGACTCCGCGGGCGTGCTGTCGTTGTTGAAGCACCAGACCCAGCGGACCTTGTGCGCGCCGGCCGCGCGAAAGCGGTCGACGATGTGGCGGTGGGCCCGCGCAAAGAGCTGGGGCTGGCGGCCGTTCTTCACCAGGCACCAGGGGTACCAGTCGCCATTGAACTCATGGCCCACGCGCAGCATGAAGGGATGGTCCACGCGTGCCGCGCCCTGGGCCCAGGCGTCGATGGTGGCATCCCACTTGCCTGCGACGATGTCGGCCAGCGCCACCGGGCTGTTGTCGAAGCCCCAGGGCTCCCAGGTCACTTGCGCCGCCACGCCGCGCTGCGCGAGGAACCGGATCTGCGATTCCGGAAACGCCGCGCCGAAGCGGGTGAACCACATCGCGGCCGCCGGCTGGCGGCGCAGGTCGGCTTGCGCGTCGTCCAGCAGGTCGGGCAGCGCGCTCTCGCGGAAGAGGCCGAAGAAGATGCCGCGGCCGCTGTCGTCGTCGCGGTCGACGAGGACCGGCAGTGCCAGCGCATCGTCGAGCCGCGACGCCTTCTTCGGCGGACTGCCGCAGGCCGGCAGGCCCAGGCCGAGCGCCGAGGCGGCGAGCAGGCGGCGGCGCAGGCGTTGGTCGGGCCTCACGATGCCAGCTCCAGCCGGACGATCGCCATCGAGCGGGCGGGCAGGGTGATCGTGCGTTCCGCCTGCGCGGCGAGCGGCTGCAACGGCTTCTCGCCGTCCGCGATGCCCGCGTCGAAGAAGCGTGCATCCTTCAGCGTCAGCGCGGTCGGGCCGTCGATGCGCACCGGGCGGGCCTGCGTGCCGGTGTTGAACAGCACGAGTTGAAGCTGCGCGCCTTTCTTCGTCGCATGGGCCCACAGCGTCGAGTCGCTGCTGGACGCCTCGACGAAGGCGCCGTCCAGCTCGCCCAGCAGGCCGAAGCCGTAGTAGGTCGGGCGCGGCACGCCTGCCGTGTCCAGCAGCCCGTGGAACCCGGTGCCCATGTAGGCGAAGTAGTGGGCCAGGCTCACTCCTTGCTGCGCCATGCGCAAGGCCGCTTCGGCCGCCCACATCGCGCCGACCTGGTCGGACAGGAAGCGCGGCCGGTCGGTGCGCCACGACAGCCCGTATTCCGTCACGCCGAAGCGGATGCTTCTGTCGTGGCCGAGCGGGTTGCGCGAGCGGTCCTTCCACAGCGCGGAGAAGCGCGCGACCAAGCGGTCGACCTCGGTCACCGTGGCGAGCGCGGCTTCTTCGGTGCCGTCGCCCGCGGTGGGGTAGATGTGCCAGGTGAGCACGTCCACGGCGTCGCCGCACAACTCGACGAAGCGCTCGAGGAAGAGCGGGGCGCCGGGCTGGTCGCCCGAGACGGCGGGGCCGGCGATCAGGGCCTTCGGGTCTTCGCGGCGAATCGCCGCCGCCTGCGCACGGAAGACGTCGCAATAGCGCCGGACCGTCCAGCTCGCGTCGCCGCGCACGGTGCTGAACAGATCGGGTTCGTTGCCGATCTCCCAGATCCTGACGTCCAGCCCGCGGTCGCGGGCCAGGCGCACCGCGCGGGCCGCGTCCTGCGGCGTGTTGGCGGCGGGGCGGTCGGGCCGTCCCTGGAAGACGCGCGTCTGCACGAGCAGCTCGCGTTCGCCCGCGACCTGCGACAGCAGCGACTTGAACGCGTCCAGCGTCGGCTCGTCCATGTCGTGTTCGTCGCCGATGTTGCCGCCGGGAAAGCGCAGTGCCGCGGCCGGAACCTTGGCGAGCTCGTCGCGGAATTCCGTCACCGACATCCAGTTGCCGAAGTTGAAGCCGGACAGCACCTGCCGATTGACGGCCGGACCGGCGCGCGACGGGTCGATGCGCACCGTGGCGACCTGCGCGTTCGCCCAGGTCGCGACCGTGAGGGCGAAGATGCCGACGCAGCGCGCGGCCGATCGGAAGGGGGTGGGGTGAGGGGTGTCTTGCGGCTTCATGGCCGGCACGATAGCCTTCCGTGCAAGCGCTTGCAACAACAGGGCCTGACCGTTCTTGCGAATCGTCGGATGCAAGCGGGAAACCCCTTGGTTTGCCGGGCGCGACACCCCGATCCGCGCGGTCTTTTCCGCTCCATACGCCAGAAAGTCAAGCGCTATCATCGGGCCATGCCGATCGACAACACCAGCGTCACGCTCGAAGAGGTGGCGCGCCTCGCCGGGGTTTCCACGAGCACGGTGTCGCGCTACCTCAGCGGCACCCACGTCGTCGCCGAAGACAAGGCAGTGGCCATCGAGAGCAGCATCAAGCGCCTGAACTACCGGCCCAACCTGGTCGCGCGCGGGCTCGCCAAGGGCCGCACGATGACGGTCGGCGTGCTGACGCAGGAGATCTCCAGCTCGTTCTTCAACGAGGCCATGCGCGGCGTCGAGGATGGGTTGGCCAGCCACCGCTACGAGGCGATCTTCGTCAGCGGCCATTGGAACAAGGTCGAGGAAGAGCAGCGGCTGATGTCGCTGATGGGTCGCCGGGTGGACGGCGTGATCCTGCTGGTCGGCGACCTGGACGACGAACTGCTGGACCGCCATGCGCAAGGCGTGCCTACCGTCCTGCTCGGTCGGCAGTCGGCGTCGATGCGGGTGCATTCGCTGTGCTTCGACCACCATGCCGGCGCCTGCGAGGCGGTGCGCCACCTGATCGAGCTCGGCCACCGCAGGATCGCCTTCATCGCCGGCCCTCCGGGGCGCCAGGATGCGGAAGAGCGCCTGTGCGGCTACCGCGACACCCTGGTCGCGGCCGGGCTGCCCTTCGACGAGCGGCTGGTGGCGCCGGGCGGCTATGTGGAGACCGGCGGCGTGACGGCGATGAACATGCTGCTCGACCGCGGCCTGCCGTTCAGCGCGGTCTTCGCCGCCAACGACGACTCCGCCTATGGCGCGATGCTCGCGCTGTACCGGCGCGGGATGCGCGTGCCCGACGACATGTCCATCGTCGGCTATGACGATCTGGCCCATTCCTCGTTCTCGCTGCCGCCGTTGACCTCGGTGCGGCAGCCGCTGCGCGACCTCGGCCGGGAGGCCGCGGGGGCCGTCGTCGCGCTGATCGAGGGCCGCAAGCCGCCGCGCGCGACGATGGCGAAGCTGGAATTGATCGTCCGCGAATCGACCAAGGTGGTTCCTGTCACACGTTGACGCAGGGCGCCCCGTGCGGGTGCGCCCCGGCCGCGAAACCGCAAGATCGGTCAGGCCCGTTCAGGGTTCCCCCCTGGGCCGGCACCGGCAGACCGTTCATACACTGCCATGCAAGCGCTTGCATGAACGCTGCCACGGACATGACCATGACCCACCCGACTTTCCACGGCATCGAGAGGCCCTGCGGCCCGGGCCTGCCCCCTGTTCGCCCGCGCGAGCAGCCCTCGCTGCGCAGCCACCACCTGCGGCGCATGGAGCAGGTGCTGGACCACGTCGAGACGCATTTGTCGAAGGACCTGAGCCTGGAGCGGCTGAGCGACTGCGCGGCGTTCTCGCCCTTTCACTTCCACCGGCTCTTCCTCGCCTGGAGCGGCGAGACGGCGAAGGAGTTCGTGCGGCGCCGCCGGCTCGAGATGGCGGCCGGCCGGCTGCGCCACTGCCCGAACGAGAAGGTCACGGCCGTCTCGCGCAGCTGCGGCTTCGCGTCGCCGGAAGCCTTCGCCCGCGCCTTCCGCGAGCACTTCGGCATGACGCCGTCGCGCTGGCGTTCGGGCGGGTGGAGCGGCTGGCGAAGGCCGGCCGACGACAGCCGGACCGCCACGGGCTGCCGCGTCGAACTGAGGCACTTCGAGGCCAGGGAATGCCTCTACATGCGCGAGCGCGGCGACTACGGCCACAGCTCGGAGATCCTGCACACGCGCTTCGTGCCCTGGGTCGACAGCCTGGGCCTGTCGGGCCGGCCGATGCTGTCCATCGGCCTCGACGACCCGGCCATCACGCTCGCGGCGCATTGCCGCATGGACGTCTGCGTCGAGCTGCCCGCGGGCTGGCAGGACCCCGGCCTGCGGGCCATGCGAAAGAGCCTGCCGGCGCACTGGGCGGCCTGCCTGCGCTACGAAGGCCCGTCGAGCGAGATCGGGCGCGGCTGGAACACCTTGCTCACCGACTGGCTGCCGACCTCTCCGTTCGAGCTCGCGGAAGGACATTTCATCCAGCGCTGCGAACCCGGCTCGCCGCCGCCCGGTTCGCCGTTCGTGCGCTGCGAGCTGTGCATGCCGGTCAGCGCGCAATGACGCGCGCACCGTGGTACCTGGCAGCGCTTGCCGCCGCATGGCTGTCCGTGCCCGCCTGGGGCGCCGATGCACCGTCGGTGGTGTGGGCGGATTTCAGGACCGCCCCGGCCGGCCGCGCGCGCCCGCCGGTGACGCTTCTCCAGATCTCCGAGAAGCCCGGCGATGTCGCGGCCGACCCGCTCGGCGCCTACGACGGCGGGGTGCGGGTCTCCGGCCGCCTGAGCCGCGCGAACGGCAGCGCCTGGAGCACGCTGGGCGTGGACGTGGGTGCGGGTCGCGGCGGGGCGGCGATCGACCTCTCCGCGTTCCGGAACCTGCGCATCCGGCTGGTGTCGCCGACCGAACAGGTGCTGCGCATCCGGATCAAGGGCACGGACACGAAGCTGCAGAACACCGGCTGCTACCCGGTGCTGCTGCAGAAGGTGAGGGGCACGATGGACATCGACATCCCGCTGGCGGTCTTCGAGCCCGAGCCCTATTGCGCCGGCAACGGCGCGAGCATCGCGCAGACGCTGCCGGCCGTCGCGAGCGTGGAGGTCACGGCCAACGACCCGTCGCAGGAGCCGGTGCGCTTCGAGGTGGGGCGCATCGAGTTCTCGAATGCCGCGAGCGAGGCGGTGGCCGCTCCCCGCGAGGCGCGGGACGCCGCATGGCGGCTCGCCTGGGCCGACGAGTTCGATGGGGCGGCCACGGCGCGGGTCGACGAAAAACGCTGGCGCGTGCACAAGGCGCCCGGCGGTGCAGGCCCGCAGCTCGACGGCAATGGTCGGTTGGTGCTGCCGCCCGCGAGCAGCCTTCGCGTGCGGCCGACGGGCGCGATGGTCTACGGCCGCATCGAGTTGCGCGCAAAGCTGCCGGCCGGCAGCGCACGCGTCTCGCTGCAAGGGGCACCGCTGGCATCGCTCGACTGGCTGGAAGCCGGCGAGATCATGTTGATCGAGAAGGATGGGACCGACCTCGGTCTCGGCCTGAATGCGCCGGGCATCGGCGACGAGCCGGCTTTCCATGCGTCGGTGGAATTGACGCCTTCGGATGACGGCTTCCACCGCTTCTCGCTCGAATGGGACCCGCTGAAGATCCGCTGGGCCGTCGACGACGTGGCGGTGAAGGCGGTGCTGCGCGCCGACCTGCCGGCCGGCGCGCGCGATGCCTTCGAGCAATGGCCCTTCCTGTTGAACCTGGAAGCCGGCGCGGGCACCGAGCCGATGCTCGTCGACCAGGTCCGCGTCTACCAGAAGGACGAGCTTGCCGCCGTGTCGCGCGCGCGAATCGCGGCCTGGAAGACGGCCTACGACTCGTTGAACGTCGCGGCGCCGGTCGCCCGTCCCGCGGCGAGGCCGGCGCCGCCGCGCGCGGCCGCCGAGCCGGCCGCACGCACGCGCGTCGTCACCTGCGAGCGCAACAAGTTCGGCCTGATGATGTGCTACTGAGCCCCGGGCGCTGAGCGCAAGAACGGCATGGTCAAGCGCAAACGCACGACGGCGCCGGCGGCAGGGTGAGAACACCATCCACGTGTCACTTCAGGAGACACCAGTGGATCAGATTGTTCAGCGTTCGATTCGGCATTCCTGCACCGCCTTGACCGCGCTCTTCAGCGCGGTGGCACTCACGGCTTGCGGCGGGGGAGGGTCCAGCACCCCCACACCGGCGGCCTCCGCGCCGCCGTCGGCGCCCGTGCCGGCACCGCCCGCCGGCCCTTCGTCGGGCGACGTCGCCTTCGCAACCCCGTCGAGCGCGACGGACACCGGCCAGGCCGGCAAGATCGAGACCTACTTCTTCGCGGAGAAGAGCGGCGAGATCGCTGCCGGTGCGGTGACCCAGGCATCGGGCGAGGTGGACTTCAGCGCGACGCTGTCGGGCAACCAGGCCTATGCCGGTACCGCGATCCGCGTCTACGCGCCCGGCAACACCGGCGCGGCCCCGGTCAGCGCCTTCAATGCCTCGGGCTTCACCAAGCTGAAGATCCAGTTGAAGTCGTCGAGCGACGGCGTGCTGTCGATCAAGCTCCAACCGAGCCCGGTGGCCGGCGACGGCTGCACGGCGACGGCCCAGGCCATCGTCAACTCGACGCTGTCCGAACTGGTCATCGACCTGACCGACACGATGTTCGCGCTGCCGGACTACTGCAACGGCACCGGCTCGAAAGTCGGCACCGTCAAGGCCGGTCTCTTCGCGGTCGACGTGATCAACGCCGCCACCACGACGGGCTCGCACAACCTGGGCGTGGGCACCGTGAAGCTCGCTCCCTGATCGCGCACGACAAGCACAACAAGGAGACAAGCATGATCAATTCCATCGTCAAGGGCGCCTTCGCCACGGTGCTGGCCATGGGCCTGCACGTGGGCGCGCAGGCCACCAATTTCTTCGACGGGTTCGACGGCACGGGCGGTCCGAACGGATCGGTCTGGGAGACCGCCAACTGGGCCAACGGCGACATCTTCGGCTGCACCTTCGCGTTCAGCGAAGCGTGGCTGACGGGGTGGGGCGGGCTGGACCTGAACGTCAACGGCAGCAACCGCAGCGCGGTGAAATGCGCCGAGGTGCGCACCTGGCAGAGCTTCCAGTACGGCAAGTTCGTGACCCGCCTGCAGCCCGGCACCATCCCCGGCGGCAACAGCTCGTTCTTTCTCTACACCGGCAATGCGGGCACGTCCAACCACTTCGAGATCGACCTGGAGTTCATCAAGGGGGGCACCGTGCTGCACACCAACGTGTGGAAGGCCGGCCAGCAGAACTTCCAGCAGTTCGCCATCGGCACCGGCTGGCGGACCATCGGCTTCGAATGGCGGCCGACCTACGTGCGCTGGTTCCACGTCAACGATGCCGGCGCGGAGATGGAGTTCCGGCGGGTCAACACCGCGTTCTCGGCCCCGATGCGCCTGATGCTGAACCACTGGGTCGGCAACAACTCGTCGGGTGCCGTCGGCTTCGTCGGAACCTACAACGGTGGCGGCGGTCCGGCCTACTACGACTGGGTGAAGGTCTCGGACTGAGGTCTCTGACTGAGCACAGGGCCCCGCACGGGGCCCTTCTTCACTGCGCCAGCGCAGCGATCTCCGCGGCATTCAGCGCGCCGGCATGGACCCGGAAGTCCTGGATGCGGCCGTCGAACGACGGGTGCGCCCAGTTGCGCCCGAGGAAGGTCACCTGGTCGCCGACCTGGCGCGGCGACAGCAGGATGTCGTTGGAACTCGCGACCTCGACGCCGTCGACATACAGCCGACCGGTGCTGCCCTGCAGCGTGACTGCCACGTGGACCCAGCGCCGCGTCGCCATGAAGCCGGGGGCTTCCACGACCTGGCTGTCGTTGAACCCCGCGCCGTAGATCCCGAAACGCAGGCCCTGGCCGGCCTTCGGTGCGATGTACATGCAGGAGAAGCCGTCATGCCCGGCGAAGAACAGGCAGCTGTCCCAGCGCAGCGAATTCGCATACGCCCACAGCGACACCGTGAAGTCGTCCAGGCCGCTGAAGATCCCCGGCGGCAGCTGCAAGCCCGCCGCCTTGCCGTCGAACACCAGGGCCTTGTCGTTGCGGCGTCCCTCGCCCCAGGTCGCACCGTCCAGCAGGCGGCCCTCGATGCTGGCCTGGACGCCGGCGGGGGTCAGCAGCGAGCCGGTGGTGCCGGTGTTGTTGAGGCCGTTCAGCGGCAGGACCACGCGCTTCTCGCCGCCCACCGCGGCCCGCACGGCGCTGGAGCTGGCCCGGGTGCCGTCGCGGCCCACGGCGGTGACCTGGTAGAACCAGGTGCTCCTCGAGGGGACGTCGGTGTGGGTGAGCAGTTCGCTTGCCGGGACCGTGGTCAGTTCGGTGAAGGGGCCTTCGGCACGGGCGCTTCGCGTCACCACATAGGAACTCGCACCGACGCTGCCCCACCATGACAGCACGGCGCGGCCGTCGCGCACCTGGACCGCGAGGCCGGACGGCGGCTTCATCGGCCCGGCATAGGCCGCGCGGCGGTGCGTCAGCGTCGGGAACACCATGTCGTCGCCATTGCCCGACCCGTAGTTCGGCTCGCACAGCGGCACCATGCGCGCGACGTTCGGGGCCGCCAGGCCCATGCGATTCACATAGTGGTTGAAGATCGGCTCCCAGGCGTTGCGGCCGTGCTGGAACGACTGGTTCACCTCCGTCCACAGGGAGGTGTGGGGTTGCGACGGGTTGTGTTCGCGGGCATAGGGCATCGGGTAGGTCTTGCCGCTCTCGTCCAGCAGGTTGGAGCGGGCCACGTACTCGGCCGCCGCGAGGAAACGGTTGTCGTGGAGCCCGTACAGGTCGTCGCCCTGGTTCCAGGCCATCTCCAGCAGGTCGCCACCCAGCGACATGCCCAGCGTCGAATGCCCCTGGTCGCGACCGCTCTCTTCCCACTGCCCGAGGTGGCCCGGGTGCATGAAGTAGACGCCGTGCACGACGGAGCCGTTGCCGAACATCTGCAACTTGCCGCGGTTGTTGCCCGCGTAGTAGTCGCAGGCCTGCCGGTACAGGTCGGGCTGGTCGCAGAACACGCCGATGGCCAGCGCACCGCAGAGCGACGACATGTCCCAGTTGGCGTGGGACCCGAGGCTCGGGTTCGCGAGCCGATCCCGGCAGATGCCGCCGAAGACCCGCAGCAGCATGTCCTGGAACCGCGCCAGGTTCGCCGGCGCCCAGCCGCCGTAGCCGCGCAGGATCTCGCCGGACTGCGCCCACTGGTGGCCCTGCATGCCGGCCAGCAGGATGAAGGTGTGGTCGTCATGGGCGGTCGATCCCTCGGGCACCGTCCCGATCATCTTCAGCGTGTTCGCCCAGGCGTCCAGCGTCTCGACGGCCTTGTCCGCATAGCGCGCGTCGTCGGACAGCCGCCAGCGCAGTGCCAGGCACCATGCGCGCTGGATGTCGCGGTACATCGCCCACTTGGTGCCGTCGGCGCGGTACACCGCCGCCTGCGGATTGGGTTTGGCGTCCAGGCGGGTGAGGCCGTCGGCGCACAGCTTGGTCCACCAGTCCGTCCACGGCTGCTGGCCGGCCTGGATGTGCGCGCGGATGCGCGTGAAGTCGTCTTCGGTGACCAGCAGTCCGGGATGGCGAAAGACGCCGCTCACCGAGGCCGGCGTGGCGCCGGTCCCTGCGGCCGGTGCCGCCTGCGCCGACGGGTCGTCGTCCCCGGTGTCTGCATCGCATCCGGGCAGCAGCGGCAGCATCGGCAACACCGGGAACATCGGGAAGAGGCCCAGCCCGAAGGAGAACGCACGCCGTGCCGGATCGGGCATGGTCTTGAGAGGGTCGTCTTTCGCCGTTGTGCTGGACACGTTTCGTTCCTCGTTCTTTCGTTCGGATCTGTCGTTCTGGTCGGCTCAGCGGGGAAACGGCGCCGGATGGGTCAAGTAGGCCTGGAACAGGCGGGCGAACTGCCCGCCGTCGGTCGTGATGCTGGCGGAGGTGCTTCCGCCGCCGCTGAACACGATCGCGAACACGCCGGCGGCGGTGTACTCGGTCGGGTTCGTGAGCATGTAGCGGACATGGTTGTCGCGGTAGTGGCCGGGCGTGCCGCCGGGGGTGGCCGACGGCACGCCCATCGGCGTCTGCCAGAACAGCATCGGCAGATTGCCGAGCATGCTCCGGACGCTGCTCCACGCGGCAAGGTCCTGGTGGAAGTTCGGCGTCGCGACATTGCTCTCGTCCCAGTAGAACGGTCCGCTGCCGCGACCTGCGCATTCGGGCACCGGCGACGCGATTTCGAAGCAGCCGGCGTCGCGATCGCTCGTCTGCGCCACGATGAAGTCGGCCTTGTCGGCACCGAGCTTCGCCATGAAGCTGCCGACCGTGGCGGCATCGCGCCCCCAGAAGGAGGGCGGGAAGCCGATCTTCGCCTTCGGCGCATAGGTGCGCCCGAGCGTCAACAGGCATCCCGCGAGACCGGCCGCGGTGTCCGGCTGGCTGGCGCATTCCGCCATCAGGCTCGCGCGGGCCGGCAGCTTCGTCGGGTCGGCGCCGGGCGCCGTCGTCAGCACGTAGCCCCAGAAATCGGGTTCGAGGTTGACCAGCGCGGGTTGGCCGGTCGCGCCGATCTTCTGGTACATCAGCTTGACCTGGGCCCAATAGGTGGCCATGAAGGTCGCATCGTTGATGCCGCTGATGTTGCCGTCGCCGTTGGAGGCCATCTGGTACAGCGTGAACATGGGTACGGCGCCGGCGGCCTTGACGTTCGCGGAAACGTAGGTGACGTAGGCCCCGTCGGGGCTGTTCCAGTAGGGCCACGAACCGGCTCCCGCCCCGACCAGATAGGTGTCGATGATGTCCGGGTGGATCTGCTGGCTCGTCATGTCGGCGATCGCATTGCCGGCGCCCAGGCCGCCCAGCAGCCGACCCGGCATGCCGAGCGCCGCGTTGATCGACGGCGCAGGAGCGGGTGCAGGCGCAGGCGCGGGGCTGGGTGCGCCGCCGGGCGGATTCGCCGAGGGTGCGGGCGCAGGCGTGGCGGGAGACCCCTGGGCGGTTGGCGCGGCAGCATCGCCCGGGCTGTTCGATCCGCCTCCGCACGCCGCAAGGACGGCGGCAAACAGGGTCGTGGCCAGAGGCCGGGCGCGCAGGGGAGTCAAGGTCGGCATGGGATGCGTGCGAAGTCCATGGCGCCGCAGTGTCGACAAGCGCCGGCGCGCAGTCTTGATCGACTTGTGACGACGCCGAATCTCGGCGTCCACCGATGCGCCTGCGCAACAACCCAGCGTGCCTGCCCGAACGCCGCCGCGGCGACGCGCTGCAGATCCTGGACATGGTCCCCGACCCCGACCCCGATCCCGACCTGGCGGCGGCCCTCGAGGCCCGCATCGCTCTGCAGGCAAGGCCCAGGGCCACCGCCCCTCCCATGAATATGTGAGCCTGCCGTCGCGGCGTGCCGCCAGGGCGCGCCCGCGCCTTAAGCTCCTGCCCATGAACCAGTCGAAGGTCTAGCCATGGCAACACTCAGTTGGCGGGTCGCGCTGCTCGAAGACGACGCGGAAATCCGCGGCTACTTCGCGGAATGCGTCGCCGCCCATCCCTCGCTGCAGCTGGTGGCGTCATTCGGATTGCTGGCGCACGCGCGCCGCTGGTTCGACTCGCACACCGCCGACGTGCTGCTGACCGACCTGGGCCTGCCAGACGGAAACGGCATCGACCTGTTGCGCCATCTGGCGACGACGCAGCCGGCTTGCGAAGTGATCGTGGTGTCGGTGTTCGGCGACGAGGACACGGTGCTGTCCTGTGTCGAGGCTGGCGCGGTGGGCTACATCCACAAGGACGCCACGCCGGCCGACGTGGCGCAGACCATCCTGGACGTCAAGGGCGGCGCCTCGCCGATCTCGCCGATGATCGCCCGCAAGGTGCTGGACCGCCTGCGCCAGACGGCCGCGCCGCGTGCCCAGGCGCCCGAGGCCCAGAATGCCGACCTGCTGTCCCCGCGCGAGGCCGAGGTGCTGGAGCTGATCGCCCGCGGCCTGTCGTACGCCGAGATCGCGCAGCTGAAGGGCGTGACGATGCACACGGTGCAGACCCACATCAAGAACCTGTACGGCAAACTGGCCGTTCATTCGCGCAGCGAGGCCGTCTTCGAGGCCGGTCGCATGGGCCTGCTGAGCAGCCTGAAATCCCGGGACTGAGCCGGTGCTGCTCCTTGGGGTCCTCCGGTGCCTGGTGGCGTTGGCACTCCCCGTGAGCGTCGCGATGTGCGCTGCGACGGGCCCGACCGGGCCTGCTTCGGCGCCGGTTCTTGCGCTCGGCGGCGGCATGTCGCCGGTGCAGGTCACGCGGGTCGACGCGCTGGTCAGCGCCTCGCGCACGCCACCCGGCGGCGATGCGCCGTGGGCCCCGGCCAGCCTGCCCGATGCCTGGGCGCGGTCGCGCCCGGCCTCGGCAGACACGGTCTGGTATCGCTTCAACGTGCGTCTTGCCGGCTCGCCGGACGGGCCCTGGGCCTTGATGCTGCCCGTCGTCAGCATGAACGCCGACGTCTGGGTCAACGGGGTCCTGACCGGGCGCTCCGGGCGCATGGACGGCGGGCTCACGCGGCACTGGAACACGCCCTTGCTGTTTCCGATTCCCGACCGGGCCTGGGCAGCGGGCGACAACGTGGTCCAGGTCCGCGTGCGGGCGGCCGCCGAGCACCGCGGCGGCCTGGCGCCGATGCTGATCGGGACCGTCGACGCCATCGCACAGCGACATGGCGAACGGGTGTTCTGGCAGAACACGCTGGTCAGTGCCGCCAATGCGTTCGTGGTCGCCCTGGGCTTGTTCGTCCTGTTCGTGTGGCTGCGCAAGCGCGAGTTGACGTACTACGGCTACTTCGCGGTCGGCACCATTCTCTGGGGCGTCAGCAACATCGACATGACGATGCAGGACCCGCCCATGCCGGACGCGGCCTGGCAGGGGTTGATCGTCGTCACGAGGCTGTGGTCGGTGGTGCTGATCAACCTGTTCTGCCTGCGCTTTGCCGGGCGGCGCATGCCGAGGCTCGAAGCCGCCGCACTGGTGTTCTCGCTGTTCGCCGCCCTGGTCGTGGCCCTCGCGCCCGCCCATGGCCAGGGCGTCAACCCCCTCCATGCGCTGTTGATGGCGCCCGTGCTGGGCACCGGCGGCTGGGTGCTGGTGCTGACGCTGCGCAGCCTGGCGGCGGGCCCGCAGCGCGACGGCCTGCTGCTCGTGCTGGTGGTGGTGGCCACCTGGCTGGCCGGACTGCACGACATGATGGTCGCCGCGGGGCTGCTGCCGTTCGGGCACGTCCATGCGCTGCCTTACGTGGCGCCGGTGCTGGTGTCGGCCCTGGGCTGGATGATCGCCGGCGAATACAGCCGCGCACACCGCGCGGTCGACGCGCTGAACGGCGACCTGACCGCACTCGTGCACGAACACGAGGCCCAGTTGCATGAGTCGCTGGACAAGCTGGCGCGCAGCGACCGCACGCTGGCCGTGGCCGCCGAACGCGCCCGCATCCTGCGCGACATGCACGACGGCGTCGGCTCGCTGCTGACCAGTGCCGTGCGCCAGCTCGAAGGCGGGCGGATCTCCACCAGCCACGTGCTGGAGTCGCTGCGCGAGTCGATGAGCCAGCTGAAGTTGTCGATCGACGCCATCAACCTGCCGGTGGGCGACGTCAATGCCTTGCTGGCCAGCCTGCGCTACCGGCTCCAGGCGCGCATCGAGGCGTCCGGCGTCGAGCTGCACTGGGATGTGGGGCCGCTGCCGCATTGGCCGGCGGGCACCCACGACGCGATGCGCCACCTGCAGTTCCTGTTGCTCGAAGCCCTGTCCAACGTGATGCAGCATTCCCAGGCCACGGCAGTGACCCTGGCCGCGCGAGGCGTGGCCGCAGGCATCGAGGTGAGCCTCAGCGACAACGGCCTCGGCACGTCAGGCCAGGAAGGCAACGGCCTGCGCACGATGCGCGAGCGCGCCGCGGCGCTGTCGGCTCGACTGAGCGTCGTGGCGCAGGACCGCGGCACACGCGTCGAGATCCTGTTGCCGGTGCCACCGCCGGCGCAGGCGGCTTCGACGCCCTGGCCACCCTGAGGAGCGTGCTCGAACAGCGCTTCCCATGTTCATGGGAAGCGCGTGCCGCACCGACTCCCTAGCATCAGGCCGCGCCACGCCGACCCGACCCCCCGGAGCCGAGGAGGCGTTCACCGACCCACCCGCAGACTGCGCGACGATGTTGCGCGAAGGAAGCCTGTCGATGTCGCAGCAGTGCCAGTACGTCTTCCCGCCCTTTCGACTGGATCCGCTCGACGCCACGCTGTGGCGCGACGACGAACGCGTTCCGTTGACGGCGAAGAACTTCGCGTTGCTGTCGTACCTGGTGACGAACGCGGGACGATTGGTGACCCACGACGAGATCCTCGACGCCGTCTGGGCACGCCGCTTCGTCAGCCCGTCCGTGCTGAAGGGCGCCGTGGCGAGACTGCGCGCGGCCCTGGCAGACGATGCGAAGCACTGCCGCTTCATCCAGACCGTCAACCAGCGCGGGTATCGCTTCGTGGCGCAGGTGGACGCCTGCCTGCATGAAGCGTCGCGGCCGCAACCCCAGGCCGGTCCGCGCATCGTGGTCCTGGCCGGCGAAGCGGGCTCCGGCAAGTCGGCCCTGATCGAGATGCTGCTGCGCCATCCGATCGGCATCCCTGCGTCCCGGGCCGCTCTCGGCCTCGACGACTGGTGCGCGCTCATCGAAGCGCTCTGTCGCGAGCAGCCGCTGATGATCGTGATCGATCCGGCTCGCTGGCATGACGCCGGCGGAAGTTCGATCGGCGCGGCGCGGTTCCCGCCACACGGGTCGGAACTCGGACGGCACGTCGAATGAACCCGGATGTGACCTCGGCGAGACCACTTGACGCGGCCCGCCGCCTATCGTTCCTGCATGCCCGGCGCCAGTGCACCGGGTCCCAACCGCGAGGAGTCACCATGTCGGACAAGAGCTACGCGCTGCAAGACGTGCAGGACTGCGTCATCCAGGCCCTGGCGAAGCAGGCCGGCTGCGACGCGCTCGCCATCGGCCCGCAGCATTCGTTGAAGCACCTCGGCCTCTCGTCCATCGAGGCCACGGCGTTCGTCGGCCACATCGAGGAATCCCTCGACCTGATGCTGGACCTGACGATCCTGTATGACCACGCCACGGTCGAAAGCCTCACCCGATACCTGTTCGATCGGCTGGTGGCCAAGACCACCGCCGCGGCCGTGCCGGCCTGTCTGGACTAGGGCGTCCACGCCATCCACCTCACGACACAGGAGCCACCGATGCCGATCGTCGAGCCCCATCGCGATCTCTACGTCACCTTGCGGCCAGAGGCCCACAGGAAGGAGCGGTTCGCGATCGCGGCGGCCGTGCTGGTGTCCACCATCATGGGCCTGGCCGCCATTCCCTGCGCCTTCGTGTGGGGCGTGTCCGGCCTGGATGCCGGGCTCTTCGTGCTCTTCTACCTCGCCAGCGGATTGGGCATCACCGTCGGCTATCACCGCCTCTTCGCGCACCGCAGCTTCCAGGTGGGCCCGTCCTGGCGCGCGCTGCTGGCGGTGCTGGGCTACACGGCGGGGCAGGGGCCGGTGGTGTACTGGGTGGCCCATCATCGGCTGCACCACGCCCGGACGGACACCGATTCCGATCCCCACAGCCCCATCGACGAGACCGGCGGCATCAGCGCGCGATCGTTCCTGCACGCCCATGTCGGCTGGATGCTGATGAACAGGAAGGCCAACGCCGGCGCATTGGCGCCCGACCTGCTGAGGGATGCCGCCCTGGTGCGGCTGGAGAAGCACTACCTGCGCATCCACGTCGCGTCGATCCTGTTGCCCGGCGTCATCGCGGCCCTGCTGACCGGGTCGCCGGCGGCCGCCGCGAGTGCCGTGATGTACGCCGGGTTCTTCCGGCAATTTGCGGTGCTGCAAGTGGTCTACGCGATCAACTCCGTCTGTCACGCCTTCGGACGGCGCAGCCACGAAACGGATGACGCCAGCAGGAACGTCTGGTGGCTGAGCGTGCCGTCGCTGGGCGAGTCCTGGCACAACAGCCACCACGCGAACGCCGGGGCGGCCAATTTCGGCCGGCGCTGGTACGAGATCGACATCGGCTATGCCGCCATCCGGCTGCTCGCCGCAGTGGGCGTGGCGACGCAAGTCGTCCGCGTCAAGTGAACCTTGGCCGGACATCGATTCACGGAGCCCGAGATGCGCCATGCATTTGCTGAATCCCTGACCCAGCTGCTGGCCGCGCGAGCGCTTCAGTGCGGTGGTCGCGTGGCCTATCGGTTCCTGGCGCGCGATGCCGCCGACGATCCGTCGATCACCTACGGTGAACTCCACGAACGTGCGCAGCGGGTTGCGGCGTCGCTGCAGGCCGCCGGCCTGCGCGGCGAGCGCGTCCTGCTGTACGTCGGCACGAGCGCGGACTTCCTCGTCTCGTTCTTCGGAATCCTGCTGGCCGGCGCCGTCGCGGTGCCGTTGAGTCCGCCCCACTTGTCGCGCGCGCTCGCGCGCTCTGAATCCATCGTGCGCAACGCCGGCGCCAGGATGGCCATCGTGCCCGGCACGATGCTGAAGCGATTCGTGCAACTGCAAGCCACGAACGAAGCCTTTGCCGCGCTGCAGCTGACAACGCCGGACGAGCTCGCCGCCGGCACGTCCGGCCGCTGCATCGACGCGACGGCCTCCGGCGACTCGCTGGCCGTGCTCCAGTACACCTCCGGATCCACCGCGACGCCCAAGGGCGTCTGCATCAGCCACGGCAACTTCCTGCAGAACGCAGCGATGATCAGCCGGGCGATGCGGTTGAGCGAGCGCACGGTGGGCGTCAGCTGGTTGCCGCTGCACCACGACATGGGCCTGATGACAGGCGTGATCGGTCCGCTCTTCAATGGCTGCCCGATGACGCTGATGCCGGCCAGCGCCTTCGTGTCCGACCCGCTGGCGTGGCTGCAGGCCCTGACGCGGCAACGGGCCACCGTCACCGGGGCGCCGAACTTCGCGTACGAGTTGTGCATCGAGAAGGTGCGCCAGGAGCAACTCGCCGACCTCGACCTGGGCAGCCTCGACGTGGCCTTCTGCGGTGCCGAAACCGTGTGCGCCGACACGTTGCAGCGATTCGCGTCGCGTTTCGAGGCCTGCGGTTTTCGCAGCCGTTCGTTCTTTCCGTGCTATGGGCTCGCCGAGGCGACCTTGATGGTGTCGGGTGGGCCTGGAGGCGAGGCGGCACGCTTCGTCAGCGTCGCAACGTCTGCACTCGGGCAGGGCCGCGTCGCCGCGCCGCAGGCCGCCGAGCCGGCGCAGGTGCTGGTGAGTTGCGGACAGGCGCTGGCCGGCCTGGATGTGGCCATCGTGGACACGGAGACCCTGCGGCCATGCCCCGCGGACCGGGTGGGCGAGGTCTGGGTCCGTGGCAGCAGCGTTGCGCGCGGCTACTGGGGCCTGCCGTCGGAGACCGAGGCGGTCTTCAACGCCCGGATGGCAGGCGATGCCGGCGCAGGATTCCTGCGCACCGGCGATCTCGGCTTTGTTCGCGACGGCGAACTGACGATCGTCGGGCGCCTGAAGGAATTGATCGTCATCTGCGGCGTCAACCACCACCCCCAGGACATCGAGGCGACCGTCGAGACCTGCCATCCGGCGATCGGCCGGCATGCCGGCGTCGCGCTGTCGCTGGACGAGAACGGGCGCGAGTCGTTGCTGATCGTGCAGGAGATCAAGCGGACATGGCGCAGCGATCCCCAGCCCGTCCTCGACGCCATCATGGCCGAGGTCGCCCAGCGGCACGGCATCCGTCCTGCCGCCGTGGTGCTGGTCAGCCACGGCAGCCTTCCCCGGACCACCAGCGGAAAGCTGCAGCGCTGCGTCGCGCGCGCAGCCCACGCCGGCGGCCGCCTCGCCGTGGTGGCCCGCAGCGACGTGTCCCCGCAAGGGCAGGGGCCCTTGCATCCGCAACCGGTCGCTGCCTGAAAGGAACTGCACGTGCTGGATCAATCCGAGAACTGCGCCCCGCCGGTGGCAACGACGACGCGCGACGGGCACGAGGGCCGCGCGAGGGCCCGGGGGCCGATCGACTCGCGGCATTCGAGCCTGCACGAGTTCCTCGTCGCTTCGCAACAGGACGCCTTGGCATTCACCGAGCGCTTCGACCAGTTGTCGGAGTATGTCGACGACCTGGTGCGCCGCAGGCACTACCACTACCGGCGGGTGAGAACCGTCGGCTCGTCCGGGACCGCCCTGCTGCAGGACCGCGACAGCGGGCGCGTCGTCGAGGTGGTCAACCTGGCGTCGAACGACTACCTGGACCTGTCCCAGCACCCGGCGACCATCGCCGCCAGCATCGCGGCGACGCAGCGTTATGGCGCCGGAACCAGCGCGTCGCCCGCCGCCATCGGCAACACCGACCTGCACGAGAGGCTGGAACGCGAGCTCGCCGACTTCACGAACTGCGAAGCCGCGCTGCTGTACAGCTCCGGCTTCGGCATGAACTGCGGCGTCCTGTCGGCGCTGCTGCGGCGCAACGACCTCGCCATCGTGGACAGCTGCGTGCATGGCAGCGTCATGGAAGGCTGCCGCGGCGCGCCGATGCGGATCTTCGAGCACAACGACCTCGACTCGCTCGAGCGCATCCTGGTTCGCTCGCGAGGCCAGTACGTCAATCGGCTGGTCGTCGTCGAGGGCGTCTACTCGATGGACGGCGACCTGGCGCCGCTGGCGGACATCGTCGAGCTCACGCGCCGCCACGGCGCGATGCTGATGCTCGACGAGGCCCATTCCACAGGCGTGTTCGGCGCTGAAGGGCGGGGCACGGCCGAACACTTCGGCATCCTCGGCCAGGTCGACATCGTGGCCGGCACCTTCAGCAAGAGCCTGGGCAGCGTCGGCGGCTTCGTCGCGGGATCGCGCCGGCTGATCCGCTACCTGCAGATGGCCAGCCGGCACTATGTGTTCTCGGCGTCCGTGCTCCCGTGCGTCGCGGCATCGGTCCTGGAGGCCCTTCGCCTCCTCGGGGACGAGCCCGCGATCCGCGAGCGCCTGTGGCGCAATGTCGAGCACTTCGGGCGCGGGTTGCGTGCCCACGGCTTCGACATCGGGGCCAGCGCCTCGGCCATCTTTCCGGTCATGGTCCGCGACGACCTGAAAGTCAAGGCGCTCTGCAGCTGCCTCTATGACGACGGCATCGTCGTCACGCCGGTCGTGTTCCCGGGGGTGCCGGAGAAGCAGTCCCGCATCAGGCTGAGCGTGACCAGCGGGCTGGAGCTCAAGCACATGGACCATGCCCTGGAGCGCCTGGCACACCACGCCAAGGCGCTGCAGATCATCTGAACACACCAAGGAGACGTCGATGGGTCGAATCCGCAATTCAGACACGGTCCTGATCATCGGGGGGTCGCAAGGCATCGGCCTGGCCATCGCACGCAGGCTGTGCGTGCTGGACTGCCGGATCATCATCGCCGCGCGGAACGCCGCGACCCTGGAGCAGGCGCGCGCCGAGCTGGCCGGCATCGCCGGCAGCCGCGCCACCATCGAGACGCAGGTGGTCGATGTCTGCCGCCATGACAGCGTCCTGGCCCTGCGCGATGAGCTGACCGCCCGGATCGGCACGCCCACGCATGTCATCAATTGCGCAGGGCGGGCGGTCGCCGCCTACCTCGAAGAGCAGCCCCTGGAGGACTATCGCGCCATGATGGACCTGAACTTCATGGGCACCGTCCACCTCAGCCATGCGTTCCTGCCGCTCTTCCGCGCGCGAGGGAGCGGCCACCTGATCCATGCGTCCTCGATCCTCGGTTTCGTCGGCTCGTTCGGTTGGGCCGCCTATGCCGCGACCAAGTTCGCCGTGGTCGGCTATTGCGAATCGCTGTACTCCGAGTACCGCCGGCACGGCGTCGAGGTCTGCGTGCTGTGCCCGCCGGCCACCCTCACGCCGGGATTCGACACCGAGAACAAGACCAAGCCGGCCGCGGTGCGCGACGCCGAAGCCTGGATCGAGCCGGTGACGGCCGACTACGTGGCACGCGTCCTCCTCGATGCCATCGCCCGCAAGCGCTTCATGGTGGTTCCGACGCTGAAGGGGCGGTTCCTCTACCGCGCCACGCGCTGGTGGCCCGGCCTCGTGCGGCACCTGGCGGCAGCCCGTTGATGACGTGACAAGCCGACACAACCAACCGGCGTAACAAGCCGTAAAACGCGCGCGGAGCGGCCGTCCCGATTCTGCAGGGAAGCAACACCCACGACGCGCCCCATGAACATGTGAGCGCAGGCAGCAAGTTGGGGACGGACAGGGCATGGCATCGGACTTAAGCTCCGGTCATGCAGTACGCCGCGTTGTCCTTCTTCGAGTCGCCTGGGAAATTCCGATCGGGTCCGCGTCGCCGCGAACGCCGGACCTGCCGATGACGATGGGACGCCGCCTGCGCGTGCTGATGGCCGCGTGGTTGCTGGCCGACGCAGCCCATGCCGCTGCCGTCCTCGCGCTGTCGCCACGGAAGAACGTCGTGTCCATCACGGACCTGGACGCCGTGGTGTCCGTGAGCGAACAGCCGCCGCCCGACACCGCGGACTGGCGGCCGGTCCGGCTGCCCGACCGCTGGGCGGAAAACGGCCGGGCGCGTGCAGGGACCGTGTGGTACCGGCTGCGCGTTCACATCGATCCCGGGCAGCGCGACCTGTGGGCCTTCGAAGTGGCCTACGCGACGATGAACAGCGACCTGTGGGTCAACGGGAAGCTGGTCGGGCGCGCCGGGCGCATGGAGCCGGACAGGCTGACGCGTCACTGGAACACACCGCTCCTGTTCACGGTTCCGTCATCGGCATGGACAGCGACGGACAACGTGGTGTACCTGCGGGTGCGTTGCGGGACCAGCAGCGACGGCGGCCTGGGCCACCTGTTCGCGGGGCCGGCCGATGAGCTCTCGAAGGCCCATGAGCAACGCGTCTTCTGGCGAACCGGCCTGCTGACCGTCGCCGACGCCTACATCTTTGCGCTGGGGGTGCTGTTCGCGATCATCTGGTTGCGCCGCCGCGAAGCCGTGCAATACGGCTACTTCGCGGCGGCGACGCTTCTGTGGGCCCTTTGCACCAGCAACGACCTCCTCAGCGACCCGCCCCTTTCGCCGCATGCCTGGCAGGTGCTGATCTTCGTCTGCAACATCTGGACGGCACTGTTGTTCGCGCTGTTCTTCCTGCGCTTCGCGGGCCGGGTCATGCCGCGCCTGGAGCGCGGCGCGATCGGCTTCGTGCTCGTGGGCAACGCGCTGCAGATCCTGGTCAAACCGGACCGGCAGCAGATCGCGTTTGCGGTGGTGATCCTCGGCGTGCTGCTGCTGTGCGGCTGGGCGACCGTCGTGCTGCTGTCCGATGCGCAGGGCCGGTCGAGGCGCGACCGGCTGTTGCTGGGCACCGCCGCGGCCGTCGGGATGGTCGTCGGAGCCCACGACTGGCTGCTCACGATCTTCGTGCTGCCGTTCGACGGGACCCACCTCGTGGCCTACGCCGCCCCGCTGGTGCTGTCGATCTCGGCCTGGGTGATTGCCGGCGACTACACCCGCGCCCAGGAGGACCTGGCAGGCTTGAACCGCCAACTCGCCGAACGCGTCCGGCAGCGCGAGATGGAACTGCGCGCGTCCTTCGCCCACCTCGCCGAGGCCGATCGCGATTTCGCGGTGGCGACCGAACGGGCGCTCGTCCTGCGCGACCTGCATGACGCCGTCGGCACCCGCCTGGCCATTGCCATGCGGCAACTCGAAGAGGAGCGCGCCGAACCGCTGACGGTCGCCCAGACGCTGCGCGAGACGCTGGACCGGCTCAAGCTGTTGATCGATGCGTTGACCATGCCGCCCGGCGACGTCAATGCGTTGCTGGCCAGCCTGCGCTATCGCCTGCAAAGGCGCATCGAAGCCGCGGGGCTGGAGCTGCGCTGGGAAGTCGATCGGCTGCCGCACTGGGAGGCAGGCGAGCATGGCGACGCGATGCGCGGCCTGCAGCGGCTGCTGCTCGAGGCGATATCGAACACCCTGCGGCACTCGCGCGCCACCGAACTGCACCTGGCGGCGAGCGCCACCGACGGCGGCATCCGCGTCGCGCTCACGAACAACGGGCCTGGCCTGGACGATGTGCCGGTCGCAGGGCTGCGAACGATGCACGAACACGCCGTCGGGCTCGGTGCCGTCCTGGAGATCAGCTCGACTCCGCTCGGCGGTTCCATCCGGCTGGTGCTGCCGCCGACCTGTTGAGCCGGGCCTCCGGATCGCGACCCGGCCGGCGTCACGGCGGTCCCTGCTGCAACTCCCGGCCCAGCTTCGCCCGGTCGACGCCGTCGGCGCTCTGCACGACCAGCAGGTGGAAGAACTCCGCCCGGGTGTGCGCCTGGCCGGCGGCCCGCTTGACCACCACCGCGGCAATCGGTCCCATCTGGCTCGCCAGCACGCGACGTGCGTGGGCCAGCACCTCGGGGCTCAGCGGTTCGCTGCCGGTGACGAGCGGGGTGCCGAAAGACGAGTCCAGGCCGGCCCACGATGTCGTGATGGTGGAGCCGGCGAACAGCGGCACGGCCAGGGCCTGCACCTCGATGCCATCGACGCAGGACGAGACCGCGGGAGCCACCTCGGCGCGTTTCGACAGTGCGTCGCGGAATTGCGCGGCGCTGGCGAACCTGGCGCCCGGGTTCTTGGCCAGGGCCGTCGAGACGATCGAATCGTAGAAGGCATGCCGGAGCGTCGTCGCGGCTGCGCTCGGCGCCGGTGGATCGTCGTCGAGCGTTGCGCGCATCACCGACCGCGAGCGGCCCTTGAACGGCACCTCGCCGGTCAGCAGCCGGTACAGCAGCACGCCGGCGGCGAAGATGTCCACGCGATGGTCGAGCCCCACGGCGGTGTACTGCTCCGGGGCCATGTAACCCGGCGTCCCGACCCCGGGGCGGCCCTGGGTCAGGGCGACATCTTCGACGCGCGCGATGCCGAAATCGGCGAGCTTGACCTCGCCCCGTGGCGTGACGATCAGGTTCTCGGGCTTGATGTCCCGGTGCCAGACGCCGTGCCGGTGAACGCAATCCAGCGCGTCCAGCAACTGGTCCATGATGCGCAGCACCTCGGCCTCGGACAGCAACGGCGTGTGCGACAGGATCCGTCCGAGGCTGCGCCCTTCGACCAGTTCCATCGCGATGAAGGCGCAGGCGTCGTCCTCGCCATAGTCGTAGATGGCCACGATGCCGGGGTGGGACAGCCGGCCGACCGCCCGCGCCTCGTTCCTGAAACGCGCCGCGACGAGGGCTGCCGTCCGGTCGTGATCCAGCAGCTTTCGCTGGATGACCTTGATGGCCACCGGCCGTTGGATCGCCGGATCGAAGGCGCGATAGACGACGCCCATCGCGCCATGTCCCAGAACGCCGGTGATGGCGTACTTGCCGACGTGCGCAGGGTGGGGGGCACGCCGGGGCGCTTCGGCAAAGTCGATCATCGAGCGTCCAGCAGTGGGGACCGGGGTCCGATGGTAGGGAGCCGCCGGCGTGTGCACCTGCCATGAATATGGGAAGCGACGCCCGGGAAACGCTGATGAAATGGTCGCCACTGCACGCTTCACCGTTGCCGATTTGCCCGCAACGCGCACGATGGCCATCAACTACCACCCGGTTGCCACCCCCGATCGCATGCGTTCTCACTTCGGCGTGGCCGCGCTTGCCGGCGACATGGCGGCACGAAGTCTCCCGCGCTATCTCGCGCCATTCATCGCGCGAGCGCCGGACGGGATCCCGTTCGAGCGCGACCGTCCGCGGTGCGACTGCGAGCCGTCCTCGTGTCGTTGCAAGCGGTTGACGCTCGGCCGGCGTGCCCAGGACGCGCCGGCCGACATCGCCGGCGAGCTGGATTTCTTTCGCGGTGCATGGCATCGCGGCCAGCGCTGCATCGTCCCCACCGAGGCCATCTACGAACTCGACTACCGGACCGGCAGGCCGGCCCGGTGGCGAATCACCCGCCGCGATCGTGCGCCGATGGGGATTGCCGGCCTCTGGCGCTGGTGGACGGACGGCAGGACCGGCGAGGAGCTCCCCAGCTTCACGATGCTCACCGTCAACGCGGACACGCACCCGCTGATGATGCAGTTCGGCAAGACCCGGCAGGAAAAGCGGATGGTCGTCATCCTGGACGAGGCCGACCACGACGCCTGGCTGACCTGTCGCCCCGAGCACATGATGAGTTTCATGCAGCCGTATGCGGCCGACCGGCTGGTGGCGGAGCCCTGGCCCAAGGGCCGTTCGGGTGCCACGCCCACCTGGCCTGGCGGCATCACCGTTCTCTGGGACGCCGAGAGGCTTCCAGGCGGCGAGGAGGAGTGATCCGGTCAACGGGTCCGGGCAGGCCCTGGTCGAACCGGACGCCTCGTCACGCCACCTTGACGCTGCGAAGCCGCAGCGCGTTGGCGATCACGCTGACGGAGGACAGCGCCATGGCGGCGGCCGCGACGACGGGCGACAACAGCAGCCCGGAGAAGGGGTACAGGACGCCTGCCGCCAGCGGGATGCCGGCCACGTTGTAGGCGAAGCTCAGGAACAGGTTCTGGCGGATGTTGCGCATGGTCGCGTGCGACAGCGTGCGAGCGCGAACGATGCCCATGAGGTCGCCTTGGAGCAGCGTGATGCCGGCACTCTCCATCGCCACGTCGGTTCCGGTGCCCATCGCGACCCCGACCGTCGCCTGCGCCAGCGCAGGGGCGTCGTTGACGCCGTCGCCGGCCATGGCCACCACGCGACCCTCTCCCTGCAGGCGCTTCACGACGGCGGCCTTGTCTTGCGGCAGCACATCGGCCACCACGTCGTCGATGCCGAGCTGGCGGCCGACCGCCTGTGCGGTGGTCTTTCCGTCGCCGGTGAGCATCACGACGCGCACGCCGGCGACCTGGAGCGCCTGCAGCGCCTGCGGTGTCGTTGCCTTGATGGGGTCCGCAATCGCGACGAAGCCGGCGAGCTTCCCGCCGACGCCGACGAAGATGACCGTCGCAGCCTGTTGCCGCAGCCCGTCCGCGTTCTTCTCCAGCGCAGACGTGGCGATCGCGTGCTCCGCCAGGAATGTCGCGCTGCCCGACACGACGGCCAGGCCCGCCACCGTCCCGACCACGCCCTTGCCCACCGGCGAGTCGAAGTCCGTCACCGGCGACAGGGCCAGCCGGCGCTGCTGCGCATCCATCACGATGGCCAGGGCCAGCGGATGCTCGCTGGCGCGCTCGACGCTCGCGAGCTTCTGCAGGACCTCGTCGGCCGTGAAACCGGGCGCCGGCTCGATGTGGACGACCTTCGGCCGGCCCTCCGTCAGCGTGCCCGTCTTGTCGACCACGAGCGTGTCGACCTTCTCCATCTTCTCGAGCGCCTCGGCGTCGCGGATGAGCACGCCGTGCTGCGCGCCCTGGCCGACGCCGACCATGATGGACATCGGCGTGGCCAGGCCCAGCGCGCAGGGACACGCGATGATGAGCACCGCCACCGCGGTGGCGAGTGCATGGCTGAACGCCGGCGCAGGCCCCCAGGCCAGCCAGGCGACGAAGGTCAGCGTGGCGACCAGGATGACCACCGGCACGAACCAGCCGGCGACCTGGTCCGCCATCCGCTGGATGGGCGCGCGGCTGCGCTGGGCCGCGGCCACCATGTGGACGATCTGCGACAGCAGGGTGTCGGCGCCGACCTTCTCGGCCCGCATCACGAAGCCGCCGGTCTGGTTCAGCGTGCCGGCGGTGACCTTGGAGCCGACGGCCTTGGCCACCGGGATGGGCTCGCCCGTCACCATCGACTCGTCGACATTGCCCTTGCCTTCGGTGAGTTCGCCGTCGACCGGCACCTTCTCGCCGGGTCGCACGCGCAGCAGGTCATCCACCTGGATGGCGTCGACCTGCACGGTCTCGTCGTGGCCCTGTGCGTCGACCTTGACGGCCGTCTTCGGGGCCAGTCCGAGGAGCGCCTTGATGGCGCCGGAGGTCTTCTCGCGCGCCCGCAGTTCCAGCACCTGGCCGAGCAGCACCAGCACCGTGATGACGGCGGCGGCCTCGAAGTAGACCGCCACCGCACCGTCGGCGCTGCGCAGTGCGGGCGGGAACCGGCCCGGCGCGAGCGTCGCGACGATGCTGTAGAGCCACGCAGCCCCCGTGCCGAGCGCGATCAGCGTGAACATGTTCAGGCTCTGGTTCCTGACCGACGCCGCTGCGCGAGCGAAGAAGGGCCAGCCGGCCCACAGCACCACCGGCGTTGCCAGCAGCAGTTGAACCCAGTTCGAGGCCTGCGGGGCGACGAGGTGGTGGATGTCGAAGAGATGACCGCCCATCTCCAACGCGAAGACGGGCGCCGTCAGCATGGTGCCGATCCAGAACCTGCGCGTCATGTCGCGCAGTTCCGGACTCTCTCCCTGGTCCGCTGTCGCGACGACCGGTTCGAGCGCCATGCCGCAGATCGGGCAGTTGCCAGGCCCCATCCGTCGCACTTGAGGGTGCATGGGGCAGGTGTATTCGACCTGGCTGCGGTCACCCGCGGGCGCCGGGGCGGCGGCAACCGGCCCGTGCCCGGGGTGGTTCGATCTGGACGGTTCCATGGGCTCTCCCGTTGTTCTTCGCAGTCTGGACCTTCCCGACTACCTGCTCGCCGCAGACGCGGCAGGCATCGCGCCCATCATCGAGCCGTCCTTGCCGTGCATCTGGTCGTGCATGCCACCGGGCTTGTGCATCTCGTCGTGCATCTGCTTCCTGTTGGCACCAGCCATGCCCATCCCCATGCCGCCGGAAGCGGCGGAAGCCGCAGGCGCAGCCGCCTTCGGCTTCGTTGCAGCCGCCTTCCCGGACACCGGGGCGGAAGCGCCCTCGGGATGGTGGGCGGCGTGCTCCTGGCCCGACTGGGCCAGCGCGAAGGTCGTGGAAGCTGCCAGAACGGCGGCCGCCATCCATGTCGGGACAGTGCGAACCTGGAAGACTTGCATCTCATGCTCCTTTCAATCGGTGGACAGCACTTTGGGCCTTGATACCGTTGGAAGGTCAAGGGGGCGGCCGCCGCGCGTTGACCCAACGCAACCCACCTCGGTGGATTCAACGGCGACCTGAACTGTGTCAATCGTGCCGTGTCGGGCCATCCCCCCGCCGAACGGCGGTCGGTACACTCCGGGTCCTCATGCTGCGCCGTCGCGTCCACCGCCTGACCACCGCGTTCTTCGCGGTGCTGTCGCTGCTGTTTTCACAGCTGGTGTTGGCGCAGTACGCCTGCCCCCAGGCGGCGGGCGTCGAGACGATGGCCGCGATGATGGCGTCGGGCACGCCCTGCGACGGCATGGACCCGCAGCAGCCGGTCCTGTGCCACCAGCATTCGACCGACCCGGCCAGGACCTTCGAGGCCGTGAAGCTTCCGACGGTCGCGCAGCCCGCCATCGTCCAGGTCCTCGAACTGCCGCTCGTGCCCGAGGCCCACGCGGCCCGGGCCGTTCCTGCGGCCGCCACGTCCGAAGGCCAGCCGCCCCCGGACCCACTCTTCCTGTCCACGCTCAGGCTCCGCGTCTGACCCGCTCCGCCGACTGACCGGTGCTGGTGCGGTGCGTCCGCACGCCAGCCGTCTCCTCTTTCGTCTTCGGAGCTTTCGATGTCAAGACACTTCCTGCGCGCCGCCGCCCTGGCGGGCGCCTTGCTGCCGGCCGCCTGGGCCGCCGCGGCGCCGCTGTCGCTCGACCAGGCGGTCGACCTGGCGGTCCGACGGTCGCAGCTGGCCCGCTCGGCGCGAGCCGGTGCGACCAGCGCCGCCGAGATGGCGCGCGCCGCCGGCCAGCGGCCCGACCCGATGCTCGCCTTCGGCGTCGACAACCTGCCGGCCACCGGTGGCAACCGGTTCAGCACCCACGACGAAGACATGACGATGAAGCGCATCGGCATCTCCCAGGAATGGGTCTCGGCCGACAAGCGCGCCGCCCGCGAAGCCGTCGCGACGGCGATGCATCGCCGCGAGGCGGCGATGGAGCCCATCGCGGCGGCCGATGCGCGCCTGCAGGCGGCCCTGGCCTACGTCGAGGCGTATTACGCCGCGCAGGCCTGGGAGCTCGCGACGCTCGACGAGAGGCACGCTCGCGAGGCGCTGGAAGCCGGCAAGGGCCGCCTGGCGACCGTGTCGGGCAACAGCGCCGAGGCGCTGGCCCTGGCCGGCGCTCTCGGCTCCGCCGAGGACGCGTCGGCAGAGGTGCGGCAGCAGCAGGCCGCCGCCGCGACGGGCCTGCAACGGTGGACTGGCGCTTCGGCGGACGAACTGGCCGCGCCGAGGCTGGCCGTGGCGCCGGGCCTGGACGAGTTCGTCGGCGGCCACCCGCTGGTCATCGCCAGGCAGCGCGACATCGAGGTGGCGCGGCAGGACGCCGATGCCACGCGCCTGAATCGCAGGCCGACCTGGCGTTACGAGGTGTCGTACGGCCAGCGCGTGGGCCGGCCCGACCTGGTGTCCTTCGGCGTGAGCATCCCGCTTCCGGTGGCCCCGGCCGAGCGCCAGGACCGGGAGACGGCCGCCAGGCTGGCGATGGTCGACAAGGCGGAGGCCGAGCTGGCGGAGGCGCAGCGCGCCGCAGCCGGCGAGTACGCGGCGCTCGCCGGCGATGCGCGCCGGCTGCAGGAGCGCATCGATCGCTACCAGGCGGCCGTGCTGGCCCCGCTCGGGCAGCGCACGCAGGCGACGCTGGCCGCCTACCGCTCGAACCAGGCCAGCCTCGCGATGGTCTTCGAGGCCCGGCATGCCGAGGTGGAGGCGCAACGCAAGCTGCTGAGCCTGCAGCGCGAGCTGGCCAGGACCCAGGCGCAGCTCGTCTTCAAACCCGTTTCGCAAAGCGCCTCGCAAGGAGCAGCGCCATGAGCCGCGTCCGACATTCCCTGGTCGCGCTGGCCGGCGCCATCGCCATCGGAGCTGCCGCGTTCTACCTCGGCCGCAGCACGGCCGGCCACGGCACGGTCGATTCCTCCGCGGCGCCGGCCTCGGCGCCCGGCGAGCGCAAGGTTCTCTACTGGCAGGACCCGATGGTCCCCGGCCAGCGGTTCGACAAGCCCGGCAAGTCGCCGTTCATGGACATGCAGCTGCAGCCGGTCTATGCCGACGAGGGTGGCGATGCCGCCGGTGTGAAGGTCAGCCCGCAGGTCCAGCAGAACCTCGGCATCCGCACGGCGGCCGTGAAGAAGAGGGTGGTGAGCGCGTCGTTCGACGCGGTCGGCACGGTGCAGTTCGACGAGCGCCTGAACGTCGCGGTCCAGACCCGGACGGCCGGCTACCTCGAGCGGCTCGATGTGCGGGCCCCGATGGAGCGCGTGGCCAAGGGGCAGGCGCTCGGGACGGTGTTTGCGCCCGAGTGGCTCGGCCCGCTCAACGACATCGCGGCCCTGCAGCGGGCCGGCGCCTCGGCCGAGCTGGTCGCGGCAGCGAAGGAGCGCAGCCGGGCCCTGTCCATCCCGGCGGAACTGGTCCGGCAGGTCGAGGAGGGCGGTCCGCCGAACGCGCGCTACACCCTCGTCGCGCCGGCCAGTGGCGTCATCGGCGAGCTCGGCGTGCGGGAAGGCGTTGCGGTGTCGCCCGGCATGACGCTCTTCCGGATCGCGGGCCTCGAGAAGGTCTGGGCGGTCGCCGAGGTGCCGGAAGCCCAGGCGGTGCGCCTGGCCCGCGGACAGAAGGTGACCGCAGCCCTGCAGGCCGACCCGGGCCGGACATTCACCGGCACGCTGCAGGAAATCCTGCCGCAGGTGAACGCCGCCACGCGTACGCTGCAAGCCCGGTTCGAAGTCGACAACCGGGGCGGCAGGCTCGTGCCGGGCATGCTGCTGCGGCTGCAGGTCGCCGGCCCCGCGTCTTCCCGCCTGGTCGTGCCGGCCGAGGCGGTCATCCGGACCGGCACGCGGGCGGTGGCCATCCTGCGCCAGGCGTCGGGTGCCTTCGAGCCTCGCGAAGTCAAGCTCGGCGCCGACCTGGGCGACCAGCTGGAGGTCATCGACGGGCTGGCAGAGGGCGACCAGGTCGTCGCGAGCGGCCAGTTCCTGGTCGACTCCGAGGCCCGGCTTCGCTCGGTGCTGGGCAGCCTGGGAGGTGCCCGGTGATGGCCGCGCTCATCCGCTGGTCGATCGCCAACCGGTTCCTGGTCCTCGTCGCGACGGCGTTCCTCGTCGCGGCCGCCTGGTTCTCGGTGGCCCGCACGCCGGTCGACGCGTTGCCGGACCTGTCGGACACGCAGGTCATCGTCCGCACGACATACGCCGGCAAGCCGCCGCAGGTGGTCGAGGACCTGGTCACCTACCCGCTGACGACCACGATGCTCGGCGTGCCGGGCGCGAAGACGGTGCGCGGCTATTCGTTCTTCGGCGACTCGTTCGTCTACATCCTGTTCGACGACAGGACCGACCCGTACTGGGCCCGCTCCCGCGTTGTCGAATCGCTGAACCAGGTGCAGGGCAAGCTGCCCGCGGGGGCCACCGCGGCACTGGGCCCCGATGCCACCGGCGTCGGCTGGGTCTACGAGTACGCGCTGGTCGACCGGACGGGCCGGACCGACATCGCGCAGCTCCGTGCGCTGAACGACTGGTTCCTCAGGTTCGAGCTGAAGACGGTCCAGGACGTCGCGGAGGTGGCGAGCATCGGCGGCATGGTGCGCCAGTACCAGGTGGTGCTCGACCCCGACCGCATGCGGCAGCTGGGCGTCACGCAAGGCATGGTCATGGAGGCGCTGCGCAAGGCCAACCAGTCCTCGGGCGGTTCGGTCGTCGAGCTCGCCGAGACCGAGTACATGGTCCGTTCGCGGGGCTTCCTGAAGTCGCTGGACGACTTCCGCGAGGTCCCCGTGTCGGTCTCGGGCGCCACGCCGGTCCTGCTGCGCGACGTCGCATTCGTCCAGGTCGGCCCGGAGATGCGTCGCGGCATCGCGGAGCTGGATGGCCAGGGCGAAGTCGCCGGCGGCGTGGTGGTGATGCGCTCCGGCAAGAACGCCCGGGCCACCATCGAAGGCGTCAAGGCGAAGCTCGAGCAGCTCAAACCCGGCCTGCCGCCGGGCGTCGAGGTGGTGGACACCTACGACCGCTCCCGGCTCATCGACCGGTCCATCGACAACCTCACGCTCAAGCTCGCCGAGGAGTTCATCGCGGTCGCCGTGGTCTGCGCCGTCTTCCTGTTCCACCTGCGCTCGGCGCTGGTGGCGGTCATCTCGCTTCCCATCGCGGTGGGCATCGCGTTCATCGCGATGCGCTGGCAGGGACTGAACGCCAACATCCTCAGCCTCGCCGGCATTGCACTGGCGTGCGGCGCCGCGCTCGACGGCGTGGTCGTGCTGCTGGAGGCGGCGCACAAGCACATCGAAGCCTTCGAGCACCGGCAGGGTCGGCAACCCACCGTCGTGGAGCGCTGGGGCCTGGTGACCGATGCCTCGGTGGAAGTCGGTCCGGCGCTGTTCTTCTCGCTGCTGGTCATCACGCTGTCGTTCCTGCCGGTGTTCACGCTCGAAGCACAGGAAGGACGGCTGTTCTCGCCGCTGGCCTTCACGAAGACCTACACGATGGCCGCGGCGGCGGCACTGTCGGTGACGCTGGTGCCGGTGCTGATGGGCCTGCTGGTGCGCGGGCGCATCCCGCACGAAACCGCCAACCCGCTCAATCGCGTCCTGATGCGCCTCTACCGGCCGGCGCTCGAGGCCGTGCTGCGCTTTCCCAAGGCGACGCTGGCCATCGCGGGCGCGGTGCTCGCGCTGACGATCGTCCCGCTGACCCGCATCGGCGGCGAATTCATGCCGCCGCTGGACGAGGGCGACCTGCTGTACATGCCGTCCGCGCTCCCCGGGCTGTCGGTGTCCAAGGCGACCGAGCTGCTGCAGCAGACCGACCGCCTCATCAAGACGGTGCCCGAGGTCGAGCGCGTCTTCGGCAAGGCCGGCCGCGCCGACAGCGCCACCGACCCGGCGCCGCTGGAGATGTTCGAGACCACCATCCAGTTCAAGCCGCGCGAGCAGTGGCGCCCCGGCATGACGCCGGACCGGCTGGTGGAGGAACTCGACCGCGCGGTGAAGGTGCCCGGCCTGTCCAACCTCTGGGTTCCGCCCATCCGCAACCGCATCGACATGCTGGCCACCGGCATCAAGAGCCCCGTCGGCATCAAGGTGGCCGGCCCCGACCTGGCCACCATCGACCGGCTGGCGACGCACATCGAATCCGTGGTCAAGGGCGTGCCGGGCGTGTCCTCCGCATTGGCCGAGCGCCTGGCGGGCGGGCGATACATCGACGTCGACGTCGACCGCGCCGCGGCAGCGCGCCACGGGATGTCGGTGAGCGACGTGCAGGCCATCGTGGCGACCGCCATCGGGGGCGAGAACGTCGGCGAGGTGGTCAGCGGGCGAGAGCGCTTCCCCATCAACGTCCGCTACCCGCGGGAGATCCGGGACTCGCTGGAGCGCTTGCGCACGCTGCCGTTCGTGACCGGGAAGGGCGCCCAGCTGCTGCTGCAGGACGTCGCCCGGATCGGCATCGAGGAGGGCCCGCCGATGCTGCGCAGCGAGAACGCCCGGCTCTCCGGCTGGGTCTACGTGGACGTTCGAGGCCGCGACCTGCGGTCCGTCGTGCACGACATGCAGGCGGCCGTGGCGAAGGCGGGTGCGATGCCGGCCGGCTACGCGTTGTCGTGGTCCGGGCAGTTCGAGTACCTGGAGCGAGCGACCGAACGGATGAAGGTGGTGGTGCCCGCGACGCTGGCGGTCATCTTCGTGCTGCTGTACCTGCTGTTCCGCAACGCGACGGACGCCGCGCTGGTCATGGCGGCGGTGCCGTTCTCGCTGGTCGGCGGCTTCTGGCTGGTCTGGTGGCTCGGTCACGCGGTGTCGGTCGCGACGGCGGTGGGCTTCATCGCGCTGGCGGGCGTCGCGGCCGAGTTCGGCGTCGTGATGCTGGTCTACCTCGAGAACGCGCTGAAGCAGCGCCTGGCGGCCGGCGAGCCCGACGACGAGCAGACCCTGCTGGCCGCCATCCGCGAAGGCGCCGTGCTGCGCGTGCGGCCGAAGGCGATGACCGTGGCCATCGTGCTGGCCGGCCTCGTCCCGATGATGTGGGGGCACGGCACCGGCTCGGACATCATGGCCCGGATCGCCGCGCCGATGGTCGGCGGCATGGTGACCGCGCCGCTGCTGTCGATGCTGGTGGTGCCCGCGGCCTGGTACCTGCTGCACCGCCGGCGGCATCGTGTCGATGCCCCGGTGCGCACGGGTCCTCCGGCAGGCCTTGCCGTCGATGCGTGAGCCCGCGCCATGGCCCGCGCCGCGGCTGTCGGCACGGTCATGGCTGCCGCGCGGCGTCCACGGCGTCGAAGGTGAGCCCGCTCGACCCTTCGCCCTGGCCCACGCGGTTGCGCAGCGAGGTCCACAGCCAGGTGGAGCCGTCCGACCAGCGCGTCAGCCGGCGCTGGCGCGTCACGCGGGCGCCCTCGCGCGGCACCTCTTCGTCGTACAGCAGCAGCGGCGTGGCGGCGTTCAGCACCTCGCCGACCGAGCTGTGCACCGTCCTCGTGCCGTCGGGCTGCAGCACCGCGCCTTTCTGCAAGCGCGAGATCACCTGCGCCGGGTTGTTCGGGAACAGCGGGTTCGGCTGCTCCACCGGCAGCAGGGGCACCCAATTGAACGGCACGGTGGTGGACAGCCGGTAGTGCGGCCACGCGCTGGTCGGAGCGACGACCGGCGGCGTCGCGTCGGCAGCCTCGTCGCGCTGCGCCGGCTGCTCGATCGGGTTCTCCACGCTGCGCTCGACGGCCCAGGCGAGGTTGGCCATCTCGTCGCGCATGAACAGCACCTCTTCGAGCGGCCCGCTGTCGAGGCTGCGGCCCAGCGAGGACGGCAGGAAGAAGCGGTTCACCGCGGTCTTGAGCGCCGAACCGGCCGGCGGCTGCGCGTAGCTCGGCTGCCACATCGAGAAGTACGGCGGCGGCAGCGCCGCGTCGCCGATCGGTCGCACCAGGCTGCGCACGCCGAAAGTGTCGGTGACGACGAGCGACTCGATGCGCGTGACCGAGCCGACCGGCAACGTCAGCGGCACCGCGAACCAGTCGTTGCCGTAGCTGCTGGCGTACTCGATCATCATCAGGTGGGCCAGGTCGGTGGGCCCCACCGGGACCAGCCCGTAGGCGACCTGGCTGTCTTCCATCTCCCAGAAGCGCGGTGCCGGCGCACCGCGGAAGCTCACCGGTGACGGGATCGTCGTCTCGACCACCGGCGTGAAGGCCGGCGACGCCGCGGTGCCCAGTGCGGCCTGCGCATGCAGGTCGAAGCTCGCCCAGTCGACCGGGCTGCCGTCGAGTTCTCCGGCCACGTAGGTGATGTCGTCCTGCACGGCGGCCGACAGGCGCGTGCCCACCGCCATCGCGTACTCCAGCCGCGACGGCAGCCAGGCATCGCCCGACGCGGCCGTGGGCTCGCTGCACACGGCGTCGTACCACGCGAGCCACGCCGTCGCGGCAGCCTGCACCTTGGGCTGGTCGGGCGCGGCGATGGCCAGCAGCGGGTCCGCCGCCAGCAGCGCCGCACCGCCGGCGCTGCGCAAGAGGGCGGCGAGCACGCGGCCGTCGGGCGCGCGGCCCTGCATGCTGTCGAGGTAGCGGCGCGTGGCCTCGTCGGTGGTTGCGCCGTCGGGCGGGCGCTGCAGCGCGAGCCGCGCGATGAAGGCGCTGCGGTAGTTCTTGCTCGGCGCCTGCAACTCCAGCATGCGCAGGAAGTGCAGTCCTGCCTCGACCGCCAGGCTCAACATGCGGGTGTCGCCGGCATCGGCCGGGCGCATGGGCCGCCGCTCGGCGATCACCTCCAGCGGCGTGCGCGCCGGGTCGTAGGGCGCGCCGGCCACGCTGACGGCGGCGGAACTGGGCGTGGCTGGCCGCGGCAGTTCGCCGGCGAAGCTGCGCGTCAGCATCGCGTTGGTGGCGCGCACGCGGGCCATCGCCGGCGTGCCGGCATCCTCGCCCTGGAATTCGCCCATCTGCCACTGGCGCGTCATCAACCACAGCGGGTCGAACACGCGCGCGCTGGCGCTGGTGCCGATGTCGGCACCGTTGCTCTGCGGCTCCAGCCGCGTCCAGCTGGTGACCGACGAACTGGTCGGCGCGCCGGTGAGCGTGGTGCGCCCGCCCGGCGGCACGACGATCGGCGTCTTCGGCTGCACGACGATCGGCTTGGCGATGCTCGACGCCGTGCCGAAGCGGTCGATCGCGTTGACCCGCAGCAGGTGCTGGCCCGGAGGCACCGGCAGCGAGACGCTCCAGTTCGCGTAGTTGTTGCCGTTGTCGACCACCGACAGCGGACCCTCGACCCAGCCGTCGACGGCGTACTGCACCGTCAGGATGGGCGCGTCGATGCCGACGGCCGTGCCGCTGAAGTTGACGGTCCTGGGCAGCTCGTCGGTCACGATCGTCAGCGGCGAATCGGGCGGCGCGATCGTCATCGCGGGGCCCACCGGCGGCGGCAGCACGACCGACACGCTGGCCGATCCGCCGACGTCCTCGATGTCCCACGAGCGGTCGGCCGGAATGAAGAACTTGAACGATGCCGAGGCCGACGCGGTGATCGTGATGGGCGTGCTCGGGTGGATGCCGGCGGCCGGCGACCCGGTGCACACCCAGCTGGAGTCGGCGGTCACGGTGGCGGCCACCGTCGGCCCGTTGATGCCGAACGTGACCGACACGCCGGCATGGCCCACCAGCGTGTGGCCGCCGCTCGGGTGCAACGCGAGGCCGCCGCGGACCGTGATGCTGCGCGAGCCCACCGTGGTGTTGGGCGCGGGCGAGGTGATGGTGACTGTCAAGGTGGACATGATCGATCCGTGCTGGAAGCGGCTCAGGCCGCGGGAACCGTCAGCGGCTTGAAATCGGTCGACACCGCGTGGTCGGCCGGGTTGAAGGCGAGGTACAGGCCGGGCAGGTGCTGCGCGGCCGCGCCGAGCGCGCCGGTGTCGACGGCGCGCAGCTTGGACAGGTCCAGCGTTTCCACCAGCACGCGGCGCAGCGTCTCGGTGGTCCAGTCCTGCCCCGGCACCGGCGGCACGGCAACCAGCAGGCACTGCGGCGCAGCCGCGTTCGGCGTGTCGTACTGGAAGGCGAGTCCGGTGGTCTCGCGCGTGGCAGGCACCACCTCCACCCATTCGTCGACCAGCAGGCCGGTCAGCACCTGCGCCGGTGCGACCGGGCCGACGGTGTGGACCACCAGCGACAGCTTGCTGGGCGGCAGCGTCGCGCCGTCCGGCACCGGCAGGCCGACCCAGCGTTCGCCGCTGACCCACGGCAACTGCGCCACGCTGAGCGCGAGCCGTGCCGGCGCGCCCAGCACCTCGGCGCGCTGCAGGCAGGCGCCCAGCCGGGCCACGCCGTCGCGCACGCGCTCGCTGCGCGCGAACCAGGTGTTGGCGGCCAGCGCATCGCCGCCCTGGGCCTGGGTGCTGCCGGCCAGCGCGCTGGCCATCTCGGCGGCTCCCGCCGCGGCCAGGCTGAAGCGCGGCAGCACCACGAACGAATCGCCGAACACCGCGCGCAGGCGTTCCACCAGCTGGTCGCGTCGCGCCCGCGGGTCGGCCGCCACCGGTTGGGCGCGCAGCGCGAGGAAGCGCTCCATGCGCACGCCGCTCAGCTTGAGCAGCGCACGCGCCTGGTTCGCCAGCGCCACGATCGCGGCCGGGTCTTCCCCGGTCACGCTCACCGGCACGGACGGGTCGAGGCCGAAGGCGCCCAGCTTCACCAGGCCGGCGCGCAGCTGTTCGGCCGTGGTGGCCGGCTTGCCCAGCAGCGTATCCAGTCCCTTGTGGGCGGCGTTCAGCGCGTTCTCGGCCTGCACCGCGCGGCTCTCCAGGTCGACCAGGTCGACGCTGCCCTGGCCGCTGCGCTCCGGCGGGTTCAGGTCCTCGGGATCGGCACCGCGTGCCACGCCCAGCAGGCGACGCACGCTGCGCGCCTGCTCCAGCAGATCGAACAGCGTGATCTCGCCGGCCGCCAGGTCGACCGGCCGCGCATGCTGCAGCCGCAGCGCAGCCTGCGCGTCGAAGCCGCCGGGCTTGCGCCGCACGTAGTACAGCAGCTGCTGCTCGATCACGCTGAGCGCCGCGGGCTGGCCGGTGGCCGGCGTCGCGACGCTGTTCGGCGCCTCGACGCCGTAGACCATGTCCAGTGCCGTGATCGACAGCTCGCTCAGCGGGAGCCGGCGTGTCTCCACGACCTGGCCGGCGGCGTCCAGCCGCTCGATGGTGCAGCGCACCTTGGCCGCGTCGCCCAGCAGCTTGCCCACCCAGAAGTTCAGCAGCTTGTCGGCGCGCGAGCGCATGCCGGCGTCGCCGGCCTGCCAGCCGGGCGTGCCCAGGTTGGCGGTGCCGCTCATCAGCACCAGCAGGCGGTGCGTGAGCGCGATGCCGGTGCGCGGCGTGCGCGTGACGTCCAGCTGCGGCGGCGGGGCATTGCCGTCGGCGATGGCCGCCAGCGTGCCGGCCAGCCGCGTGGTGTTGCCGCGCACCATCTGGTAGGCCGTCTCGGCGGTCAGCGCGTCGCCCAGCCCGTCGATGCTGTCGCCGATCCGGTCGAGCAGCGAGCTCACCGCGGCGAGCTCGCCGGTGCTCGGCGCCAGCGCCGTCAGCACGCCGAGCACCGTCGCGCGCTCTTCCTTCCAGCGCCGGCTCAGCACCTGGCCGTCGACCACGTTGGCGGCCGCGATGGTCTCCAGCGGCGCGCTGCTGCCTGGTGCGGGCCGCGCCACCAGCGGCGCCAGGCGGCGCAGCGGCGCGATGAAGCGGTCCAGGTGCAAGCCGGCGTCGACCACCGTGTCGTGCAACGCGCGTTCGAAGCGGTAGCCGAGCAGCGCGCCCAGCGGCTGGCCCTGACGCATGCCGTCGAGCAGGCGGTTGGCCTCGCGCACGCGGCGCGACGAGAGGTCGATGGCGAACGGCCCGTCGGCCGCCGGCACGCCGGTGGTGCCGAGCTGCGCATTGCGCAGCAGCGCGGCGGTGGCGGCATGCGTCAGCGACGGGGCGTGGATGAAGCCGCTGTCGTTGGCCGCCGTCTGCAGCGGGCCGGGCTCGCCGGCGGGCAGCGCGCTCACCGCTTTCACGTTGGCTGCCGGCATCGGCCGCAGGTTCTCGACCCAGCCGTAGGCGCCGACGGTCTGGCCGTTCGGTCCGTCGGTGTGCATGGCCGCGAGGCGCTTGGTGGCGACCGAGGTCACCCATGCATCGAGCCGGTGGCCGGACAGGTCCAGCGTGCCCTGCATCAGGTGCTGCAGCGCTTCGCTGTCCAGGTCCTTCAGCCGGCCGAGCGCGAGGCGCATGCCGCCCAGCGCGGCGAGCGCCGGCGTGTCGAAGCCCGTTTGCGCGTCCAGGAAGGCGCGCAGCGTGCCGCTGCCCTGCGGGCTGTCGAGCAGGCGCAGGCTGTGCGGCGTGGCGGCCGCGCCGGCCACCAGGTCGACCAGCTCGGCGTCGCGCAGCAAGGGGCCCGGGTCCGCGCCGGTGGCGGCGGCCTGCAGCTGGGCCGCGGCCTGCACGATCTCGCGCAGCAGCGCGTGGCGCAGCAGGGCCTGCAGCAGGCTGAAGCCGGTGCCGTCGCCTTGCGGGTCCGGGCGCATCGCGGTCAGCGCGTCGATCTTCGCGGCCAGCAGGTCGGCGATGTAGTTGGGCGCCAGCGGCGCCCACGGCGACACCTCGCCGGCCTGCACCAGCGGCACGTTGACGCGGAAGTTCCAGTTCGCGTTCCACAGGTGCGCCGAGCGCGGGCGCCACACCAGGCCCAGCCGCTGCAGCAGGCTGGCCTGCGCCGGGTCGCTGTCGGCGATGCCGGAGGCCACCAGCCGGTACAGGTGCGACAGGAAATGCCGGCCGAAAACGCTGCGCGCGCCGTAGGCGTTGGACAGCGCATCGGTACGCATCACGTCGACCAGGTCGGCGTCCGGATCGGGCGGCGCCTGGCGGCTGCCGATGCGCGCCGCCGATGCGGCCGCGGGGCGCCACACCTGGTCGCGCAGCGTGACCAGCATGCCCTTGAGCCAGCTGTCCTGCGCGGTGACAGCCTCGCCCGCGCCGGGCTGCCACAGGTCGAGCGAGGTCACGGGCAGCAGGCCGTAGGGCTGCGGCCCGCAGCTCAGCGTGGGGAAGGGGCCGAAGCAGCGCACGTGTTCGGTGAAATGCGTGCGCGCCCAGGCGATGTCCGGCGTCGTGAGGCCGGACTCGCTGCCCATCATGTTGCCGAGGAAGTAGCCCCAGCCGACCTGCCACAGCGCGGTGTTCATGCAGCGCATGTCGGTGTCGTCGTGGGCCATGCCGCGGTCGATGCGCGCGAGCGTCGGCTCGATGCGGTCGAACGGCAATCCGAGCGCCGTGCCCACCCGCAGGGCGTTGCTTGGCACGGGGCTGGCGATGGCGGCGGTGCTCTGCGTCTGCAGCGCGAAGCTGCGCTGCTGGCCGGGATCCTTGCTGCTGTAGCCGGTGCGCCGGTCGTCCGAGTTGTTGGTCGGCGTGCCCGGGCGCAGGAAGGCGAGGCCGTCGGTGTAGTGGTGCGCATCCAGCAGGTCGGCCAGCTGGCGGGCGCTGTCGGCGACGCTCAGCGAGCCGGCCACGCCGAACACCACCAGGCTGTCCAGTCCGGCCGCCAGCATCGCCGGCGTGACGCTGATGCGCAGCGCCATGCCGAGCTGCTCGGCGGCGTTGAAGTCGACCATCCAGTTCATCCCGGGGTCGATGGCGAGCTTCTCGCCCGCCTTGACGGCCGCCTCGGTCGCCGCGTCCATCGGCGCGGCGTGGGGGTCGGGGTCGGGCCCGACCGCCAGCGGGCCGTGGATGTCGGCGCCGCTGACGCTCGCCACCACGCGGCCGCCCGAATGCAGCACCGCCATGAAGCGGTCCGGCAGCAGGCGGGCCTGCGGTGGGTGGCGCCAGGTGGCGTCGCTCGTGGCCAGCGCAATGACCGGGAACAGCGGCGGCGTCGCGAGCGGCTGGCCGGCCGGCGTGGGCGCGGCCGGGCGCTGCGCCGCGTTGGTGGGCTGCAGCACGCGGGCGATCCACGCGGCGCGTGCCGCGCCGAAGCGGTCGGCGATCTGCCGCCACGCATCGGCGCGAGCCGCGTCCGCATCGCCGGCTGACCAGTCCTGCACCCAGTAGTGCTGGCCCCAGGCCTGCTCGTCGGCGGTGAGGTCGCGCTCGTGGGTGTCGATGTGGATCTTGTCGGGGTACACGCGCACGCGCAGTTCGGTGCTGCCGTCGGCCTGCGGGAAGAAACGCGTCTCCAGCCGCACCGGCAACAGCACCAGCGGCAGGTCGCTGCGGCACAGCACCGCGGGCGGCGGGCCGTTGCCCGGCGCGGCGGGAGCGGCTGGGATCGCGAAGCTGCTGTCGAAGAGATCTTTGCTCATGGGTCGGAGTCCGTCAGGTCAGGAGGAGGACAGGAGTTGCGAGGCGCGCAGCAGCACGCGCACCGGCTGGCGCCGCGTCAGCCCGGCCACGTGGGCGGCATTGCGGCCCCAGCTGTAGCCGGGCTGGGCCGGGATGCCGTCCGGCAGCGTGCTGCCGACCGGCAGGTGGGTGAGGCCGGGCGGCTGGTGCCCGTCGTCCAGGCCGAAGCGCGGCTCCGTCGGGTGCTCCTGGAACACGACGTAGTAGCCGGTGCTGCTGCCGTTGCCCGTGACCACCGCCGACGCCAGCGGAAAGCCGAAGAAGGCGAGGTCGGGGTCCAGCGTGCCGTTGAAGATCGGGAACACCTCCGGCGTGGAGGGCGTGACCGCCCCGACCGGCGTCAGGTAGATCAGCGCGTTCGGGTAGCGGCGCAGCAGGCTGCTGCGCAACAGCAGCACGAACTCGTCGCCGGGCGCGCCGGGCGGCGGGCTGCCCAGCAGGCGTGTCGGCCGGTTGCGCAGGTCGTCGATGTCCACGCCCGCGGGGTTGCCGGCGTCCTGGCCCCAGAAGTTGCGGAAGCAGGTGCCCTGCTGGTCGGTGGGGAAGCCGCGCCACAGCAGCTCGCGGCCCATCTCGACGTTCAAGCCGACCATGTAGGCCTCGACGAAGGCGCGGTTGGTGCGCAGGCCCAGCACGGTCTCCGGCTTCACCGCGTCGAGGCCGGGCAGCAGCAGTTCCTGGTCGAGTTCCTTCAGCGGCTCGTACATCGGCTGCGCGAAGCGGGGCGTCATCATCACCGTCTCCACGCCCACCGGCGCCACGCCGGCAGCGGCGGCCGGCAGCACGCGGCCGGCGTCGGTGGCCACCACGGCCTGGGCCAGCTTCTTCAGCGCTGCCCGCGGGTGCATCTGCGCGAGCACCAGGTCGGCGGCCTGGTCGAGCGTGAGGTGCGGCTTGATCGCCACCGCCTGCGGCAGGCGGATGCGCGCGAGGTGCTCGACCGCCGCGGCGCGAAAGCGGCCCGGCCAGTCCCACGAGGCCGGCAGCAGGTCGACCGGCGGCAGCGCCGCGAGGGCCTGGTTCTCGGGCGCCACCTGGAAGCCGCGGTTCCACAGCACGGCCGTCACGTCGGCCACGGTCGGCAGCGCGGGCAGCGACGCGTAGACCGGCGCGGGGGGCGGCATCTTCGGGGCGACCATGCCGCCCTCGTTGAGCCGCGAGACCCAGGTGTAGACCGGCGAGCGCGCGAAGCCTTGTGCGAGGATGCGGCGCGTCAGCGGCCCGCGCTGCCGGCCGACGCGGCGCATCGCGGTGCGCACCGCCGGCACCGGCAGCGGCGAGTCCATCATCTGCGCGTAGAGCGTGCGGCCGAGCGAGGGCGGTGCTGCGGCGGCACGCGGCTGCAGCGCGGCGACCGGCATGCGGATGCGGGCCATCGCCGGTGCCGCAATGCGCAGCATGCGCTCGGTGGTGGCCGGCGACGCGAGCCGCGCCAGGTGCCGCGCGTGCAGGCTCTCGCCGACCGCGAGGCTCATCTGCAACTGGCGCAGGCGCTGGTTCGCGGGCTGCATCTGCGCGGCCTGCTCCCAGGCCGAGGCCATCAGCGCCTCCTGGTGCTGGCGAACCACCTGCGTGCCGATGCCGGCGGCCACGCGCCAGCGCGGGTCGAGGTTCAGCGTGTCGAGCCAGTTCGCGGCGCCGGGTGCGACGGTGTTGCGGCCGGCGTACCAGCGACCGTACAGCGGCGGCGCGAGCAGCGGCTGGTCGCGCGGGTGCTGCGCCGGCTGGTTGACGATGTCGGCCAGCGCCTTCTCGAAGCGGGGCGCCGCCGCATCGGCCCACAGCACCGGCGCGGCGTTGGCGCCGACCGGCTGCAGGGCCCCTTCGACCTGCACCAGCACCGGCGCTTCGGCCGGCGTGTCCGCGGGCAGGTCGGCGGGCCAGTCGAAGCCCGGGTGGCGGATGTCCACGCTGCGCTGGCCGAGGCCGGGCGGCACCACGTGGGTGAGGCGGGTGGCCAGCGCGACGAAGTCGCCGCCCGGCCCGGTGCGGAAACGCCATGAGTGGTAGACGGGCAACTGCAGCGTCCGCAGCGGCGACACCGGGGCCACGCTCCACGCCGGCACCAGCGCATTGGCGGCGGCGATCTCGGCGTCGGTCACCGGCTGGCCCAGCCCGACCCGGCGGCCGAGGTCGAAGGTCGGCACCACGCAGGCGATGTAGTCGGTGTCCGGCGCCAGCAGGCGCGGGCACACCAGGCGGGACAGTGCGAGCTCGGGCGCGCCTTCCAGCGCCGCGCGCATCGCGCCTTCGGTGGCGTCGCCGGAGGCGGCCTGCGCATGCGCCCAGGCCCAGCTGTCGGCCAGGTCGGGCAGCTCGGCGAAGTACCGGGCCGGCGGCGCGATCGTCAGCGTGGGCAGCGGCGTGGCGGGCGTGCTGTCGAGCGCGACGCCTTCCTGCTGGCGCACGACCACCAGGCACAGCCACGGGCGCAGCTTCGAGGCCTGTGCCGGGTTGGCCGCCGCGGGCGTGAACAGCCAGGGGAAATCGGCCCTGTCGAACTCGATGGTCGGGAAGAAGTTCGATTCGAAGTCGGTGCTGTTCGCCCGCGGTTCGGTGCGCACGACCTGGTGGGCGTCGATGCCGACGACATCGGCCGGACCGCGCAGGCGTACCGTGGTGTCGGGCACGACCGCCTGGCCGTTGACCGCGAGCGTGAGCTTCAACTGCACGGCGCCGGGCATCGCCCCCAGCGAATCGGCGTTGCCGATGGCGGCGGCGACACCCTGGCGGACCCAGGGCAGGAAACTCAGGTGGGCTTCTGGAACGTCGGGCATGGCATGGCCTCAGGCGAGGAGTTCATGGGCGGGCAGGAGCTGGAACAGCGCCTTGCCGCGGTTGAGGGCGGAGAGGGCGGCGTGCTGCTCGCTCCAGGTGGCGGCGCCGGCGAGCGCGGGCAGCGCTGCGCCGCCGGTGTTCGCGGCGATGAGCCACTGGGGAGACTGCAGCGTCGCGGCCGGTGCGGCGACGGCGCTGCGGAAGCGAGCCCGCCCGACCTGGCGCACCGGTGCGCGCGCGGCCGAGCCGCTGCGGCTGAGGGCCGGCAGTTGCGCGGCGGGC
>Ga0209050_1000284_pt1 | contig 107558 bp, 41 predicted proteins | sample Araplavi_mTSA_r2_FD_184276 | JGI IMG/M metagenome (GOLD analysis project Ga0209050, IMG submission 184276) | Arabidopsis root microbial communities from North Carolina, USA - plate scrape MF_Cvi_mTSA_r2 (SPAdes) (version 2) | ecosystem: Host-associated > Plants > Roots > Endosphere | place...
CCGGCGACTTCGACCGAAGCCCGCCCTCTACGTCTACCGCAATGGGAATCCGATCGGGCGGGCTTCGGTCGAAGTCGCCGGGCGTGGACCGCTGGGCAATCACATCTTTACCCTGCTCGAAGGCACTACGGGGAAACTGAGCTGGCTCGTGCCGGGCCGGCAGGCACGGCGGTGGATGAATGTGGCCAGTGAAGGCGAGCCCGCCAATCCCGAGCAGATTGCCTCGCGGCTGCACTTCAATCCCGACCTGGCGGAAAAGCTGTACACGACGATCACACCGGGGACGACCGTGATCGTGACGGATCAACCGGTGGTCCGGAATTTTCGCAACACGGCAATCCTGGAAAACTAACGCCAGGAGCAGGGCAACGTTGTTTGTTAGCTAATTGCAGCCGCAGCCGCCCCCACCAATTCCCTTGCCTCCGGCGAAGGCTTCGCGGGTGAACCAGACGTGTTCGGCGATGGAGCCGGTGAGCGGATCGCGGTCCGGGCGCATGGTGTAGTCGGCCAGGTGCCCGCGTTGCCACGGCTGGACGGTGGTGCAGGCGACTTGCAGACCGGCGAGGCTCAGGAGGAGCAGGAGGCGAAAGGGATTCATCGGTAGTCAGGCGCTGCCCAGCAGGGCGGTGATTTGATCGAAGAGCGGCTTTTCATCCTGCCGGCGAAAGCCCTGATGGACATGGCGGATACTGCCCTGGCGATCGATGAGAAAGGAAGTGGGCATGGTCTTGATACTCGCGGCGGCGACCAGCTTTTGCGCCGCATCGCGCACGACGGGGAAGTTCACCGCGGTCTTCTTCAGGAAGTCCTGCATATCCGCGGCTTTTTCATCGACGCTGATCGCCAGCACGGTGAAGCCTTTGCCCGCGAGCTCTTGCTGCCACTTTTGCAGGATGGGGAAGGAGGCTTTGCAGGGGCTGCACCACGAGGCCCAGAAATCGAGATAGACCACCTTGCCTTTCAAGCTGGGAAGGCTGCCTTCGAGACCGAACTCGCCAAGGGCTGGAAGTTTCGCGCTCTCGGCCCAACCGGCGGCGCGAAGCCCGGTTTGCCCGGCGCCGAGGCTGGCGCCGGCGAGCACGGAAACGCGAAGAAAAGAGCGGCGCGAGAGCTGAGTTTTCATGAAGAGAGAAGCGCTTCTTTGGGCAGGATGGCGCGGCGAAAACCGCGGGTCTCGTAAAGTTCGCCGTGATGCCACAGGCAGCCGGACACACCGACCGTTCGCTCGAGCATGGCAATCGCCTGGCTGCCGCCGAGGACCATGGCGGAAGTCGAGAGCATGCCAGCCAGCAGGCAGCGCGGCGCGATAACGGTGACGGAACGGGTGCCGGTATCGACCGGCCAACCCGTGCGGCAATCGAGAATGTGACCGTAGGTGCGCCCTTCGAACAGGAAACAGCGCCGATAGTCGCCGGAAGTCGCTACGCTGGCGCCACTGCGCAACCGCAGGCCGCAGAAGAACGTCGTGGGATCATGCGGATCTTCGATACGAATGTACCAGCCATCGCCTTCCGGGGCGTCGCCGTGCACGGCGATATCGCCGCCGAGATCGACGAGCAGATCGGTGAGGCCCATTTTGATCCCCAGTTCGCGCAGGCAATCAACGGCGAACTCTTTCCCAATGCCGCCGAAGTCGAGCATCATACCTTCCTCCGGGAGGAAGACGCGACCGGGAGCACGTTGGACGCGCGACCAACCCATCGCGGCTTGTGCGCGGGCAATCTCCGCCGGGGAGGGCAACGCTTCGTGCCGGCGCTTCCAATCCCACAGCAGGGTGAGGGGGAGCGAGGTGGCATCGAATGCGCCATTCGTGAGGAAATGGCAGTGGGCGCAGAGATCGAGCAGCACTTCGCATTCGCGATCGATGCCGACCCAATTTTGGCCGGCCGCAGCGTTGATCGCATTCAGATCGCTATCCGGCAGAAAGCGCGAGAAGCGGGCTTCGAAATGGCTGAGCCAGTCGAACGCCGCATCGCGGTAGGCCTCGGCCTGCGTTTCGTCCTCCGCGCGATACAGAAGCTGGCAGCCTGCACCGAGGGCACGGAAGAGGACTTCAAAGAGTCCATCGCCGACCTCCCGAAGTTCGGCTTGCGAAAGCCGGGCGCGAAGCTGGGTTTTGCTTTTCGCCGCCATCGCCTAGAATTGCAGGTGAAATCCTGCGGTGAAGGAGTGCGCATCGGGATACGTCTCCTGCGGGGTTTTGCCATCCTTGCCCCGGGTGACATAACGATCGTAGCCGAGGTCCACGGCGAGCCGATCCTTCACGGCCCACCAGCGCATTTGCACGCCGAGGCTCGTGGTTTCCTCCTCGGAAAGCCGGTAGTCCGCGGAGTAATACTGCGGATTTCCTTTAAACTCGGTGTCGTAAAAATCCGCCGCGGATTGCCAGTAATAGCGAAAGGCCGGACGGATGATCAGGCGATCGCCGAAGAGCTTCTGGTGGATCGCCACTTCGAAGGTGTGCGACTCACTGCCATAATCGTTGTGCCCATAGCGATAGGAAGTCTCCAGGCTGGCGCCGATGGCGGAGAAGGCGTGCGTCCACCGGACAAAGATCAGTTGCTCGAAACGATCGTTGGGGCGCGTATCGGGCAGGACGTAGAATTGATTGATCAGGACGCGTTTGTACGGATCGCTAAGATAACCTTCCCGCCAGCCGAGGGTGAGATTAATGCTAAGCAGATCGTCCGGGCTGAGCACCTGATTGAGGCCGAGCAGCACATCGTAGCTGCGTTTATTCTCGTCGAGGGGCGTGCCATTGGCCCCCACGGTGTCGTCGGTCAGGGCAAATCCGAGGACCAGTTCGGTGTTCTTTTGGTTGAACGAGATCGTGTCCTGCAGTGAGTAGGCCAGCGAAAGATAGTCGGATTCGTTGCTGTAAGCGAAGCCGGCGCGCACGCGGTGATCGCCAAACTGATGCGACAGATCGAGGGTGAAACCGATGCGCTCGTCTTCCAATTCGACCACTGGCACCGGCCCGCCTTTGACCAGAGGAGTCAGGCCCGTAGGCGAGGCGCCGGAAATCGCGCTGTAGAGGAAGGAGCCGCCGAGATTGGTCGTTTCGTTCAGATCGAGACTGAAGAGCGAATAGTTTGAATCGACCCGGATGCGGTCGTCGTCCTCTTGATAGTATTGATAGCGGGATTCGAAAAAGGTCTCCGCCAGCGAGCTTGTCTGGATGAGCCCATAGAGCAGACCAACCAAGGCCAGCCGTCGAAACTCGGAGGCGGAGAAAAAAGGAAAGGAGGGGGACGGCATGAAGAAGATCAGGTCGGCCTCGTGATGGGTGGCGTCGGCGCCGGACCGCCAGCGGAAGGGGTGGCCTTCGCACCCGGGCGGGGTTTCGGCTGTGGCTTGGGCTGCGGCTTCACGGCGGCGGGCGCTTTCGGCACCGGGCGCGGTTTGACGATGTAGGGATCGGGCGCGCCATCGCCGCGATCATATTCACTGGCGCGACTGGAATTGGCCGGCGGGGCGTCGTCCGCGGGATCGGGCTGAAACTTCCGGCGGTCCCACATCAGCGGGGAAATCACCGCGGGCAGCGTTTCGGTACAGGCGAGCATGGCCGCGAGCAGCACCACTATGATGAATCGTTTGATGGACGAAAAGCGGAGCATGGCGGGATCAGGGTAGAGGGACCCGCAGGATCGCCTGGGAGTGATCGGTGAAGGTCGCGCGGAAAACCAGATCACCGGTGGTATTGTAGTGGCGGCCCTGACCCGGCGAACCGGCAACGGCTCCGAAAATCGTGATCACACTGATCTGTTTTGTCCCCCCGGGCAGTTGCACCACATCGCCGGTGCGGACCAAAAGCCGTCGGACGCGGTTGGCATCGACCCCGAAGAGGCCGACGTTGGTGGTCGGTTTTACATCGCTGGGCAGGCCCCGATCCACGCTGGCCGCGGCGAGTTTCGCGAGAAAGACCGGGCGCGCATTTTCCGGCAGGACGACCGAAGTAAACGCGCTCCATTTGGCCGCCGCGATGGTGGGAACCGGACTGCCTGCCTGCGCGAGGAGCGAAAGGCCGGTATTCGATTTCCACCAGAGGCTGCCCTGAGTCGCTTTGGTCACGCCCGGACCGGCAAGATTGGCGAGGAAAGCGGCTTGCGCCTGGCCGTTGATCACCGGCTCGGAGAGGGTCGCGAAAACCGCGGGTTCGACGCCGGGTGCGGCACTCCCCACCTGGGCCAGCTTGACCAACGCCGGGGTCGGTGAACTCGTAACGATCGCGGGTTTCTCGCCTTGCAACGAAGCGGTAAAAGCCGTGGCCCCGCTGGAGCTCACGCTCGGGAATCCGACGCTCGCGACGATACTTGCGAACGGATCACTCGAAAGGCCAAAGGGCGTCGGGCCCAGCAGTACGGGATTCGCGCCGGGAGTCAGCTGGAGAATGGCCTGACCGGTTTTGCCCAAAGTCACGCGCGCCGTGACCGTGTGACCGGAATAGCCGCGGCCCTGCCCCGTCGAACCCGTGACCGGGCCCAGGGCGGCAATCGCGGTGATTTTCACGCCTCCCACCAGATCGCCCTTGCGTAGGAGCAGATGGGAGCCGTTTTCATCGAAGGCCCAGAGGCCGGAGTTATCCCCGAGAGTGACGCCGCTGCCGGAGAAACTGCCGGTGAAGAAAACTACGCCATCGCGACTCATCGCATACGAACTGAGCGCGGTGAGCTTTGTGCCGGCCAGCGTGGGCGCCAGGCCACCGATCCGTGCCACCTCCACGAGAGAGCCGCCGGCATTGGTCCAAAGACCTGAAGCAGGTTTCCCGGCTAGCGAAATACGCGCGGTGAAAGCGATGTTTCCGGCTGCGTCGCACGCCGGATCGTCGAACGCGGTGAACGTCGCCGTTTGGCCGGGCACGGAAACCGGGGCGTCGCTGCCTTTGCGGACGATCACCACAGGTGGGTTGCCGGCAAGGATCGCGGAATCGTTGCCCGCGGCCGTTTTCAAACCGGCCACCACCGCGACGGCCTGATTGTCCGCGATCGAAGGGATGCCGAGTTTGGTGATCGTCGTCGTATTCGGCTCGCCATCGACCTCGCCGCCGAGGGACAGGACCTCCGACACCGCCGGGCCGGTGGTCAAACTCTCGTCGTGGCCGTACGTGGTGCCGCTACTGTCGACCACCACGAGGCGGAAAAAGTAAACCATGTTCGGCTGCAAACCGGTGAGATTGGCCGTGAGGAATGCTGCGTCGGAGCCGCTGGTGATCGTTTGATCCGGAGTCCGCTGATCGTAGCTATCCGTGCCGTATTCAAAATAGACCGTCGCAGCGAGAGCACCTTGTTTCAGCCGGGCCCGGAGTTGAGCGGCAAACGGCGTGATGGCCGCGGACTCGATGACATCGGCCTCAGCCCGCAAACGCAGCCGCAGCACCGCGCCCGCGCCGCTCGCTCCGCCGAGGGCGGTCGTCGTATAAAGATTGCCATCGCTGCCGACGATGAAGCCATTTTTCGGATAGGCTCCGTTGAGATAGTTCAGATCCGCGAGCGTGGACAACTGACCGTTCAGATTCAGCCGAAACACCGTGCCGTAATTGGCGGTGCCGCCGAACCCGGTCGTCCCGTAGAGATAGCCGTCGGTCGCCTGGAGAAGGGCGCCGGTCGGACCCGTGCCGCGGTTCTTTCCACCTCGCCCGGTGAATTCAATCAGGGTGGTCAGAACACCCGATGGATTCAGCCGGAAGAGCGTGCCGTCACCGGTCGCTCCACCGGTCGAAGTGGCGCCGTAGAAATTGCCGTCGCTGGCCTGGATCAGCGAGCCTTCCGGGTAGGCTCCCTTGATGCCGTTTGGGTCATCGGCAAACTCCGCCTCCGTGGTCAGAACGCCCGCAGTCGTCAGCGAAAAGACGGTACCGTAAGCGCGCGCGCCGCCTTTGGCGGTCGTGCCGTAGAGTTTACCATTGGAGCCCAGCACGAGCGGGGCGACGGGAGCAGCGCCTTTGTTGGCCGGGCCGTTGTCGGTGAATTCCACCAAGGTGGTCAGTGTGCCATCCGCGGCGAGGTGGAAGACGGTGCCCGCGTCATCGGCTCCGCCCGCAGAGGTCACCCCATAAAAATCGTCGGGGCCAGTCTGGATGAGCGCGGCGCGGGGGATTGAACCCTTGTCGACCGCACCATCGCCGGTGAATTCCACCAGCGTGGTCAGCGTGCCGGAAGGCGTGATCTTAAAGATGGTACCGAGATCGTAGGCTCCACCGTGCGAGGTGACCCCATAGAAGCTGCCGTCCTGCGCCTGGAGCAACGGGGCCTCGGGTGTGCTCCCGGCATTGGCCGCGCCGTTGCCGGTAAATTCCACCAGGGTTTGGGCCACACCGGAGGGCGAGATGCGGAACAAACTCCCTTTTCCTAACAAACCGGTCGCCGCGGTCACCCCGTAGAAATTGTTGTCCTGAGCCCGGATAATCCCCGCCTGCGAATAGGTGACTGGATCCACTCCGTTCAACTCGAGCAGCGTACCCAGTTCGCCGGTGCTCTTCATCCGGAAGACCGTGCCGGCATCCCCCGCACCACCGCGCAGGGTGGTGCCGTAGAAAAGGTTATCCTGGCCAAGGACCAAACCGGCCTGGGGATACGCACCGCGATTTTGCGTACCGGCGTTGGTGAATTCCACGAGGGTGGTGATCTTTCCGTCGAGGGCGACTTTGAAGGTGGTGCCGACGTTGTACTTCCCGCCATTCAGCGTGGTCCCGTAGAGGCTGCCATCCGGGCCAAAGACCAACTGGGATTCCGGTTGCGCGCCCCGGTTTTTGCCGGCGCGCCCCGTGAATTCGGCGAGCGTCTTCAGCGTGCCCGTCGAGGTGACTTGAAAGACCGTGCCGTAGTCCCCGGCTCCACCCCGGGCAGTGGTGCCGTAGAAGGTGCCGTCGGGAGCCTGAGTCAGGGCCGCGTAGGGCGCCGCCCCTTTGTTTTTCGCGCCCTGATCGGTGAACTCCACCAAGGTCGTCAACGCGCCCGCCGGGCTCAGGGAAAAGAGCGTGCCGTGATCGGTCTTTCCGCCTTTCGCGGTGACCCCGTATAGGTTGCCATCAGTGCCCTTGATGAGCGCTGCGTAGGAATTGGCGCCTTTTGCCGTGCCGGTCTTGCCGGTGAAATCCACCAAGGTGGTGAAAGCGCCGGTGGTTTCGGCGATCTTAAAGAGGGTCCCGAAATTATTCAGGCCGCCTTTGGATGTGGTGCCATACAGAAATCCATCTCCGCCGGCGAGCAGGGAAGCGAAGGGTTGCGAGCCAAGCACGTTTCCTTTGGTTCCCGTGAAAGCGGCGATCGACACACACGCGCCGCCCGGAACCACCCGGAAGATCGTGCCCAGACCATCCGGCCCGCCCTGCGCATTCACCCCGTAATAGTTGCCGTCGCTGCCCAGTGTCAGCCGGGAGGAGGGCTGCGCCCCGCGTTCATTGCCGGTGAAACCGCTGAATTCCGCGACAGTCTGAAAAGCCCCGGCCGGGGTGATTTTAAATACGGTGCCGGCACCGCTCGCTCCGCCTGCGGACGTGGTACCGTAGAAGCTACCGTCCGCCGCCTGCACCAATTCGCCCAGCGGTCCCGAGGCGGGCACGGGGAAACTGTAGATCAAATCCGCGAGGCTACCCGCCAGGGAAATACCGGCGAGGAAAGCCATCCAAACCAAACCCATCGGCACAAACCACCGAAGCCGGGAGCTGCGGCGAAAAGTCGGAAGGTCGGGCATGGAAATCAATAACGCGGGGACCGTCCCGGGCTCGGACGGAAGCGGAGGAATCCGCAGATGGGTAACCCAGCAAAAAGCAGGCCCACCATCGAGGGCTCCGGCACCGCCGCAACCGACAAAGTGGCGGAGAAGCCGTGAAAGTTTGCGTCGATTTGATTGAAATACGAAGCCCCACCGATGGCTACGGTGTAAGTCCCCGCGGCCAAGGTAAATGAACGGCTGATCACCCCATCGGCATTTCCGTCGCCCCAGATTCCTTCCATCGGTCCAAAGTTCGCCGAGGTGCCATCCGCAGCATGGCCGACGTAGGTAAATACACTCATGTCGGCGAAGGTCTGGGTGTCGTCGTTGCCCATCTTCCAGGTGTGCAGAGCGTCGAACCCGCCCTCACGGCCCGGGCTGCCGAGAGAGATCAGGTAGTCGATGGTGATGCCGGATTCATCATAGTCCGGCGGCGAAGTTTTGCCGAGCCCACTATAGATGGAATACGCGGGGAGAAAATGGATCACATCGGTCGAAGTGACCGAGAGCGTGATCACCGAGGTGCGTTGCAGGGTGAATTTGAAATACGTCTGGTAGTGCGCCGAGGCCCAGTCCGCGTCGGCGCCATCGGCCCAGCCGTAGTTGGTTTCCACGGTCTGACCGGTGATGGTCTTCGACTGCAAAGTGAGGCCGGTGAAGGTACCGAAGTCCCGGCCGAAATAGCTCAGGTGGGCGTGGCTCGATTGCGCGAGAATACACGCGAGCACGACAAGCAACAGGCTTCGGAAGCGCAGGGTCTGCATGGATGGGCGAGGGTTTCCGGCGTGAGCCGGCGACTGAAAGCGCTAGGCGCAGAGGGGTTGCCGCGCGAAAGAGGAACGACGACGGAGCAAGCCGAAAGCGGCCAGGCCCGCGGCGCTGAACACGGAGACCGAAGGCTCGGGCACGTTGGTCACCGTAGCGTTGAAAGCGTAGTTGGTGTTGTCGTAGTTGGGCGCCTGCGAATTGCCACCCTGGAGGAAGTAATTCGCGCCGCCCACCGCGAGTGTGTACTCGCCGGCTTCGAGGTAAAAGGTGGCGGTCACGAAACCGTCGGCCACGCCATCGCCATTGATTCCGAGCGCGGAGCCAAAGTTCAGGGACGTGCCGTCGGCGGCATTGCCGATGTAAGTAAACGAAGCCAGGTCGGCAAACGTGGTGGCCGGATCGTTCGCGATTTTCCAGTCGTGCAGCGCATCGAAAGCGCCCGCCTTGGGCTGCGTGCCACCGAGCGATTGCAAGTACTGCTGCGTGATCGCCGCGCCGTCGTAGTCCGGAAAGCTGGAATTGGCCAGGGCGTGGCCGACGCCGGCATAGAGCGAAAAGGCTGGCAGAAAATGCGCAGGATCCGACGACGTGATCGAGATCGTGATCACCATGGGAGCAGCCAGCGTGAAGCGGAGATACCGCTGATCGTCCTGACGGGCGAAATCGTCGTCCGTGCCCGCAGCCCAGCCGAAGGCTTTGGTGATCTGGCCAGCAAGGGTGCGGGTGCTTCCGTCGAGGGTAAACGGATCGTTAAGAGTTTGATGCAGCGGATCGGTGCTGAAATATCGAGTCCCCGGGTAGGTGAGATGGGCGAAAGAGGACGAAACCCCGGCGATGAGCAGGAAGGCGCCTAACAGGAGCGACTTTTGCATTAATATTAACAAGTGGGTGAACGTGGATAGACAGAGTCCAGCCAGGCGATGGCTGGGATCGGTGCTTCCGGGGGGAGGGTGTTCGGATTTTTTGCCTCGCTCGCCGGGCAAGCGATACGAGACGGGCGCGCCGTTTAGCACCCCCTGTGCCAGGGGGCTTCATTTCCCAAAAAGAGCCGGGTTCCCCGCGGTGAAAAGAAGGATCCGGCGGGCGGATTTTCAGAAGGAAAAGACCCATTTTTTGGCTGTTTGTCGAAGGGCGCCAAAAAACTTTTCAAAAATTTAATCCCACAAGCCAAGTCCTTTGCGTCGTTAAAGGTTAACCGAATAAAATAAGCCATGCTGATTCTTTTCGCGCACTGCGATGGCGAAAATGGAAGCAGCTCCAGCCCCCGTAAAAACCCTAGGCTGAAGACCTCGATCAACATCCACTCCCTCCCTGAGCAGAATTGTGCAAATCCGTGGGGGAATGAGCTTTGGAGGAGGGATTTCCAGAGTAAATCAGGTTTGTGTAATGGAAAATATTACTGTCTTGTCGTAGGGAAAACTACCATTCAGCGCATGGTAAAAACCCCTCCCGGTTGAGCAAATTACGCCAGCCATTAGGCGTACTTTGCGCACCCCCTAGACCCGCTGAAAAGTTAAGTTCCGCTGAAAAAGAAATTTTTCGCACACAGCGGTGTAAGGCGAAACTTTCCCGAATCTCTCCAGAGCATTACTCCTTTGTAACGCGCAGGGTCTGAACGGGCTGGAAAAGACCCCCCGAAAAAGGCGGTCGGCGAAACGTGGCACGGTGGTTGCTAGGCGTCGCCCCCCGTCCGCAAAGTCTGCGGATTCAAAACCGTCTCCCTCCGGGCAGACGATTCACAACATCAACCAGGGAAAATGACCAATCGCACACACCAAATGCGCAGGGGAGGGCAACCCATGCGCTATTTCATCACGCTTGCCACTGTCGCCACCGTGGCGACGTCCACGCTACTTAACAACCCCCTAGCCTATGGCCACGGGGGTGACAACCACGACAAGGACTACGAAACCATCCCCACGGGGCCGGTCGTGCTCCTGCCGGATACTCACAAGATCCCATCTCTCGACGGGGTGATCGGTCCAGTGCTGCCGATGCACGCGATGAGCGTTCACAACACCCTCGTGTGGAAGAAGGACAAAAAGCTGCCCCTCATGCTGATGTTCCATCGCCACTCCGGCTATAGCGCGGAGGAAGTGGTGAACCCGGACGTCATCGACTACCTGATTACCCACCGCGACCCGGTCGATCTGACCAACGCCTTCGGCAATCCAGCCAACCAATTTAACTCGGCCTTCCGCCGCTCCTTCAATCAGTTCGCGTACGGCGGGTACAACATCATCCACGACGTCTCGCAAAGCGTCCCGACCCGCATCTCCATCGACCAGACCAAGGAGATCACCCAGCTTTGGGATATGAACCATCCCGATGCGTTCAAGTACGACTACACCAGCCCGCCGTACAGCGCGGCGGCGATCATCAACTCGGATGCCGAACTGAACGGCAACGCGTTCTACAACATGGGGCCTTCCCGGGGCATGTACTACGACATGTACTGCCCAGGCTTCGGCGTCCTCAGCGATGGTCGCGCCGTCTTCATGGGGGGGCACGATATGAACAGCCAGAACGGTAACTACCGCATTCAGGTTTTCGATCCGGAGAATGAAAGCTGGGCGCTCCGTCCAGCCTCCTGCATGCGCAAGTACTTCGGCACGGGCGTCGGTTTCGATGGCACGAACCACGAAGAGTATCGCGTGGCGAATCTCCAGCCGCCGCCTGTGGGCCTGGTCACCGTCGGCGACAACGGACAGACCCTGCCCACCACCAGCGAGCGGTACCGGTTCGACTCGAAACTCGAAATCTATTACCGCGACAAGCTGAACGAGTTCAAGGTCAACAACCCCACCCACACGGCCACGCAGCTGCTCGTGGATATGCGGACCGTCTTCCTTCCGGGATGCAATCCGCACGATCTGCCATCGGACTCGTATTCGCCGACCTATCCGACCATTCGTCTGGCTGGGCCCAACGGCACGGTCACGAACCCCGAGCACCTGGATTCGGACATGAAATACGCTCGTTGGTACCCGACGCAGATCACCATCCCGGGCAATAAGATTTACATCTACGCCGGTTGGGACCGCGACGAATCGAAGTACTCTTCGGCGAGCGGCACGGTTAGTCCCCAAACCACGCGCATGAACCGGTTCATCGACGCGCGCACCGCCGCGCTCGCGGACGCGGATCCGAACAACGACGATCTTTACAGCGACATCCCGAAGGCCGCGGATCTTGCCGGCAACCTGCCGAGCTCGAATAGCGGTGACTTCGAGGGCAGCCGGGTCAAGCAGGTCGTTGGCGAGGTCTATGACGCGGCCTTGGACAAGACGATCGCCCTGGAAAATGCTCCGTTCTTCCACAATGCGTGGTACCCGAACGGCGTCGTGGTCCAGACCGGCCCGGGCCGTAACGACTGGAAGGTCGCCGTCAACGATGGCGATCATCTCGGCGTGGTGAAGGCCAAAACCGCCGGTGCAGCGACGGACGCCTACCGGAGCAGCCTGTCGAACAATCTGTTCCACAATACCTGGCTCTTCGACCTCCAGGCCGCGCTGAAAGACCCGGCCCGCGATAATCCGCCCGGCGACGCCGCGACCACCACGGAGATCACGCAGGACAAGTACCACGTGAAGCTCTCGGAGGCCGCTTCGAGCCACTCGGAGTTCACGGGCGCCGCCAGTATCATCGAGCTCGACAAGCTCGGCAAAGTGATCAGCCACAAGCTGACCCATATGGGCGGCACGCGCGACGCGGCGAACTCGCCTCTGGCGGAGGATGCGGAGATCGGAGCCACCCAACTCGTGGTTACCTTCGACGGTATCAACGATGCGGACAAACCCGGTCTGTACACCGTGACCACCGGCACGGGCCAGACCGCGACCAGCGAGCGCGTGTACGTGACCGCGGTCACACCGCCGCCCGCAGGGACGACGCTCCCCGCTCCCGGGACGCTCACGTTGCGTGCACCGGGGCTGGTTGCCAAAAGAACGGCTACCACTCCGGCGGCGACGTCGGTGAGCATCAACGGCACCTCCGATACCGCCGAAGAAATCGACTTCGCCGGCCTCAGCGCGAAGGTGAAAAAGGGTCAGACACCTCCCCCGGTCCAGTGGAAGGTCGTCGGCCAACTCTATCAGCCGGGTCGTCAGAACTACTGCACGCCTCTGCCGGATGGAACCGTCATGATTCTGGGTGGCAATGGCGGCACCTTGCCGAACATCGAACGGTGGAGCCTGCACACGCAGCTCTACGATCCGGCCAAGGCCGCGGGCTACACGCCCACGGATCTGAGCACGAACTCCGTGCGCACCATTGCCAAGACGCTCATCCCACGCGACGAACACGGCATCATCCAACTGATGCCCGACGCCTCGGTGTATCTGGGCGGTCAGAACCGCAACGGCATCGTCGTGGCGGGTGACTCGTACGCGGTGCAGGGCGATCCCGACCTCGGCGTTCCTTGCGCCCAGATCCTGTATCCGCCGTACCTGTACGACAAGCGTAACGAACCGGCCGAGCGCCCAGTCATCAGCAAGGCACCTGCCGTGCTCGACTACGGCAAGCCGTTCAAGGTTTCGACGCTGTCGCGGAAAAAGATCAAGATGGTCTCGATGATCCGCACCGGTGCGATGTCTCACAGCATCAACAACGACGTGCGCCTGGTGAAGGTCGCCTTCAAGCAGAGTGGGGCGAACCTCACGGTGTATCCTCCGAAGTTCGAAGGCACGGCCATCGCCGGTTACTACCAGCTCTTCATCGTCAATGAAGACGGTACCCCGAGCAAGGGCGTCAAGGTCCAGCTGGGCCAGTACATCACGAAGCGTATTGGCAAGCCCCTGAGCAAGTACGTGCTGCTCGACGAAACCGGCCAGTAAGCCGGTCGCTGAGCTCGCGTGAAATTAAGGATGGGCGCCAGCCACAGGCGGCTGGCGCCCAATCCGTTCAAAGAAACCTCTTTTGGAAATTTTTTAATTCTGATGAAAGCAAACCCTACGACGATCTTCCTCGGCTGTTTCGCGGCCCTCATCGTCGCCGCCGCCCTCTATATCTCGGGCGGCTCTGCCTCCGGCGACAAGAAGACGGCGCCGAAGATGGCGGCTGTGACGACTACGGAGGCCGGGCCGAAGATGGGCTCCGAGGATTTCCAACCCTCCACGAAGCGTGAGCGCCGGCAGCGCACCCTTGGCACCCAGAGCGCCGAGGAGGCTTCCAAGCGCCCCGCGGCCCCCATCGATCCCTCGAACGATCCCAACGACACGCGCCCCGCTGCGGTCAAGTATTCCGAGTTCTACAAAAAACCGGATGCGGAGCAGGAAATCATCAAGCTGGCCAGTCGCGTAGACATGGCCGACGACAACAAGGCGATCGCCCTGCTGAACAAAGTTTATACCTCGCCGGACGAGCCCACCAAGGTCGTGGCCATGGAATATGCCACCCAGCTCATGTCCGACGAGCAGTTCAAGAAGTCGAAGTCCCAGATCATGAGCCTGAACGACTCGGGCAGCGAGGACATGCAGGAGACCATCCTGCGCGATATTCTAACCCGCGCCGAGAATGTGCGCATGCCCGCTTTGGTCGATCTCCTGCGGCGGCCGCCCTACCCGGGCCAGCAGGAGATTCGTGAAATTCTCGAAGCCTATCTCGATGTGGACTATGGAACGGACATCCCGAAATGGGACGCGGCGGTTCACCAGTGGCTGGTCGAGAACGACGAACTTTAGTCGGTCGTCGTAGCCTCCTTTGTCATCCCGAAACCCGTTATGCCTGTAGAAAAAAAGTTTATCTAAACAGAAAATGATTTCACTCTGTCGTCCCCGGTCGGCCCTAGCCGCCACCGCTTCCCGCAATCACCGGCGCTTTTCTCCCGCCGCTCTGGCCGCTCTCCTCTTCGCTCCGGCGTTAGCTTTCGCGGCTACTTTCGAAGTCTCCATTACCGATAACAAGTTCGAGCCGAAGAATCTGGCGATCGCCCCGGGCGATACCGTCAAATGGACCCACAATGGTGGCACGGATCACACCGTCACCGCCGACAACGGCATTCTTTTCGATTCTGGTGAAATCCAGCCGACGGAGACCTTCAGCTACACTTTCACCACGGCGGGATTGTTCGGTTACTACTGCCAGTTGCACGGCTCTCCCGGGTTGGACATGTTTGGCAGCGTCCGCGTGGTGGATGCCGCCAACAACCACCCACCGGCGACTCCTACGAACGTCTCCCCGACCGCCGGCGCGACGAATCAATCGCTGTCCCCGACGCTGACCGCCAACGCCTTCTCCGACGAGGACGCTGGCGACCTCCATGTGGCGAGCCAGTGGATCGTCCGCGACGTTGCCGCGAACGTGGAGGTTCTCGATACCGGAGAAGACACCAACAACAAGACCTCCATCAGTCTCGCCGACCTGGTGAACGGGACCCTCTATGGCTGGAAGGTCCGCTACAAGGACGATATCGGCGCCTGGAGCGCTTACTCCACCGAGACGCAGTTCACCACCGTCTCGCTGCCCACTTCGCAAGGGAGCGGCCTGACCGCCTCCTACGCGAAGTATAATGTTAAGAAGAACCTCCCCACCTTCGTCCTGACCCAGGTCGATCCGACGGTGGATTTCGACTGGGCAAGCGGCAAACCTAATAAACCAACGCCAGCGAACAACTTCTTCGTGCGCTGGGAAGGCTCCGTCCTTCCCCAGTATTCCGAGACCTATCTTTTCCGCGTCGTCGCCGATGGAGGCGTCCGCCTCTGGGTGAATAACGTCCTCGTCATCGACGACTGGGTGAAACCGCCCTTCGCCGTGTACCGGAGCAACGGCATCGCCCTCGCCGCGGGCATCTCTGTCCCGATCAAGCTCGAATACTACGACACCACGGGCAAGGCCTCCGTGAAGCTCCGCTGGTCCAGCCCCAGCCGCTCCGTGCAAACCATCCCGCAAGCCCGCCTCTTTCCTCTTGAAGCACAATGATCTTTAATCGTCGCAACTTCCTTCGTTTCGTTCTGGGCGGTTCCGCCGCCGCATTAACCTTGCCCCGCCTCCGCCTCTACGCCGGAGGGCACGGCGGGCCGGTGTCGGCGAGTCCGACCCTCCCTCCCTTCGTCGATCCTCTGCCGATTCCGCCGATCCTCAAGCGGAAGGTCAAGGGCAAGAAGGATGTCTATACCATCACGATGCAACCGGGCACGGCGCAGTGCCATCGCGATCTGCCGCCGACCAACATCCTTGGTTATAATGGCATCTATCCCGGCCCGACCATCAAGGCGACGAAGAATCGGACCGTGGAAATCACCCACGTGAACAACCTGGCGGGCACGGCGCACAATCACGGGGCGACCGAGCACAACCCAGCGATTCACCTGCATGGGGCACTGGTCGCGCCGGATTCGGACGGTCATCCCAATGAAAGCATCGCTCCCGGGGCTTCCCGCATCTATACCTATCCGAACAAACAGGCCGGCACGATGCTCTGGTATCACGACCATACGCACGGGGCCACGGGCCACAATGTCTATCAAGGCCTCGCCGGCCTCTACCTGATCAACGATTCGAAGCACACCGCCCTCCGCCTCCCGCGCGGCGCATACGAGATTCCGCTCGTCATCCAGGACCGCACTTTCGACAGCACCGGCCAATTCGTCTACAACCTCGACGCCATGGCGCTCGAGATGGGCATGACGGGCGACCTCGTCCTCGTCAACGGCAAGGTGAACCCCTACCTCGAAGTCGCCCCTCGGAAGTACCGCTTTCGCATCCTCAACGGGTCGAACTCCCGCCGGTATAACCTGACTCTGGATAACGGGAGCCCGCTGATCCAGATCGGCACGGACGGCGGCCTGCTCCAGCGCCCGAAGCCCCAGGCTTCCATCGGCATCTCCCCCGCCGAGCGCATCGACGTCATCGTCGACTTCACCGACGTTCCTCTGGGCACAAACATCGTGCTCCTCAATGCTGGCGGCGAGGACCGCACCGCGAACGTCATGCAGTTCAAGGTCACGAAAAAGAAGGGCAAGGAAAACGCGAGAATCCCGGAATTCCTCGTCCCGTGGGAAGAAGTCATCGACCCGGCGAAGCCCGACGCTCCCGCTCCCATCACCCGCGACTTCCTCCTGGGTCGGAAAACCATCAACGGCGAGCTCACCTGGGTGATCAACGGCTTCAGCTACGATTCGCCCGAACGCGCCGCCCAGATTCCGAAGCCGAAGTTGGACGCCATCGAGTACTGGCACTTCACCAACCCGACGAACCACCCGCACCCCATGCATATCCACTTGGTGCAGTTCCAGATCGTCAACGTGAACGGTGTGCCGCAGGACACCTCCGACCACGGTTGGAAGGACACCGTCGTCGTCCCGCCCAACGGCGGCGAGATCACCGTTGCCGCGAAGTTCTCCGGCTACACCGGCAAGTACCTCTTCCACTGCCATAACCTGGAGCACGAGGACTACGCCATGATGAGCGAGTTCGAGGTCATCCCATGAAGCCGGTGCATCGTTGTTTCCTCGCTAGCCTGCTCGGTGGCGTCCTCCTGGCCAGCTCCGCCCGGGCGGAGCTGGTCTTCGAGAGCAAACTGATCGAGAAGGCCATGACGACCGCCGACACGGAGTTGAACGTCGTCTTCCCCTTCACCAACAAAGGCAGCGCGCCGGTGAAAATCCTGAAACTGGAACCTGGCTGCACTTGCACTACCGTGAAGGTCGCGAAAACGACCTGGGCGCCGGGTGAAAGCGGCGAGATCACCGTCCGGTTCGAGCCGGGCGATCGCCAGGGCCTCCAGCGCCAGGGCATCGTCATCAAGACGGACGACCCCGTGAAGCCCTACGACAGCGTCGCCGTCGTCGCGAAGATTCCCAAGACGCTCGCCCTGCCCCAGGAGTATCTGGCCTGGCAGGAGGGCGAGCCGCTTGAACCGAAAACGATACTCGTCAAGGCCGCCCCCGGAGCGGAGGTCCGCGATGTGAAGGCCATCGCCCGCAGCGCGCGTCTCCGCGTCGATATCCAGCGGGAAGGCGACAGTTTCGCCGTCAAGGTGACGCCCTCCCCTTATGCCCGCAATCTCCGGGAAGCCGTGATGCTCGACGCCAGCCTGGGCGGCGGCGGCCAGACCAAACGCACCATGTTGTTCGTGCTTATCCCTTAATCATTTTAATGTTCCATCTACTCGCGCCAAAAGAAAACCGCCGCTTCCTGAGGCGCCTCGTTACTTCCATCGCACTCGCCGCTGCGGTGCCCTCTGCCCTCGCCGCGGAAACCTTGTGGAAAACCCCCTCGGGAGACTGGTTTAACGCCGCCTCCTGGACCGCAGGCGCCCCCACCAGCTCAACCGACGCTTTTATTAACAATGGGGGAACCGTATTCGTCAATACGCCGGGGGCCAAGGCGCTGATCCTTGCTACGGGCGAGGCCGATAACACTTCGGGCACTCTGGAAGTCGGCGCGGGTGGATCGGTTACTACCACCGGGAGCTTTGGCGTCGCCGTCGGCTATAACTCCACCGGTACGGTGCGCGTCATTAACGGCGGCACGCTAACGACTTTTGCAGGCACCATCGCCCCAAATTTGGGCAGCACGGGCTCGGTCCTGATCGACGGCCCGGGTTCCTCCTGGACGATTGGCCAGGCCGAGTTCAATCTCGCTATCTCCGGGACGGGCTCGATCACCTTGACCAATGGCGGCCTCGTGAAAATTGCCAACGGCACGGGCAGCCTCATCATGGCCACGGACCGCCTCTCCGTCGCCAATCTGTACATCGGAAACGGGGGCGCGGCCGGAACGATCCAGGCCAAAGATGTCTATGGCGTGCAGGATGCCGAAAATGGATTGGGCGGAGTCGCGACGGTTATCTTCAACCATAACGAGGCGAACTATCAGTTTACCCCCGCCATCTACGACAGCACCGCCGTCAAGCACATCGGCCCCGGGCGCACGATTCTGACGGCGGCGGAAAGCAACTACTTTAACGCGACCACCATTACCGCCGGGCAATTCTTGGTGCAAAACGGCCTCGCTGGAACCGGCACCGTCGAGGTCAAAGTCAACGGAACCTTCGGCGGAAAGGGGACCATTAACGGATCGACGACCGTGGCCGGGGCGCTGGTCGCCGGCATCGACGACATTAGCCGGCTGACGTTCACGTCCGATCTGACCCTCAATTCGTCGGCCGTGGTGAAACTCGAGCTGGGCGGCCAGGTCCGGGGTGTGAGCTACGACGCCATCGATCTGACCGCGAACCTCGCCTACGGCGGAATTCTCCAGCTTTCGCTGGTCAACGGCTTTCAGCCGAAGATCGGCGATACGTTTCGTCTATTCAGCGGCTTCACCGCGTTCAGCGGCGCCTTCTCTTCCATTCAATTCGAGCAGCAGGGATTCGGCGGTACCTTCAACCACGCCAACGGCATCCTCACGATCACCAGTGTGCCCGAACCGGGCCTGTGCGGTCTGCTGGCTAGCGCTTTTCTCATTCTGGGCGTCACGCGCCGCCCGAAAGCTATTTAACTATGAAACAGAATCTCCCTGTTCTCCCCCGAATTTGGATGACGATGTTCGCCCTGGCCAGTTGGGTGGTTGTTGCCACCGCTGCGCCCTTCACGCAGTTCGAAGCCCGTCAGACCCATTCCATCGCCCTTACGCCGGACGGGACCCGGCTGCTGGCGCTCAACTCACCTGCCGCCAGCCTTTCGGTCTTTGACGTATCCAACGCCGGCGCCGCGCCCGTTCTGCTGACGGAAATCCCCGTCGGCATGGAGCCGGTTTCCGTGCGCGTTCGCACCAACGATGAAGCGTGGGTGGTGAACGAGGTCGGCGACAGCGTCTCGATCGTGTCGCTCAGCCGCCTGGCGGTGGTCGCCACCCTCGCGGCCAGCGATGAGCCGGGCGATGTGGTCTTCGCGCAAGGCAAGGCCTTTGTCTCCTGTGCGCGCAACCGCCTGCTCCGAGTCTTCGATGCCACCACCCGGGTGGAAACCACCCCTATCGAACTTGGCGGGCTGGATCCCCGTGCCCTCGCGGTCGATCCCAGCGGGGCCTATGTCTATGCGGCCTTCCTTCTCTCCGGGAACCGGACCACCATCCTCTCCCGCAACGATGCGCCACCCCAGCCGGACCCGACCAACCCCAGCCTGCCCACCCCGCCGCTCACCGCTCTGATCGTCCCTACGGACGATCCCCGGATTACCCAAACCGTCCTCGATCGGGACATCGCCAAGATCGAGGCCGGGAGCGGCCAGGTCGTCGGCTACTATGGCGGTGTCGGTACGATCTTGTTCGACCTGGCGATTCATCCCACGACCGGGGAATTGTGGGTGGCAAATACCGAGGCGCTGAATCTGATTCGCTTCGAACCGACCCTCCGCGGCCACTTTGCCGATAGCCGCCTGACCCGCCTCAACCTCGGTTCCAGCGCCACGAACATCTTGGATCTGAATGCCGGCACCGACTACGGCGTGCTGCCGAATCCGTCCGCTCAGGCCTCGGCGCTCACCCAACCGACCGGCCTGGCCTTTGCCCCGGACGGTTCCCTTTGGGTCGCGGCCTTTGCCAGCGACCGCGTCGCCCGTCTCGATTCCTCAACCGGCCAGATTCTCAACCGCATCGACCTGCGCGTCGCGGGCGACGACTCCACCAACATGCGCGGCCCGCGCTCCTTGGCGCTGCATCCCACGCAGCCGCGGCTCTTCGTCCTTAACAAAATCTCCGACACCCTCACGGTGATCGCCACGGATACCAATGCCGTGAGCACCGAAGTCCCGCTCTCGAACACAGATTGGATGCCGGCTAACATCCGCTCCGGCCGGGGCTTTCTCTTCGATGCCCGCCTCTCCGGCAATGGCACCAATTCCTGCGCCATCTGCCATGTCGATGCGGATCGCGACGGCCTGGCGTGGGATCTCGGCGATCCGACCGGACAAATGGCCACGGTCATCGGCCAGGACCTCTCCGCGCACATCCTCGACCCCAAGCCACGCATCATGCACCCGATGAAAGGGCCGATGGTCACCCAGCCGCTCCGCGGGATGAGCAATGGGGCGCCCTTTCACTGGCGCGGCGATCGCGCCACCCTGCAAAGCTTCAATCCCACCTTCGCGAAACTGATGGGCGGCTCGCAGCTCAGCGGCCCGGATATCAATTTGATGGCCGAGTATTTGTTCACCCTGCGCCACCATCCGAACCCCAATCGGACAAAAACTGGGGAACTACCTCCCGCGCTGCCCGGCGACATGCTGCCCGTCCGTGGCGAAGTACTTTTCAACCTGCACGACAATCACTGCGGGATCTGCCACATCCCGCCGAAAGGGACGGATAACAATGTGGACGATCGCAGTACCACCGGGGCCGAGCAGCCGATGAAAAATCCTTCCCTGGCGACAGTGTATCAGAGACTGCACTTCGATCCCCGGCCGGGCAAGCAGTCCCTTAGTGGCTTTGGGCTGCTCCACGACGGCGCCGGCTACGAGCTTCCCACGGCGCACCCCTATGTGCTCGATACGCTCAAGACGACCTTCGACTTCGTCGACGTGCAAGCCTATGTCCTTTGCTTCGAAACCGGCACCTGGAACGCTGTCGGCGATAGCGCCACCGTCACCGCCCAGAATGCGGGCGGCGCCGGCGGTGACCTGGCTCGCCTCGAGGGCATGCCCACCGCACGCGGCACCCTCGTCGTCCGCGGGGTGATCGGCGGTGTACAGCGCAAATTCGTCTATTCGAGTATCCGCAAAATTTACATCTCCGACGACTTCACCGAAGCGCCCCTCACTCGCGCGGCGCTCCTGGCACTCCTCGGTGCCAACGACAGCCTGACTTTCATGGGAGTGCAGCCTTCCGAGGGCGGACGGTTTTCAGACACGGCGAAGCGTAGTGCGACGGCCAGGACGGATTCATATTTCATCCGCAGCGCCAAAGTACCGTTTACCGTTCCCGTCGCCAACGGCCTGATGGTCAATGACCTGAACGTCGACACCACCCACGACATGGTGGCAAAGGCGGACTCCTCGGCCCTCGGCATCACGGTCGTCAATGCGGATGGTTCGTTTACCTATACGCCGGGCTCCACTTTCGCCAAGGCTGGGCGCGACCGCTTTACCTACCAGCTCCTGCTGGCGAGCGATCCCGGTAGCGCCAGCGAGCCGGTGCAAGCGACCATCAGTACGATGGCAACGGTGGCAGGGAAATATAACGGTACGGTGCGGGTCGATGCCTCGCAGGCCATTTCCGGGGTCGCGAAGATCTCCATTGGCAGCACGGGTTCGTGGAGTGGCTCGGTTAAAATCGGCGCCAAGACGGTCGCGATCAAAGGAACGGTCGGTATGGACGGCAAACTGAATGTTTCGAAACAACCGATCTTTCCGGTGAACCTGGTGCTGTCCGTTCTGCCGGACAATTCCCGCCAGATCGCTTTGCAGGTCACTCACGATGGCGGCCCTTCGAGCGGCGTTCTACCGGGCAATCCGTACTCGACCAAGGTCAAGACTCCGGCGGCGGGCAAATACAAACTCACGCTTTCGGTCGCCAACTCCATCGGCACGGCCCCCATTGATCCGGGCAGCGCCACGCTGACGGTCGGTAAAACGGGGACGGCTTCGGTCAGCGGCAAGCTGGGGGACAAGACCAAGTTCTCCTACAGCGGAGTGCTCTCACCCACGGCACAAGGCGGCTGGCGTTTGATGATCTACACTTCGATCTACAAATACCCGCCAGGCAGCGTGGCCGGCGAAGTCTCCTTCGATCCCGCCCAGCCTTTGGTCATCGATGGCAGCTTGCTGAATATCAAACCGCCACAGACCCGCACCACGCCTTACCAAACCGGATTCACTGTCGATTACGACTTGGCCAAAGCCACTCCGTAAACCCTCCAGTTCAATAGTCCCTAACATCCATCGAATTATGAAATTCAAACCATTCACCAAAAGACCGCTCGCGAAAGCCTGCGCCGCGCTGGTGGCGATCGCCGCCTTCTCGACGGCATCGGCTTCCACCGTCACAGTGGGGGATGCCAATCCGGGCGGGATTTCCTACGAATACACCGTCACGATCGGAGGCGCGGACACGGCTACTTTTTCCAACCACGTGGGCGCCTGGAGCTGGGCAGACAGTACGTTGGCTGGGCCAGGAGAGGAGCCGCCCGGCTGGACGCATCAATCAAACTGGGTCGCCATCACGGTGACCCAGCTATCGGTCTTCACCGTGCAAATCGAACGAGACGCCACGGTTCCGTGGCCTTCTCCCGGCGATCCCAATCGCAAAGCAAATATCACTTCGATGTACCCCTCCTTTACCATTTGGAAGGGTTGGGACAACGATCTTGCGCCGGAAGAATTCGCCCGGAAACGGAACGACGGAACGCCCATCGATGAAAACCACACCTACAACAACCGTGGCAACATGCCCTGGGCGGAAGACATCGATTACGTCGATCACGCGGACAATTCTACGGCCACCAGCGTCTCGCGCTCCTATATTCTGAAGCCGGGTAAATATACCATGGCCATCGGCAGCCATTCCCCGGCCGTGGACACGACCCGCCAGGGCTATAAAGCCACCTTCACCACGACACAGAGTGTTCCGGCCCGACTCGAGGACGACGGCTACTTTATCACTAGCACGGTCAAACCATTCGTCGTGGCTGCGCAAAATGGCGTGACGATCAATGATACCGGTCGCGACGCGATCAACGATGTCATTGAGGTCAGCACCCTGCCCAAGCATGGCACCGTGGTGCTGAACCAGGATGGGTCCTTCACCTACACCCCGGGGCAATACTTCGGGCTCGTAGGTTACGACTATTTCAAATACCATGTGATCGGCGATGACCTCCCGGCGTCTCCGCCCGTCGAAGCCACGGTCATGATCAGCAGCATCGCCAATATGGCGGGGTGTTACGGCGGCCTGCTCAAGAACGAAGACACCGAAGAAACCAGCGGTCAGCTGAAACTGGACATCACCGCAAAAGGCACGTGGACCAGTTCGATCGTGATCCTGGGCAAAAAATACGCGTTCAGCGGCACAGTCGGATCGAATGGTGAGTTGCTGATCAAAGGCCGCCTGAAACTCAGTGTCGAATTCTTCCTGGAAGCTCACACCGACGGCGACCGGCATATCCACGCTCACGTTCAGGTGGGCAATGACTTGTTCGAAGGCGAAGGGGATCGGTCGCCATTCACCACCGCTTTTCCGCCGCCCTCGGTGGGTACGCATAAGCTGGCCATGGTGCACGAGGAGCAGGATCCAACCCCAGACTTGTTGGGCAAAGGAACGGTGAAAGTAAGCAAAACTGGCGCAGTGACCATTGTCGGAAAACTGGCCGACAAAACCCCTTTCAGCGGCGGGTCCGTCCTCCTGGAATCGAAATACGAAGAAGAAGGCCCAGCGATGGGCATCTATATCCCGGCGTTCAAAGCACCCGGAAATGTGACCGGAGACCTTGCCTTCGGTCCGGATGCAGAATCACCCGCCACCGGGTTGGTGGTGGCGACCAAGCCAAATCAAACAAAGCCGGTCAAGCCGGGGTACACGCTTGATTACAAGCTCACCACGAGCCAGTAGCCGGAAGGTCGCCGCGATCGATTAAACTTAGCAAACGCAGCGCCTCGCGAGGGGCGCTGCGTTTTCGTTTTTGGTTGGATCGCGGCTCCGCGGCTGTCGCTACTCAGCGGCCACGACCGGAGCGGCGGAGGCTTGCCGATTCATGGCCTCACGCTCGGCGGCGAGGTTGGCGATCTCCTGGCGGATCGAGGGGAAGCGGCGGAGGAACTCGCGGAAGTCGCGCTGACTGAGCGTGAGAAATTTACTGTACTCGATCGAGGTCACATCCGCCGAGCGGGGCTGACCGGTGATCAACGCCATCTCACCGAAGAAATCGCCGGCGGAGAGCTTGATCCGGCGGCCGGGCGGCGTGACTTCGACTTCACCGCACGAGATGAAATAGACGCAATCGGCCTGGTCGCCGACGCGGATGATCCGTTCGCCGGGCTGCGCAGTATGGGGCTGAAAGTGGAGAATGAGGACCTCGCGCTGCTCGGGCGTGAGGCCGGCGAAGAGCGGGAAACGGGCGACCAATTCTTCCGGGGTGAACGTCTTATGTCTGGCGGCCTTGTGCTCGGCTTGTTCGCGGGCGGTGGCGAGTTCGGTCTGAAGGGCGGCGAAGCGTTTTTCCCCGAAGGCTTCACAGCGCAGCTTCCAGTTCGAGTGAGCACAGATCCACCGGCAGATGCGGTCGGTAAGGGAGAAGACGAGTGGATTGAGTGTGATGGAGAGCAAGGCACCAGCGAGGACCAGACTCAGCCCTTCCTTGGGCAGCAAACCGTAGGAAACGCCGAGGCCACCAAGGATGAAGGAAAACTCGCCGATCTGCGCGAGCGAAGCGGAGACAGTCAGCGCCGTACTCATCGGGTAGCGCAGCAGCAGGACGATGAGGAGGGCGATGAGCGATTTGCCGACCAGAATCAGCAGCAATACCGCCAACACCATGAGCGGCTGTCGCACGAGGATCGAGGGATCGAAGAGCATCCCCACGGACACAAAAAAGAGCACCGCAAATGCATCCTGAAGCGGGAGCGAATTGGCCGCGGCTTTGTGGCTGAGATCCGACTCGTTCAGGACCATGCCGGCGAAAAACGCGCCGAGCGCGAAGGAGACGCCGAAGAATTTGGCTGAGCCGAAAGCGACCCCCAAAGCCACGGAGAGAACGCACAGCGTGAAGAGTTCGCGTGAACCAGTGCGAGCGACACGGCGCAGCAGCCAAGGCAACACGCGCGGGCCGATGAGCAACACCAGGGTGACAAACGAACCGACCTTCGCGAGGGTGATCGCCATCTTGAGCAGCAGGCCTTGCTGGGGACCGGTGTCGTGTCCGTCCGAAATCGCGTGCCCACCGAGCGGCTCGGCCAGCGCGGGGAGCAACACCAGCGCCAGGACCATGGCGAGATCTTCGACGATGAGCCAGCCGATGGCGATGCGCCCATTGGGGGTCTCGACGGTATTGCGTTCCTCGAGCGCTTTTAGCAGCACCACGGTACTGGCCACGGAGAGGCTAAGGCCGAGCACCAATCCGGCGCCCAGCGTCCAGCCCCAGAAATGCGCCAGACCTGCACCCATCAAGGTCGCGAGCACGATTTGCCCGATTGCACCCGGGATGGCGATGCGGCGCACCGCCATCAAATCGGCGAGCGAAAAGTGCAGACCCACTCCGAACATCAGCAGGATGACGCCGATTTCCGCGAGCTGACCGGCCAGACCGGCATCGGCGACAAACCCAGGACTGAAAGGACCGACGGCTACACCCGCGACCAGATAACCGACCAGCGGAGGCAACCGCAGCCGATTGGCGAGCAGACCGAAAACGAAGGCCATGACGAAGCCAACGGCGATCGTGGCAATGAGCGAAACATCGTGAGGCATGAAAATCGGCCCCATGCTACGAGCGCAGGCGGAAAGTCTCAACGCCGGCTGTGCAGGAGCGCGACAGAAAAACTGGCGCGAGTGCGCGGTTCGCGTGATGGATGGGGTTCATGCATCGCGTCTTTTTCGCTCTGCTCCTACTGCTTGCGCCCATTTCCGCATGGGGACGCGCCTTTGATCTGAAGCGGGACACCTTTGCCTTCGCAAACGAAACGGCCTGGCAGTACGGGATCGACGAGCGCGGCGAACTGCACATGTCGCTGCGCAAGGAGGAGCCGAAATACGCACACCGCTGTTTTGTGATGACGCGGGCAGTGCTGCAGTTCTGGCAATTCGTCCGCTTCGAACCGCGGGCGAAGCGCCTGCCGCGGGCGGAATATGCGAAGCTGATCCGGCAGATTTCGCGCATCCCGGTTTGGAGCGATGGGCCGCGCGAGAAGATCGTGGTGCCGGGGTTTCGCAATCTGCATGAGTTTTCCACCGTGATGCCGGCCGTCTTGCAGGAGAATCTGGGCGCGTGGCTGCCGAGCTACTTCCGGGTCGGAAACTGGCGCATGGGCATGGGGCATTTGCGCGCAGGCCAGGCCGCCGCCGCGCGCTGGCTGGAGGAGTCGACGAAAGAGGGCCGGCCGCGGACGATCTATGTCGCGCGGTTTCCGCACCTGAATCACTGCTTGATCGTTTTCCGCTCGGAGGCGCGGCCGAAGGGCGTCACGCGCTTCTGGCTCTATGACCCGAATTACCCCGGCGAGGCCGCGTGGCTCGACTACCATCCCGAGCAGCGCAGCTTCGACCTCCAGCCGCGGTGGTATTTCCCCGGCGGGCGCGTCAATGTGATGCGCGTCTACATCTCACCTTTTCACTGATTTCCACCCATGTTTACCGGCCTGGTAGAAGCTCTCGGCGAAGTCCTCGATTTGAATCCGCGCGGCGACGGCGCCCGCCTCACCGTGCGCGTGCCCTTCGCTGGCGACGTACAAATTGGCGACAGCATCGCGGTGAACGGCTGCTGCCTCACCGCGACCGATCCCGCCGATGGGACGATTTCCTTCGATCTGCTGAATGAAACGCTGAAGCGGACGAATCTCGGCGCGCTGAAAAGCGGGTCGGTAGTAAATCTCGAACGGGCGCTCGCGGCCGGTGCGCGGTTGGGCGGGCACTTTGTGCAGGGGCACATTGACGGCACCGCGGAGGTGCTGAGCTTCGCGGCGGAGGGGGCCGATTGGCGTCTCGAAATCGCCCTCGCCCCGGAAGCCGCTGGCTACGTGGTCGAGAAGGGTTCCATCGCCATCGATGGCATCAGCCTCACGGTCGCGGAGATCAAACCGACCAGCGTGGTTTGCTGGATCATTCCGCACACGCGCGAAGTGACGAATCTCGGCCAACATCTGGCCGGCCAGCGCGTAAACCTCGAGTACGACATGCTCGCAAAGTACGTCGAGCGTCTGCTGAGCACGCGCCTCCCGGTGCGTTGACTAACGTCCAAACACACCATCCCGCCGCAGGAGCCATTTCCGCTGGAGTACAGTCTTTAGGCTGCGGAAAGGCGGAGGGTGTTTTCTTGCTGCGACGAGCACCTAAAGCCCGTACTCCAGCTACACCCCCGACGCCGCCTTGATCTGCGCCAACTCCTCCCAGCGCGCATACAGCCGGGCCACCTCGTCGTGGGCCGTTTTACGTTGCGCTTCAAAGGTAGCGTAATCCGAGCTGTGCTTGGCGTAAAAATCCGGGTCGGCAAAAATCCCTTCGATCCGGGCGACTTCCTCTTCCGCCACCAGGATCGTCTCTTCCATTGTTTCCAGTTCGCGTTCTTCCTTCCACTTGAGCTTGCGCGGCTTTTCCGGAGCTGCCGCCGCGACTTTGGCCGGCGCCGCTTTAGGCTTCTCGAAGGCCGTGGCAAAGGAGGCCTGCTCCGCGCGCTTTTGCAGATAGTAGTCGTAGTTCCCCACCCAGCGGCGCACCACCCCTTCGCCCTCGAAAGCCAGTGTCGATGTGCAGACGCGATTGAGGAAATACCGGTCGTGACTCACCACGATCACGCTCCCTTTGAAGCCCACCAGCGCTTCTTCGAGCAGCCGCAGGGTGCCGAGATCCAGATCGTTGGTCGGTTCGTCCAGCACCAGCAGATTGCCGCCGCGCTTGAGGATCTTCGCCAGCAGCACCCGGCTGCGTTCGCCACCGCTCAGCTGGGAAATCTTCGTATTGATCCGCTCCTCCGTGAACAGAAACCGCCGCAGATACGTGCGCAACGAGAGACTCTCGTCGCCCAGCTTTACCGTTTCGCTGTTGCCGCCCACTTCCTCCCAGACGGTCTTGGCGTCATCGAGCTGCAGGCGATTTTGATCCACGTAGTTGATCTCCGTCCGGCTTCCGCGCTCCACTTCTCCGAGCGTGGGCGTTTGGTCCCCCAGCATCACCCGCAGGAGCGTGGATTTGCCGAGTCCATTGCGTCCGACCACACCGAGCCGTTCGCCGGCTGCGAGGTCGAGATCGACATCCTGAAAAAGCCAGCGCCCGCCGAGTTCGACCCCCACTTCGCGCAGCGTCAGCACCCGGTTGGCAAACTTCGGCGCCGGTGGAATGATCATATCCACATCCAGCTCCTGCTCCGGCGCTTCCTGCCCCGCCATCTCGAAATAACGCTCCACCCGGTCGACTGATTTCGTGCGCCGCGCACTCGGCTGCCGGCGCACCCACTCCAATTCCTTCTTCAAAAAACGCTGCCGCTTGTGCTCCTGCATTTCCTCCACGGCCTGGCGTTCGGCGCGAGCCAGCAGGTAGTCGGTGTAGTTGCCGTCGTAGGAGAAAAATTGGCCCCGCGAAAGCTCCACCACCCGGGTGGAAATCCGATCGAGGAAATAACGATCGTGGGTCACGAAAAGGCAGGTCCCCGCATACCGCGCGAGGAAGTCCTCGAGCCACTCGATCGATTCGGTATCGAGATGGTTCGTCGGTTCGTCGAGAATTAGGAAATCCGGCCGGGCGAGCAGGGCCCGGCACAGCGCGACGCGCCGGCGTTCCCCGCCGGAAAGCGTCCCCACCAGCCGCTCCGCATCCGGCGCGTGGAGGTGGCTGATCAGCGTTTTCACCCGCGATTCCAGGTTCCAGCCGTCGAAGTGGTTGATCCGGTCGAGCAATTCCGCGCTGAGAATGCTCTCCGGCGGCACACTCTCGTACTCGGCGATCAGATCGAGCACCCGCTTTGCCCCGGCGAGGATGTTATCGTGCACGTTTGCCTGGTCATCGAGGTCGAAAACCTGCGGCAGGTATCCGGTGACCAGGTCGCGCCGGCGGGTGAATTCCCCGGTATCCGGCTCCAAAGTCCCCGCTGCGATCTGGAGAAAAGTCGATTTCCCGCAACCGTTGCGTCCCACCAGGCCGATGCGGTCTCCCTCGTGCAGGGCCAGGGTGGCGCCATCCAGCACCGTATGGGGGCCGTAGCGGACGACGAGCTGGCTGGCACTGGCAATGGCAGTCGGGGCAAATTCGGGCATGAGAAAGGCCGGCATCCTAGACCGGCCCGGCTCAGTGCGAAAGGGCGGGCGCAGACGAAAGCACAACCGCGCGGTTGCCGGGCCGGGTAGGGTGGAGGAAAGTCCAGGCCGATGCTTTGGTCCCGGCTTTTCGCGGCGCTGGTCTCGCGCAACTATCGGCTCTTTTTCGGGGGCCAGGTGGTGTCGTTGATCGGTACCTGGATGACGCAGACCGCCTCGCTCTGGCTGGCCTACCACCTCAGTTCCTCCGCCTTTGTGCTGGGGCTCGTCGGCTTTGCCAATCAGGCCCCCATCTTCGTCCTGGCCCCACTCGCGGGCGTGTGGGTCGACCGGGTGAATCGCCACCGCCTGCTCGTCCTCACGCAGGTGCTGGCCATGTTGCAGTCCTTCGCCCTCGCGATTTTTGCGCTCACGGACACGATGACGATCCCTCATCTCGTCGCCCTCTGCCTCGTCCAGGGCGTCATCAATGCCTTCGACATGCCCGTGCGCCAGGCGCTCGTGGTCGAGCTGGTCGAAAAGAAGGAACACCTCGGCAACGCCATCGCGCTCAATTCCTCGATGTTTAACCTCGCCCGGCTCGTCGGCCCGGCCTTGGGTGGATTCGTCATCGCCGGGGTCGGCGTTGGCTACTGCTACGTGATTGACGGGCTCAGTTACGTCGCCGTGATCCTCGCCCTGCTCGCCATGCGCCTGACTCCGCGGGCCGAGCCGCGAAAGACGCAGCACCCGCTCATCGAACTCCGGGAAGGTTTCCAATACGTCGCCGGATTCGCTCCCGTCCGTGCGCTCATCCTTCTTGTGGCCTCTATCAGCGCCGTCGGTTTCTCCTACGCCGTCCTGACCCCCATTTTTGCTCGAGACGTCTTTGGCGGCGACGCCCGCACTTTGGGCGCCCTGATGGCCGCCTCCGGTATTGGCGCTCTGCTCGGCGCGATTTATCTCGGCGGGCGAAAAGCGATTCGCGGTCTCGGCCACGTCATCTGTATCGGCGGTGGCTGCCTCGGCCTGGCGCTGCTCGGTTTCGCCTGGTCCCGCTGGTTCCCGGTTTCATTCGCCTGCCTCATGCTCGCTGGTGCCGGGGGCGTCCTCCTCATGGCCTCCAGCAATACCCTCGTGCAGACCATGGTCCCCGACGACAAACGCGGCCGGGTCATGAGCATCTTCGCCATGGCCTTCACCGGCACCGCCCCGATCGGCAACCTCATCGCCGGCACCGTCGCCGGTCATTTCGGCGCCCGGCTCACGCTGGTCTTCGCCGGTACGATCAGTCTTCTCGTCGTTGCGCTCTTCTTCCGCCGTCTCCCGAGCCTCCGGGCCGAAGCGGCCCCCGTTCTCGCTGCCCAGGAATCAGCGAAATCTTCCCCACCTTCCGGGACCACCGCGTGAAATCCAAAAAGCATTCCAAGGTTCGCGGCTTCGAACGCGATCTTCGGCTCCAGGCCTTGCTTGGCGCCGGATTGCTGACCGAGGCCGGCCAGATTCCTGATAATGCGCTGCCTGCTTCCGTGGCCGCCGCCGAACGGACGGGCCGGCTTTTCTATCAGGACGAGCCGTTTCGCTGTCGCGATTGCAGCGCCGAGTGCGTCTGGACGGGCGAAGAACAGCGCTTCTGGTTCGAGCGCGTGAATGGGGATCGCTACGGTCGGGCGACCCGTTGCGCCGCTTGTCGCCGTCGTCTCAAAGAGGCGCGCAAGTAAGACGGCTTCCGCCCGCATCCCTGCTGGCGAATCCTCGAATCCGCGCCAGAATGGATCGGTGCCCGCGATCGTCCTCGCCACGCTCAATGCCAAGTATATCCACGCCGCCTTCGGGCTGCGTTACCTGCTGGCCAATCTGGGCGAATTGCAGCAGCAAGCCACCATCGCGGAGTTCGATATCAACCAACGCCCGCTCGAAATCGTCGAGCGCCTGCTGGCCCATGAACCCACCATCATCGGCCTCGGCGTCTATATCTGGAACGTCACGCAGACCACGGAAGTCGTCGCCTTGCTCAAACGGCTGCGGCCGGAGGTGAAGATTGTGCTCGGCGGCCCGGAGGTCAGCTACGAGACGGATATCCAGGAGATCGTCCAGCTCGCCGATCACACCATCACGGGCGAAGCGGATCTGGAATTCGCCACCGTTTGCCGCCGCCTGCTCGCTGGGGAAAAACCGCTGCGGATCATCCCCGCCGGACTGCCCCAGCCCACGCAGCTGACGCTCCCTTACGAACTCTACACCGACGACGATCTCGCCCATCGCGTCCTCTACGTGGAAGCCTCGCGCGGCTGCCCGTTTACCTGCGAGTTTTGCCTGTCGTCGCTCGATATCCCCGTGCGGGCATTCCCGCTGGAAGCCTTTCTCGCCGCGCTCGATCGCTTGATGGCCCGGGGCGCGCGGCAATTCAAATTCGTCGACCGCACCTTCAATCTCCACCTGCCCACCGCCCGGGCGATTTTGCAGTTCTTCCTCGATCGCTGGACCGAAGGCCTCTTCGTCCATTTCGAAATGGTGCCGGATCGCTTGCCGCCGGAGTTGCGCGAACTCATCGCCAAATTCCCGCCCGGCGCGCTGCAGTTCGAAGTCGGCATCCAGACCTTCGACGATGCGACTTCGAAGAATATCAGCCGCCGGCAAAATCTCACGCGGCTGGAGGACAATTTCCGCTACCTCCGCGGCAGCACGGGGGTGCATTTGCACGTTGATCTCATCGTGGGTTTGCCCGGTGAAGACCTCGCCAGTTTTGGCCGCGGCTTCGATCGCCTCGTCGCGCTCGCGCCGCAGGAAATCCAGGTCGGCATTTTGAAGCGCCTCCGCGGCACGCCGATCATCCGGCACGATGCGGAGTACCGCATGCTTTACGGCCCGCAGCCTCCTTACGAGGTGCTGCAGACACGCGACCTCGATTTCGCCACGCTCCAGCGCATGCGCCGTTTCGCGCGTTACTGGGATCTGGTGGCGAATAGCGGCCGCTTTACCGCGACCGTGCCGCTGCTCTGGGCGGACGCATCGCCGTTTACCCGCTTCCTGCAATTTTCCGACTGGCTGCACAGCCGACTGCGCCGCACCCACGAGATCGCCCTCGCGGCGCTGGCCGAGGCGCTGCATACCTTCCTCACGGAAGAGGTGGGCGTGGCCGGGGAGAAAGTCATCGCGGCGCTCTCCAGCGATTTCGCCCGCGTCGGCCGCAAGGATCTGCCGGCCGTGCTGCGCCATGCCCTGGAAGCCGCGCCCGTCCGCACGCTCCGGCCGAAACGGCAGGAACGCCATACCGCCAGCGTCGCGGAGTGAAGTCCGCGAAGTCGCTGCCGGTGGAGACGTGGTTTCGCGGCCGCTACGGCGAGCCCACGCCCGTCCAAAAAGCCGCCTGGCCAAAGATCGCCGCGGGTGAAGACGTGCTCATCGTTTCGCCCACCGGCACCGGCAAAACCATGGCCGGTTTTCTGTCCGTCCTCGAAGCGCTCTCCGCCCGTCACGCCGCCGGTGAGCTGCGCTCCGCCATCTATTGCATCTACGTCTCGCCCCTGCGGGCGCTGAGCTACGACCTCGAGAAGAATCTCAACGGCCCCCTGCGTGAACTTTTCGGCGAAGCACCGCCGATCCGCGTCGAACTGCGCACCGGCGATACCACCTCGCACGAACGAACCCGCCAGTTCGGCAAGCCGCCGCACATTCTGCTCACCACCCCGGAGAGCCTCTGCCTCCTGCTCAGCCAGGAAAAATGGCTGCCCCTGCTAGCCACCGTGCGCTGGCTCATCGTCGACGAAATCCACGCCCTCGCGGAAAACAAACGCGGCTCCCATCTTTCCCTCAGCGTGGAGCGCCTTGCCCGCCTGACCGCCGGTGCCGGCACCCGCCTCCAGCGTATCGGCCTTTCCGCCACGGTCGCACCGCTGGATATCGTCGGTCGGTTTCTCAGCGGCACGCAAGGGAAGTGCACGATCATCGACGCCGCTGCGGACAAAAAGATCGAGCTGAAGGTCCACACCCCGCTACGCAAAAATCCGTACCCACCGGCGGGTTTCACTGGCGAACGGCTGGTGAAGGAACTCGGCCAGCTCATCCAGAAACACCGCACCACACTGGTCTTCTCCAATACCCGCTCTGGTGCCGAGGCGGCTAGCTACTGGCTGCGCACGCAGTTCCCCGAAATCGCCAGCCAGATCGAGTGCCACCACGGTTCGCTCGAGCGCGATGTCCGCCGCGAAGTCGAGGACCGCCTGAAAGCTGGAGAACTTCGCGCGGTGGTCTGCTCGACCAGTCTGGAACTCGGCATCGATATCGGCTCCGTCGAACTCGTGGTCATGCTTTCCACGCCAAAAGGCGTGAGCAAAGCGCTGCAACGGGCCGGTCGCGCCGGGCACAATATCCACTCGGTCAGCCGCGGCATCCTCATGGCCACGAACATGGGCGACCTCGTGGAATCTTGCGTGACCGTGCTGCTCGCGCGCAAACGGCAGCTCGATGACGTACGCATCACCCACAACGCCCTCGATGTGCTCGCCCAGCAGCTCGTGAGCATGGGCTGCACCGAGGAATGGCCGCGCACTGAAGCGCTCGAACTCGTCCGCCGCGCCTGGCCTTTTCACAGCCTCGCCGAGGAGGAGTTTTCCGCGGTGCTCGATTACCTCGCCGGGGGCGGCGAATCGTTGCGCCGGCAGTACAGCGAAGTCTTCGGCAAGATCGATCTCGATGACGAAGCCTTCCGGACCAAGCCCGGCCGCGTGCGCCGGGAGTTCCTCCAAAACGTAGGGGTGATTCCCACGATCGGCTCCGTCCAGGTCCGGGCCCACACACGTTCTCTCGGCACCGTGGATGAAGGTTTCGCGCGCAGTCTCCACGTCGGTGATGTTTTCGTGATCAGCGGTCGTCCCGTGCGGCTGGAAAAGCTCTCGCAAATGGAGGCCTGGGTCACGTTGGCCGATGGCGAGACACCCACCGTCCCGACCTGGAACGCGATCAAGCTGCCGCTCACCAATCGTGTCGCGAACGAGATCGTTGCCTTCCGCCGCGAGATCCGGGCCAAGCTCGATACCGCTCCGGGCGAAGCCGCGCTGATCGAGTGGATTGGCGAATGGCTCGATTGCGGCAAAGCCAATGCTGAGGTCATCGCGAAAATGCACGAGGCCCAGGCGCAGGTTTCCGAAATCCCGACGGACGATTTTCTCCTCGTCGAGGAACTTCTTCCGCAGCCGGAGGAGCAGACCGCGGCTGACGAACCGAAACCCCGTCGCCGCAAAAGCCGTTCGCGCCCGTTGCCACCCGCCACTTCACCCGCGGCGGTTCATTACATCTTCCACTCCCTCATCGGCCGCGGCGCCAATGACGCCCTCGCCCGCGTGGTCAGCAGCCGGCTCAACGGCCTGCGCGGCGGTAATGCCGTCGCCACCTCGCACGACTATGGCTTCGTCCTCAGCGTGAGTGAGCAGCAGCGCATTACCGCAGCCGATCTGCCCACGCTGCTCGATCCGCACGGCTTCGAGCCGGCGCTGAACGCCGCCCTGCAACAGAGCGACATGGTGCGGTATCACTTCCGCGGCGCGGCGCAGACCGGCCTGATGGTCTATCGCAATTACTTCGATCAGCGCAAACCGGCCCGCAAACTCGCCTGGTCTGCCGAAGTGATTTTCAACGTGCTGCAACAGTACGAACCCGAACACGTCCTCCTGCGCGAGGCCCGCCGCGAATCGCTCCGCACCTTTGTCGATGCCGAGGGCGCGCTCGCGTTCCTCCAACGCCGCCTTCCGGTGCGGATCCGCCAGGTGCCCACCGTGCCCCCGCTGGCCTTTGCCATGTACATGACGAAGATCAAAGAAGCGCTCTTGCTGGACGATCCGTTCGTCGTGCAGGAACGTCTCTTCCACCTCTGGTGGGAACGCCTGAACCATGAACCGCAGCCAACTGGAGCTTGATCCCGGCTTGATCCTCGACGCGCGCCGCGTTGCGTGGCTGGAGGCTCAGCGTGCGTTGCTGGTCAGCGACCTGCACCTCGGCTACGTGTGGACTCACCGCCATGCTGGTCAAATGCTGCCACTCGGCACCCCCGACGACACGCTCGCCCGCCTGGCCCTGCTGGTCTCGGAATACCAGCCGGAGCAGCTGATCCTTCTCGGCGACATCCTCCACGGTGACGTTCCCGTCGATGCGGTCTTGGAAGAGCTCCGCCAGCTCGTCACCGGCATCGGGCAAAACACCCGCCTGCGTCTGATCGAGGGCAATCACGATATCGGCCTGGCGCGTGCATTGCGCCGCCTCGGCTCGACCCTTCCCGCAGAGGTTGGCTTCATCCTCGGCCCTCATGCTTTGATGCACGGCCACCTGCCGACCAGTTTGCAAGCGCCTGCGTATCTCGCCGCTGCTCAGGATCGCAAGGGCCGGGTCATCTTCGGCCACGAACACCCCGCCGTTTTCCTCAGCGACGGCATCGCCAGCCGCGCTCGCTGCCCCTGCTTCGTCGCCGCGGACGGCGCACTCGTGCTGCCGTGTTTCACCTCGTGGAGCACCGGCGGCGGGGGAGGAGAGTTTTTTTCCCCGCTCGGCCAGGCCCTGACGGGTCGCCGCGCCATCGCCATCGTCGCCGGCAAACTGCTTCCGCTGACCGCGAGCAGCTGAACGTTAAAGCTCGCCGAGATGTTTGCCAGGCTGGCCGCTGAGCACCGCCTGAGTCCAGCCGCCAAGCGGTTTTCCAGACGCGTCGGCGCAGACCCAGTCCACGATCTCCTCCGCCTGCAACTGGACTTCCTGGCCCTCGTGCAAGTCGTCGATTTTATGCGGCTGATTGGCGAGCTGGCCGGTGACCGTGTCGCCGTCGATACGGGTCACCTGCACCCACATAAACTCCGAATTTCCCTCTTCCCCGAAGGGAGCCTTCACGATGAAAGGAGGGCCCTCGCCGCGCTGGCGCCGGGCAAAAGCCGCGGTGAACTCCGGCCAGCGCCGCTTCGCCTCGGCGACGGCTTTTTGCAGGTCGGGATCGTCGCCGCTGATGTTCAGAACGGGGGAATGCGTTGGATTTTCGAAGATCGCGAGAGCCTCTCCGTTGCGCAGCCGCTCGATCAGCGAGGGGTCGAATTCGTTGCAGCGGTTCAGCTCCGGCGCGATCAGCGCGCACACATCCGGCCCGGCCAGCGCGGCCATGATCTTGCCAATCATCGCGTAGCCGCCTTCGCGTTCCGGTGCCGGGCTGCTCCAGTGGACGAGATCGACCGAAAACCACGCCCGATGCCGGGCGACCGCTTCCTGCAAACGCCGGTCCTCGATGCCTTCGATGACCTCCGCGGGATCGGTGAAATACGGCTGATGCACGTGAAAAATCCAGAACGCCCCTTCCGGGATCTGGAGCATAAACGTGTCGCCCCGCTCCGGCGGAATCATCGGATGCGGGATCGGCATGATGAAGGTCGTCGATTCTTCGCCCTCCGCGTTCAGCTTTACGCCGAGCGCGTTGCCGAGCTGTTCGACCCACGGCCCGGGTTCGATTTTGCGGGGCTGCTCGAGCAGAAAAACGAGCGACCGGAGCGGCTTGTCTTCACCCTCCTCTTCCTTGGCGGCGGCCCGTTGCTTCTTCCAAAGCAGCACGCCAGCCGCGATCAGCCCTGCGCCAAGGATCACCTGTCCGATCGAGAGTAGCCCAGCGGCCGAGCGACTGAGTTCGAGAAGACCACGGGTGAGAAAATAAGCCCCACCGAGCAGGTAGAGCCAGCGGGTCCAGGAGGACGAAGAGGAGTTCGCGGGTGCCGACATGCCCGGCCACGATGAGCGGTGGAATCGGCCGACGTCAATCCGCGGAGCGCCCCTCTGTTTCATCGCAAAAATGGCCTTTGCTTAGCGGGACTGAATCTCAGGAAGAGGCTGGAAGAGCTTCGGCCGGGCCCGAAACTCAACCGATGGGAGGATGAAATGTCACAAAAACCTTGGCGTGTATGGAATCTGCAACGGGGATCCGGTCGCACTACTTCCATGCCGCTCTTCCGTTCCTCCCTGTTTGCCGGTCTTCTGGCCTTTGCCGCTACGCTTGGTGCCAGCAATCCGCCCAATCCCATCCTGTATGTCACGCAGGTGCCTATGCCGGATGAGATCAATTCGCGCACCGTTTCCCAGACGAGCATGTCGGTCGCTTCGTCGTTCCAAAACCCACTCGGCGATCCGGTCGCTTGCGGTCGAGGCGGTGCGCTGATGTTCCGCCGGACCAATGGAACGGTGCGCAATCTCACGCTGGAAGCCGGCTTTGGCGTAGGTACGACCGCGGCGGGAAATGTGAGCGGATCGCAAAATACCAACGGCATTGCGGTGCAGCATCCGGTGGTGAATTGGGACGCCAGCCGGGCGCTCTTTTCCATGGTGGTCGGTGCACCGGCCAATGCGGCGGACTCGGCGGTTTTCTTTTGGCAGCTCTACGAAATCACGAACCTCCAGGCGGTGATCGGTGGGACTGCGCCGGTCATTGCCAAGGTGCCAAACCAGCCAGCGAACTACGACAACCTGCACGCCTGTTACGGTACGGATGGCCGCATCATTTTCACCAGCGACCGGCCGATTGCTGGCCAGGCGCACCTGTGGCCGCCGCTCGATGAATATCTGCTGCGTCCGATGAATTCCGGGCTCTGGTCGCTCGACCCGGCGACCGGCGATTTGAAACACTTGGTCAGTACACCGAGCGGGGCGTTTCAGCCTTTCGTCGATTCCTTCGGGCGGCTGATTTTCGTCCAGTGGGATCACCTTTCGCGCGACCCGGCAGCGGTTACGGACAAACCGCCGGTTCCGGCCAATGGCGACACGTGGACCCAGACGAACAACGGGATGGGTAACTTTGCGAGCGAGGCTGCCGGAGCGTCGTTTTCGGTGGGGACGAACGATCAATATCCCGAGCCGCGGAATTTCGATAAAACCTCGCTCGTTGGCACCAACTTCAACGGGCAGGCCTTCAATCAATTCTTCCCCTGGCAATGCTTCGAGGACGGCTCCGGGCACGAGCTGCAAAACCACGCGGGGCGGCATGAGTTCATCCGCTCGATCACGCGTTCGTTTACCGATGATAGCAAGCTGGTTGATTTTAATGCCTCGACGGTTCCCCGGACCTACGTCGACCAAGTGCTCTCCTGGTCGGAATCGGCCTCGGCGGCGGGCGTCTATTTCGGGGTCGATGGACTCGATTTCGGCACCCACGGTGCGGGCAATATTTTCAGCGTGCCTCTCGGGCCGAGTGTCGATCCCGACAACATGGTGATTAGCTACGTGACGCCGCGCCCGAGCAGCCTGCCGAGCCCCCCATCTGCACCGCTTGGCACGGCGGTGAATTTGTATCGCACCCCACACCAGCTGAGCGACGGCACGCTGCTCGCCTCGCACACTCCGGCCACGCAAACCGACCACAACACGGGCACCGCGACTGCGCCGCAATCAGTCTACACGTTCCGGATCAAAACGCTGATCAGCAATGGTACGACGATGGTTCCGGACATTACGCTCACCTCCGGCGCGACGGCGACGAATGTGACCTACTATGCCGGTGGACAGCAAATGACCTACAATGGCCCCATGTGGGAGCTGGACCCGGTGGAGGTCGTGGCTCGGACCAAACCCACGACGCTGGTCAACAGTGTGGCCGCGGTCGAACAGACGGTCTTTGCCGAGGAAGGGGTCGATCTGCCGACTTTCCAGAAGTACCTCACGGCCAACAAACTCGCTGCGGTGATCAGCCGCAACGCTACGCGCCGCGATCGCGCCGATCGCCAGCAACCGTTCAATTTGAAAGTGGCGTGGTCGGGCACTCAGACCCTCGCGGCGAACTACCAGGCCAACGACAAGATCTACGACGTCGGTTGGATGCAATTCGTCCAGGGCGATTTCATCCGCGGCCTGACCAAGGGTGGAGCGACCCCGGTCGCTGGGCGGCGCGTGCTGCCGCTGCCAATGCACGATACCCTTACAGAGATGCCGTCGGTCGCCGGGGCACCGCTGGGTTCAGTGAAGCTGGGCGACGATGGATCCCTCGCGGCCATCGTCCCGGCCAATCGCCCGGTGACGTGGAATTTGCTCAATGGCAGCGGGAACACCAGCCAGGTGAAAGAGCGCTTCTGGGTTAACTTCGCGCCCGGCGAAGTGCGCACCTGTGCGGTTTGCCACGGCATCAATACCAGCGATCAGGCGAACAATCTCGGTGCCCCGCAAAACAAGCCGCAAGCGCTGCGTTCATTGCTCCAGTTTTGGAAGGCGAATCACCCTCCGGGTTCCCTGCAGGCGGTGAACGCGGCGGTGTCCGTGCAGAAAAATGCCGGCTCGATCACCCTCACCGTGAGTCGCACCGGCGGACAGACTGGTCCGGTGAGTGTGAGTTTCACGACCGTGAACGGTTCGGCTGCGGCTGGCACCGACTTCACCGCGACCAGCGGTACGCTGACCTGGATCGATGGAGATATCGCCCCAAAGACGATCACCGTTCCGTTGCTGAATAACCCGGCGATCGGTGCCGCCAAAACGCTCACGATGCAGCTCAGCAGTCCGGTGAATGGCTCGCTGGGCGGCGTTTCCGCAGAAACCGTCACGCTGACCGAGCCACCCTTCCAAGCCTGGCAGTACGCCCAATTTGGGGCCAACGCGAACACCGCGGCCATCGCGGGCGATAGCGCCGATCCGGATGGGGACGGCTTGCCGAATCTCGTGGAATACCTGCTCGGTTCCCCGGCTTCGAACCATCAGGACGTTCCGCCAGCCGTCGGGACAAAAGTGATCGGTGGCACGAGCTATCTCACCCTCACCTTCACCCGCGATACGACGAAGACCGGCATCTTCTACACCGCGCAAACGACCGGGACGCTCGGCGGCTCATGGACCGATCTCAGCGATATCCTGCTGGGTACGAATGGGAGCCTCGAGACCCACGAGGCCCGTATCCCGCTCACGACGGGCGCGCACTTCCTGCGACTGAAAGTGACGCGCCCGTGAGTGAGCCGGGGCCTTAGTGGGCGAAGGCCAGTTTGCCGTCGCGTTCGTCGACCGTGATCGTCGCCCCCTCGCGGAATTTTCCTTCGAGGATATCGAGGGCGAGGGGATCGAGCAGCTCGCGCTGGATGATGCGTTTGAGCGGCCGCGCGCCGTATACGGGATCGTAGCCTTCGTGGGCCAGATGGAGCTTCGCGCGATCGGTCAGCACCAGCGTGAGTTTCTGATCGGCGAGGCGCTTGGTCAGGCGGCCGAGTTGAATCTCGACGATGTGCGTGAGGTCCTCGTCGTTCAGGCGGTCGAAGATCACGATCTCATCGACGCGGTTGAGGAATTCCGGGCGGAAGTGACCGCGCAGGGCATCGAGCACGCGGGCCTCCCGTTGCTCGGGATTTTCCGCATCGAGGATCGCGGCGCTGCCGAGATTGCTCGTCATGATGATTACGGTGTTTTTGAAATCCACCGTGCGGCCCTGGCCATCGGTGATCCGGCCATCGTCGAGCACCTGGAGCAGCACATTAAAGACGTCGTGATGCGCCTTTTCGATCTCGTCGAAGAGCACCACGGAGTACGGTTTCCGGCGCACCGTTTCGGTGAGCTGGCCGCCCTCTTCAAAGCCGACATAGCCGGGCGGCGCACCGATCAAACGGGCGACGCTGTGCTTCTCCATGTACTCGCTCATGTCGATACGAACCATGGCGCTGTCGTCGTCGAAGAGGAACTCCGCGAGCGCTTTGCTCAGCTCGGTTTTGCCGACGCCAGTGGGGCCGAGGAAAATGAAGGAGCCAATCGGGCGGTTCGGATCCTGCAGGCCGGAGCGCGCACGGCGCACGGCATTGGAAACGGCGGTGATGGCCTTTTTCTGGCCGATCACGCGGGCTCCGAGCCGGCTTTCCATCTTCACGAGTTTCTCGCGTTCGCCTTCGCGCAGATTGCTCACCGGGATGTGCGTCCACGCGCTGACGACTTCAGCGATGTCTTCCTCGGTGACTTCTTCCTTCAGCATCGAGCGGCCCTCTTTCGCCATTTCGGCGAGCCGGGCGTTTTGCACTTCGACCTGCTTTTGGGCCGCTGGGATGTGGCCATACTGGATCTCGCTCGCGGTGGTCAGATCGCCGCGGCGCTGAGCGGTTTCGAGGTCGAGTTTCAGCTGTTCGAGTTGCCCGTTCAGCTTGCGTTGCTGGTCGATGACCGCCTTTTCGCTCTGCCATTGGGCTTTGAGCGCGGCACTCGATTCACGCTTGGTCGCGACTTCTTTTTCGATGCGGGCAAGACGCTCACGGGAGGCCGCGTCCTTTTCCTTTTTCAGAGCCTGGCGCTCCATCTCGAGCTGCATGATCTCGCGCTCCACCACGTCGATCTCGGTGGGCATGGAATCGAGTTCGATCTTCAACCGCGAAGCGGCTTCGTCGACGAGGTCGACGGCTTTGTCCGGCAGGAAACGATCGCTGATGTAGCGGTGGGAAAGCGTGGCCGCGGCGACCAGGGCGGCATCCTGAATGCGCACGCCGTGGTGCACTTCATAGCGCTCCTTGAGACCCCGAAGAATCGCGATGGTGTCCTCCACGCTCGGCTCGTCGACCATCACCGGCTGGAAGCGCCGTTCGAGGGCGGGATCCTTCTCGATGTATTTGCGATATTCATCGAGTGTGGTCGCGCCGATGGTGCGGAGTTCGCCGCGGGCCAGCGGCGGTTTGAGCAGGTTTCCCGCGTCCACGGCGCCTTCGGCCTTGCCGGCGCCGACGATGGTGTGGAGCTCGTCGATGAAGAGGATGATCTCGCCCTGGGCATCGGTGATTTCCTTGATGAAGGCCTTGAGGCGATCCTCGAATTCACCGCGGAACTTTGCGCCCGCGATCATCGCGCCGAGGTCCATGGCGATGACGCGTTTGTTTTTCAGCGATTCCGGAACGTCACCCGCGACGATGCGGCGGGCGAGCCCTTCGACGATGGCGGTCTTGCCGACGCCGGGTTCACCGATGAGGACCGGATTGTTCTTGGTCCGGCGGGAGAGCACCTGCATCGCCCGGCGGATCTCCGAATCGCGCCCAATGACGGGATCAATTTTTCCTTTACGCGCTAGTGCCGTAAGGTCGCGCCCGTATTTCTCAAGAGTCTGGTATTTCTCTTCGGGATTTGGGTCGGTCACCCGCTGGGAGCCGCGCACCTGCTGCAGTCCCTGCATCAGTTTATCGGAGGTCACCCCGGCTTCCTTGAGCAGTTTGCCGGTGGAAACCCCGCTCTTTGCCAGGGCGAGCAGGTAGTGCTCGGCGGAGACGTATTCGTCCTTGAGCGCGGCCATCTCTTTGTCCGCCTGGCGGAGGATGGCGATCAGCTCGGCCGCGGGGTTGGTCTGGGCCGTGAGGCCATGGACCTGGGCCCGATTGGCGAGGGCGGCGGTTAATTTGCCGCGGAGAAAGCCGGTGTTGGCGCCGATTTTTTCCAGGAGGGGGGCTGCAATGCCCTCCGGCTGTTCGAGAAGGGCAAGCAGGAGGTGCTCGTTGTCGAACTCCGCGTGATTCCGGTCAGCCGCGGTGGATTGAGCCGTTTGCAGGGCTTCCTGCAAGCGTTGGGTAAAACGATCGAGTCGCATAGGGATGCCACGCTCTTAGCAGGAGGCTTACCGAGTGGCTACAGAGAGAAAATTGAGCAGAAAGGGACGATATGTCTCTATTTGGGCGACAATGTCCCCCTGAGGCGGCGCCGCTTTGTCCCCATTCGGGTTGAGCGCTCGGGTTCGTTTTGATATACGTGTAAACCAAAATAGTTTGCCTGCGCCATTTTTGGGTTATTCACCTGACGCCTCGCAATATCGGGAACCTCCCGTGGTTTACTCGTCACGAGCCGATCGCTCGCGGACCCGCATATTTTCAGGGGTTCCAGCGGATATGACTACAGAGCAGCGACAGCGATTTCTCGGAGTATGACAAATTTGCGGAGAACTTGGGACTCGATACGTAGGGAATTTGTACAAAATCGCGGCGAAGAATTCCTTTACATACATGGGGTTATAGCGTTTTTGTCCGCCCAAACCCTAAGGGGAGGTGTGCCCATTTTTCGCTCCTTCCTTGCCCCCAGTTCCAGCCCCGTCCTCAAAAATCCCTATGCGTCAGTCCTCCCGTCTCTCCCGTCAGGCCGCTCGACTCCTTGCTCGTAAGTCGGCTCGCCTGAGGCTCAAACGCCGCCTGCCTGCTCTCATCTTGAGTGGTGCAGTCGCTCTTCTGCTTCCGAAGGTCGCCAATGCTGCGGTGCTGGTTTGGGATCAGGATCGGTACGATCTGAACAACTCCGTGAACACGGGCTCCGGGACCGGTGGGTTTGGGACTTGGGATACCACGACCACGAACTGGTGGTCGGGTCCTTCTGCGCCGACGACTTATTCCGCTTGGAACAATGCCAACAACGACACCGCGCTGTTTTGGGGGACGGCTGGCACGGTGACGCTGGGTAGCAACGTGACGGCGGGTGAATTGCGTTTCAATTCGACGGGGTACACGATCGCGAACAACACCAATTCGGCCAACACGCTGACGCTGACGGGCGCGGCGAAGGTCACGCTGAACAACATTGCAGCTGCGACCATCAATGCGCCGATCGCGGGTACGGCGGGTTTGCTGGTGAATGGCGGCGTCTTTGGTGGTGTGACGGCGGGCACGCTCACGCTGCAGGCGGCCAATACGTTGACTGGCGCGGTGACGGTGGCGAACGGCATGACCCTGAACCTGAATACGGCGGGGTCCTTTACGGCGGGCACGGCGAATACGTTCAATTTGAACGGCGGAAACCTGACCATCGATAACACGTCGACCACGGGCAATAACACCAACCGCATTCAGGATGCGGCGGTGCTGAATGTGAATGGCCGCTCGACCTTTACCTTCACGCACAATGCGGGCTCGGTGACCTACTCGGAAACGATCGGCACCCTGAATCTCCAGTCCGGCGCCTTGACCTACTCGGGTGCGCAGGCGGCTTCCGGGCAGGGTTCGGCGGTGACTGTCAGCACTTTCAATCGCACGGGCACGGCGACGGCCAACTTCACCGGGACGAGCCTGGGTGCGGATTCCCGCAACCGCGTGCTTCTCTCAAACCTGGCGGCGGCCGATATGGGTCCGTGGGCGACCTATGCTGGTACGGACTTCGCGACCTACGACACGACCAATGGGGTCAAGGCCGCGAGTTCGACGACGCTGGCGGTGGCTTCCAATGCCGCTGGGACCAACTTCAACTCGAACGGCGCAAGCCTTACGGTTACGGCGGGGACCAATCCTTCGTACAAGACGCTGGCGATCAATAGCACCACAGCGCGCACGGTCACCACGACCAGCAACAACGTTTCGGTCGGTGGCATCTTGTCCACGGGTCAGAATCACACCATCTCGGGCACGACTTCGACCATCCAGCCGCTGGCCGCTGGTCAGCCGCTCTATGTGTTTGTCGGCGCGAACCAGCTGACCATCGGGGCGACCATCCAGAATAACACCAGCGCCGGAGGCCTCGTGCTGAGCGGTGCCGGCACCTTGCTGCTGAGCACGGCGAACACCTACACCGGTGGCACGACGATTAACTCGGGCATCCTGAGCATTTCCGCGGACAACAACCTGGGTGCCAGCGGCGATGTGAACTTCAATGGGGTGGGCACGCTGAGTATCACCTCGAATATCACGCTCGCGGCCAGCCGCGCGATCAATTTGGCCAATGGCGCGATCGCGACCATTAACCCGACGGCCGTGGCTGGTAATACCACGACGATCGCCGGCAACATCGTCGGCAACGGCGGTATCATCGCGACGCCGGTTTCCGGCGCCACGCTGCTCCTGAGCGGCACGAATACCTACAGCGGCCCCACGATCGTGAACACCGGGACGCTGAAGTTCAACTCCCTGGCGGCCTGGAGTTCGGGCACGGCGGTGACGCTGGCGAATACCTCGGGCGCGGTGCTCGATCTGAACAGCCTGAGCGTGACGGCGGGTTCGATTGCTGGTGGCGGTACCACGGGTGGTAACCTCTTGCTCGGCACTGGCACCCTGACGGTGGGTGGCAACGACGAAACCACGAGCTACAGTGGTGCGATTACGAGCACGGGTTCGCCGACGACGAGCATCATCAAGACCGGTGCGGGCATCCTCGGCCTCGCTGGCAATAGCACCTACACCGGTGCGACTCGCATCGACAGCGGCTACATCAACGTCATCAACGCCGCGAGCGTGGGTGCGAATACCGCTCCGATCATCTTCAATGGCGGTGGTCTCCAGTACTCGGTCAACACGCTGAATGGCGCGACTGATCTTTCGGCGCATCCGATGACCTTCACTCAGACGGCCGTCATCGATACCAACTCGACGGTAGCGACGCTGGCCAATGCGATCGGTGGCGCTGGTTCGGGTGGTCTGACCAAGGTGGGCAACGGCACGCTGATCCTCGGCGGTAATAACACCTACACCGGCGTGACGCAGATCAAGGCTGGTATCCTGCGCGCCCAGAGCAACAACGCTCTCGGTAACTCAAATGCTGGGACGACGATTACCAATGGTGCGACGCTGCAGTTGAACAGCGGAACCGGGATCACCTTGGCCTCGGCCCCGCTGACTCTCAATGGCGCCGGCCACGGCAGTCAGAGTGGTGCGCTGGTCAATATGGCTGGAACCAATACGGTTGCCGGCCCGATCACGCTGGGCTCTTCCTCGACCATCGCGGTTGATAGCGGCTCGCTGACTCTCTCCAACACTGCAGCGATCGCCGGTGTTGGTACATCTACGCTGACCCTCACGGGCAGCGGTTCGGGCACTCTCGCGGCCGGCTTGGCCACGGGGAATGGCGGTTTGACCAAGTCCGGCAGCGGTACTTGGACCGTGACGGGTGCGAGCACCTACACGGGTACCACTTCGGTGACCAACGGTACTTTGGTGGCCGATCTGAGCGTGAACAAGGATGGCGTCCTCGGGGCGACCTCGCCGCTTTCGCTGACTGGTGGCAACCTGACGGTGAACGGTAATGCCACCAATGCAGGCACCCAGTCCCTGGGTGACCTCACGGTGGGTGCGGGGACCAACCCGGTGATTTCGATCATTCCGAACGGCAACAGCACCACGCTGACCCTGGGTTCGAACTGGACCCGCGGTGCGCTCAGCACGCTCACCCTCGATTACTCTTCCGGCAATACGGGTACGCGGGGCGTTTCCACGACCGGTGCGATCACCGGTTCGGGTGCAACCACCGGCACAAACAACGTGCTCGGCTACGCGCTGGTCAAGGACAGTACCGGTACCGGTCTGGCTCGTCTGAACGGTTCCAATCAGTTGGTCCGCTTCGATAGCGCCGCCGATGGAACGACGCTCACCGGCACGAGTAACAGCTCGACGACCGATTTCACGACGCTCAATAGCAGCTACACTAGCGGCACGCTGAGCTGGACCGGAGTGACCAATCGCTCGGCCAACTCGCTGACCATCGATACCGCCGTCACCGGTGGGATCATCGACATGGGCGCGGCTTCCAACACCCTCAGTCTCACCAGTGGTGCACTCGTCTTCCAGGGTGGCGCTGACGCGAGCCTCATCGGCGGGCAGCTCAGTCCGGTGGGTGGCGAACTTTTTGTGCACCAGCTCGGGGCTGGCGCTCTCACGCTCGGTAGCACGCTTGGTGGCTCGAACAGCCTGATCAAGACGGGCTCCGGCACGCTGACCCTCTCCGGCGCGAACTCCTACACCGGCGCTACGGTCATCAATGGCGGTCTCGTCAAGGTGGGCTCCTCTTCGGCGCTGGGCACCAATTCGGCGGTTTCGCTCGCCAATACGGCCGGCACCGGCATTGATCTGAATGGCAACAACCTGACCGTTGGCTCGCTCTCGGGTGGCGGCGCTTCGGGTGGCAACATCGCGATCACCACGGGCAATACGCTTACGGTGGGTGGCCCGAACCTTTACACGAACTACGCGAACACCACGACGCGGACGGTTTTTGGCGGCCAGATCTCCGGCGGTGGTAACCTCACCTTTACGGGTGGCGGCACCATCGCGCTGACCAACAGCGGCAACAACTACACGGGGCAGACCAACATCAATGGCGCCACGGTGGTGATTAACAATATCAACCAGCTGGGCTCGGCCTCCTCGCCGATCTTCATCAACGGCATCAGCACCACCGTGGGTCTCCCGGGTGGCGCGCTCGTGATTCAGGGTGGCAATGGCGCGACTGGGTTGACGATCAATCGCGACATCACGGTTTCCGGTCGTGGCGCGAATACGATCAATGCTTCCTGGGTCAACATCGGCAACAACACCTATACCGGCGAAATTGCGACCGGCGGTGGTTCCGAAACGCGCATCGCGTCCACGGGTGGCCTGCTCAAGCTCTCGAATACCAGCACGCTGTATCTCGGCGCCTCGGGCAACTCGTTTGAAGTCTACGGCAACAGCAACACCCAGATCGACGGTGTGGTCACGGGCGGTGCCTCCGCCGTCACCGGTCTCTACAAGATCGGTAACGCGATCGGCAGCACGTTGATCCTGACCAACAACAACAACAGTTTCCTGGGTGAAGTCCGCGCTGACTCGGGTTTCATTCGCGTTTCCAACGGCGCGCAGCTTGGCCTGAGCAACTCGATCAACGCGATCCGTGGTTCCGGCGGTACCTTCGAAATCCGCACCGACGCGGTGGATACCTTCTCCACGCGCAACGTCAGTACCGTGGATGGTAACTTTACCGTCTTCGTCGATCGCGCGATCGGCGGCACCGGCCTCGGCACGCAGAAGATCCAGTCGAATGGCCTGGCGGGCTATGCGTCCGCGGGTGGTCTGATCAATTTCGGCAACCTGTCCATGACGGCCAGCCGCGCGATCACTTTCTCCGGCCGCGATGGCTACGGTGCGACGATCGGCAACGCCTCCGGCACGACGGGCGGTGCGGGTGCGGGTAACGAAACCTACACCAACAACACCAACGGCGTGGTGACGATCAATGCGTCGCTGGGCATTGGCGATACCACCTCGCGTACCCTGACGGTCAACGGCAACGCCGAAACGGTCGTTACCGGCTACATCCTCGCCGGGACCACGAACGATCATTTCTTCACCAAGGCGGGCCAGGGCACCCTCTACATGACCGGTGCGAATACCGGGCCCTTCGGGACCAACACCAAGAGCACTTTCACGGGTGCGACGACCGTGACCGGTACCCTCGCCCTGACCAATATCGCCAACATTCTGAATCAGGGGACGAACGGTTCGACCACGCTCAACAACGCGTTGATCCTCAACAGCGGTGCGTTGAACTACCTCGGCGCGGCGAGCACGGGTGCGGGGGAAACCTCCTCCATCGCGATCAACCTGAATGGTACGACCACGAATGGTATCATCCTCGGGAACCAGTCGGGTACTGGCCCGTCCGGCCTGACCCTCACGAGCTCGATCGCTTCGAGCGGCGCGGGTTCCAAAACCCTCTTCCTGGGCGGCGACAGCACGGTCGTAAACCAGATCCAGGGTGTCATCCAGAGCAACTCGGCCACCAACACCACGGGCCTGACCAAGGTGGGTTCGGGTACCTGGCTCTACGCCCCGGCGGCGGCCAGCTACAGCGCGGGTGGCGTCACTTCGGTGACCGCTCTGGGTGCGGCCAATACGAACACCATCACCGTCAATGATACGACTGGTCTCGCGGTTGGCAACGTGGTCACCGCGGGCGGGACCAACGTCCCCACGGGCGCGATCATCATGGCGATTGATGCCGGCACCAAGCAGGTCACGCTGAGCAGCAACATCGGCACGGCCATCAGCGCCGGTACCTCGATCACCTTTGGGGCGAACTCCAACTTCACCGGCTCGGTGACCATCGCGGGCGGCACGCTCCAGGTTCAACCGACCGCAGCCTCGGGCAGCGGCTCCGATGTCATCAACGACGCGAATGCCATCGTCTTCAACACCGACGCGCTGACCGGCAACGGCTCCGCGGGCGGCACCTTTGAATACATCGAACTCGCCGGCGGCAGCTCTGAAACGGTCGGCGCCCTGACGCCGACGGCTGGTGCCGGAACGGTGAAGATCACGGGCTCGAATGCGGCGACGACGCTGACCTTCGGCACGGCCTTCGGTACCCGTGGCGCGGGTGCGACCTTGAACCTCCAGCCGGGGGTGGGCTCGATTAAATTCACCCAGGCGACTCCGAACCAGAACGGCATCATTGGCGGCTACGCCACCTTTGGCCCGAATGGCACCGACTTCGCGGCCAACGTGACGGCGGGTGGCACGGCGACCGCCTACACCGGCGCGATCCAGCTGATCGCGAATACCGGTTCGACCACGACCAACTACTTCAACAACACCACGGATAACGCGGGTACCGCCATTTCGGCGACCACCGGCGCCGTGGCGGCCAATTCGCTGAAACTGAAGGGCGCGCAGACGTTGTCCCTCGGTGGTGCGCTCACCATCACGTCGGCCAGCGCGACGGCTCTCGGCGGCATTCTCTTCGACAACAGCACCGGCGCGGCCACCATCACAGGCAACAACATTGCGGCCAACAGTGGCGGCACGCTGAACCAGGAACTCGTTGTCATCGTCAACGGCACGAACTCCGCGAATGCGCTGACGATCAATTCCACCATCGGCCAGGGCTCCTCCTCGCCGCTGACCAAAGCGGGCACCGGCACCCTGATCATCGGTGGCGCCAGCACCACGCGCACCGGCGCGACGGTGGTCAACAGTGGTACGCTCAAGCTCGCCCTGGGTGGCGTGCTGGGCTCGAACTCCGCGCTGACCCTCCGCCAGGGCTCGATCTTCGATCTGAATGGTATCAGCACCGGTACCTCGATCGGCACCCTCACGGGCACGGGCTCGATCATCAATTCGGGCGGTTCCACCACACTGACCATCGGTAACGGCGTGACCAACTCGACCAACGTCTTCGCTGGCACGATTAGCGACGGCGGCACTGCTTCCACGCAGTTGAGTGTGGTTTATTCCGGCGCGGCGACCACGGCCTCGATCCAGGCGATCTCCGGGATCAACACCTATCTGGGTGCGACCACGATCCAGAACTCCGGCTCGCAACCCTACACCCTGGACATCACTTCGCTGGCCAACGGCGGACTTCCGAGCAGCATCGGCCAGAGCAGCAACCTCGCGGAAAACCTGGTGCTGAACTCCACCGGCGCCGGCCTCGCGACCCTGCGTTACACGGGCGCCACGGCCCAGATCTATCAGACCACGCAGACCCCGAGCGTCAGCACCGATCGCCTCTTCAGCCTCCAGGGCAACGGCGGTGCGATCGAATCCGCGGGCAGCTACGGCAACCAGCAGGTCGGCACGAACACGCAGAACAACGCCGCCCTCATCTTCAGTAATACCGGCAACATCGAATTCATCGGCTCGGGCCCGAAAACCCTGACCTTGCAGGGCAACTCGACCGGCGACAACGAGATGCGCGTCCACCTCATCGACAACACCACCGGCACGACCCCGGTACTGTCGCTGACCAAGGCAGGCGCTGGCCTCTGGATCCTGAATCCGGCGACGGCCAACACCTACAGCGGCGCGACCTCGATCACGGCCGGCCAACTTCAGGCCCAGGACGGGTCGGGGCTTTCCTCGAGCAGCAATCTTCGCCTGAGCGGCAACGGCGTCTTCCAGAGCTCGGGCCTCTTCACCCGGACCATCGGTAACGCCGCTGGTCAGGTGCAGTGGACGAATGCGGCTGGTACAGGTGTCGATCAGAGCGGTGGTTTCGCCGCCAGCACTGGCAAGCTGACCGTGAACTTCGGCGGAGCCGGAGCGGGCATCACTTGGGGTGCGGGTTCGAGCAACCTCGGCAACGGCATCGGCAACCTCGTCCTGAACTCGGCCACGGCGCTTTCCGAAGTCGAAATCGTCAACCCGATCAACCTGAACGGCGTCAACCGTACGGTGCAGGTCGATGACAACGGCACCGCCACCACCGACTTCGCGACCCTCTCGGGCGTGATCAGCGGCGGCACCGGCAGCGCCCTGACCAAGACCGGCACCGGCACGTTGTACCTCACCGGCGCGAACACCTACTCCGGCAATACCTTCCTCAACGGGGGCGCCGTCTTCGTGAACTCCATCGGGGGCGGCACCACGGCCTCGAGTGCCTTCGGTGATGGCACCGGTACGTTGAATCTGAACGGTTCCAGCCTCTTCTACACCGGCTCCGGTGAAACCACGACCCGCCAGATCAATCTCCTCACGGGTACGACCATCGACAGCAGCGGTAGCGGCGCGCTGGTCCTCTCGAACCTGGTCAACTCCAACGCTGGTGCCAAGACGCTTACTCTGCGCGGCTTCAGCATGGACGCCAACGAAGTTCGCTCGAACCTCGTCGATAACGGCGGTGCGCTCGTCGTGCTCAAGACGGATGGCGGCACCTGGACGCTCACCGGTAACAACACCTACACCGGTGGTACCCGTATCGACTCCGGTATCCTGGCCGTCGGCGGTTCCTCGACCGGTTCTGCAGGCTCTTCGCTCGGCGTCGCCGGCGCGACGTTGACCGCCAATACCACGAACGGCAGCGCCACGGTGACCCTCGCTTCGGGCAACACCTCTGGGTTGCAGGTCGGCCAGCTCGTGACCGGGCCGGGCTTCGGCTACGGCGTGACGATTTCGGCGATCACCAGCTCGACCACCTTTACGGTCAGCACCGCGCCGACCGCGACGGTGAGCGGTGGCAGCGTGAGCGTCGGTGGCACGCTCTTCTCGAACGGCACCCTGGTCGCGACCAACCCAGCCGGCCTGACGGTGAACGCTGCGGTGGCGATCAACCCGAACACTTCGGCGATCTTCACGGGCACCAACCCGATCACGATCAGCGGCAATGTGGGGGGGCTCCCGGGCAACCCGTGGACCATCTCAAGCGCGATTTCCACGGCGACCAATCCGAACGCCAAGCTGACCATCGGCGGCAACCTCGTCAGTTTCGAAACCGCCACCGCGCGTAACTTCACCCTCGCGGGCCAGGGCAACACTGACTGGAGCGGCACTCTCACCGCCAACGGCACTGCGGCCGTGGGCTTGACCATCAACACCCTGGGAACCTTGACCTTGAACGGTTCCACGGCGGCCAATGCGGCCTACTCGAATGGCACGCTCGTTTTCCAGGGCACGATTGTGAACAACCGCGCGGGCGCTCTGAACCCGTTTGGCACCGGCCCCCTCCAGCTCCAGGGCGGCACCTTGAGTTCGTCTGTCGACCTCATCGGCACGAACACCATCGTCGCTCCGCTGGTCCTCGCCGTGAACGCCAACACTGGCGTGGCGCTCCCGATCTTCTCCGGCACTAAGTCCTGGGATTTCACGGGTAACTCCACCACGGGCAGCTTGCAGAACAACGGCGGCAACCGCTCGTTGATCAACAACCTCTCCGGTGGCGCCCAGCTCTCGTTCAGCACCAACCCGGTCAATCTCGCGAACGACAACACTGCCGGCCGCGTCCTGACTTTCATGGGTTCCGGTGAAACCGTGATTAACTCGGTCGTTCAAAATGGGGGCACCGGCGCCGGCAACCTGACCTATCAAGGCAACGGGACTTTGCGCCTGAAGGGCATCAACACCTTCTCCGGCACCCTGACGCTGAACAACGGGACGACGGTCCTCAGCACTGCTGGCGGGCAGTTGACCTCGGTGACGCTGACCTCCGTGACCAACGGCGCGACCCTGACCCTCGACAACACTAACGCGGCCGGTGGCAACGCTTCGGCGAACCGTTTGGGCAACAAGGCCCTGACCCTCTCGGGCGCGACGCTCAATGTCCTCGGCAATAGCACCTCCGGCACCACCGAAGGTACCACTGGCGGCGGTGTGCTGACGATCAACAGCGGCGGCTCGGTCATCAACCTCGTCAACAATGGCGGCAATAACGTCCTGAGCTTCGGCTCCCTGGTGATGACCACCGCGGGCAGCACGTTAAACTTCACCGGCGGCGTTGGCGTGAGTTCGAATAAGGTCCTCATCGGCGCTTCTGGCCCGACGCTCACGGGTAACATCCTTCCCAAGGCCACCGTGACGACCGCCGGGGTCACGAATTTCGCCGGTTACGATGCCACCAATGGCATCATCGCTTACGCCGGCTACGTGACGCCGACCGACGTGAACTCCCTCGCGGCGGCGGCGGATGCGAAGATCACCACTTCGACCACGACCACGACGTTCAATAGCTCGAAGACGATCAACTCGCTGACCCTGAGCGGTGGTGTGTCCATCGGCACGAGCGGTGTTTCGCTTCTGACCCTGAACAGCGGCGCGATCCTGAACGCCGACGGAGCCAATACGATCAATGGGCGCATCGCCTTCCTCACCGGCACCAATACGGCCGTTGAAGGCGTGGCGCATGTACCGACGGGTTCCAGCCTGAACCTCGCGGGCACGATCCTCTCGAACACGAACAACAACATCAGCACCGCGGGCTTCACCAAGGCCCTCGGCGGCGCGCTGACCATTTCGAGCAAGCAGTACTACACGGGCGCAACCACCCTCGACGGTGGCACGACCACGCTCTCCGGCGGTCTGAACACCATCTTCCCGGGCCAGGTGCTGACCGTGAACAACGGCGCGACCCTCGACCTGAACGGTAACACCCAGTATGTCGGCAACTTCACCAGCAATGGTGGTATCCTGCCCGGAACCGGCGGCACGGTGGCCTCCACCGGTGGCGCCACGTTCGTCACGAACGGCGCCAACGGCACCTGGGGTGGCGTGATCAGCGGGGCGATCAATTTCGCCCGCGTCGGTGGCAACATCCTGACCCTCGATTCCGCCAACACCTACACCGGGACGACCTCGATCCTCGGCGGCCAGTTCACCCTGCGTAACAACGGCACGCTGCTGAATACCTCGGCGATCGACATCAACTACGGCATCCTCAACCTCGACAACAACACCAGCCTGTCGACGGATATCACCAACCGGGTCAACGACTCTGCCGCGATCGCACTTCGCGGTGGTACCCTCATCTTCAACGGCCGCTCGAACTTCTACAGCAGCGAAACGCTGGGCGCCACGACTGCGGCGCAGGGCGCGAATACGGTGACGGTCGGCTACAACAGCGCCGGTAGCTTCGCCGGAGCCGAGCTCACCTTCGCCAGCTTCACCCGCAACCCGGACACGACGGTCAATTTCACCCTGGCGAACAACGGTACGCTGGGCAGCACGGGTACGAACCCGCGCATCTTCGCCACCACTGGCCTCGCGAACCAGGCTAGCAACAACGCGCTCGGCGCCTGGGCGATCGTCAACAGCACCGACTACGCGGGTTACAATGTGACCACGGGCGTCGGCGCCCTCGGCACGGCGGGCTACCAGGGTTACTCCGCGAACTTCGGTTCCGGTCTGGTCACCAACATCCTGGCCAGCGCCACCCCAGTCTCCACGACCCTCCCGGCGGGAACCACGACGACCTCGATGCTCCGCATCGCCGGTCCGAACACGAACGACATCAAGTTCACCAACGGCACGGATACCCTCAACCTCCAGGCGGGTGGTCTGCTCCGTAGCAACAACGCTTGGGATACCTCGATCGGTACGCCTACGACTCGTGGTGTGCTGACCGCCGGCGGTACGGAAACTTCCGGTACTCGCGAACTCGTCGTCTACAACGCGGCGGCGGGCCCGACCACCTTTGCCAACGCGGCCAGCACCGCCGGATCGAAAGTCATCACCGGCATCGCGACCCTCGGCCTCGTCCCTGGGATGCAGGTCCAGAATGCGAACCTGCCGCCGGATACGGTGATTGCCTCGGTGGACAGCCCGACGCAGATCACGCTGACCAAGGCCGCCACCACGACTGGCTCGGCGACGCTGAACATCAACAACTTCCCGGGTTCGACGACCGCCAATTCCGCGGTGGTCACGGTCAACACGACCTTCGGCCTCAAGCCGGGCATGACGATCACCAATGCCAACCTGCCCACGGGGACGTTCATTGTCTCGATCGATAGCGACACCCAGATCACGGTGAGCCAGGCCGCCACGGCGACGACCACGACGAACAGCCAGACTTTTGTGACTGGCCAGGCGAACATGATCATCAACTCGGTGATCGCCGACAACGGCGCGGGCAACGCGGTCCGCTTTGTGAAATCCGGTGCCGGCATCGTGAACCTCTCGGCCGTCAACACCTACACTGGCGGCACGGTGGTCAATCAGGGCACCCTGAACCTCGTCGGTTCCGGCGTGACCATCCCGGCGGGCGGCCTGACCATCAATGGCGGCACCCAGGCTGCAGGCACGGTGGTGACGATGAACACCAACGCGGGCCAGATCGAACAGACCAACGACGTGACCCTGAATGGCCGCGCCACGTTGACCCTCGTCGGCAACAACACCCTGAAGAGCCTCACCTTCAACAACAACGGTGGTGAAGGTGCTCCGACGGTGACGCCCGCGGGTATCCTCACGCTGACCGGCTCCACGCCGGTGACGGCCACTTCGAACAACGCCAGCAACATCGCCATCATCAACGCCGGCACGCTCGCGTTGGGCAGCGGCGCGAAGACCTTCAACATCGGGGCCGTCAACATCAACGGCCAGACCTACACAGCCCTCACGCCGACCCTCGATATCAGTTCGACGATCACCGGCACGGCCAGCATCACCAAGACCGGCACTGGTCTGCTCCGCCTGAGCGGAGCAAACACCTTCAGCGGTGGCTTTACCCTCAGCCAGGGCAATGTCCTCATCAGCTCCAGCACCACCCCAAGCCAAGGCGGTCAGGCGCTGGTCAGCGGGCCGTTCGGCACCGGTGCAGTTTCGGTCGCTTCGGGCTCCGTCCTGTTTGTCGATGGCACCCGTACGGTCGGCAACGACATGACCTTCCTCGGGACGCCGTCGTTCGACAGCACCGCGAACACCACGTGGTCGCTGACCTTCAACGGCGCCATCAACGGTCTCTCGAACACCCCGACCATCGAAGTCACGAACTCGAATCTCACCGTTCAGTTCCTCGGCAATATCTCGAACATCGGGTCGATCACGAACTTCACGAAGACCGGCTTCGGCAACTTCGTCTTCAACACCACCGGCTACACCGGGAACTACACCCAGGTCGGCACGGGCGCCCTTTCGCTCCTGAACGACGGCGACACCACCGGCAAGCAGGAAACCCTGAGCCTCGGCTCGGTGACCTTCGACACGGGCCTCGTGCCCACGCTGACCATCGGTCGTGCCGGCAGCACCCTGCCGTTCAACCAGGCCGCGAACAAGACCCTCAGCCTCACTGCGCTGAACACGGTCGCCAACGGCCTCGTGTTGACCAATAGCAACGGCTACGGCCTCTCCCTGAGCGACGCCTTCTCGCCGACGAGCACCGCGACGTATTCGGTCGCCACGGCGTCCAACTCGAACGTCATCCAGGGTCTCACCCTCACGGGCAAGATCAGCGGCAGCAACGGCTTCACCAAGGTGGGTGCTGGCGCGGTCGTCCTGGGCAACGCCACGAACGACTTCACGGGCGGCGTCACGGTGAGCGCCGGTGTGGTCTCCATCGCTTCGGATGGCGCCCTCGGTAACGCGGCCAATGCAGTGACCCTCAACGGCACCACGGCCACGCTGCGCGCCACGGCGGACATCTCCACGGGTCGCACGATCAACCTGAACAACGGTACCGCGGCCAACAACGTCATCGAAGTCACGGCGGGCAATACGCTCAACATCACCGGCACCAACACGCTGGTGAATGCGACGGGCTTCGTGAAGTCGGACAACGGCACGATTGAAGTGACCGGCAGCCAGAACTTCGCGGGCACGGTTTCCGTGACCGGCGGTGCGTACAAGGTCTCCAATGCAGCTGCCCTCGGCAACACCACCGGCGGCACTACCGTCACCCAGACGGGCGCGGCCCTGCAGCTGAACAACGTCAGCGTCACCGGCGAAGCCCTGACCCTGACCGGCAGCGGCATCAACACCGGCGGTGCACTGCAGAACATCGCGGGGACCAATACCTGGTCCGGCGCGATCACGCTTGCGACTGGTGCCACCACCATCGGGGCCGACAGCGGCACCACCTTGAACCTCACCGGCGGTATCACCGGCGCCCAGGCGCTGACCCTTGCCGGCGCGGGCAATATCAGCATCACGACCGGGGCCCTCGGCGCGGTTTCCTCGGTGACCAAGATCGGCACCGGCACCAGCACGCTGGGTGTCGCGAGCTCCTCCTTCGTCGGCAACCTGACAGTGAATAACGGCACGTTCACGATGAACAGTGGCGCCGTGATCGGCGGCACCGGCACGGTGGCCATCAATCCGGGCGGCGCGATCTTCCTCGACAACAGCGGCACCAACACCAGCAACCGCCTCGGCAGCCGCGCGATCACCTTGATCGGTGGCGCGTTGACCTACACCGGCAACGCCTCGGCCGCCTCCAGTGAAACGCTCGGCGCCCTGACGCTGGGCGGCCGCGGTCTGGCGACGATCACCCTGAACGTCGGTGGCGCCACCGGCCAGACGAACCTGAACTTCGGCGCTGTCACCCGCAACGGTGGCGCGACCATGCAGGTCAACAGCAGCACGCTGGCCACGGCGGCCACCAACAACAAATCCACGCTGACCTTTGCCAGCGGGATTGCCCTCTCGGGTAGCTCGAACACCAACGGTTCGATCCAGAAATCGATGATCCCGTGGGGCATCGTCTTCGACGGCACCACCTACAGCTTCGCGACGCTGGATGGCACCGCGACGACCTTCCTCCGTCCGCTCGCGGCGGGCGAAGTGACTGCCACGTTGGCGACGGCGAACAACGTTGCTCTGTCGGCTTTGACGGCGACCAACAGCTTCGCGCTCAACTCCCTCACTCTGAACTCGGGTGGCGGACTGACGATCAACACGAACCAGACGATCACGCTCGGCACCGTCGTCAACAACGTCGCTGGCTTGGGTGGTATCCTCGCGGTAACGGGTAACACCGGCATCAGCGGTGGCATCCTTACGACGGCGAACGTGAACGGCACCAACTCGGAACTCGTGATCCACTCCGTGGGTGATCTGAACATCAACAGCTTGATCACCGGTAACGCCGGTTTGACCAAGTCGGGCGCGGGCGCGCTGACCTTCAGCCAGCCGATGATCTACACCGGCAACACGGCGATCAATCAGGGCACCTTGAAACTCGCGGGCGGCAACAACACTCTCTGGTTCAACCAGAACGTGATGCTCATGCCGGGCACCACGCTCGACCTGAACGGCACCTCGCAGTACGCGGCCATTCTTCTGAATGACGCCTCGGTCGCGAATAGCGGTGGTTCCATCGTGAACACCGCTGGCACCCAGGCCACGTTGACGATCAACAACGACAACACGGGTCGCAACCTGACCACCTCGATCACGGGCAATATCGCCTTCCAGCGCGGCGGCCAGAACACCCTGAGCGTGTACTCGAACAACGATTACACCGGCCAGACCTTGATCAGCGGTGGTGTTACCACCCTGCGCGACGAAGGCCGCATCTCGGGCACTTCGGCGATCGGCATCAACTACTCGACGCTGTTGCTCGATAACAACACGAGCACGATCAACCTCACCGACCGTGTGAAGGATAACGCGGCCATCACCATGCGTGGCGGCGTTCTCAGCGTTACCGGCCGCGCCCAGACCGCCTCGAGCGAAACGATGGGTGCGATCACCCTCGCGGAAGGTCTCAACACCATCACGGCGACCGCTGGCGGCACAGGTATCAACTCGATCGACCTCACGCTCGCCAGCCTCACCCAGACCGCGAACAGCGGTGCGATGGTGAACTTCACCGGCACCGGCCTCGGCGCCATCGGCAACAACGGCCGCATCGCCTTCACCGCGGCTCCGTCGCTGACCCGCAACATCATCGGCGCCTGGGCCATCGCCAACGGCACCGACTACGCGACCTACATCCCGTACTCCACGGTCAATGGCACCTCGGTCGGCGGCATCGCCGGCCTGAGCCAGACCGGCTTCGCGAACTACGACAACACCTCCCTGCCGGTTGGTCCGGGTGCGTCCACGCAGAATATCAAGCTCTCCAATGCGAGCTTCACCATCCCGGATACCGCGGGCGTGGGCACCGCTGGCACGTATTCGCTGAATACCTTGAACTTCGCGGCGAACACCGCGGGCCAGGTCCTCGGCTTTGCCGATAGCTCCGATACCCTGAATCTTGGCGCGGGCGGCCTGCTCCGCTCGGGCAACGTCACCGCGAGCATCGGTACCGGCATCGACAACGGTCGCATCACCGCCGGCGGCAATACCGCTTCCCCGGTCGACCTGTACCTCTACAACAACCAGAGCACTACCACGCTCAACTCGCGGGTGGTTGATAATCCCGGTGGCGGCAGCCTTCGTTTGATCATCGCGGGCGGTGGTACCGTCAGCCTGGTCAACCCGAATGCCAGCTACACCGGCGGCACCATGGTCAATGGTGGCACCGTCACCCTAAACGGCACGACCGCTAATGTGGACATCATTCCCGCAGCGGGCGGCCTGACCATCAATGGCGGTACGGTGACTCAAGTCGGCGTTGCCGGCCAGATCGATCCCGCCACGGTGGTGACCCTCAACGGCAGCGGCGTCCTCAACCTGCTGGGCAATAACACCCTCGGCGGCCTCAACTTCAATGACGTCGGCGGCACTGCGACCACCACCTCGGTGAACACCGGTACCGACGGCCTCGGCATCCTCACGCTGAACGGCAACATCACGTCCAATCCGAGCTACGTCACCACGACGGCCAACATCTTCGGCCGCGTTGACTTCGGCTCCACGGAACGGACGATCACGGTGGGCCAGATCATGTTCAATGGTCAGAACATCGCCCCGCTTCAGGCCGGCTTTAACCTCCAGGGCGTGCTCAATTCCTCGGGCGGCATCGTCAAGGAAGGCGCCGGCGTCCTGCAGCTCCAGGGCCAGGCGTTCTACACCGGTGCCACGACGGTCAATGCCGGCACGCTCCAGATCGGCGCGACCAACGGCGGCTCCCGCTTCTCCGATGTCACGCTGAACAGCGGCACCACCCTGAACCTGAACAACGCCAGCACCGCCCTCGGTTCGCTGGGTGGTTCCGGCACGGTGATCAATAGCGGCACCACGGCGCAGACGCTCACGGTCGGTTACTCCGATCACGACTCGACCTTCTCCGGTCAGATCAATCGCTACAGCGTCGGGGTCCTCAATGCGGTCTCGCTGACCAAGGTCGGCAACGGCACGATGACGATCACCGGCACGCCGAGCGCGACGCTGCAGTCGACCGGCACCCTGACCGTCAACGACGGCACGGTCGCTTACGCCGGCGGCGGCAAATCGCTCCTCCCGGTCCAGACGGTCGCGACGGGCGGCGTGCTTACCCTGGACAACAACACCAGTGGCAATACCGACAATCGCTTCGCCGGCACCACCAACCTGAATATCAACGGTGGTACGCTGAATATCCTCGGCAACAGCAGCACGCCGACGACGGAGACCCTCACCTTGCTGACCATCGGCAACGGCACCGGCACGATTCAGTTGACCTCGAATGGCGCAGCGGTGGGTATGACGACGGTACTCCAGACGATTCAGACCGGCGGCACCGCGATCCTGCGGACGCCCGCCAGCACGAGCCTGACGGCCTCCAACGCGAACTTCCCGAATACTCAGGGCGGTACTGGGGTTGGAACGCTGACGAAGTCTGTCCGCCCCGACCTCATCGGGGATACCAGCAATCACGCTCTGGGCAGCCTTGATTCCACGACCGCGTTCGTCACGGTTGCGGGTACCACGACCGGTGTGCTCCGTCCGCTGGCCGCCAATGAAATGGCGACCACGCTCACTAACTCGTCCACGACGAACTTCTCCCTCAGCGCCGATACGTCCATCACCGCGAACCAGTCCGCGAATACGCTGCGGTTTGCTTCCGGGATGACCCTCAGCGGCTACGTCCCGAACACCACGGTTCCCACGCTCTACAACGCGGCGGGCGGCCTGCTCACGGAAACCGTGAACATCGGTGGTATCCTCGCCCTCAGCGGGACGACCAACCTCAACGTCGCTCAGCTCAGCACCACGAGTAATGTGCAGTACGCCTTCTACACGAATGGCGCTTCGACGAACATCAACGTCAACGGGTTCCTCGGCGGTACTTCTGGCGGCCTCGTCAAGTCCCTCGAAGGCACGCTGAACCTGAACAAGGCCACGTACTACACCGGCGCAACGACCGTGAACGGCGGCAAGCTCGTGCTGAACGGTGGTAACAACACCCTGATCGTCAACACCACGACCGGCATCCCGACCGTTTCCGCGCTGAATATCAATACGGGCGGCACGCTCGACTTGAACGGCAACAGCCAGATGGTCGGCGCGCTCAGCAGCAACAACCCGCTCACCGGTGGTGGTGGAATCATCACGAACAGCGCGACCGGTTCTCCGGTGACGTTTACCAGCATCAACGGCACGAACACTTTCGGCGGCGCCATTACCGGCAACCTGAACTTCGTGAAGACGGGCAACGCCGTCCTCACGCTGACCGGGGACAATAGCTACACCGGTACGACCACCATTCGTTCGAACACCCTGACCCTGCGTGACGGCGGCAAACTCTCGGGCACGACCGCGATCAACCTCGTCTTCTCCAACCTGACGATCGATCAGACCGGCTTGAACTCGCAGGCCAATGCCAACCTCACCCGCATCGATCCCGCGGTGCCGATCTCGCTCCAGGGTGGCAGCCTTACCCTCACGGGCGGCGGCTCGATGCAGTCCACGCTCACGGTGAACAACCTCACCGTGCTCCCGGGCAACAGCACCATCGCCGCCAACCCGCCGGCCAACGCGGGCGCGACGGCCGTCATCAATATCGGCAGCCTCACCCGTCAGGCGGGCAGCACGATCAACTTCACCAACGGTGTGTCGGTGAACAACCTCGGCTTGGTCTCCTACAACAGCTCCCAGATCTTCGTGAACCAGATCAACGGGGTCGCTCCGGTAAGCAATGCGTTCATCGGCGCCTGGGCGATCGCCAACGCCGGCGACTACGCGGTGTACCTGACCGGCGCCGGCATCGGCAACTACGGCCAGACCGGCTTCCAGGCCTACGGCAGCACCTTCGCCACCGGCGTCGTGAACAACTTCGCTGCGGACGCCACCTTGCCGTCCGGCAACAGTGTGGTCGGCGCCCTGCGTATGTCGGGTGCAGCCACCCGCTCGCTCTCGTTCACGAACGCCACCGATATCCTGAATATCGAGTCCGGCGGTCTGCTGAGCAGCAACGACGCGAACACGCGTAATATCGGTAGCACCACCACTCGCGGTGTCCTGACCGCGGGCGGCGCGGCCACCACGGGCACGATCGAACTCATCGCCGCTCAAAACCAGGGCACGATGGTGATCAACTCGGTCATCACCGACAACCCGAACGGCGCCAAGGTCGCGCTTGTCAAGGGCCTCGGCGGTACCCTGCAGCTCACCGCGGCGAATACTTACACCGGCGGCACGATCGTCAGTGGTGGTACCCTGAACCTGAATGCGACGACCGCTGGTGCAATCACGGTCCCAGGCGATCTGACGGTCAACAACGCCTTGGTGACTATGAACACCACGGCGAGCCAGCAGTTCGCGACGACCACCAATCTGGTCATCAACGGCAGCGGCGCGGTCACCTTCCCCAACTACACGACGGTGACCTCGCAGACGCTGAACAGCATCACGATGAACAGCATCGGTGGTGTCACCACCAACCCGGTGGTGAACTTGGGCACGCCCAGCGGCGCCGTCACGAGCACGTTGATCATCTCGGCCGCGAATGCGATCACGGCGATCAACGAAAATACCGGTGTGAATGCACCGAGCATCACCACTGGGGATGCCACGAAGACCGCCCTGCAGTTCAGCAGCACCGCACCGGTCATCTCGGTGAGCGGTTCCGCTCCGACCGGCTTCGCCATCACGGCGCCGATTACCAGCTCGGGCGGCGCGATCAGCAAGACGGGTAACGGTTCGCTCCTCCTGAGCGGGGCCAATACCTTCACCAACGGTGTGAACCTCAACGCCGGCAGCCTCATTCTCGGCGCGAACAGCACGCCGACTACGGGTACCGTAACGAGCGGTCCGCTCGGCACCGGAACGCTGACGATCGCCGATGGCACCACGGTCCTGGCGGACGGCACTGCACGTATCGTGGCAAACAATGTCGTCGTGAACGGCAACTTCAGTTTCGGCGGAGCCCTCGCGGTGAACAACGTCACCCTCAACGGCACCGTTAACCTCGGTAGCAGCGCTCGGACGATCAATGTCCCCAGCCCGCTTGTGACCGCCACCTTGGGTGGCCAGGTTACGGGTACGGCCGGCGGCCTGACCAAGGCCGGCAACGGTATCCTCAAGCTCTCGAACAACACGAACAACTACGTCGGCGCCACCATCGTCAACGGCGGTCTGCTCCAGTTGGGCGTGGCGGCGGCCATCCCGGATGCCTCGAACCTCCAGGTGAATGCCAACGGCGCCTTCGACGTCGCCGGCTTCGCCGAAACGGTGGGCGCGCTCTCCAGCGACAGCCTCACCGCCGGCGGCTTGATCACCAACTCCGGCGCGGCGGCCACCTTCACCTTTGGTGACGCGAGCAACGCAACCTTCGGTGGTTACATCACGAACAGCACCAACGCGCTGAACCTGGTCAAACAGGGCTCCGGCACCCAGACCCTCGGTGGCATCAACTCCTACACCGGCACCACCACGGTGAACGCCGGTATCCTGAGCATCGCCAACGGTGCCGCACTCGGTGCGGTCGCGGGAACCACCACGGTGAATTCGGGCGCGGCGCTTGAATTGCAGGGCAGCATCACCGTCGGCGCTGAACCGCTGAGCATCACCGGCACGGGTGTCGGTGGCACGGGTTCGCTGCGCAACCTGAGCGGCACGAACGTCTACGGTGGCACTGTCACCCTGGCGGGTGCTTCCACGATCCAGTCCGACGCCGGCTCGCTCACGATTGCCGCGATCAGCGCGACGGCCCAGAACCTCACGGTGACGGGCGCGGGCGACGTGACCGTCAACGGCATCGTGGGTCTCACCAGCGGCACGGTCACCAAGACTGGCCTCGGCGCGCTGACCCTCAAGGGCGCGAACACCTACACCGGTACGACCGATATCCAGGCGGGTATCGTGAACGTCCAGAACGCGGCCGGCCTCGGCACGACCGCGGCAGGCACCACGGTGGCCTCGGGTGCAACCCTGCAGCTCCAGGGCGGCATCACTGTCGGCGCTGAAGCCCTCGGCCTCAATGGCTCGGGCGCCAGCGGCCAGACCGGCGCACTGGTCAACGTTTCCGGTTCCAACATCTACGGCGGTGCGATCACCCTCGCGGGTGCCAGCACCATCTCGTCGCTCTCCGGTTCGACCCTGACGCTCAACGGCGGCATCCTCCGTCCGACCGCAGTGGGCCTCACCTTCGGCGGCGGCGGCAACATCGTCCTCGGCTCGGCCATCGGTGGCAGCACGGCGGGTTCCGACCTGACCGTCACGACTGCCGGTACCAACGTCACGGTGAATACCGCGGCGACGTACAACGGTGCGACGCTCATCCAGAATGGCGGCAAGGTGACCTATGGCGTGAACAACGCGCTGCCCACCTCGACCAACCTGACGATCAACACCGGTGGTACGCTCGATCTCGCGAACAAGACTGCTTCGGTGGCTGGCCTCGATGGCGACAGCGCCGGGGTGATCAAGAATGGCACCACCGCCACCACGACCACCCTCACGGTGAACCCGGCGACCACCAGCACCTTCGGTGGCTCGATCCAGGGCACCGCGGCTGGCACGCAGGGCGATGTGGCTCTGACCAAGGCCGGCACCGGTACGCTGAACCTCTCTGGAGCCAGCACCTACGGCGGTACGACCACCGTCAGCGCTGGCACCTTGAACGTTCAGGGCGCCACGGCCCTCGGTGCGACCACCGGTGGCACCAGCGTGACCAGCGGTGCGACCCTGAATATCGAAAACGTCGCCGTCGGCGCTGAAGCCCTCAGCCTCAATGGCGCGGGCGTCGGTAGCAATGGCGCTCTGACCGGCACCGGCACCGCGGTCTATGGCGGCACGGTGACCCTGGCCACGGCGAGCAACATCGGCGTAGCCAGCCCGAGCGACAGCCTGACCATCTCCGGGGTGGTCACGGGCTCCAACGGCTTCCACAAAGTTGGTGCCGGTACATTGATCCTCGCGGGTGCGAATAACTACACCGGCGATACGACGGTCGACGCTGGCACGGTGAAACTCGGTTCCGCCAACGTCCTGCCGAATGGCAGCGGCTTCGGGAACGTTGTCCTCGCCGCGCCCGGCTCCACCCTCGATATCAACGGTTTCAGCGATGACATCAACGGCCTCAGCGGCACCGGCGCGGTGGACAATACCGCCCTCGGTGAAGCTTCTCTCTCGGTCGGCGATGGCGGGGCGAACAGCGTCTTCGACGGCGTGATCAAGAACACCGGTGGTGCGCTCTCCGTCACGAAGACCGGCGCTGGTTCACTCACGCTGAACAACGGCCTGAGCACCTTCACGGGGGGCCTCACCCTGGCGGAAGGCACCTTGGTCCTTGGCGCCAGCAGCGCCGGCGGCAATACCGCGGGCCCGGTGGGCACCGGTACGCTGACCTTTGAAGGCGCGAACGTGACCGTCCAGGGTACGTCGAACAACACGATCGCGAATCCGGTTTCGGTCCGCGGTAATGTGACCTTCGGTGGCAACACCGCGGCGCAGGGCCTCACCTTTAGCGGGGTCACGACCGTCAGTTCCGGGACGCACACCTTCACGGTGAGCGACTCGAATGTGATCACCTACCTCGACGGGCAGGTCACCGGCGTCGGTAGCCTGGTCAAGGACGGCAGCGGCACCTTGGTGCTCTCGAAGAACACGAATAACTACGATGGTTCGACCTCGGTCGTCGGTGGTACCCTGCGCGTGGGCGCCTCGGAAGTCGTCCCGAACGGTTCGGCTCTGAATATCGGCCTCGGTGGTGTCTTCGATCTTTTCGGCCATGACGAAACGGTCGGCTCGCTCTCTGGCGCGGGTCTGGTGAAGAACTCGCAGGCCGCGCTGGCTCAGCTGACTGTTGGCGGCGACGGCTCCAACAAGACGTTCTCCGGTCTTCTCACCGATGCCATCACCCTTGTGAAGATGGGCACGGGTAACCTGACCCTCAGCAACGGCAACAGCACCTTCACCGGTGGTGTTCAGCTGAATGAGGGCACCTTGATCATCGGCGCGAACAGTGATGGTGCACTGACCAAGGGCCCGCTCGGTACGGGTACCCTCACCCTCGCCGATGGCGTGGTTGTCCAAGGTCAAGGTACCAACATCACCGTGGCGAACCCGGTGTCGGTTGCAGGTAACTTCACGTTCGGTGGTTCCACCTCGACGCATGACCTCACCTTCACCGGCGCGGTCAATCTCGGTAGCGCTTCGCGGACGATCTCGGTCAATTCCGGCGTGACGGCCACCCTCGCGGGTGCGGTGACTTCCGGAATCAACCTGAGCAAGGCGGGCGACGGCACGTTGGTTCTCTCCGGCACCGGCAACAGCTGGACTGGCTCCACGAACATCGACGGCGGTACGCTGCGTCTGACCGGCTCGGAAGTGATCCCGAACAGCTCTGCGGTCACGGTCAGTGGCGGCACAAACCTCGACGTTTACGGCACGACCGAGACCATCGGTTCGCTCGCTGGTGCTGGCACGGTGACGAACACCAATAGCGGCACCCAGGCGACCCTGACGGTCGGCGATTCGAGCAGCACGATCTTCAACGGTCAGCTCACGAATGCGGCCGGCGCCGGTACCGCGCTGAATCTGATCAAGCAGGGCTCCGGCACGCTGACCCTGACCAGCATCAACTCCTACAGCGGCTCCACGACGATCAACGCGGGCACCCTGCGCATCACCAACGGTAGTGCGCTCGGCACGACCGCGGGTGGTACCACAGTGAACAGCGGCGGGACCCTCGAACTCGACGGCTCCCTCGGCAGCTTCTCGGTGACCGGCGAAGCCCTCTCGCTCAACGGTACCGGCACCAGCAACTCCGGCGCTCTGCGCAACACCGCGGGCACCAACACCTACACTGGCGGCGTGACCCTCGCGGGGAACAGCTCGGTGAATGTGGCTGGCGGCAGCCTCGAACTCTCCGGCGCCATCGCCGACGGTTCGAACACCTACTCGGTGACCAAGGATGGTACCGGCGTCCTCGTCCTCAGCGGCACGAACACCTTCAAGGGTGGGCTGACGCTCAACTCCGGCACCGTCTCGGTCTCGTCGGATGCGAACCTCGGCAACGCGACTGGCGGCGTCACCTTCGCAGGCGCCAGCACGCTGGCAGCCACTGGCGATGTGACCTCGACCCGCACGATCACCGCGAACGCCGCGGCGACCTTCGATGTGGCTTCCGGCAGCACCGTGGCCCTCAACGGCCAGGTCACCGGCACCGGCGGCAGCCTGACCAAGGTGGGTGACGGTACGCTGGTGCTCGGCAGCGCGAGCAACAACTACCAGGGCAACACCACCATCGCCGCGGGCACCCTGTCGGTTTCCTCCAATAGCAACCTCGGCAACGCCGCGGGCAGCCTGACCTTCAGTGGCGCTTCGACCCTCGCCGTCACCGGCGATCTGACCTCGGCCCGCTCGGTGGCGATCAATGCCGCTGGCACGGTCGACGTCGCCTCCGGCAAGACGGCCAACCTCAGCGGTTCCATCAGTGGTACCGCCGGTAGCCTCACCAAGGTGGGCGCGGGCACGCTGATCCTCAGCGGCACCAGCAACAGCTACGAAGGTGGCACCACGATCGGAGCCGGCACGCTCTCGATTCCGTCGGACAGCAGCCTCGGCAATGTGGCGGGTGGAGTGACCTTCTCCGGCGCCGGCCAGCTGGCCGTTACCGGCGACACCGCTTCGGCTCGCACGGTCACGGTGAACGCGGCGGCTACGGTCGACGTGGCCTCCGGCAAGACCTTCGGTCTGAACGGTCAGGTCACTGGCACCGGCGGCAGCCTGGCCAAGACGGGTGCGGGCACCTTGGTGCTCTCGAACGCGACCAATAACTACGAAGGCGGGACCACCATTAGCGCCGGCACGCTATCGGTCGGCTCGGACGCGAACCTCGGCAACACCTCCGGTGGCGTCACCTTCAGCGGCGCCAGCACCCTGGCGGCGACCGGCGACGTGACCTCGAGCCGCACGATCACTGCGAACGCTGCGGCGACCTTCGACGTGGCCTCCGGCAAGACGGCGACCCTCAACGGTCTCGTCACCGGCACGGGCGGCAGCCTGGCGAAGACGGGTGCGGGTACCTTGGTGCTGGGTAACAGCAGCAACGACTACGAAGGCGGCACCACCATCAACGCTGGCACGGTGGTCGTGTCCCAGAACAGCAACCTCGGCAACAACGCCGGTGGCGTGAACTTCACCGGTGCGAGCACGCTCGCCATCACCGGCGATCTCACCACCAGCCGCACCGTGGCCCTCAACGCCGCGAGCACGCTCGACGTAGCCTCCGGCAAGACGGCGACCCTCAACGGTACCGTCAGCGGCACCGGTGGTAGCCTCCTCAAGACGGGTGCGGGCACCTTGGTCCTCGGCAACTCCAGCAACAGCTACGAAGGCGGCACCACCATCTCGGGTGGCACCCTCTCGGTGGCTTCGAACACCGCTCTAGGCAACGTGGCCGGCGGCGTGACCTTCGCGGGCAGCGGCGCCACCCTCGCCGCCACCGCGGACTTCACGACCAACCGCAGCTTCACGCTGGGTTCGGCGGGAGGCACCTTCGATGTGGCCGCCAGCCAGACGGTCAACTTCGGCGGTTCGCTGAACGGCACTGGCGCCTTCTTCAAGACTGGCGCAGGCTCCCTGCTCGTGAATAGCGACAACACCGGCTACTCCGGTCCGGTGACCGTGAATGCGGGCACCTTCGGTGGTACCGGCAAGCTCGGCGGTTCGGTCACGGTGGCTTCCGAAGCGGTGCTGAGCCCGGGCGCCAGCATCGGTACCTTCACCTCCAGCACGCTCTCGCTCGACAGCGCGGCCAAGCTCCAGATTGAGATCAATCTGAACCAGCCCAACCTCGCCATCGGCGCCGATCGCATCGACCTTACCGACGCGAGTGCCGGCCTGAAGCTGGCGATCGCCAATGGTGCCGTCCTCAACGTTACCGGCCTCGGGGCGAACTCCACGCTGCAACTCGGCGATCACTGGACGTTCATCACCTACAAGCCGGGCGCCGGCAGCTGGAACGGCGGTGTCTTCAATGTGCCGAACTTCGGGGCCGTCGCCGATTACGACGCGGGCCAATCGAATCCGTCGCACTTCCTGCTCAGCAACGGCACGCCGGTCGCGATCGACTACAACTACACCGACTCGAACTTCCCGGGCATGTCCTCGGTGGCTCTGGTCGTGGTGCCTGAACCGGGCTCGCTGGCCTCCCTCGCGGGTGCCGCCGGCCTGCTCCTTGGCCTGCAGCGCTTCCGCCGCCGGAACGGCCGCCAGGCGTAATTCGCGCCGGAGAAACTTCGGTTCCTCCAGCTCTACTAAAATCGTCATCAGCAAGCCCCGATCTGGCACGATGCCGGGTCGGGGCCTTGTCTTTTCCAAGCCCACATTTGTTCCTGGGCCCTTCCCAATTTCCGGCCGATTTTTGATCGGTTTGAGAATAGGCGGAACCACTTTCGAGAGTGGTGGGCATGCTCACACACTGGGGACGTGAACCCTGTCTCGGAAGGCGGGATCAACTCTCCGGCCTCGACAGCGCGATGCCCTCCGACTCTCCAATCCCCGCGGCTCGAAAACTGGAGGGCACCGCGCCAACGGTGCCAGTCGAGAGAGTCACACTGCAGTCTCCGAGGTGCCGGATCGTCCGGAACGCTCTGGTCCACCCTTGTACCCGCCAACTCTCAGCGCCCCGCTCTGCTGACCGTAGAAGATGAAGGAAATGGTCTCCATCTTCGCCAGCCAGGGTTGAAACTCCGGCGCGAAATGGGCGCCTTCCAGTCCTTCTTTAACGCTTGCTTGCACGGTCTCGAAAACCTCCCGAGAGGTGGCGTTCTCTACTCGCAGGATCCGTAGCTTTCGCTTCTCCGGGTCAAACGAGACCCGCAGCGTGATTCGGGTGTTAGGCAGGGGGTTGTCTCTGACATCCTGAAATTTGCGGACCGCGGTCGAACTGAGTTTGGTGAGCAAGGCGGTCACGTCCTTCCTCAATTCCTGCGGTGGTTTCCAGTCGTGCCCGGCCACTCCGGCCCAAATCGCCCTTTCTGAGGCGGCGGGTGCAGAAGCCGGTAGCGCAGCCCAAGCCAGGAGGGTGTAAATCAGACCACGAGTGCGGGTAGACCCGAGCATTGCTGCCTTGCGAGTCCGGAATACCGGGTCCGCTCCCTTACCGTCCCGACGGGGCGCCCGGCCCGGAGAGGAATTCTCCGCCGTATTTCACCGAGCCGAGAGAGAGCGGATTTTTGACGACCAATCCACCCAGGAGCGGTGCGCTATCGTTGCCGCCGATGCTGAGGCTTCCCTCCGTCGAGTAGGAGAATTCGCCCGCATTGATCGTCGGCGAGAAATAGGCGCGGAGGTTGTTGCCGTTGATGTCGCCAAAGGCGCCGATGGGCGACTGCGAGATCATCAACGTGGCGGGGTAGTCGCGCAGCACCGTCGTCGGGAAGGCGGCGAGCCAGTTGCCGCCAGCGTCGGCCGTCACGGTCTGGGATCCCACCTTCTCGCCGTTCGCGTTGTACAGATCGATCACCATCGTCGCGCCGGGGTTGGACGTGCCGCTGTACACCGGCATGAGCGGGAGAACCGCCGGACGGTAGACGTCGATTGGGCCCACTCCGACATACCGCTGCTCTTCCGATGGCGAATGGAACGGATTGATGTCCAGATACGGCCGGGTTTGGAAGAAGCCGAACGGATTGAAGTTTTGGAATCCATCGAAGGCGAAGGGGATCTGCGGCTCCGGTTCGGGTTCCTCGATCAGCGGCACCGTAACCACCGGGCGCAGCTTCTCACCGAAGGCGTATTCGGCCGCTTGCTGACCCGCCGAGAGCGTGATGCCGGAGAGCGTGTCGTTCTTCGAGCGGGTGCCGCTGGCGGTCCCCACGGTTTCCTTGCCGTCGAGGTAGCTCTGCGGCTGGGTCTCCCGAATTTCATAAGTGCCCGGGCGGAGGAACTCGAAGTTGAACTCACCTTTGCGGTCGGTCTGCACGGTAGCGTCCACCGCGTTGCCGAGATCATCGATGCCAGTGAGGTGCAACTGCACTCCGCTGATGCCCTGCTCGCTCTTCTGTTTGACGCCGTCGTCGTTCTTGTCGACGAACACGTGGCCCGAGATCGATGCGGGATTAATCTCGCCGAACTTGTAGCCCGTGGCGCTTTCACCCGCGGCGATCCGGATATTGTTATTGCCCGTGCCGATCTGATCGGCGCCGCGGCCGCCGAGGCCGGGGTGCGTGCCTTCATCGACCGCGCCGGTGCTGACCGAGGCATTGCCGACGATATCCGCGCCATCGAGGTAGGCTGGCGGTTGGCTTTCGGCGATCCGGTAGGAGCCGGTCGAAAGCAGGCCGCTATGGGTGTCACCGAAGCCGGATAGCAGGTTGGCCGTGTTCGAGGAGTCGAAGACGTAGCTACCGTTGGCGTCGGTCGTCACCAGCACGCTGCGATCGTCCGCGTTGCCGAAGACGCCATCCGGACCGCTCCACAGCAGGGTGACGCCCGCTCCGGCGATGCCGGTTTCGCCGTCGTCCACTCCGTTGTTATTCGCATCCACAAAGACGCGACCCGCGATCGAACCCGTGGTGTTGCCGAAGTCCACGTCGGTCGCTGTCGTCGTCGCCGTCGGCAAGGTCACCGAGGCGAGGTCAGTCCCATTCTCGGTCCCCTGGCCGAACCCGGTCGGCTGGGTCTCCCGCACATAGTACGTGCCCGCGAGCAACTGATCGAAGCTGTAGGTGCCATTGGCTGCTGTGGTGACGGTGACGATCGCGTCGCTGGGGTCGATGCCGTTGTGGTTCTGATCCCAGATGAGCTCGATCTTCACTCCGCCGATGCCGGTGTCGGTGCCGTCCAAGTTGCCATTCTTGAGCTGATCGTTGTAGCTGCGGCCGGAAATGATCGCCGTGCCGCGATAACCGAAGTCCACATCGGCCCGGTTCAGCGTCGCGCTGGTGAGCGTCGCGGAGGCGATATTCGCCGTGGCGATGCCATCGAGATCGTAAGTCTGCACCGCATCGGTCAGAATGCTGTTCGTGTCGGTCACCTGCACGAGGTATTTGCCCGCGATCAGGTTGCCGAAGTTGTACACACCGTTGAGGTCGGTGGTGACGGTGCCGAGGACGAGTTCGCCCGAATCAATCGTGCCGTTGCCATTCTCGTCCCAGACGAGGTTCAACGTTACATTGGCGATGCCCGGCTCCTGGCCGTTCTTCACGCCGTTGCCGTCCCGATCCAGCCAGATCGTGTCGCCGAGGCTGCCGGGGCCATTGTAGCCAAAGTCGAGGGCGGTCTGGTTCTCCCCGTTGCCGAGGGGGGTGACTGCGGCATTGGGCGTCGCGATGCCGTCGAAGTCGAAGGTCGGCGTGGCGCCGCCCGGCAACGTCGTATTCACGACGGTCACCGTGTAGGTATCCGTCCCCGTGGTCGGCGCGAGATCGGTGAAGAGATAGGCCCCATTTGCACCGGTGGTCGCGGTCAGCGTGTAGGTGGACCCGTCCGGATTGAAGCCGGTGAGTTTCACCGTCACCCCGATCAGGCCGGGTTCGTTCGCGTCCTGCACGCCATCCGCGTTGCGATCGAACCAGAGACGGTCGCCGATCGTGCCAGTCCCGAGCGTCACGAGATTGGTCGCCTGCGCGGGATCAGTGTCCGCACCCGGATCTTCGATCGATCCGTCGAAACCACCATCCGCACCGTAGTCGCGGTCGGGCGTGCCATCCGGCGTTTGATCGATGATGCTGTGTGTCGGCTCATCACCGGCGAGGCTATCATAAAAGACGCGCACGTTGTTCTGCAGGCTGCCGGTGGATTGCACCACGGCCTGGAAAGTGATCGTGGCGCTTTCACCTACGCCGAGCGCGGAGAAGCGTGCCGTAAGCGTAGCCACCGAAACCATGAGGCTGGAGGCGTCCGGAGCGATGCCGCTGACAAACGTGACCGAACCGGGCACGTAGAGCAGCCCCGCCGGAATCACGTCGCGCAGGAGGACATCGTACGCGGTCGCGGTGCCGGTGTTGGTCACGGTCAGCGTGTAGGTGACGGTCTCACCCGCGGTGACGATGCTATCGAGGTCGTTGTTCGTCTTGGTGACCTGGAGCAGCGGCTCGACGACCGTCAGCGTCTGGGTGGATGGCGTCGTCGTTTCGGACGGATCATCAGCATCGCCGTCGTTGTTCAGATCGGCCTGAGCCACCGCGCCGTTGGTCAGCGTCGTCCCCGCGATATTGGTCCCCGCATCCTGCACGAGGGAGGTGTACTCGATCGAGAAGGTCCCCACGCCGGAAGCGCCGGTGGAAGGAATGGTGATGTCCTTGAGCAAGATCACGATCGTGTTCCCGCTGTAGGTGAGATCGGCCGCCTGGATCGGCGCGCCATCGGTGTAAGTGAAGCCGCTGAAGGCCCCCACTGCGGTCGAACCCGGAGTCGTCGCGCGGAAGACCGCGCTGCCATCCACATAGGCCACTCCCGTGGGCAGTGTATCGGTGAGCTTGGCGACATCAGTCACGCCCTGGTGCAGGGTCACGGCGAGGTTGAAGGTCGCCGTTTCGCCGATGGTGACATTCGAGCCCGTGGTCGTCGGATCGCTCGTGCCGACCAGTGTCTTCTCCAGAGTGACCGTCGCGTTCGTGGTGATCGTGACCGAATCGTTCAGCTGATAGTCATTCACCGAACCGCCGTCCTGCGTGCCATCGGTACCGGTCCGCTCATTGGCGTCCACGCCATCGATGCTCGTCCACGTGATGCCGGCTGCGTTGGTCAGCGTGGCGCCGGGGGCGACATTGCTCTGCAACGTGACGGTGTAAACGACGGTCACCTGCCCACCCACCGGGACGGTGAATTCGCCCGCCAGATTGCGGGTGCCGAGGCCAGCCACTGCCGTCTCCGTCGTCACTCCACCCGAAGTCGAAACGTTGTCGATCGAGGTGATCAGCATGCCCTGTGGCAGCAGATCGACCAGCTTCACATCGTGCGCGGTGGCCGTGCCCGTATTGCTAAAGGTGATCGTGAACTGGATCGTATTGCCCGCATCGAGGTCCGTGGTGTCGCTCGAAGTCGATTTATCGAAGCTCAGCACCGGCTCGACGACGGTGATGTCGCCCGGCGTGGTCGGATCGGTGACCGTGCTCGTGCCAATCGTGCCGTCGGTGTATTGCAGCGTCGCGGTGTTCGAGAACAGTGTCGCAGCGTTCGGCGAGCCCGCGCCTTGGTTGGCGAGGATATTATCCACCCGAGCCGTCACCCGCAGGATGAACGTGTTGTTGCCGGTGACGTTGTCGGCTGTCGTGACAACCGTGCCGAAGTTGAAGGTGCGCGTATTGCCCGAAGGGTTGCCGACCGTCGGGACACCGGGGACGCCATTGTAGTCAGCGCCGAGCAGGCCATTGCTAGCGGTCGCCGACGTCACCACCTGGAAGCTCGTGTAGATGAGACCCGCTGGGAGGTTGTCGGTAATGACCAGCCCATTCGTGGAGCCTTCCGGCAGCGTGATCAGGATGTCGTACGTGACGAGTTCGCCAATCGAATAGGTCGTGTCGCTTGGGGTGAGTTTGTCGATCGTCGGCGTCGCGAGCGTGAAGTCGGTGCTCGAGTCCGTCGCCGTGTAGTCGTTCAGACTGCCGCCTGGGCCATCCGTGCCATCGCGTTCCCCGGTCTGGGTGCCGGGCAGGCTGGTGTAGGTGATCGACGCGGTGTTCGAGATTGTGTCACCGGCGGAAGCATCGGCCTTGACCAGGGCGCTAATCGTGATGGTGATCGAATCCCCGGCATTGAGCTGGTTGAGGATCGAATTCACCAGCGCCGCCGTGTTGCCGGTTTGATTCAGCGAAGCGTAGGCAGGGCCGGCGGTGATGCTCAGGGCCGTACCCGGCGTCGCGAGTTGCAGCGCCGCATCCAGCGTATCGAGGATGTTGACGTCATACGCCGTCGCGTTGCCGGTGTTCTGAATGACGAGCGTGTAGATCACGCTGTCGCCGCCATCGAGGCCGCTGACGGTAGTCGTTTTGTCGAGCGTGAGGACCGGTTCGCGGACCGTGACGGTGACCTGGTTGTCGTTGTCCGGCGGTACGCCGGTGGCCGTACCTACGACGCCATTCGCCAGAGTCGTGCCGTTCTGGTTGCCCACCACATTCGCCACCTGCACCTGGTAGGTGATGATGAAGGTATCCGTATCCGCGGTAGCCGGATCGTCGGTCGTGCCGTTGCTGCCACCCGGATTGACCACGCTGGTCGCGGTGAGGGTCAGCTGATTGCCCGCGAGGGAAACCGCGAAGTTATTGATAGTCACTCCGTTCGCGTCGGTGATTGTCACCGAGCCCGGGATGTAACTAAGCCCTGCTGCCAGCGTGTCGACGAGCGACAGACTGCTGGTGGTGCCTTCCATTACGCTCACCGCGAGCTGATAGGTCAGCGTTTCGCCGATTACCACATCGGTCGAGGTGTCGTTGCCGAGGGTCGTGTTGAGCAGCGTCTTCGTGACCGAGAACGGATTCACTGCTGTGACCGTCGCATCTGCGCCGACCGCGTAGTTGTTCAGCGTCGCGCCATCAGCCGGCGGCGTGTTGTCTTCCGGATCCGCTACATCGGCGCCGGTACGTTCATTCGCATTCGCGTCGTTGAGCGAGCTGAAGAAGACATTGAGATCGCCGGTCAGCACCTGGCCTGGAGCCACTGTGTTTTGCACCTGCGCCGTATAGGTGAAGGTGATGCTGCCACCGAGCGGGAGATCGAAGACGCCGGTGAGATTGCTCGAGCCGACTCCGCCCAGTGCGGTTTCGATGGACGCACCGCCGGAGAGGCTCGGCACGCCGATGCTGGTGATGAGCAGGCCTGGAGGCAGCATATCCGAGAGGTTCACATCGAAGGCGTCCGTCGCCGCGCCGTTCGCCCCGAGGTTGTTCAGCGTGATCTGGTAGGTGATGGAATCGCCTGCATCGATGCCGCTCGTCGCGGTGGTGATGACCTTGTTCACCGTCACCCGCGGTTCGACCACGGTGGTATTCACCACCGGCGTGGTGAAGATCGCCTGCGCATCCGAAGAGATATCGAAGGTCGCGTCATTCGAAAGCGTCGTGCCACTTTGATTGCCCAGCGTATTCGTCACTCGAGCCGTGATCAGGATCAGGAAGCTGTTACTGTTCGCGTTGTTGTCGCCGTTGGTCGTGATCGCGCCAAAGGTGTAGCTCACATCGGCGCCATCGCTCGAACCACCACCGACCGCGGGGTTCGGGATAGTTCCGCTGAAGTCCGCGAGGAGCAGGCCGTTCGAAGCCGCTGCGCTCGTGACGATCGACGAACTGATGTACTGTAGGCCAGCGGGCAGGCGGTCGATGACCGAGAGGTCTGGCGTGGTGCCTTCCGGGAGCGTGATCTTCAGTGCGAAGACGACGTTTTCGCCGATGGCCACATTTGAACCCGTGGTGAAGGTTTGGTCCGTGGTGAACAGCGACTTGCTAAACGTCGAGACACTCGAGGTGCCGATCGTGACGGTATCTGTGAGGCTGTAATCGTTCAGCGAGCCGTCATGCTGCGTGCCAGTCGCGCCAGTGCGCTCGTTGGCATCGGTGCCGTCGATGCTCGTCCAGGTGATCTTCGCCGAATTGGCAAAACTGGTGCCCGGCGTGATCGAGTTCTGGATCGTCGCGACGTAGGTGAACGTCACGCTGCCCCCGATGGGTACGGTGAATTCGCCGGTGAGCGAAGTCGTGCCGAGACCGGCGAGCGCCGTGTCCATGGTCGCGCCACCACCGAGGGTCGGCGCATTGATCGAGGTGATCAGCAGGCCAGCCGGCAACAGATCGGACAGCGCTACATCGTGCGCGGTCGCGGTACCGTTGTTGGTGAACGTGACCTGGTACGTGACGGTGTCGCCCGCATCGAGATCGGTCGTGGAACCGGTGCTCGTGCTCGCGATCGTCTTGTCGAAGGTCAACACCGGCTCGACCACCGTGATCGGTCCCGGCGCGGTCGGATCGGTGATCGTCGTCGTGCCGGTGGTGCCGTCGGTGTAGACGAGTGTGGCGGTATTCGAGAACGTGGTGGCCGTACCCGGCGAATTTACGCCCTGGTTCGCGAGGATGTTATCCACGCGAGCGGTGACCCGCAGGATGAAGGTATTGTTCCCCGCGTTGTTATCGGCGGTCGTCGTGACCGTGCCGAAGTTAAATGTCCGAGTGTTGCCCGCAGGATTGCCCACCGTCGGCGCACCCACCGTTCCGTTAAAGCTCGAGGCAATGACTTGCGCCCCGGTGTAAACCAAGCCCGCCGGCAGATTGTCGGTGACGATCAGCCCATCGGTCACGCCTTCCGGCAGCGTGATGAGGATGTCGTACGTGACGGTTTCGCCGATCGAGTAGGTCGTGTCGCTTGGCGTGAGTTTGTCGATCGTCGGCTTGGCCAGGACGAAGTCCGCACTCGTAGACGAGGTGGTGTAGTCGTTGACCCCACCGCTGCCATCGCGCTCGCCGGTCTGGGTGCCGGGCAGGCTGGTGTAGGTAATCGTCGCGGTGTTCGAAATCGTGTCGCCCGGGGTTGCCCCAGCTTTTACCTGCGCGCTGATCGTGATGGTGACCGAATCGCCGGCGTTGAGCTGATTCAGGATCGTGCTGACTGCCGCCGCCGTATTACCCGCCTGGTTCAGGCCCGCGTAAGCGGGCCCGGCCGTAATGCTCAGGGCGGTCCCCGGCGCGGCGAGTTGCAGCGCCGTGTCGAGTGTATCCAGGATGCTGACGTCGTAAGCCGCCGCACTTCCGGTGTTGGTGATGACCAGCGTGTAGATGACGCCGTCGCCGCCATCGATGCCGGGTGTGGTTGTCGTCTTGGTCAGCGTGAGTACCGGCTCGCGGACCGTAACCGTGACCTGGTTGTTATTGTCCGGCGGAAGCTCGGTCACCGAGCCGCTGACATTGTTCACCAGCGTGACCGTGCTCTGGTTGCCGATGATATTCGAGACCCGGACCTGGTAGGTGATGTAGAAGGTGTCGGTCTCCAGCGTGGCCCCGCTGTTCGTGGTGCCGTTGCTGCCGCCCGGGTTCACGATACTCGTCGCGCTGAGCGAGAGCTGGTTCGTGCCCGCATTGTAGTTGGCGGCGAAACCGTTGATCGTGATGCCGTTGGCATTGCTGATCGCCGCCGAACCGGGGAGGTAAGTGAGGCCATTGGCACCGCCGATGATTGGCAGCGCATCGATGAGGCTGAGGTTGCTCAACGTACCTTCGCCGACGGTGACGGCGATCTGGTAGGTTAGCACTTCACCGACCACCACGTTGGTGCTCGTGTCGTTGCCGAGCGTCGTGTTGACCAGCGTCTTGTCGACATTGAAGGCCCCGCCGACGGTGATCGTGGGAGCCAGATCCGTCGCGGTATAGTCATCGCCGCCGCCCGCGCCGGTGCGCTCGCCGGCCAGGACGCCATTCACGCTGGTCCAGGTGACGGTCGCCGCATTGGCGATGGTGGAGCCTGGCGTAGCTTGGTCCCGCACCGTGCCGGAGAGCACGATGGTCAGGGTCTGGCCCATGAGCAGATCCACGTCGCCGGTCGTGACCAGGTCGCCGCTGCCATTGATCGCAAACAGAGAGCTGACATTCGTGGAACCGATCAGGGCGCTGACAATCGTTACGCCATTGAGGCCCGCCGGGAGATCGTCCGAGAGGTTCAGATCGAAGGCGTCCGCGGTGGAGGCTCCCGTGTGATTGATCACGATCTGGTAAGTGACCGTGTCGCCCGCATCGATATTGGTCGTCGGCGTCGTGATCGTCTTGTCGATCGCGAGCACCGGCTCGACCACGGTGATTGGTCCCGGCGTCGTCGGATCCGTCACGGTCGTCGTCCCCGGCGTGGTTCCGTCGGTGTACTGGAGTGTCGCGGTGTTGGAGAAGGTGGTGGCGACGCCTGGCGAACCGGCCCCTTGGTTGCCGGAAATATCCGCCACCTGCGCGGTCACCCGCACGAGGAAGGTGTTGTTCCCGCCCACATTGTCGGCCGTCGTGGTGACGTCGCCGAAAGTGAACGTCCGCACGTTGCCCGAGGGATTCGCGACGGTCGGCGCACCGACCGTCCCATTGTAGCTCGCGCTGAGCAGGCCGCCGCTGGCCGCCGCCGAAGTGATGACCTGCACGCCGGTATAAATGAGGCCGGCAGGCAGATTGTCGGTGATCACCAGCCCCTGCGTCGTGCCTTCCGGCAACGTGACGAGGATGTCGTAAGTAACCGTCTCGCCGATCGAGTAGGTGGTGTCGCTCGGGGTGAGTTTGTCGATTGTCGGCTTGGCCAGGACGAAGTCTGCGCTCGAGGCCGAGGTGGTGTAATCATTCACCCCACCGGTTCCCGTGCGTTCACCGGTCTGGGTGCCCGGCAGGCTGGTGTAGGTGATCGAAGCGGAGTTGGAGATTGTGTCGCCGGCATTGGCTCCGGGGCGAACCTGGGCGCTGATCGTGATGGTGACGGAATCACCCACATCGAGGCGGTTGAGGATCGTATTGACCGCGCTGGCCGTATTGCCCGCCTGGGTCAGCGTCGCGTAACCAGGGCCGTTGGTGATCGTCAGCGCAGCACCTGGCGTCGTGAGTTGCAGGGCGGCATCGATCGTATCGAGGATGTTCACATCGTAAGCCGACGCGGTGCCCGAATTGCTGATGACCAGCGTGTATACTACATTGTCGCCGCCATCGAGGCCCGGGGTGGTCGTCGTCTTCGTGAGCAACAGGACCGGTTCGCGGACGGTGACGGTGACCTGGTTGTTATTATCCGGCGGCACATTGGTTGCCGTGCCGCTGACATTGTTCACCAGCGTCACCGTATTTTGGTTGCCGATGATATTCGCCACCTGAACCTGGTAGGTGATGTAGAACGTATCGCTTTCCAGCGTCGCACCGTTGTTCACGGTACCGTTGCTGCCACCCGGGTTCACCACGCTTGTCGCGGTGATTGTTAGCTGATTTGTGCCCGAATTGTAGTTGGCGGTGAAGCCGTTGACCGTGATGCCGTTGGCATTGCTGACGGAGGCCGAGCTGGGGACGTAGGTGAGCCCGTTCGAACCGCTGATGATCGGCAGCGCGTCGATGAGGCTGAGATTGTTCAGCGTGCCTTCGCCGACGGTGACGGCGATCTGATAGGTCAGCACTTCACCCACCACCACGTTGGGGTTCGTGTCGTTGCCGAGGGTGGTATTGACGAGCGTTTTATCGACCGTGAAGACACCGCCGATTGTGATCGTCGGAGCGAGGCTCGTCGCGGTGTAGTCGTCGACGCCGCCTGCGCCAGTGCGTTCACCGGCGACCACCCCGTTGACGCTCGTCCAGGTGACAGTGGCCGCATTGGCGATGGTCGAAGTTGGGGTGACTTGATTGCGCACCGTACCGGACAGCACGATGGTCAAGGTCTGGCCCACCGGTAGATCGATATCGCCGATAGTCACCAGATCACCCGAGCCATTGATCGCAAACGCCGAGCTCACGTCGGTCGAACCGATAAAGGCGCTGGCAATCGTGATGCTCGTGCCCAGCGCTGCCGGCATGTCGTCCGAAAGATTCAGATCGAAGGCGTCCGCCGTGGAGGCACCCGTGTGGTTGACTACGATCTGGTAAGTGACCGTATCGCCTGCATCCACACCCGCCGTTGGGGTGGTGATCGTCTTGTTAATCGCCAGCACCGGCTCGACGACCGTGATCGGTCCCGGCGCCGTCGGATCGGTGACCGTCGTGGTTCCCGGTGTCGTCCCGTCGGTATACTGCAGCGTCGCGGTATTCGAGAACGTGGTCGCAGCGCCCGGCGAGCCGGCTCCCTGGTTGCCCGCGATGTCGGCCACCTGTGCCGTCACCCGCACGATGAACTTGTTGTCGCCCGCCGTGTTGTTCGCGGTAGCGGTGGTATCGCCGAACGTGAATGTGCGCGTGTTGCCCGAAGGATTGGCCACCGTCGGTGCACCCACCGCGCCGGCGAAGTCTCCACTCAGGAGGCCGCCACTGGCTGCCGCCGAGGTGATGATCTGCACGCTGATGTAGGTCAGCCCTGCCGGCAGATTGTCCGTGATGACGAGGCCATTCGTCGTGCCTTCCGGCAGCGTCACGATGATGTCGTAGGTCACTGTTTCGCCGATCGAATAGGTCGTATCGCTCGGGGTGAGTTTGTCGATCGTCGGCCGGGCGAGGGTGAAGTCCGCACTCGAAGCCGTCGCATTGTAGTCGTCCACTCCACCGCCGCCGGTGCGTTCGCCGGCCTGTGTGCCGGGCAGGCTGGTGTAGGTGATCGAGGCGGTATTCGAAATCGTGTCGCCCGCGGTGGCCCCGGCTTTCACCTGGGCCGAGATCGTGATGGTGATGGAATCTCCCGCGTCGAGGCGGTTCAGGATCGTATCGACCGCACTGGCCGTATTCCCGGTCTGCGTGAGCGTTGCGTAGGCCGTCGTGCCGCTGGTGATCGTCAGGGCCGAGCCCGGGGTCACGAACTGCAGCGCCGAATCCAGCAAATCCTGGATCCGGACCTCGTAGGCCGTCGCGTTGCCGGTATTCGAAATCACCAGCGTATAGAGGACCGCGTCCCCGCCATCCGTGCCCGGGGTCGTGGTTGTCTTGGTCAGCGAGAGCACCGGCTCACGCACATTGACGGTGATCTGGTTGTTGTTGTCCGGCGGCACGCCGATGGCGGTCGCATCCACGTCGTTGGTTAGGTTGGTCCCGGATTGGTTCTGGGCCACATCGGCCACCTGCACCTGATAGCTGATCGTGAAGTTGTCCGTATCGGCGGCTCCGGCGTTGTCCACATTCCCCGGATTCACGACGCTGGTGGAGGTAATCGTCAGCTGATTCGTGGTCGGATTGTAAGCGACCGTGAACCCGGAAATCGTCATCCCGTTCGAATTGGTGACGACGGCGGAGCCCGGCACGTACGTGAGCTGATTCACTCCCGCCAACCGCGGCAGCGTGTCGATCAACGACAGACTGCTCGTCGTACCTTCCATCACCCCGACGGTGAGCTGATAGGTCAGCGTTTCACCGACCACGACGTTGAGCGAGGTGTCGTTCCCGAGGCTCGTGTCGATCAGCGACTTGGTGACGGAGAACGGATTCGCCGCGGTCACGCTCGTATCCACCCCGACGGCGTAGTTGTTCAGGATCGCGTTGTTAGTCGGCGGCGTGTTGTTCTCCGGGTCCGCCACATCGGCGCCCGTACGCTCGTTGGCGTTTGTCCCATCCAGAGACGTGAAGGTGACGTTGAGATCACTGGTCAGCACCTGCCCGGGCGTGACCGTATTCGGCACCTGCGCGGTGTAGGTGAAGGTGACACTGCCACCGAGCGGGATGTCGAAGATGCCGTTCAGCGTGGAGGTGCCGGTGCCACTCAATGCGATATCCTGCGTTGCTCCACCCGTGAGAGAGGGCGAGCCGATGCCGGTGATCAGCAACCCCGCTGGCAGCACATCGGCGAGGCTCACGTCGAAGGCGTCGGTCGTCGCGCCGTTGCCTGCCGTATTGTTGATCACGATCTGGTAGGTGATCGTATCCCCGGCATCGACCCCGGTTGTCGCCGAAAGCACCGACTTTGCGACCACCACGCGCGGTTCCACCACCGTGACATTGACCACCGGCGTCGTGAACACGCCCTGGCCATCACCCGAAATATCGAAGGTCGCGTCGTTGGCGAGCACCCCTCCGGCCTGATTGACGGTACTGGATGTATTGGTATTCGTCACCCGGGCCGTAACCAGGATGAGGAAGCTGTTGTTGTTGGCGACGTTGTCCCCCGTCACCGAGATCGAGCCGAAGGTGTAATTCACCGCCGCTCCATTCGTGGCGCCGCCCGTGATCGACGGAGCCGGGACCGTTCCATTGAAATCCGCGACGAGCAGACCGCCGGAAGCGGCTGCTGTTGTCACGATGGAGGACACCCCGGTATATTGCAGGCCATTCGGCAAACGATCGATGACCGAAAGATCCGGCGTGGTGCCTTCCGGCAGGGTCACGAGCAGGGCATAGGTCACCTGTTCGCCGATCGCGACATTTCCTCCGGAGGTGAAGGTCTGGTCGGTCGAGAAAAGCGATTTCGTCAGGCTCGCGATCGGCGCCGTGAACGACTCCGTGTCGCTGCCCGAATACGTCCGCTCGTGGTCGGTGGTGACGTCCGGATTCGGATTGAAACTACCGGCTACCGTCCGGTCACCCGGATAGTTCGTGTACAGCAACGAGGTGCTGGTATTCACGACCTCACCCGGATTGACCTGCGAAGTCAGCATGCCGGTGAGCGTGATGGTCAGGACCTGATCGTTCGTGCCATTGGTATTCAGCAGCAGGGTGAGCGGGGCGCTCGTCGAAAGGCTGTTGCCCGTCAGCGTGAAATTGCCGGCCACATTGGTGTTCGTCGCCCCGTCGGAAACGATCGCCGAGGAAATCGCCAGCGAACCGAATTCCCCCGGCAGCAGGTCTGCGATGCTCACTTCATAGGCGTTCGAAGTCGCATTGGCCGTCGGTTGTACGGTGATCGTGTAGGTAAACGGCGCCCCGGCGTCCTTCGTGCCGGTGATGCTCAAGTTATTGGTCACCGTATACTGCGGTTCGACGACCGTCACACTCGCGCTGCCCGCGGAGGTGGCGAAGCCAGGGTCCGCACCGCCATTGTTGTGCGTCGCCGTGTTGGTTAGCACTTTTTGATTGGCCAATGGCGCCACCCCGACGTTCGCCGCGATATCCAGCACCACCGTTTGATAGGTGAAGGTGAACGTGTTGTTCGTGGTGTCGTTGTCCCCGGTGGTCGAGATCGAGGCGAAGTCGAAAAGGATGTCTGTGCCGTCTCCGTAGGTGGTCCCCGATTGCGGAGAAACCGCCGGCGCGCCCACGCTGCCGGCGTAGGTGCCGGTGACCAGTGTCAGCGAACCCGGGACGTAAGCCATGCCGGTGGGAATCGCGTCGCGGATTTGCAGGTCCGGCGTCACGCCTTCCGGCAGCGTCACGGTGATCTGATAGGTTACGAGTTCGCCCGGGGTCGCCACGCCGTCGGCGCCGCCGAGTGAAGTGGTCAGGAGCGTCTTCGCGACGGTGACGTTGTTGATCGGAGTGCTGATGACTCCGGAAGACAACGCGTAGTCGTTCAGCGTCGTGGTCGAGGTCTGGGTGAGCGACGTCGGGGCCGGATCGGCCACGTCGCTGCCCGTACGTTCGTTGACGGTGCCGGCCTGGCTGCCATTCAGTCCACCATCCAGGCTGCTCCAGCGCACGTTCGCGACGTTGGTGATCGTTGCGGCCGCAGGGACACTTCCCGATACGGTGCCGCGGTACTTGATCGTGACCGATTCGCCGTTCGGGATATCCACATTCGCGCCTGCCGCGGTGCGCAGGACAAAAACACCACCGCCGGTGTCGACGATTTCAAAAGCATTGGCCGAAACGGTCGCTCCGGCACTCGCGGTGACACTCGAGTTCGGAATCGTCCCGAGGAAGCCCTGCGTCACGATGAGGTATTGATTGATCGCGTCGCTCAGCGTCACGTCGTAGCCGGTCTGGCCGCTCGTGTTGCTGATCGTGATGGTGTAGTCGATCGTGGCGCCGGCATCGAGCGGCGTGCTTTCCACCTTCGACTTGACCACCGTCAGCGTCGCCTCGCGGATGGTCACCACCGGATCGTTGCCGGCGTTGCTATCATTCAGCGTTTGATCAGCGGCCGGACCGGTGTTGGTCGCGCCATCCGGGTCGTTAAAGACAATGCGGGCGGTATTGGTGCGCGTCGTGCCCGCCTGGTTGTTGTTGATATTCAGCACCGTCGCGGTCACCCGGACGACGAATTTGTTATTCGTCGCATCGTTGTCCGGCGCCACGGTGATGTCGTCGAAATCCAGCACGAGGGTGGTCGAGCCGGTGACCGGCGCGCCCAGCGTGGGTGTGGTGCCAAAGGAACCGTTGAAATTGTTGGTCAACAACCCGGAAGAACCGGATGCGGTGAGGATCGAGATCGAGTCGACCCGCAAGCCCGCCGGGATGATATCCTGCACTCGAATGTCGCGGTTCACCCCTTCCGGCAGGGTGACGAGGAGATCGTAGGTCACCTGTTCGCCGATGACGACGTTCGATCCGGTGCTGCTGGCTACGTTGGTGTCGTCGTTGGTGATCGAGCCGTCCTTGAAGGTCTTGTCGATGGACGGAGCCGACATCACGATATTGGCCGTGCTCGATCCGGTGTAGTCGTTGACCCCGCCGGAACCGTCGCGCTCCGTATCGGTCGTCGTGTAGGGCGAGTTGAGGGTCGGAGCGCCGTTGATGCTCGTCCATTTCAGGTTCGCCGTGTTGCCGATCTGCAAGCCGGCCTGCGCGGTGCCAGCGATCTTGGCTTTCACCGTGATCGTGAGCGTCTGCGTCTTGAGCAGGTCGATGTCCGCGGTCGGTTTGGTCTGCAAGACTCCGCCGACGATTTCAAACTGGCTGCTGACATCCCCTGCGGATGAGTGCGTGATCGTGATATCGGTTCCCAGCGCGGCGTTTGAGAACGCGAGTCCGCTGGTAAAAGCCAGCAGTTGCGACGAAAGGGTATCGCTGAAGATCAGGTCGAACGCATCCGTTTCGCTGCCCCCGGGGTGCTGGATCACGATCGAATACTGCACCGTATCGCCCGCATCGTACGGCCCGGACGTCGTGGCAGTCTTGGTCACGGTGAGCGTCGGTTCGATGATCGTGATCGGGGTTGGCGGGGTATCCGAGATCTGGATGTGGATCGGCGTTGTATCGACGACCGAATCGTAGTCCAGGACGGCGGTGTTGTTGCGGATCACGCCTGATTGGTTCGCCGCCGTATTGGTGACGAGCACCCGGTAGGTGACCACGATTTCCTGCGGCGGCACAAATTGCCCCGGCGTCGGCTGGGGCTCGTTGTTGATGACATTGCCGAGGTTGATGACGATCTGCGTGCCGTTCGCCGTTACAACCGTGTCGCCTTGCAAATGAGCGAGGTTCACCGCGGCCGAGTTGCCCGGTGCGAGGGAGTTAGCCGTCGCATTGCCGCTCCCGTCGACATTGGTCGTTACGTTCGGCCCGCTGGTGACCGAAGTAATATCGACGAAAGCGAGCCCCGTATTGAGGGTGTCGGTCAGGATGAAATTCTGCGTTACGCCACGCGGAATGGCGAAGGTCACGCGATAGGTCGCGTATTCACCGATGACCGCCTGCGTATTGCTATTGGTGGAGTTGTTAATTTCCGTGCTGAGAAACTCCTTCTGCAGCCCGATCGGCAGCACCTGGAGAATGGTGGCCGTGAGATCGTCCGTGGCTGCGTAATTGTTTAGCGGCAGAGTGTTCGCCGGGGAGTCCGTCGGCGGGCCGTCCGAGCCGGTGCGTTCGACCGAGGCGGCATTGTAGGTCGAGCGTTGAATCGGGGTATTGGCTCCTGGGAAGGTCACGCCGGTGGGCGTCGTATCGACCGCGTCGGTACTGCGCACGTCGTCGTCGATGCTCGTCCAGCGGATCTGGACGCCATTTGGGTGGGTTGAAGCGGACACCGCGTTGTCGATCACGCGGGATTTCACCACCACCGTGACACTCTCCCCTGGCGCAAGACCGGCCAGCGTGGAGGTCGAATACAGCACGGGCTTGTTGTTGCCAAAGGCCGTGTCCAACCCGATGGCGAAGTTGGCGTAGCCGCCGGCCGAGTTGGTGTCGAATTGCGTCGTGCCCGACGTGCTCGTCACCGAAAACACACTCGTATCCGCCTGCGAGAACACGGTCGGGAGACGATCGTAAAGCGAGATGTCGTGGGCCCACACCGAACTCGTGTTGGTGATGACGACTTTGTAGTAAATCGTTTGTCCTGCGATGACGGTCGTCGTGCCGTTGTCGACGTATGTGACGTTATCGAGGGAAAGACTATTACTCACCGTGGCGGTGGGTTCCACCACTGTCACGTTGTTCGCGCTCGCGGAAAGGTTCACGGAGCCAGTGGCCGGCGAGGTGACGCCGTCGTTGTTCCAACTCGCGGTCAGGGTCGCCGAGTTGTTCAGCAGGGTGCCGGCCTGGTTCCCCGCCGTATCCAGCACCACCGCCGTGTATTCGATGACGATCGTCTCCGCGACACCGTTGTTCGTGTTGGTATTGGTGATCGCACCGAGACTGAAGGTCACGGTCCGGCCGGCGTTGGTGACCGCCGTAAAGGCCGGCGTGGTGCCGAGCGTCGGGACGCTGGCGCTCACTCCCGGGCTCGAGGTCACATTCGTGATGGCGACAAAGGCCAGGCCTGCATCGAGGGTGTCGACGATGCTGGCGAGGTTCGTGGTGCCTTCCGGTACGGTTACGGTGACCCGGTAAGTGACGAGTTCACCGATGACCGCCTGCGTGAGGTTGTCGTTGCCGGTGGTGTTGATCCCGGTGCCGATCAGCGTCTTGCTGAAAGTGGGCTGCCGAATCGTGACGTCCGCGGTGTCGGTCAGCGGCTGGGTGGCGAAATTCGTGCCCGTGCCGGTAGCACCATCCGTACCGGTATACTTGGTCAGGGTCGCGGTGTTGCGGATGGTCGAGCCGACCTGCGCGTCGCTATCGACCGTCAGGTCGTAGAGGACGACCACGGCATTCGAACCATCCGAAGTCTGCGGGCTGCCTGCCACGGTTGGGTTTTGGCCCTGGTTGAGTTTGCCCTGCGTCGGCGAATCGACGAGGGTCACGGTGAAGGCCTTGCTCGTGTTGTCCCACGTGAGCGTGTAGTCGGTCCCCAAAGCCAGCAGCGCCCCCGCGCCGTTGTAGACCTTGAAATTGGTCGCCGCCGCAAAAGTCACCGCATCGGCATAGTTGTTCACGTACGACCCGCGGATCGTATCCTGCAGCGTCACGTCGAACGCGTCGGAGCGCCCGGTATTCTGCGCGATCAGGGCAAAACGAACGATATCCCCGGCATCCGGCAAAGTACCGGAGGTCAGGTTCAGGGCGCCGATCGCCGCCGCATTCGCCCCACCGACCAGTGTGCCGGAGAAGCCATTGCCGCCGACACCATTGAACGTGAGCCCACCCGTGGCCGGAGCTGCGCCACCCTGAGTGGAAGCGACCACGCCCTTGTAAATATTTGCGATCGTCGGCTCGTTGAGCTGGATCTGAATGATCGCGTTGCTGTTCGCTTCGTTCGCTACATTCGGAAGCTGCGTATTGCGTTCGCCCGACTGCACCTGATTGGTCAGGAAGAGGCCATCAGCAAACGCTTCGTTGTTCACCGTGATGGTGAGCAGCAGATCGATCGTGCGCGAAGTATTCGTGGTATCGATCGTCGTTCCGACGCCGATGGTCAGCGAATTGGAGGTCGCATCGGTCGAGATCGTGAGCACGTCCTGGACGCCCGAATCGTAGGTGATGTTCGCGACGTCGTTCAGCGTGTGGGTCGGTCCATACGTCACGACACCCGCTGCCGGGATCACCGCTGTGGGGTTTCCCGCCACGATGTTATTGAAGAAAGTAAATCCACTCGGGGTCCCATCGGCGTTTGCATCGGTCACCGAATAGATCGGCAGCGGCAGATAGTCCGTGAAGCGCAAATGTTCCACGTCGCCGGTCGGGATCGTGTAGGTGATCCGATAGGTCACGGCATCACCCGGCTTGAGATTGATCGTCCCGGTCGCCAAACCGCCCGTGCGGAATTGCGCATTAAAAGCCGGCGTCCCGTTGAGGACGCCGTTCACGGCATAAATCTGCTTCTGCACGGAATCCTGGCGGATCGAGACCGTCAGGCCGGTGTCGTCGGCCTCAGTGCTGCCGGTCGTAACGAGGACGTTATTGTTCGGATTGGCGTCCGTATTGGCGGAGTTGCTTCCTGCGGCCGCCAGGTCGATCACTGAACCATTGATGACTGCGCTGTTGAAGAGCTGGTCGCGCGGGTTCAGCGAAGCTTCCGTCGAAGTATTCGGCGTAGCGCCTGGGGCGGCGTCCGTGAATTTATCGAGCACCACGGCCCGGTAGACGATCTGGCCGGTGGTCGCGCCCGCATTGTAGCCGCTGAGATCGTTATTGATTCCCCCATTGGGAGTCATCGGATTGACCCCGCCACCGAGGAGTTGGCCGAGGAGAGCGTAAGCCTTGTCGGCGATCTCGGCGTTCGTGCTCGTCGAGATGGAGGAAGCCCGTGCGGCCAGTTCGGCCGAGACGTCGAAGACCATCGTCGTGTTGCCCGTGCCCGTCGCGTTGCCGTAGATGTTGTCGGTATCGATCGTCGACGTGTACCGCGTCGAACCGATGGCCGCCGCCGGCAGGACGTAGGTATTCCCGTTGATGCTGAGCGTGGGCGTGACGGCACTGAGATCCAGGTGCCAGCCATCGCTCATGATATCGGTGATCGAGATATTCTGGAACGCGAAGTAATCCGAGATCTGGAAGCTCAGCGTGAACTCCACGACATCGCCCGGCAGGATCTGGTCGTTCGCGAGCACGCCCAAGCTCGACCCGTTGCGAATCACGTTGGTGATCGTTTTCTGGATCGCGATGGATTGTGCCTCGAGGTCGTGCTCGGAATCGGCGTCCGGCGTCGTGCCATTCGGTGCCGCGGTCTGATCCGACACCGTGGTCGCCGGGTCACGGGGGGTATCGATCGGGGTCCAGCTGCCATAGCCATAGGCCTGGCTGCTAATGATATTGTCATCGCCGGTGGAGGCGTTGATGACCACGGCATTGCCGGAGGCCGTGTCGATCCGCGGAATGTAGAAAGAAAAGGTCAGTACCGCATCGCGGGTCGACGCCGTGCCATTCACCGTCGGGATGAGCACATCGAGCATCCCGCCTGGGGTGGTCGTCGAGGGGGCCGAAATCACGGAGTAACCCGAACCGGGAGTCAGGGTGCTCCCGTTGGCCGTCACGCTGCTAATCCCCGTGAACTGATGGGCATCGATCCCCGCTGCGGCCAATACGTCGACGAGGTGGACATTGGTCAGGGTTTGTCCGGGCGCCACATCGAGCACGATTTCGTATTGGCGGACAAAGTTCGGCCCGGTTGCGGTTTCGTTTTCCGGCCCGAGATAATTCTTCGTCACCGTGACCACGCTCGGCGTCACCGAGGCGTTGTTCAGCCCACCGACGACGGAGGGATCGCTGGCCGAGTTGTCGAGCGCGTCATTTCCGTACTGGAACCCACCGCGGGCTGAGATCTTCAGCGGGGCATCCGCATCCGCGAGATTGCTCATCGCCAGGCTGATGGTGACATCGGCCGCCGGCTGCGCGGGTGCAAAGCTCCCGTAGGGGAGCTGAATCACGATCAGCTGATCGCCCGGCTCGTAGCCTAGCGTGGCCGCATCGATGATCAGCGCCGCTCCCGTATTGTCCTTCGCGTAGGGGTGAGTCGCTTTGCCCGCCGCATTGAAGGTGAGAATCGTGGTAGTCAGGTTTTGCCCGAGATAAGTCGCACCATTGAAAGTGAGACCGTCGTCGATGGCTGCCCCTGCGCCGTCGGCTCCAGTCTTGTCGATCAGGAGATCAATGTATGGTCCGTAACCGGTTTGCGTCGTCGAGGTATTATCGAAGCTCGCCGTAACCTGCACGGACTCACCGATTTTTGCCTTGGCGGGAGCTTGGAGAGTGACTTGTGGAGCCGCGTCACATAGAACGCGATCTTCCATGGTCTCGAGAAGGAGTGGCCGTTTAGGCATAGCTAAAGCTGGATAAAAAATGAGAGGCGCGTCCCGTTTCGCTGGACGCGTGCCAAGGGGCAATCAGAAATGATGGTAAATACGGATATTATTGTTGTGCCCTTGGCTCGAAGAATGCATTGCAGCCGCGCGATTTCTTCGCGCCGCAATTGGTGGCGCTTCGTCCATACTTACCCTTCGATTCACCACCCATGTTTTCGCAGAGACCCGCCTCGGGATTTTCGTCGGTCCGTCTTCTGGCCTGCCTGCTCCTGCCTTCTCTGGCTCTCGTCGCCGAGGAGCCGAAACCTTTCCTCGACGACATCAAGCCAGCTCCGCTGGAATCGCAGATCCTCGACGCTACCTCGACGGAGCTGCGCTCTGCCCCCAATACCTCGCGCATTCTCCAGGAGTCGCGGTTTTCGCTCAATCCCGGCTCGGATTTCGCCCGCTGGGAAATCGGCGGCGGCCCGAGCCTCTCGCTCGCGGCCGGTTCGCGGAAGGTGAAACTGGAAGATCTATACGTCCGGGCGCTCCGGTATTCGAATCAGATCCGGGTCTTCAGCGATCTCCCCCTCATCCGCGAGACGGGCATCCAGGAAGCGAAAGGCGCCTTCGATACGAACACCTTCCTGAAGGGCCAGTTCGAGCGGACCAATGAACCCGTGGGCTCGGTGCTTCAGACTGGCGATGCCAGCCGGTTCAAGCAGGACGAATGGACCCTCGAAGCTGGCGTCCGCAAGAAGGTCATCACCGGCGCGGAAATCGGCCTCACCCAACGCATCGGGCGGACCGACAACAATTCGATCTATTTCGTTCCGAACCCGCAGGCCAAAGCGCAGCTCGAGCTGACCATCGTCCAGCCGCTGCTCAAAGGCGCCGGGCTTTCTTACAATCGCAGCGTCATCGAAATCGCCCGGCTCGATTCCGAGGTCGCGATGAATGAATTCATCCGCCAGTCCGAATCGCATTTGCTGGAAATCACCCGCAACTACTGGGCGCTGCAAGCGGCCCGCGAAAACCTCGCCAACAAGGAACGTCTCGTCGGTGAAACGGTGAAAACCACCGACGAACTCAAGGCCCGCGAAAAGATCGACGCCCAGCGCAAACAGATCTTCCGCGCGGAAAGCGCGCTCGCTTCCCGCCGCGCCGATCTCATCCGCGCGAGTGCCGCGGTCAAAAACGCGCAGGACCGCCTCAAGACGTTGATCAACGATCCCGAGCTGCTTTCCGAGCCGAATCTCGAACTCATCCCGGCGGATGAAATCAGCCCGCGCGAACAATCCACCAACGCCCAGGAAGCCGCCAAGATCGCGCTCGAATACCGCCCGGAAATCCGCCAGGCCTTCATGCAGCTCCGCGCCGCGACCATTCGTGAACGCGTTTCCAAAAACGAGCTGATGCCGGAACTGAACGTCGTCCTCAGCGGCGCGGTGGGTGGCCTCGATGGCGCCGCTTTCGGCGAAGCTTACGGCAATCAATACACCACCGGTTCGCCGAGTTGGGGCGCCGGTTTGGTCTTCAGCTTCCCGTTGGAAAACAACATCGCTCGCGCCCAGCACTCGCGCCGGCAGCTGGAGACCCGCCAGCAGATGGATCAAGTTCGCACGACCATCGACTCCGTGTTGCTGGAAGTGAAGATCAGCACCCGCGAAGTCTCCACTTCGTGGAAGGAACTCCAGGCCAAGCAGACTGCCGTGCGTGCTTTCCGCGAAGACATTCTCACCCTGCAAGCCCGCCGCGCGGTCGAAGTCAGCGCGCCGGCGGCGAATACCGACGAAAGCCTGCGCACCAGTGCTTATCTCGACAACGTGCTCGATTCCCAGGATCGCCTCGCCTTCGCCGAGGAAGAGGCCACTCTCGCCGGCGCCAATTACCAGGTCGCGGTGGTCAATCTCCAGCGCGCCAAAGGCCGCCTGCTCAGCTATCACGACGTGAATGTCGTTCGCAGCAAGGACGACCACGGCCTGCCGGTACTCTACCTCGAAAAAGGTGGCCGCGGCGGCAAGGACGTACTCGATCCGAAGGCCTCGCGCTAAGCCGCAGGTTCGCGCCCAAGCGTTTCTTCCATCGTGTCCATCCTGCGCTGGCTGCCCCTCGCTTCAGGCGCCACCGGCGAGCGCTCCACGGCGGCTCGCTTTGCGCCGCCGCTGCGCCAAGTCCGGGCACGACTGGACGAGATGGCTTCCTGGCCGGATGCCCGGCTGCGCGAGCAGGTCGAATCCCTCCGCGGCAAATCCTCGCCGGATTTGCCGCTGGTGATCGCGCTGGCGGCCGAGGGGGTGCGGCGTGTTCATGGGCTGAACGCCTATGATGTGCAGCTCATCGGCGCGCTCGCGCTCAGCTCGCAGAAGGTGATCGAAATGGCCACGGGGGAGGGGAAGACGCTGGTCGCGTTCCTTGCGGGCTTTCGCTTCGCCATCGAGGGGCATGGCGCGCATGTCGCGACCGTGAATCCTTACCTCGCCGAACGCGACCACGAGTTCGCTTTGGCCGTAGGGCGGCTGCTGGGGATCACAGTGGACCTGGTGCCGGAAGGCGCACCGTCACCGGCCAAAATCGCCGCCTATGCCTGCGACCTCACTTACGGCGTGGGTAGCGAGTATGGCTTCGATTACCTTCGCGATCAGCTGACCCTGCGTGCGCATGGCCGCACCCTGCCGCGGGTCGATGAAATCCTGCGCGGCGTTGCCCCAGCGCCCCCGAAGTTGATTCAGCGGGGGCATCCGTATGCCATCGTCGACGAAGCGGACAGCGTGCTCATCGACGAGGCCCGCAGCCCGCTGATCATCGCCGCGGGTGCGCAGGCGCCACATCCATTTCCGAAACTGATCCAGCTCGCGGCCAGCGTCGCGGCCGAGATGGAAAACACGATTCACTTTCAGATCCCGCGCGAGACTCAAAATATCGAATTCACCGATGCCGGGACCGAGCTCGCCTTTCTGCGCCTCACGGATGAAACCGCCATCAGGCTTCAGCGCGTGTGGCCGGAGTATATCAGCGCGGCTTTGCGGGCGCGGTTGCTCTTTCACCGCGATATTCACTACGTCGTCCAGAACGGCAAAATTGTCATCGTCGACGAATTCACCGGGCGCCTTTGCCCGGAACGCAAATGGCGCGAGGGCCTTCATCAAGCCATCGAAGCGTTCGCCGGGGTGGAGATCACCAGCGAAAATTCAACCGAGGCCACCATTTCGCGGCCTCACTATTTCCAGCTCTATCGGGGCTTTTGTGGACTCACCGGCACCGTGCAGGAGGTGGCGCGTGAACTGGCCTCGACTTACGAGCTCACCACGACCGTGGTCCCGCTCCACCGGCCTTCCCGGCGGCAGATCCTGCCCGATCGGGTCTTCCGCACGAGGAAAGCCAAGCTCGCCGCTGTCGCCGAGGAAATCGCCCGGCGCCGCGCGCTCGGCCAGCCGGTGCTGGTCGGCAGCCGCACGATCGAAGGTAGCGATGCCATGGCCGCCGTGCTGCTGGCCAGGGGCATTCCTTGCACGCTGCTCAATGGCAAACAGGATGCCTCCGAAGCCGCGATCATCGCCGAGGCCGGCGAGCCAGCTCGCGTGACGATCGCGACGAATATGGCCGGCCGTGGCGCCCACATTCCCATACCCGCCGCGAGCCTCGAAGCCGGCGGTCTGCATGTGCTCGGCCTCGAACGCCACGAAGCGGGTCGCATCGATCGCCAGCTCATCGGTCGTGCGGCACGGCAGGGCCAGCCCGGCAGCGCGCAATTTTTCCTCAGTCTCGAGGATCCGCTGCTTCGCGATCTGGCCCCTCAGGCCGCCAACCGGCTCGCGAATCGTTTTCGTGCAGTCGATGAGTTGCCCGCTTCTACCGCGAAATATTTCCTCCAGACCCAGCGCCAGATCGAACTGCGCGATCAGGACCTCCGCCGCCACCTCGCCCGCGAAGACGAAACCATCGATGATCTCAAACAAGCGCTCTAGTCCATACGCCCTGGCCGTACTCGGCTTCGTCCTCTTTGCGTCCGGCCAGCTCTTTGCCGCCGAGCAATCGATGACCGGCTATAGCGAGCCCTACCGCATCATCACCGTTTCCGCGGCCGAATCCGGCGTGCTGAAAGAAGTCCTCGTCCGTGAAGGTGAGCGCGTCAAAGCACAGCAAATCCTCGCCCGCCTCGAAACGGACACGCTCCAGGCCGAGCTCGATGTCGCCGATGCCGAAATGCACCTGCAAACCACGCGCAAGGAACGCATCGCACAGCTCGCTGCCGAAAAACGCGCCGCACCTGAGGAAGTCGATCGGGTGCGGACCGATTGCGAGATCAAGGAAGCGCAGATCCGCCGCATCAAATCGCAGATCGAAAACCGCATCTTACGCAGTCCCGTCGAGGGCGTGGTGACCGAAATCAAACGCGACCCGAGCGAGAGCGTTTCGTCGTCGAACCCGCACGTCATCACGGTCGTGCAGATCGACCGCCTGGTCGTGAATCTCTACCTGCCACCCGCTCGGGTGCAGTCGCTCAAGGAAGGCTCTTCCGCCGAGTTGCTCTTCACCGAAACGAAGCAGCCGGTGAAGGCGACCATCGATTTCATCAGCCCCATCACCGACCCCGCCAGCGGCACCGTCCGGGTCAAATTCGTGATCGAAAACCAGGCCGGCACCTACCGCAGCGGCGCTCCCTGTACGCTGCCGTAGTCAGTCCCTTCCGGGCGTCATCTTCTTTTCAAACCACCGGCTGATCGCCGCCTGCAGCCGCACCCCCAGCGCCTCGCTCTGCGGATTGCGGAACCGCACGTGCGCCATTTGTCCAGACTGGGCTACGAGCCCGCTCACTCTCACCACGGCGAGAAAACACGGGTCGGCCAGTTCGTAGCGGTCCGCATCGGTCGAAGATTTCCGGTTTTCTTCCCCCTGCCGTCGCAAGGCCAACGGTCCACCCGCCAGTACGGTGAGCGCGGGATGAGGCGGCTCCCGCGACGCGCCCGCTCCGACTTGAGAAACCTGCCCGGTGAGCACCTGGCCATCCCCTTCGACCCGCACTTGCACGGTCTGCCCCAGCGCCGCGCGGAAAGATCCTTCATCCGTCTGCGCCACGGCCACCCGGAGATCGAGCGTATCGCCCCGGCCGATCTGGAGCACTTCTCCGCCATGTTTGAAATAGCGTCCGGGCAAGCGCTCCAGGTAGCGCGACTGCACCTGCCCGTCGCGCGGCGCACGAATTTCCAGCGACGCCGCAAAACGTTCGCGTTCTTTGAGCGAAGTCTGCATCGCATCCACCCGGGCCTGCTCTGCTTGATACGTCGCAATCTCGCCTTTCGTATACGCCACGCGTGCCTTCAGAGCTTGTTTGCGCTCCAGCCAGCGGGAACGCTCCAGCTCTTCGGCGAGCTGATCGTTCCGCAGCGTCACGAGCAAATCCCCGGCGCGCACTGCCTGCCCGTCGTGCACGTGGACCTTCTCAACAAACCCGGGGGCGTCCGCGCGAATCACCGTTGCATCGGCCAGCTCGACTGCTGCCGGCGCCGAAATCATTCGCCGGCTCGGCAGCCAGAGGATCAGCGCTGCCACTCCTGCCAGCACTGCCGTGCGTACGGCAAAATTCAGCCAGCGAACCGGCCGCGTGCCGATCGTTTGCGCCACACTTTTCCCAAAGTTGACCAGCGGCCAGACCAGCCAAAGCAACGCGGCCAGCGCAGCGAAGATCAGCCCGCCGCCTCGCATCAAAACGGTCGCTGCTGCGAGCAAACCGGCCAGCACCACGATCTGCCAGCACCACGCCAGCACGCCATAAATCGCAACAAACCAGTCCTCCCGCGAGCGCGGCCGATTCGGCCATGCATTGGGTGCGCCGGTGAGCATGCCCATCAAGGCGCGCAGCCACCAAGTCCGGCCCCGCGAGGCCAGGTTCGGGATGTCCACCGCTTCGCTCAGCAGGAAATAGCCATCGAACCGCATCAGCGGATTCGCATTGAAAAACAGCGTCACTACCGTGCCCGTGATCACTGCATTGTGCGCCAGCGTATTCCAAAATCCCGCCGCCGTCGCACTCCAGGCGATGCCGGCCAGCGCGGCGAAAAACAGCTCCACGTACAGCCCCGCCGCGGCCACCATCAGGCGCTGCCTGCGTGCAGGCAGGCCCAAGCTCGAGGTTGCATCCACGTAGCCGATCGGCAGGAAAAGCACAAAGATCACGCCAACCTCGCGCACTGCTGCGCCGAAGTGTTTGCAGAAGAGGCCGTGCCCAAACTCGTGGACGCACTTCAGCAGCACCCACACGATCAAAATCCCCACCCAGTTATCCCGCGCGAGGAACCCATCGTAGCCCTCCGAAAAGCGCGGCCAATCCATCGAAACTTTGATCGCGGCGATCGCGAGCACGATCAGCCACACCACGAATCCACCCCAGCTCAAGGCCCAGCGCAGGTGCGGCTCCACCCGGGTGAAGAAACGATCTGGATGCGCCAGCGGTACCCGCAGGCTCAGCGGATTGAGCCATTTGGAAGCCTTCGCCAAATCGGCGTCCTGCACCCGCTTTGCTGCTTCGGCGTGGGCGGAATTGACCACCAGCAGGCTCTGCTGCCGCAGCCACGCGAGAATGTGCCGCGCATCCTGATCGGAGAGCCCATCCGATTTCCGTTTCCGCGCCAGATCCGCCAGGATCTCTGCGATACTCCGGCGCCCATCCAGCGCGTGGATAAACAGGAACTCGCGAATCCCGACCCGATGAAACTGCGCGGCTGCCGGGTCTTCGATCAGGCACACCCGTTCACCGCCGTGATCCTGCAGCGTAAAGCGCAGATCCGTGCGCAGCCGCGGACGCAAACTTTCGAAATCCCGCGCGAGCCGATTTTCCGCCTGCGGGGTCATCACCAGAAAAGCCGAAGTATCAGCCAATCCCAGAGCCGGTGTCCCAGGATCCAGATCAGCGCCCGCCGATCGGTCGTGATCGAGGCCCGGCCGCGCATGCCGGGGCGCAATTCCGTGTTGGCATCAGTCGCTTTTTCCGCTGCCGCTTCGCCCACAAAAACATTCCGCGCTTCCCGCTGTTCGCTCTGCGGATGCACCCGATCCAGGCGCGAGTTCCATTCCGTGCCCGCGATCGCATCGATGCGATACTCCACCGGCTGCCTTGGCCGTACGTGCCGCACTTCGGAGTCGGGGATATCGATCTCGACGATCAATTCATCGAGCGGCGCCACTTCGAAAAGCACCTGCCCTTGCGCGATCGGTTGCCCCTCGGCGCGGCGCAAATCGCCCGCCACGATCACCCCATCCAGCGGCGCCGCCAGCGTCAGCTGCCCGATGCGGCGCTGCACGAGCGCGAGTTCTTCGCCCAGCCCGAGCGCTTCATAATCGGCGAGCTGAGCCTCGGAAAAGTCCGTCCCTTCGCCTTCGTTGCGCAATGCCCGGTCGCGCTGCCGCAGGGCCTTTTCCCGCGAAGCGACCAGCTCCGCCTCTTTCATCTTCAAATCGCGTGGCTCCATCTCCGCGAGGATGTCGCCCTTCTTCACTCGATCCCCCGGCCGCGCCGTGCTCTGCCGCAGCGTCGCATCAAAAGGCGCCGCCAGCGCTCGCTGCGTCTTCGGCACCAGCCGGCAGTCCGCTTTGATTTTGTAAGGAAACGGAAACGCCAGCAGCCCGGCCAGCGCTGCTCCGGAGAGCACCGCCGCATTCCGGCCATTGCCCCCGAGCTTCCGCCAAAATCGACGCGCCCCAAACAGCAACGGATTTGGCTTCGCCCGTTCGAGCAGGTCGAAGAGCAGCGGCACGAATTGCCGGCCGACTTCGGCCAATCGCTCCTCCCCCGGGCTCAGCGCTTCGCGCGCCCACTGCAAAGTCACCGCACCTCGCTCCTGTGGCAGGGGCAGCGTCAGCAGCCGTGGCATCCGTGTCTCCGCTGCCAGGAGCTCGTGCGCAAGCGTCTCTGCATTGGGGGGCGCGCTGGCGAGGTACTCGATCGGATTTCCCGTCGCGATCGCCTCCGCCTGCGCCACTTCGATGGCATGATGCGCCGGACTCGTGGCCTCGATCCGTTCCGCTCCGGAAATCGCCGCCAGCTGCAAGCGCCGCCGGCGTTTGAGCCCCAATACCACGCGATCACACCCGAGGTATTCGCGCACTTCGTCCACCGCCATCTGCCGCGCCCGTCGCTCGTCGAGTTCGCTCGCTGCCCGTCGGAAAAGATCGAGCAACCGCCCCATCTGGGTCATCACCCACAAGTCGCGAGTCGCCGCCCCCTGGCCCTCCGCATACAGCACATACCCGCTCAGCGCCTGGAGGAGCAAAAAGAGCCCATTCAGATCATGCGCCTGCGGCACCCGCACCAGCGCGCCGAAATGGTAAAGCGGCCGCCCTAGTTGAGTGAGTTCGATGAGAAACAGATAACCGTGCGCCCCGGCCAAAAGACACGGCTGCACCACCGGCGCCACCCGCCGGCCGAGGACAGTCTTCACCTCCGCGACGATCTGCTCTGCCGAAAGCCCACTGCTCGAGGCGATGGCCAGCATTGGCTTTTCTGCCGCTTCGGCGGGCAGCAAAAACAGCGCGCGGGCATCCAGCAGCGAACGTACAAATTCCAGCCAACCCTCATGCCGCAAAGTCCCGGCGACACTGGCTGACCCTTCGGCCAAGGCGGCCAATTGCCCCGCCAGTCGATGTGCATCCGCTTCCGACGCAGCCCCGCGCTCGCCCCCGCTCGGGGCTGCAGGAGTCTGGGTGGGCCGGAGTTCTTTTTGGGACAGCACGGAAGGCAAATCTCACAGGACTTCCACAGGCGTCAAAGATAACCGGCGCCTCCGAAGCCGGATCTGCCCTGATTTTTGGTTCAGCTGCTCGATGGTGGGGGTGGATGTGGCGCGGTGTTGCGCTTCTCGTGGGGCTCACCCGTGTGGGGAAGAACCGAGCTGGCAAAAAGCGATGGCCGAGTTGCTGTTTACGTTCAGGGCCAGATCCCCCACACGCAATGGGGGCGTTTAGCCGCTTCGAGTCCTACGTCCGCATCGGACGTTTTGTTTGCAGCCAAATTTCCATCGACATTCATTTTGCGCGGTCGCAGCTGTTTCTCCCATGCCCCCGCGAGACGGCGGCTTGCTTCCCTCATGACTCTTTTCCTCCGAAACCTTTCCCTCCTATTGCCTCGGTGGCTTCTGCTCTACCTGCTCACCACACTTCCGTTGGTGCCGCAGAAGGCCCAGGCTTGGGGCGAACCGCATCTGGCCATTACCAAGGCAGCGCTCGAAACGCTCCCGCCGTGGCAGAAGGATTGGCTTGGGGCCGAGTTCGCGGCGCTGGGCGACAACTACTGCCTGATCCCCGACCACGTTTATACGGATATCGAGAATGGAAAGTTCGCGCGGATGGAGAGTGAACCGGGCGTCGTTTATCTTCGAAGGCTGCACGTTCCGTCCCCCGAACAGCCGGAAAATCTCGAAACATTTCGCTACTTCATGGGCAAAGCGGTCGCGGCGCTTCAGGCCGGCGAAGTCGGCAACGCCGCGCGTTACATGGGCACGGTCTGCCACACCATTGAAGACTTCGGGAGTCCTGCGCACACGGTCCCGGGGGACAACATGTTTACTTTGCTCCAGCAGTTCATGCCGCCGCCGGAGAAGAAGAAAGGCAAACTGCTTCATAGCTTGATCGAGAATGGCGACCTGAAAGTCGGGATCGCTGGTTATCAACCGCGGCTGCTAGGGGACACGGTCGAGGAAGCATCGTGGCGGCTACTCCATCGCGTGCACGGGGCGATTCTGAATGCGCGCAGCACCACCATCCCGATCATCCAGGCCCTTTATGCCGAGGATACCGCCACGGTGAAAACGCATCAGCTCAAAGCTGCGACCGTCGATGCCCAAGTCGCGGCCGACGCGGTCTACACCATGTTATGTCTGGGCGCGGGGAAATTTGACGAACGCGAGCGGGAGGCTCTGCGCACCGCAGGCATCACGTGGTATTTTCCGGTGGAAGCGGTGAGTTTGTTTTATCCACAGACGCATTTTTCCGGTTCGCCCAATTGGGGCCACGCGCAGAGCGGAGTTGTCCTGGAGGGCGGCACGGAGGAACGGCCGCTCAAGCTGCGTTTCCCAGAAAAAGACACCGCGGTTGCGCGGGAATTTACCGAGGGCATCAGCCCCAGTATGGGCAAGCCCCTGACTTATCTCCTGCCGGCTGGGGTCTTTCATTACTTCACCGTTCAAGCGGGCTTGCATCCGGAATTGGGAGCGAAGGGCAAGGTGGAGTTTAGCATTTCCAGTGAGGGCCGCATCCTCGCTTCGGCGACGGTGAGTGGCAGCGATTCGGCGCAGACACTCGAATGCGACATCACTGGCGTGACGAGGCTGCAACTCAACGCCGTCGCGCGCGGCTCCGATCCGAAAAGCAACTACGCCATCTGGGCCGAACCGATTTTGTCAAAGAGGCCAAAGCAATAAAGCTCATCCTCCAGCACATGACTAAAACGCCCTTCGTGATGATGTCTGAGCGAGGAAGCGCTGCACTGCTGGTTGTAGCCGGGATCTTCTCTGCCCGGACCTTCCTGTGCCTCGTCTTCTCCGTGCTGGCGCTTTCGTCGCTGTGCGCAGCTGAAAAGAAGGGCGAGTTCATTCTCACGTGTCTCGATATTCCCGACATCAAACGAGGGGCGGGTCTCGCGCTCGTCCTTCAGTTGCCTTCCGGCAAGACCTGCCTGTACGACACCGGCTCGGGTTATCCCGACGCTGCGTCGCCCGATGGTTGGCAGTCCGGGTTTAATGCCGGTCGCGATCTCATTCTGCCTTTTCTGCAAAAGCACGGGATTAAGGAAATCGACACGGTTTTCATTAGCCATGCCCACTACGATCATTTCGGCGGTCTCCTCTGGCTCAAGGACCATGTGACGATCAATCGTTTGGTTGATTCCGGCTTTACCTATCAAGGAGAGGCTTCGCCCGAGTACACTACTGAACTCAGCGACTACGAAAAGCTGCGCTCGGAATTTCGAACGCAGGGCAAATACCAGGAAGCCCACACCGGCGACTCGCTGAAGATCGACGAGCAAATCGCCGTGGAGGTACTCGCCCCGCCCCGTGAATTCTTCACCAAACCCTTTCCTGAACTGCGTGCCCAGAACGATCCGCCGGCCCACTATCTGGTGAATGCCAATTCGCTCGGGATGCGGCTCACCTTCGGGAAGGTCGTCTTTTATCTGCCCGGTGATATTCAAGCTGAGGATCAGGTGCTGGCGCTGCTGCCCAGTTTGCCGCCCGAAAAGTTCAAGTGCGACGTGTTGGTCGCACCCGGACATGGCCTTCATGCGCCGCGCCAGTTTGCTGAAGCCACCCGTCCTCAGCTGACCTTGTGCAGCGTCTTTCCTCGATACGCCAAAGGCCTTTCCGCCCGCAAAATCTTTGCAGCCGTCGGTTCGCAAGTTCTCGTCACGGGCCTGAACGGCTGGCTTCAGGTCACCTGCGACGGAACCACATACCGAGCGGCGACCGAGCGTCCTGACCCGCCGGCGAATCCCTGAAAACTGGGCCGAACGCCGCCCTCAGGCCCGACGGCTATGGGAGTAAGAAAATGAGCGGAGCAGGGGAATGTTGCGCCGAGTGCGCCCGATCAGGCTGGCTCAGCTTTCCCCGCGTCGAAATGCACCGGGAGTCTTCCCATAGGTTTGCTTGAAGGCGGCCTGGAGGTAATGGCTGTAGGTGAAGCCGGTTTGTTCGGCGATGGTCGCGATTGGGAGATTGGTCTCGCGCAGGAGCCGCTCCACTTCGCGGAAACGGACCCGGGCGATTTCTTCCTTGGGGGAGCGTTTCAGCGCGGCCTTCATCCGGCGGTCGAGTGTGGTGCGCGAGGCGTTGAGCTTGCGGCAGAGGTCGTCCACGTTCATGCCGGTGTGCGCGTTCTCGCGAATCAGCCGAGCGGCGTGGGCGACGAGTGGATCGTTAATAACCATTTCGTCGGATGACCGGCGCACGACGATTCCTTTGGGTGGCACCTGCAGATGAACCTTTCGGCGCCGGGCTGATTTACTGCGCATGAGCCGGTCCAGAAGTTCGGCCGCGGCGTAACCCACGGCGTGGCCATCGAGGCGGACGCTGGTCAGTGGTGGGGTGGCGAAGGTGCAGAGGGTTTCTTCATTTTCGGCGCCGACGACCGCGACTTCCTCGGGGACGGCGACGCCCGCGCGCTGACAGGCTTCGAGAAGGCGGACGCCAAGTTGATCGTTGGCGGCAAAGATGCCCACCGGCTTGGGCAACTCGCCCAGCCACTTCACCAGTCTCGCCTGGCTTTGCTCCCAATCGGAGGCGCTATCCGAAGCGGCCTCGGTGAGTTCCGAACAAGCGCAGCCTTGAGCCTGAACCGTGGCGACGAAATTTCGCACTCGCTCAATGAAAAACAGCTCTGTATTCAGGCCGTACACGGCAAATTGCCGATAGCCTCGGTCGAAGAAATGTTCCGCGACCATGCGTCCGATGTGGGTGTTGTCCATCCGCACCGACGGGCGATCGCTGCAGTAGATGCTGGTGCGCAGCTCCACCGTGGGCAGGCCCGTGGCGGTAATGAGATCGGCCATTTCCTGAGTGAAAGTGCGTGTGAGAATGCCGTCTCCATCCCAATGACGCAGCCACGGAGGGGGGGAGGAGTCGAGGGCGCGGAGTTCGAGAAAAGTAGACCACGGACCATGGAGGGCCAGGTAGCTGCGTACGCCAGCGAGCAGCTCACGGGTGTAGGTGCGGGTGGTCTCCACAAGGAGGGCCACGCGGGGGACGCGGCGTTTTTTGAGAGGTTTCACTGGGGGAAAAGGGGGTGACGAAAAATCTGAGTTTCGGTGCACCATAAGCGTAATGACGGAAAACCGGAAGCGGTCATGATGAGAGCATGAACCGCCGCCAATTCATCACGACCTCCAGTTTGATGACCGGCTGCCTCCTTCGCGGCCCGGCCGCTTTATCCACTCCCAACCCTTCACTCGTGAACCCATCCAAAGTCCTCATCATCGTCGGCGATGCGACGGAAACCGTCGATACGCTTTATCCTTTCTACCGCCTCATCGAGGCCGGGTTTCAGCCCGTGGTCGCTGCTCCCGAGAAGCGCCGCTACCAGATGGTGCTCCACGAGGTAAAGCCGGGCTGGACGATCACCAAGGAGTGGGAAGGCTACTCGATCGAGGCCGATATCGCCTTTAAGGACATCAAGGAGGATGAGTACGCCGGCATCTTCTTCAGCGGTGGCCGGGCCCCGGAATACATCCGCGAGGACGAAGACCTGCTCCGCATCACCCGCTGGTTTTGGGAAAACAAAAAGCCCATGATGAGTGTGTGCCATGGGGTCGAGATTCCCGCGCGGGCCGGGATTGTAAAAGGCCTGCGCATGGCGACCGTGGCGAAGTGCAAATTCGACCTGGAAATCTGCGGCGGCATCTACGTGAACGAACCGTGTGTGGTGGATCGTCACATGGTCAGTGGACGTACCTTCCACGATCACGGGCACATGGTTGGCCCGTGGATCAAGATGCTGGAAGAAGCCCGGAAGTAAGCGTTCACCAGCATGAATACCCGCCCCTCCCAGACGACTCGTCGTCGCTTTGTGCAGTCTCTGGCCCTTGCGGCTGCTGCCGGTGTCGCTCCTTTGCGCGCTGCTGCCCGGCCGCGCCTGGAACTCAAGTATCTGCTGGCCTCGGCGCTCTACGGCGACCTGAGCCTGGAGGTGATCCTGCCCGAGATCAAAGCCACGGGTTGCGCCGGTCTCGACGTCTGGTGCAAACCGCACGGTACCCAACGCGAGCAGGCGCAGGCGATTGGGGCGGAGGCTTTCGCCGCCTTGCTCAAGCAGCATTCGGCGCGGCCCGCGTGTTTCACCCAGTATCCGCTGGGCCCATTTGCCTTGAAGGATGAAATGAAGCTGCTGAAACAACTCGGCGGTGAGCTGATCGTCACGGGAGCGAAGGGGCCGAAGAACGTGGTGGGAGCCGAGGCGAAAGCGGGGATTGCTGCGTTCCTCGAGCAAGTGAAACCGCACGCGGACGCGGCGGCAGAGCAGGGGATCACGATCGCCATCGAGAACCACGCGAACTCGCTGCTGAGTTCGCCCGATTCGATCCGGGCCTGGGCCGAACTGAACAAACATCCCGCCCTGGGTGTGGCGTTCGCCCCCCACCATTTGCACGACCAGGTGGAGGAAATGCCGAAGCTCATCCGCGAACTCGGCGCGGCGAATCTGCCGTTTGTTTACTTCCAGGAACACGGGATCGGCAGCCAGCAAAAGGTCGCCAAGGAAATCGAACTTCAGCAGCTCCCCGGCTACGGCACGCTCGACTACAAGCCGATCCTCGAAGCGCTCCGCGATATACAATTTCGGGGGTGGGCGGAGATATTCATGCACCCCACGCCGCGCGGAATACCCATTCTCCCGACGGCGGCGGAGATCACCGCGGCGACTAACAAGTCGCGCATGCATCTCGACACGCTGCTCGCGGCAGTGAACGCTTAACCGCGGCAGTTCTTCCAGCTTTTCCCCGTTATGCCTGTTATATCCCCCGATCAACTGCACGACTCCTATGACGTGATCATCGTTGGCTCCGGAGCCGGCGGTGGGCAGACTGCTTATACGCTGACCATGGAAGGCGTGAAGGTGCTGATCCTGGAAGCGGGGCGGTCCTTCGATGTGCAGAGTGAAGTGGCGATGTTTCAATTGCCCAGCCAGGCGCCCTTGCGCGGCGCACCCACGCCAGACAAGCAATACGGCTTTCACGACTGTTCGATTAACAGTGGCTGGGAGATTCCGGACGAGCCGTACACCAATGCGAATAAGGAGCCCGAGAGCCAGTTTCGCTGGTGGCGGCAGCGGATGATGGGGGGGCGGACGAACCACTGGGGACGCATCACCCTGCGCAACGGGCCTTACGATTTCAAACCGCGCACTCGCTTCGGCGCGGGTTTCGACTGGCCGATCGGCTACGAAGATATCGCGCCCTATTACGACAAAGTGGAGATGCTGGTCGGGGTCTTCGGCACGAATGAAGGGCTGGAGAATTCGCCCGACTCGTCGCCTGGCGTGCTGCTTCCCGCTCCGAAGCTCCGTGTCGGAGAGCTATACGCGCAAAAGCATGCCAAAAAAGCCGGTGGGCATGTGACCTCGATTCACCGGGCCGTGCTGACCCGGGCCCAGGATGCGGATGCCTTGCCGGCGAAATTGCATCCGGGCAATGCGAAGGCCCAGCGCATCCTTGGCGAAAACATGCGGCTGCGTTCGCCCTGTTTCTGGGCCACGGACTGTCATCGCGGGTGCGCGATCCGGGCCAACTACGATTCGCAGACGGTGCATCTGCGTCCCGCACTGGAGACGGGCAATCTGGATATTTTGCCAAACGCGATGGCTCGGGAGGTCACGATCGACAAACAGGGCAAAGCAACGGGGATCACTTTTATCGACAAGACCACCGGCCGTGAAGGCCACGTCGCCGGCCGGGCGGTGGTGCTCGCCGCGAGTTCACAGGAGTCGGTGCGGTTGCTCCTCAACTCGAAATCTAATTTGTTCCCGCAAGGCCTCGCCAACTCCAGTGGCAAAGTCGGCAAATACATCACCGATTCGGTCGGGAGCAGTTTGAGCGCGCTGATTCCGGCGTTTGAAGGCATGCCGATTCATAACGAAGACGGTGCCGGCGGTCCGCACGCCTATGTGCCGTGGACCTCGCACGAGCAGAACCGGAACGGCGAGCTGGGTTTTCCGGGTGGCTATCATCTGGAGTTCACCACCGGCCGCCAAATGCCGTCGCTCACTACGCTCAATGGGATCGATGGTTTTGTCGGGAGTGGCGACGTCGTTTTTGGCAGGAAGCTGAAAGAGGAGGCCCGCCGTTTCTACGGTTCGAGCATGGGTTTCGGCGCACAGGGTACGATGCTGCCCAATGATGGTTCCTTTTGCGAACTCGACCCCACTTTGAAGGACAAATGGGGAATCCCCGTGCTGCGCTTCCACTGGAAATGGTCGGACTTCGAGATCAACCAGGTGCGGCATCAGCAGAAGCACATTCGTGAACTGCTCGAAGCCCTGGGCGGAAAAGTTTCGTCCAAAGCGGACGCCGATCCCTTGAAAGCCATGCGGCCGGGCGGCTCGGTCATTCACGAAGTCGGCGGCGCGATTATGGGCGATGATCCGGCGAATTCGGTGACGAACCGCTGGAGCCAGACCTGGGATGTGAAGAACCTGTTCATGGCGGACGGCGCACCGTTTGCGAGCACGGCCGACAAGAACCCGACGCTCACGATCATGGCTCTGGCCTGGCGGATGGCCGATCATCTGATGGACGAACTCAAGAAAGGAAACATCTAGCATGAGTACTCCGGAAAGCTTCCCCCGCATCGATCGCCGCGTGGCGATCAAGTGGATGCTCAGTGCGGTCGCGACCGTTGCGGTCCGTGATCGCCTATCGTTCGCGGCCGAAGGTGGGGCTGCGATCAAAGGCCAGGGCTACGGGCCAGACCCGAGCATGGTCAAAGTGTATCAACCCGGCGATGTCTGGCCGCTCACGCTCACTGAGCCGCAGCGCCGCACCGCGCGGGCGTTGTGCGATGTGATCATTCCCGCCGATGAAACTTCGCCGAGTGCGTCGGCGGTTGGGGTGCCGGACTT
>Ga0209050_1000288_pt1 | contig 106506 bp, 66 predicted proteins | sample Araplavi_mTSA_r2_FD_184276 | JGI IMG/M metagenome (GOLD analysis project Ga0209050, IMG submission 184276) | Arabidopsis root microbial communities from North Carolina, USA - plate scrape MF_Cvi_mTSA_r2 (SPAdes) (version 2) | ecosystem: Host-associated > Plants > Roots > Endosphere | place...
CTGGGTTTTCGCCTCCGGCGAACGCACCGAGATCGAACGTCTCGGCGCCACTTTCGGCCTGGCAGTAAAACGTGATGGCTCTCTTCCCAATCACAATCTGCGGACTGTGGTGATCGGTCTCGATGGTACGATCAGAAAAGTCTTCACCGGCAACGAATGGAGCCCGGAAGAACTCGCCGCGGAACTCCGCCGCGCAGCACTGGGAAACTAAACCGCCCGGCGCCGCGACCAGACCAGCCCGCCCAAAGCCACTCCGCCCACGGCGAGCATTCCGAGCGTGCCGGGCTCGGGCACGACGATGGAAGAGCCGTTATTTTTGGTCACGGTAGCAAAGCCGCTCGTGGCAGCGTAGTCCGCCGCGTTGTTCGTGCTAAAATTGGTGCCGTTTTTGAAAAGCAAGCCAAGCCCGTTGATCGGGAGGGAACCGCCGAAAGGAGGACCATAGTTCCCATCCGTATCGTTGCCCAAATTGCCCGGAGTAAGCCCGGTATTCGACCCCGAATAATTACCCCACGCCACCGACCATAGCACGCCACCATCGCTTGCTTGCTCGAACGTGATTTTTCCGCCCGCGAAATAACTGAACGGAATCACCGCCAGCGTGAAATCGGGGCTGAAGCCTGTGAGGTTCGTGAACTCCTGAGTCGCGAACAAAATCCGCGAACCCGAACTGCCACTGCCGAAATTGGAGCTGATCGTCCCGATCACCGTCGGATTGCTGCCCGTGCTGTCCCACACCCGAATCCGCACCGGCGTCCCACCAAACTGATTTTGGTTGGCCGAACGAAGGCGAAGCTGAATCGCCATCGCCGATGCGTTGCCTCCCAGCCCGCCGACGACTTGTTCGATTTCGATCGAGTGAAAAGCGGCCGAAGCACGCGCAGCCATTAACCCCAATAACAGGACCAGACTCAGACGGAAGCCATTGACCTTCTTCATGGTAGACGTGAGCTGCGAGTCCCGGAAGTCTGGCGCCCCGCCATCACGTGACAAGGCCAAAAACACCTGCCTCGTCCCGGGCTGGGAGTTTGTGTATGGCGGGAGTGTGCGCCCTCTTTCACCCGCCGTTCCCACGCCCCATTCCGATTCGGCGGAAGCATCGATTTTCACCCGAGAGGCCTTTGCGCGGCGGGTGCAAGTGGCAGGCGCGGTCGGGGTGCCGCTGGCGTTGCTTTGGGATTTCTCCTGGGAATCGACGATCGGGGTCGATCTGATCTGGTCGCCTCCACACCTCGCCATGATGGGGTCCGTGGTCATTGCCGCGTTGGGAGCCGCGGCGCAACTGAACTGGCATCCGCGTTCCGGTGAAGTGCCCTTGGGGCCGGTCGCGGCGCCGCTCGGCGCGTGGATCACCCTCTGGGGCGCGATCGCCTTTCTCACTGCCACCCTCTTCGATCAATGGTGGCAGGCCAGCTACGGATTGGCCGCCGGGCTCTGGCCTCCGCCGCAGTTGCTCAAGGCCGCGGGTTTCCTTGCCGTGACCAGCGGGGCCTGGCTCACCGGTGACGCACGCTCCCGATTTCCCTGGGGGGCGTCTGCGGTCCTCGCCTTGATCAGTGTGATGACCATCCCTCTGCTGTACGCAAACCGGCAGCATTCGGCGGCCTTCTTTCTCGCGGCCTGCGGAACGTATCCACTCGTCCTCGTCGCGGTGGCAAAAAGTGGATCGGGGCGTTGGCCGGCGACCCGCGCTGCCCTGGGGTATACATTGCTCCTGGGCACGATGGTCTGGCTTCTGCCGCTCTTTCCCGGAGTTCCCCTGGTGGGGCCGATTTATCACCCGAGGGACCACTTTTTGCCGCCGCCATTTCCGCTGCTTCTATTACTACCGGCCTTCGGGCTCGACTGGCTGTTACGCCAACGCCCGGCGCGGGAAGCGGCTCGCTCCGGCTCGAGCGCTGCTGGGGAGGCGGGCCTCGCCTTTTTTCTGATCTTCACCGTCGCGCACTGGGTGTTCGCGTCCTTTCTCCTCTCGCCGGCGGCAGACCATTGGTTCTTTGCGGGAGGCGGGCGGCACTGGCCGTTTTTTCTCCAAATCGTGCCCGGGGCGGAAACGAGCTTTTGGCCTGAGTCCGACTCGGACTTCACCGGGCTGCGGGCACTGCTGGCGATCGCGCTCGCGATTGGGTGTTCCTGGCTCGGGCTGCAATTGGGGCGCGGGCTTTCGGTGTTGAAGCGATGAGAGCATTCCTTTTCCTCCTTCTCTTTCTTTTGCTTTCGTGGCCGGCGCACGGCCACATCGGCAGCCCGAATGTCTTTTTCGACGGACGGGCCGGCCCTTACGAAGTCCGCGTCGTGATCCGGCCTCCGAACGCGATCCCTGGTCCCGCCCAGATCGATATCCGCGTCAGCGGGTCCACGGCCCACACGATCAGAATTCAGCCGAGCTTTTGGGATGCCAGCATCGAAGCCGCCCCGGCACCGATTGGAGCGGTAGCCACAGCGAGCGATCCACACCTCTTCACCACTTCTTTCTGGCTGTTGCGACGCGGCTCACACGCGGTCCGCATTCAGATCGAAGGTTCCAGTGGCACTGGCGAACTGGTGGTGCCGCTTCAGGCGACGCTGCTGGCGGGCACCTCCATCCCGCCGGGCCTCTCGGCTGCCCTGCTCATTTTGGTTCTCGTCCTGATTTTCGGAGCGATCCTCGTCGCCCGGGCGACGGCCCAGCGATTTGCCCCGGCCTCTACCGGCCGGGCCGTCCTCGTGGCTGCGCTCTGCCTGATAGCGGGCATCTCCTTCGCCTCCGTGCGCTGGCGAACGATGGACCGCAATTTTCGAGAGAGGCTGCTCGCCAGGCCGATCCCGGTTACCGCGACCATCCGAAGCTCGAGCGAGATCCATCGGCTCGTCGTGACTCCCGTCGATCAAGCCAGCCCCGGCCAGGGCTGGGATACACTCGTGACCGATCACGGCAAACTCGCCCACCTTTTCCTGCTGAGGGAATCGGACCTGGCCGCCTTCGCCCATCTTCATCCGGTGCGGCGCGATGCGCAGACTTTCGAGTCCGTGCTGCCTGCGCTACCCGCGGGCAACTATCAACTCTACGCGGAACTCACTCACGAAAACGGAAGCAACGATACGCTCACGGGACGAGTCAACGTGCCTGCCCCCATCGGCGCCGCGAGCCAGCCTTCGTGGGACTTGAAAAACGACGTCTGGTGCCAGTCGCCACGTGCGGTGTCCACCAACGCGGCGGAACCCGACGCACTCGATGCAGATGACTCGTGGCATGTGGCCCCACCTCCATCCATCGGCTCGCTGCAAACGCAGGTCAGTCCCCTGATGGGTGGAGGGAAGATGGTCTTTGCCAATGCGGGTGACTTCGTGGTCGATCGCGAAACGGCCCTGCGCTTCGCGGTCTACTCCGCAAGCGGTGAAGCCGTGCCGCTGCAGTCGTACATGGGCATGCTCGGCCACGCGGTGATCCGCCGCGACGACGGCTCCGTGTTCACGCATCTGCATCCGGCCGGTACGATCTCGATGGCGGCACAGCAGATCTTCTCCGGAGCTGCGCCGGCAGCGAACCTGCCTGCATTCCCCGAAACCAGCGAAGTGACCTTTCCTTACGCGTTTCCACAGGTGGGAGATTACCACCTGTGGATTCAGGTCCGGGTCGATGGACGCGTGGCTACTGGCGTGTTTGCAGTGCGTGTTCGGTAGCCGGCCTAGACCGTGGCGAGCGTCGGCTCGGGGTTGTACCCGAGCCACGGACCGAGCCAGCGTTCCGCTTCTTCGAGCGGCCAATCTTTGCGCTCGGCGTACTCCTCAATCTGATCTTTGCCGAGTTTCCCGACTGCAAAGTACCGCGATTCCGCGTGCGAGAAATAGATCCCGCTCACGCTGCTCCCCGGCCACATGGCAAAACTCTCCGTGAGCTTGATGCCAGTACCCGGCTCCGCATCGAGTAGTTCCCAAAGCGTGCCCTTCTCCGTGTGATCCGGGCTCGCCGGATAACCCGGCGCCGGACGAATCCCGCGGTATTCTTCGGCGACGATTTGTTCGCGCGTCAGCTTTTCGTCCACGCCGTAGCCCCACTCCCGCCGGACGCGAGCGTGCAGACATTCCGCAAACGCTTCCGCCAGACGATCCGCCACCGCTTCGGCCATGATTGCATTGTAGTCGTCGTGATCAGCCTTGTAGCGGCGGACCAATTCATCGAGCCCATGCCCGGAGGTTACCGCAAAAGCGCCGATGTAATCCGCCGGATGCGCACCGCCATCGAGCGAGGCCGGAGCGATGAAATCCGCCAGGCAGCGATACGGATTCGCCGCATCGTTGCCGGTCTTCTCCGTCTGCTGCCGCAGGAAGTGGAAACGCGTGCGCTCGACCGTGCGGGTATCGTCGGTCCACACGATCACATCGTCCCCATCGCGATTCGCGGGGAAGAACCCATACGCGGCCCGCGCCGTGACCAGGTTTTCTGCGATGAACTGGTCGAGCATCTCGTTCGCTTCCGCGAACAGTTTGCGCGCCTGTTCACCGTACTTTTCGTGATCGAGAATCTTCGGATACACGCCACGCAGTTCCCACGTGTGGAAGAAGGGCGACCAATCGATAAACGTGCGCAACTCCGCGAGCGTGATCTCCAGCACCTCGTCCGCTTTGGAGGATGAAGAGGAAAGCACCCGCACCCCGGCAAACTCCGGCTTGGGCAAATCGTCGAACGATAGCGCCGCCGCTTTGGCTCGCGCTTCCTTGAGCGAAACCAGGCGGGCCGCATTGCCGAAAAACTGCTGGCGCAGACTTTCCTGATCGGTTGAGTTTTTCGTCACGAAATCCTCGCGCTGATCATCGCTCAGCAGCGCCGTCATCACCGGCACCGCGCGGCTGGCATCGAGCACGTGTACGATGGGATGTTCGTAGTGCGGCGCGATCTTCACCGCCGTATGCGCCTTGCTCGTGGTCGCCCCACCGATGAGCAGCGGCAGTTTCAAGCCGCGCCGCTGCATTTCGCGCGCGACGTAGACCATCTCATCGAGCGATGGCGTGATTAGTCCGCTCAGCCCGATCACATCGACGCCGTGCGTCGCGGCTGCTTCGAGGATCTTGTCGCAGGAGACCATCACCCCGAGATCGATGACCTCGTAGTTGTTACACGCCAGCACCACGCCGACGATGTTTTTGCCGATGTCGTGCACGTCGCCTTTCACGGTCGCGAGCACGATCTTGCCCTGGGCTTTCACTTCCAGCCCGGCAGCCGCCATGGCGGCTTTTTCGGCCTCCATAAAGGGCGTCAGATACGCCACCGCTTTCTTCATCACGCGGGCGGATTTCACCACCTGCGGGAGGAACATTTTTCCCGCCCCGAAAAGGTCGCCGACGATACTCATGCCGTCCATGAGCGGCCCTTCGATGACCGCGAGCGGACGGCCTAGCAAGGCGCGCACTTCTTCGGTATCGATCTCGATATAGGTATCGATCCCTTTCACCAGCGCATGCGCGAGCCGCTCCGCGACGGGAGCTTTGCGCCACTCTTCCTCCTTCTTTTCCACGGCGGCCGTGCCGGTGCCGGCAGCCTTGAGCTGTTCGCCAAAAGTGACCAGCCGTTCCGTCGCGTCGGGATGACGGTTCAGCAATACGTCCTCCACGAGCTGCTTCAACTCCGGCTCGATCTCTTCGTAGACCTCGAGCATGCCGGCATTCACGATGCCCATGTCCATGCCCGCGCGGATCGCGTGGTAGAGGAAGGCCGAGTGCATGGCCTCACGAACCTTGTTGTTCCCGCGAAAGCTGAACGAAATGTTCGACACACCACCGCTGACCTTCGCGTGCGGCAGGTTCGCTTTGATCCAGCGCGTCGCATTGATGAAATCGACGGCGTAGTTGTTATGTTCCTCGATGCCGGTCGCGACGGTGAGGATGTTTGGATCGAAAATGATGTCTTCCGGTGGGAAACCGACCTGATCCACGAGCAGCCGGTAGGCGCGCTCACAGATTCGGATCTTGTCTTCGTACGTGGCCGCCTGGCCCTGCTCGTCGAAGGCCATTACGACCACCGCTGCGCCGTACTGAAGCACCTTCCTCGCGTTCTCGATGAATTTCGCTTCGCCTTCCTTCAGCGAAATCGAGTTCACGATGCCCTTGCCCTGCAGGCATTTCAGGCCCGCCTCGATCACTTCCCATTTCGAGGAGTCGACCATGATCGGCACCTTCGCGACTTCCGGTTCACTGCCGAGCAGGAGCAAAAAGCGCGTCATCGCGGCCACCCCATCGATCATCCCCTCGTCCATGCACACGTCGATCACGTTCGCCCCGTTCTCGACCTGCTGCCGCGCCACGCTCACGGCCTCCTCGTATTTCCCTTCCTTGATCAGCTTCGCAAACTTCGGCGACCCTGCCACATTCGTCCGCTCGCCGATGTTCAGATAGGTCCCGATCTGCTGGGTAAAAGGTTGCGACCCGGAGAGCCGCAGCGGCAGCGCCGCCCCGGTGGAAAACTTCGTCTCCTCGCGTGGTTCACGCGGGCGACGGGTGGACAGCGCTTGCGCGATCGCGGCGATATGTTCCGGCGTATTGCCACAGCACCCGCCGGCGATATTCAGCAGGCCGCTGTCGGCGAATTCGCCGAGGTATTTCCCCATGTCCTCCGGCTTCAGATCGAAGCCCGTCGGCGAGAGCGGATTCGGCAGACCAGCATTCGGATAGCAGGAAATCGCGCTGCCCGATTTCTCCGACAGCTCCGCGAGAAACGGCCGCATGAGATCCGGCCCGAGCGAGCAGTTCAGCCCGACGGAAAGCGGCTTCACGTGTTTCACCGCATTCCAGTACGCCTCGACGGTCTGCGCCGAGATCATCGTCTCACCGCCACGTCCGACCGCCGCCGAGATCATGATCGGGAGGATTTTCCCGTCCTGGGCAAAGACTTCCTGGATCGCGACCAGCGCGGCTTTTGCATTCAACGAATCGAAGATCGTCTCGACGAGCAGCACATCCGAGCCACCGGCGATCAGCGCCCGCACCTGCTGGATGTACGCGGTTTTCACCTGGTCGAAGGTGACCACGCGGAAACCCGCGTCGTCCGCATCCGGCGAGTTCGACAGCGATACCGTGAGCGGCCCGATCGCGCCTGCGACGAAGCGCTGCTTGCCGTCCTGGTTGGCCACGCGATCCGCCCACTCGCGGCATTGGCGCGCGGACTGTTCATTAATCTCCCACGCGAGGTCCCCGAGGAATTTGTCCTCGATGATCTTTTGGTAAAACGCCGGGTCCTTCCGCCCGCCATGCTCGCGCGGGTCGTCGACGAAAAATTCGCTCTGCCCGATACTCGTGGCCGAGAACGTATTCGTCTCGATCAGATCCGCCCCGGCTTCGAGGAAGCGGCGATGGATGTCACAGATCATCGCCGGCTGGGTCAGCGAAAACATATCCCCGTTGTTCAGCAGGTCCTTCGGGGCCTCCTTGAAGCGTTCCCCGCGAATGTCGGCCTCCGTCATCCCATAAGTGCGGATGGTCGTGCCCATGGCGCCATCGATGATGGCGATGCGTTCACGCAGGAGCTTTTCGAGCGGATGAATAACGGCGGACATAGGACCGGTAACAAACCTCGGATTTGCAGAATCTCAAGAGACAAATCATTCCATCATGATGGGAAGATGCGTCATAACTTTGTCGCCCAAAACTTTGATCGCCGTCCAGGTGCCAAATCAATCCCGGCGCAAACATACCTTGCAACTTCCCGGTTCTCTGTTACCGTATTGGCGTCAGTTTGATTGTGTTGTGTTTGCAGCGCGGAAGATCGTCAGTTGAGTTTGTCTCTTTGGTGATTTGAAACCCGAGTATCGGGAACGGCTTCAGAAGAAGGCAGTCAGCGTCACCAAATAGAAAACCCAATAATATGAGACTTTTCGTCGGCAATTTGTCTTTCAAAACCACTGAACGCGAACTCGAAGAAGCCTTCGGTCGCTACGGCTCCGTCACTGACAGCAAAGTCATGACCGATCGCATGACGGGCCGCTCCCGCGGTTTCGCCTTTGTGACCATGGGCACCAAAGAAGAAGGCGACGCGGCCATTAAAGGCCTCGATGGTCAGGCCCTCGACGGCCGTCCTCTCCGTGTGAACGAAGCCACCCCTCGTGAAGAAGGTGCTGGCGGCGGCGGTGGTGGTGGTGGCCGTGGCGGCTTCAACCGTGGTGGTGGCGGCGGCGGCGGTGATCGTGGCGATCGCGGTGGTGATCGCGGCGGCCGTTCGTACGCTGGCAACAACCGCTGGTAGTTTTTACCTATTTCCCGAGGCGAGGTGCCTTTCGGTGTGCTATATTGCCCACCTTTCGCGCCTCGCCTCGCTTTTTTTTCTACAAATCCCAGCTAAAACCACATGTCCGAACAAGTCATCGAAACTGAAGGCCGGATTACCGAAGTACTCCCGGGCACGATGTTCCGCGTCGCGCTCGAAAACAAGCACACTGTGCTTGCTCACATCTCGGGCAAAATGCGCAAGCGTTTCATCCGCCTCACCAATGGTGACCGTGTAAAGTTGGAGATGTCGCCCTACGACATCAACAAGGCTCGCATCGTCTACCGCCTGAACTAAGCAGGCGCGGATGGATCAGCTGGGCGACACGGGTCGCCTGGCCGAGGTTTGGCGGAACCGGGAAACGGCATTTTTCCCATGAACGAGAGCGTCTTCATTCAGTCGCTCATTTGTCACATTCCGGATCCCCACGATCCGGCTCAAAGGTCCCGCAACCTGGCCCCGTGCAGAAAGAAGTCGCCGACAAAGCGGGCGGAAAAGAGCCCAAAGCCGAACGCGACTTCCGCCGGTTGCTCGAAAGCAAAGATCTCGACGCCGTCGTCATCGCTACACCCGACCACTGGCACATCCCGGCCTAGTCCCGGACGCGCTTCCTCCAGCGCAGGAAGAATACTGCGAGGCGCTGCGGGACAAATACCTCAATGGGTTTGTCGAATGCCGGCAGTATTCGATTCTAGAAGGGCCGGATGAGGACGTCGGTTTGAAGGACAAACATCTGTACTTGGCGCCGATGCGTTTTTTGGAACTCTTTCGGCTGGCCAGATCCGGTCGGATTTCGGCCTCGATCAAGTGAACGAGGGAGATCTCCTTAAGCGTCACTGGATTATTATTCTCCCTTTTTATTTGCTGGGGTGCTGGCGGGCAGCTGGCGGCCGGCGCTCGTTTCACGTCGCTTGCGGCGGTCGCTGAGAGCCATCGTGCATGCGGCCCGCACAAAGGGTGTTGGAGGCTTTGAATCGGGACTATCGAAACTTCAGCCTCTTTGTGAACAACCACCCGTGGTCTCGCCGTTTTGCGGAAATCGGGTGGGACCTGACTTGGGTTGTTTTGGATGTCGAGTTGCGGAGGTTGACTATTCTCCTGGCGACAGACGCGGACTGATCAAAAGGATTTCTTCGGGAGGCGATTGGAGTTTGAGTGAAAAACCGTAGGCGGCATCATAGGTCGATGAAGTTGCTCTGTGTCTTCTCCCTTTTGACGACCCTGGCGGTGGCGCAAGATTTTGCAGACGAGTTGCTCGGGCTGACGCCGGACAGCCGGGCGCGATTGGAGAAGAACAGGGGCTTGGTGGAAGTGGTGCCGGTGATTTTGCCGGAGGGGAAGAATCTGCTCGGGGTGAATGATCACTTTGGCTGGCCGATTGCGACGATGGCGGGGAAGAGTATCGTGCTGACTTTTTACCGCCAGCCGCAGCACTGGAAAGGGAAGGACCAGCCGGATGCGGATACTTCGGGAGCGGTGGCGATTCGTTCGACCGATGGCGGGAAGACGTGGTCGGAGCCGGTGAATTTACGGGCGCTGGTGAAGCAGCCAACGAAAGGGTGCCGGGCGGGGTTTGGGAATAGCATTGGCACGGATGCGGATGGAGCGGTGGTCGTGGTGACGAGCGCTGGCGTGTTTCGCTCGGAAGACGAAGGGGCAAGCTGGCAGCACTTGCCCGGGGCGTTTGGCGAGAGACAGCTGTCCGGATCACGAACGAACAACGGGCCGCGGTTGTTGCTACATCCGGAATATGGGCTGGTGGTGTTTGGCCACGAAGAAGAGGCGGGAAAAAAGAACCCTGATGGGACACCGATCATTGCCCCGCGGGTTTGGGTGCGATGGTCGAAGGACGGTGGACGCACGTGGCAGGAGACGAAACAGGAGGTGCCGTACTCGGCGGTGGAACCGGCTGCGCTGATGCACGAGGGAGCGCTCTTTTTGGTCGGGCGTTGCCATACCGCGGAAAGTTATGAGCCCGGGACGAAGACCTGGCGGTATGTGCAGTTCGACGCGGTGAATGGCTGGCTGCCGTTGCGCGCGGCGTTGTCGACGATTCGGGCGACCGATGTCGCGGATATTGCCCGGAATCGCTATCATGGTCCGTGGTCGCAGGACACGGTGGAACTCGGCTACAATCCCGCGAGCCGGCGCATCGAGTGTGTAGCGACGGATCGCAATGGCGATGCTGGAGCAGGGGAGAAAAATGCGCGCGACTGCCAGACGCTGAATCTCTGGAGCATCGACCCCGCTGTGTGGAAGCGCGGCGAAACCGAGTGGCGTTTCGAGAGCACGCTGTTGAAGCGGGCGGGCCTGATGGGGAAGAGTGAAATCGACGGAATGCATCCGGGCGCGGCGGTGATTGATCCCGTGGCGAAGGTGCAGCACATCTTCATCTACGCCGGAAAGCCGGAAGGGCCGTCCGGGATCTTCCGCGTGTCGCGGACGCTCGATACGGCGCGCCTCAAGGAATAGCGAGCCCTCGCCCCTAGGTTGGCCAAAATGAGTGATTCTGGGGGCGAGGGCGCTCATTCCTCGACCCGTGCCGCGAGCTTCGGCTCTACGAGCCGGAAAACGACCGAGGCCGGTCGGTCAGGATCCAAACTCCCTGCCAATGGTAGTCATATCGGTGACCGTTGAGGTAGTAGTGCTGTGTCGGCTTTTCCACGAAGCTCCAGTGTGGGGCTGGTTTCGGAATGGGGGAATACGCCAGCACCCGGGCCAGCCTGTCATTGACCGGCACATTGCTGGCGGAGGTATTGCTGAAACCACTGGCGGCGTGGCTACAAGTGGTGGCCGCAAAGACAACGGAAAACGCCATCAATTTGTATTTCATAGCATTCGGGACGTTAAACGGGAAGGTTTCGCGCCGGGGTTAGATCCTGCGAACTCCGGTGACCACTCCGCGGACAACCGTGACTTTTTCCGCGAATGAAGAACGAACCCGATAGGTCCACACGGTGGTCGGAATTCCCGCGACCAGCACATCTTCAGCCGCAATCGGGTCGCCCCAGAAATTCAGCACGAGATCCGAGGGCATCCCGGCCAGAATTTCGTCGTCCGCGAGCGCATCGCTCCAGGCGTCGATCTGCCACTCGGGAGTCCCCAGATCCACCAAGCCGTAAAGATAGTGCCTCGTCCTTTCGATTCGCCCCTTCTTTACCAGGACCTCTTCCGTGCCGATGTGCCCCGCCTGCAAATGTGAATCGAGTTTGGCTAGATGATTTTCGAGATCGGCATGCGCCGCTGAGCGATTCGCGTTTCGGAAGCCACCAGGGCTGGGCTCATGAATGATTTCGGGCGACCGAAAACCCCGGTCGAACTTGCTCTCTCCCCATCCCCCGCCGCGCTCGTGGGCCCAGGCGCTTCCCGAGGACAGCGCGAGCGCGACGAGGAGTAATGCTGTTCCGGGGATATTAGTTTTGATGAATTGATCAGGTTTCATATTCGACCTCATTGATGCTTACTTTGACACCGCGAAATGGGGTGTCGTTGAATCATCGATGGGATCGACCATCCGTCCTATCCTTCGATAGGCGCTTCGCCTAGACTGCCTGTCATTCTGGTTAGTTTGCCTGGTCCGAACGAGCTATGCGTGGGCCGGAGCTGTGGCCGCGGGTGCGGGCAGGGGGCTTTCCTCGATTTCGTCGATGTCGGCGATCGGGCTCTTTTGATGCTTGGCGGCGATCAGAGAATAGAAGACCGGGACGACGAAGAGAGTGAAGACGGTGCCGACGATCATGCCGGTGACGAGGACGATGCCGATGCTGTTGCGGGCTTTGGCGCCGGGGCCGGTGACGAGGACCAGCGGGAAGTGACCGAGGACGGTAGCCGCGGTGGTCATCAAGACCGGGCGCAGGCGGGTGCACGCGGCTTCACGCAGGGCAGCGGCTTTTTCGAGGCCGCGTTCCTGGAGCGTGTTGGCAAACTGGACGATGAGAATGCCGTTCTTCGAGATCAGGCCCACGAGGGTAATGAGGCCGACCTGCGAATAGATATTGATCGTGGTGAGATCGAGGAAGGTGAAGACCAGTGCACCGGAAATAGCCAGCGGCACCGAGCCGACCAGCACGATCAAGGGGTCGCGGAAGCTGCGGAACTGCGCGGCGAGCACGAGGTAAATCAGGATCACCGCGAAGCCGAGCGTGACGGTGAGCGCGGAGCCCTCGTGCCGGATCTGCCGCGACTCGCCGGCGTAGTCGATGTTCAGCGAAGGGCCGCCGATCTTGCGCGCAGCGTCTTCGAGCACGCGCAGGCCTTCCTCTTTGGTCACGCCGGGTTGCACGCCGCCGAAGAGGCGGACGGCATTGCGCTGCTGGAAGCGGTTCAGCGTGCGCGGGGCGGTGCTCGGCTCGATGTGGGTGAAGGTCGAGACCGGGACGAGGTCGCCTTTCGGCGTCTTGATTTTCAGATCGAGCAACGGTCCGAGGGTCGAGCGCGCTTCGTCGCCGATCTGCGGGATGACCTTGTAGCTGCGGTCGAAAAAGTTGAACCGGTTCACATAAGCGCCGCCCAGCAGCGTGCCGAGTTCCTGCCCGACACCGGCGAGATCGAGACCGAGATCGGCGAGGCGTTCGCGATCGATGACGACGCGGGCTTCCGGGCGATCGATCTTCAGGTCGCTGTCGACGTACAAAAACTTGCCACTCTGGAAACCGGCGCCAATCACCGCGCCTGCGGTGCCGAGGAGATCCTGCACGGGTTCATCGGTTTGCAGCACGAGCTCCACATCGTATTGGCCGGGATTCGGCAGCGGAGGATCGAGCCGCGGGAAAACGCGCAGCCCTGGCACTTGTGAAACCGCGCCATAGACTTCGCCGTACATCTGCTCCGTGGTCCGGGTGCGATGGCGCCAGTCCTTCGCCACCATGCCGCCGAAGCCGCCCCAGCCTGCGGTGAGTGACCACATGTATTCCGCTTCGGGGAACGCATCGATGGCGCTGACCAGCTTGCGCGATTCGCGGTTGGCCGCCTCGATCGTGGAATCCGGTGAGGTATCGAGGAAGAGGCTGATGTGGCTCTGATCTTCCACCGGCGCGAGTTCCTTGCTGGAGAAGAGATACAGCGGCCACGCTGCAAACATGATGAGCATGGCCGCGATCACGATCGCCCCGCGCATCTGCAGCGCGCCATCGAGCAGTCGGGCATAGGTATCGCGCACCTTTTCAAAAGTGTGATTCACGAACGCGGTGAGCTTGCCCTCCTTGCCGTGCGGATGCACGAAGCGCGAGCTCATGACCGGCGACAGCGTGACGGCGACGAAACCGGACACGATGACTGCGGCGGCGAGCGTGATAGCAAACTCCAGGAAGAGCGAGCCGGTGAGGCCGCCTTGGAACCCGATCGGCGTGTACACCGCGGCGAGGGTGATCGTCATCGCGATGATGGGGCCGACCAGTTCGCGCGCGCCGATCAAGGCCGCCTCGATGCGCGTGCGCCCCTCGCGAACGTGACGCTCCACGTTTTCCACGACCACGATCGCGTCGTCGACCACGAGGCCGACCGACAGCACGATGGCGAGGATGGTGAGCAGATTCAGGCTAAAGCCGAAAGCCATCATGACCATCGCCGCGCCGATGAGCGAGACCGGCATGGCTACGAGTGGCACCAGCGCGGTGCGGATCGAACCCATAAAGAGGAATACCGCGAATCCGACGATGATGATTGTTTCGATCAGGGTCTTGGATATCTCTTTCAGCGCTTCGCGCATGAACATGGTGCCGTCCCAGACGAGCCGCATTTCCATGTCCTTCGGGAGCGTGGGGCGGATGCGATCCATCTCCGCGCGGAGGCGGGTGGCGACGTCGATTTCGTTCGACCCGACCAGCGGCCACACGCCGAGGTACACCCCTTCCTGCTTGTTGTATTTCGCGATGAGATCGGGCTCTTCCGAGCCGAGCTCTACCTTGGCCACATCGCTCAGCCGCACGATCGCTCCATCGCGATCGGCCACGATCAGATCGGCGAATTCCTTCTGCGAACGCAGGTCGGTGTTCGCGAGTAGATTGATCTCGACGAGGTTGCCTTTGGTCCGGCCGACAGCGGCGAGGAAGTTATTCCGGCGCAGCGCGGCCTGCACATCGCCAGGCGAGAGATTCAGCGCGGCGAGACGATCGGGATCGATCCAGATGCGCATGGCCAGTTGCCGGCCGCCTTCGATAGTGACGCGTTGCACGCCGGGCAGGGTGGCGAGCTGCGGTTGCAGCGTGCGCAGGAGCCAGTCGGTGGTCGCGGAGACGGAGCGCTCGGCGGAATTGAAGCTCAGGTAAAACGTGGCGTAGGGCCGGTCGGCGCGCTGGATTTCGACCGCGGGTGGTTCGGCTTCCTGCGGTAGTTCGGCTCGGACCTGCTGCAGCCGTGCGGTGATTTCCGCGAGAGCCGCGGTGCTGCTGTGATTCAGCTTCAGCCGGACGGTCACTGTGCTGACGCCCGCTCGGCTGCTCGACTCCACATTGTCCACGCCGCCGATGGCCGAGACCACGCGCTCGATTGGCGTGGTGAGAAAGCCGCGCACCGTCTCGGCGCTGGCGCCGTAGTAGACCGTGGTGATGATCACCGACGAACTCTCGATCTGCGGGAACTGCTGGATCGGCAGGCTGCTGAGCGCCCGCCAGCCCACCAGGACAATGACGATATTCACCACCGCAGCGAGCACGGGGTGCTTGATGAAGATATCCGTGAAGGAACGGCTCATGGCTGGGAATTGCGGGGCGAGCCGCGCTTAGGGTTTGGCCGCCGGCGCCGGGGTTTCGGCGTTGAGGGCGTTCGAGCTGGTCTTCGTTTCTTCCGCCACGGCGACGAGCGCGGTTTCGCGCAGCTTGAAGGAGCCACCGGCTGCGACGCGTTCACCCGGTTTCAGGCCGGTGTAGATGAGGACTTCGTCGCCGAGCATGGCGCCGCTTTCCACCAGCCGCTGCGAGGCGCGCAGCTTTCCGGCCTGGTCCGGCGCGATGATGAAAACGTGGTCGCCCTCCGGTCCCTTGCGCAGCGCGCTGACCGGGACCGCGACTGCCTGCTGCGGTTCCCCCACGGGTACCCGCACGAGCACGGAGGAACCCGGGCGCGGTGCCTTCGAGGCGTCCAGGATCTTACCGCGGACCCACGCATTGCGCGTGGTCGGTTCGATGCGTGCATCGATCGCGACAATCGTCGCCGTGATCGGCTGCGCCTGTGCATTCGCAGCGGCGGCGACTTCAATGGTGTCGCCTTCCTTCAGACTTTCCGCCACGGCCTGCGCCACAGTGAAATCCACGTGCACTGCCTCATCGACGCCCTGAAGCGTGGTGAGCTGCGTTCCTTCGTAAAGGTACTGGCCCGGGTGCAGATCGGCCATGCCGATGCGGGCGCGGAAAGGGGCGCGGATGGTTTTGCGATCCATCACCGCTTTGGTCCGCGCCATTTGCGCGACGGCGACATCGTATTCCGCTTTGGCGCGATCGATCTCGGTCTCTGCGGCAACGCGGTTTTGCCCGAGGCGTTCGGTGCGGCGGAGCGAAGTCTCGGCCAGGACGGCTTGCGCTTGCTGGGCCTTGAGTTCGGCTTCTTCCACGGAGACATCGAGTGCGACGAGTACCGTCCCTTCCTCGACGATTTGCCCCGGGGTCAGTCCGACTTGGCGGACCACGCCGGCCAGTTCATTGCGCAGGGTCACCGAACGCAGCGCCAGTACCGTGCCGACCGAAGTCGTCGTGCGCCGATGCTCCCGCGGCACGGCGATCGCGACGCTGATCGATTCCATGGGTTCGGGTTGATTTGCCGCCGCGACGCCCGCCGCATGCAGCGAGGCGCGTTTCCAGGCCGCGAGGCCAAAGCCGATGCCGGCCACGGCCGAGAGAAGCACGATGGATCCGATCCAGCCTTGTCGATTCATGCGTGGCGCCCTCCTGCGCGGGACAAACTAGGGGTTTGAGTTGCGATCTTCATTGGTGGGAAATCCGGCCTGGGGGACGGAATGGAAAGCGATGCGAGGATGATCCGGGCACGGCGAGCCGCAGCCTCGGTGGGCCCGCTCTACGAGGACGGGTGTTCTTTCGGATGCACGACCGGGGGGAGAAATTCCGGTGGGAGCGCTTGCGCGAGCAAAGTAATCAGGCCGGCGCGCAGCCGGTCCATGCGGGCTTGGTCGACCGGCACCAAGCCGAGCACCCAATAGAGCCAGAGACCATCGATGGCGCTGACCACGGCTTCGGAGATACCCGGCGGCAAGCCATCCTCGGACAGGCGCTGATGCAATTCGGCATAAGCCTCGCGCATCGGTTCGATCAGCGAGGGATTCTGCGCGAGCGCGGCAAAAACGGCCGAGGTGCTGCGGCGAAGTTGATCGGTCCAGCAATCGACCTCAGCCAGGCAGCGGGTGACCAAGCCGCGGGTCATTCGGCCCGGCCCTGGCGGCACGTCATTGTACCCCTGCATGTAACATTCGCGCCAGCATTGGGCGTGGCGGACGACCAGTGCCTCAATCAGGCGATCCTTGTTCGGGAAATAGTGGAGCAGCCCGCCTTTGCTCATCCCGGCCTCCGAAGCCACGGCTTCCAAAGTCAGGTTCGCGATCCCACGGCGAACGACCACCATTTCGGCGGCATCGAGCAAAGCGTTACGCGGATCGGAAGTCGGCTTGTCCATGGACAACGGCGGATCCATACCGTCCAGCCGGTCGGTTGTCAAACCGGCTGGACGATTTTTGTGACACAGTTGATCCAAGTCACTCTTTTTGAGCAAGATATCGCGCTGGTTTTTCCGGGCGATAGGAAGAGCTAAGCGGGCTTGGCGGTCAGTTCGGTGGCTCACGCAGCCCTCTGCGTGAGATGAAAAAGGTCACCCTTGCGCCGGGAGGCGCAGGCATTTGTCGCTTCACGCAGAGGGCTGCGTGAACCACGGAGCTACGAATCCCGCGCGGGATCAGGAAATGGGGCGCTCCAGCCCCCTTGATCAAACTAGGGGCGAGGGCACCCCTACTCCTTGAACTACTTCGGCGCCGCTGGTTGTCCGGGGGCGGGTGCTGGCGCTGGTGCCGAAGCGTCCGGCGCATCGGGTTCCGGTTCATCCGCCTTCGGCTTGATCATCGACGGATCCAGCGGCGCCCGGCTTTCCCCACCCGCCACTTCCGTGAGCGAACCGTCATCGAAATAGATCTCGCCATCGATTGTGCCTTGCTCGCGATTTGCCTCCCAAAAATAGCTCACCTTGATGAAGGCTGCGTCCTCGGGAGTCCGCACTGTGGTGTAGTATTCAGTCCACTTGGTCGAGGAAAACAGCAGGCGGTTCAGGCTGCCCGGTACCATCTGGGTGCGATAGTCGGTTTCCCCTGTCTGGGTTTCCTGGTCGGCGGCAAAATACTCCACCTCCACACGCATCACGGAACGCCGTTGATCCAAAGTCAGCGGGCGTTTCCGATCGATGCGTCCCCACAGACCGATGCGATAACGCTGACCCGCTTTGCACGGCAGGATGTCGGTCAGCAAAAACGAATTTCGCTTGGCGGCGCTCACTTTTTGGAAATCGACGAAAACCGATTGTTTCCCGGTCCGGGCGATCTGGCTCGTCAGGCCTACGACGATCTTTCCTCCCTCCTTCTCTTGCGGCGAAAGAGGCGCCTGAAAATGAGTCCAGGAGGTGACCGTTCCTTCGGGTACTTTCCCCGGGTGTCCGCCCTCGCGCTCGGGAACCGCTCCCTTGATCACGGGAACTTCGAAGCTGGGATTTTGGATCAGGTTGATCGGGGTGGGCTCCGCCGCAAAAGCCGGGAGGGTGGCTGCGACGAGGATGGCGGGCAATCTCATGATGCGGCCAAGCTAGAAGCCGCTGCCGACACTGGCAAGCGGTGCCGATGGACTTTGCCTACGAATCCAGCGGGTGGAACGATTTGCGGGGGCTGGGGCGGGAGGGACCACGAAGGCTCGAAAACACGAAGGGCTGCCGGCGTTTGCAGCGCCCCTGCATCGGACTACTCCAACCTTATCCCTCGATCGTCTGGATCTCGACGGGCTCGACTTTTACGCCGAGCTCTTCCAGCCACGCGATCGCGTTTTTGATTTCGGCGCGCTCGCCTTGCAGCGACAGCGACACGAGGCCGATTTCATCGTTCACGCTGGCTTGGCGGATATTCGTCACGACCTTGAATTTCTGCCCGAGTTCCCAGATCACCGGGTTGGTGATCTGCTTGGTGGGAAACATGAGCCAGAGGCGTTGTTCTTCTTGCACGGGATTGGGAAAAGTGAAGGTGGGAGCGAGCCGGGCGTTGGTGACCGGAGACTCGACAGAAACGAATCGGAAAGCGACCGAAAAGCGGCCGCGAGTGGGCGACCGCGATCGACGACGACTAACCTCCGGCGAGGGCCGGCACGATGCTGATCTCGTCGTTGTCCTTCACCGGCGTGTCCTTGTCCTGCAGGTCGCGAATGTCTTCGCCATTCACGTAGATGAGGACGAAGCGGCGGACGTTGCCGGCTTCATCGCACAGACGGTTCTGCAGGCCGGGATAAGCCTTATCGAGGTTGACGATGAGCTCGTTGATCGTGGCGCCGGCCACGCTGACCGTGTCGAGATCGCCGGTGAGCTTGCGGAGCGGGGTGGGAATGAGGACGTCGGGCATGGAATCTAAAAGGGTAAAGAGTTGGGAACTGGGTCAGGCGACGGCGCCAGCAGCGGCCGCGGCTTGATCGGGTTGATAGATGGTTTCCTCGAATTCGCGCAGGCTCGGCTTGATCAAGCGCGGGGCGCCGCAGTGGCCCATGATGGCTTCCTGCGTTTTCAGGCCGTGGCCGGTGATGCAGATCACGATGCTCTCGTCGCGCGGCAGCTTGCCGGTTTCGATCAGCTTCTTCGTGCACGCGGTGGTCACGCCACCAGCGGTTTCGGCAAAGATGCCTTCGCACTCGGCGAGCAGCTTGATGCCTTCGATCACTTCCGCATCGGAAACATCCTCGGCGAAACCGCCGGTCTGTTTCATCGCGTGGATGGCGTAGTAGCCGTCCGCCGGGGTGCCGATGGCGAGGGATTTCACGATCGTCTCCGGCTTGGCCACCGGCTTCACGATATCTGTACCGCGCTTCATCGCGTGGCTGATCGGGCCGCAACCCGTCGCCTGCGCGCCGTACACGGAGAAAGGCGCGCTATCCACGATGCCGAGCTTGGTGAATTCACCGTAGGCCTTGTGGATTTTCGTCAGCAGCGACCCCGACGCCATCGGGATCACGGTGTGGCGCGGAATGCGCCAGCCGAGCTGTTCGCAGATCTCGAAGCCCATCGTCTTGCTGCCCTCGGCGTAATACGGCCGCAGGTTCACATTCACAAAGCCCCAGCCGTACTTGCCGGCGATCTCGGAGCAGAGGCGGTTGACCTGGTCGTAGGCGCCGTGGATGCCGATCACGTTCGTGCCGTACACCAATGAACCGAGCACCTTGCCTTGTTCGAGGTCGGCGGGGATCAGCACGTAGCTCTTCAGCCCCGCGCTCGCGGCATTCGCGGCGACGGAGTTGGCGAGGTTGCCGGTCGAGGCGCAGGCCACGGTTTTGAAGCCGAGTTCCCGCGCGCGGCTCAGAGCTACGGAGACCACCCGATCCTTAAAGGAGAGGGTGGGGTAGTTGACCGTGTCGTTCTTGACGTAGAGTTCGCGCACCCCGAGTGCCTTGGCCAGGCGATCGGCTTTCACCAGCGGGGTGAACCCGACCTGCGTGCCGACGGTCGGTTCGCCATCGATCGGCAGCAGCTCGCGATACCGCCACATGCTGCGCGGGCGAGATTCGATCAGCTCGCGGTTCAGCACCTTGCCGATCGCCTCGTAGTCGTAGGCCGCCTCGAGCGGGCCGAAGTCGAAATCGCAGACGTGGATGGCTTCCTTGGGGTAAAGCTGGCCGCATTCGCGGCATTTCAGGTTCGAGAAGTAGGGCGACGGTTTGTCCATCTGGGATGTTTTAAAAATTCACACTCCCACCAAGAGACGCTGCCGATGAGTGCGATTCAGACAACGTGGCGACCCTGGCTGATTGCCGCGAACTTGCTGAACGGCCTTCATCTTCCCCCAGCGGATTGTCTGCTTGCGCAGTGAGCCCACCGGAGCTGGATTTGGCACCTGGTCCTCCGATTTGCATATTTGCTCTCGGAGCGGTTGCCGTAGCTTCAACGGGCCAGAACCCTCAGCTACTCTTGATGAAAGTAATCGCCACAGTAGGGAGCCCCATTTGGCCCGTCAACCGGGATTTTCTCGCTGACACGACGCCCCTCCGCGCCATGTTCCCTTCGCCTTTTTTCCAATAAGCCCCAGCCCGACCCCGACGAGCGTCCAACGAGCGGCGACATTCCTGTCGCCGCCGAAATCCCACCGCGCCCCCGGCGCGCATCTTTCCTCTTTACCCATCGTCACCGTGCCCCGCCCCTTTCTCCTCCCATCCGCCGCCGCCGTTTTCCTTGCCTTGGGCAGCCTCAGCCAGGCGCAAACCCCTTCCGCCCCTCCCACCCCCGGCGCCGAACAACCCGCCGCCCTCCCGATCTTCCGCGCCACGTTACCCGGCGGCGTCTACGAAGTCGCCGTCCGCCAGATCATCGCCGTCACCTCGCACGAATACCTCGTCGATGGTGTCGCCCGGGTGGTCGAGGTGAACATCGACACCACCGGCAGCCTCCTCGCCCGGTTCTATTTCGTCGAACCCGCTATCCCCACGCCGCCCGCCGGCCTCGGCGCCTCCGCCATCCAAAAAGCCCAGGATCTCTTCACCCAGGCCGCCGACAAAGCCGGCCAGGACGCCTGGAAAAAAGTCGTCAAAAACTACCCCACGACCACCCACTCCCGCACCGTCGAATACCGCCTCCAATCCCGCGACGAGCTAAACAAAATCTTCGCCGCCGCCGAACAGTCCTTCCGCACCCAAAAGCCGGGCGGGGTGAAGTTGGAGTGAGCAGGCTCTAGAATTAGAAGGGATTTAGGATGGCGATCTCCGCAGCGCATAGTGAGCTACGGTTCATCAACGATGGCTGCCGAATGAAGGGTGTCTCCGATGATGTCGGACGACGAGGGCACGGATTGCGCTACCGACGATGCGAAAGAGAAAATGGTAGGGGAACCGATGGAGATTGACTCGGCGAAGGTCGCGCTCACGGATAGAGAATGATTCGGGACGCTCCGCCGCGTCCAAAATGAAGCGTCGCAGTTCGGCGTAAAAATCGTCCGCAAGCGCACGATCTGCGACGCGCTCATAGTAGTCCATGATCGCATCGACATCGGAGTGAACCTTGGGATGCAGGATGACCTGCATCAGTGTCTGCGATCTCGAATCCTTTGGTCGAGTTGCTCCAGCGTGATAGCTGACTCGGGGTTGGCGTTGAGTTCCGCATCCCGGCGCAACGCCTCGGCGACGCCCTCGTCATCGTCGTGGAGCACAGACGGGAGGGATCGGAGGAGGTGAGAGGCAAGGACAGCGCGGTCGGAGTCCGGGAGGTCGGCTGCGAGCTTTTCGAGTTCAGCGACGGTGACCATGGAGGGAGTGTAGCGGATACCGATTTCGGAGCAAGGATCGGGAAGTTGCTAACACCCAAGCTACGGAATCGACACCTGCACCAGCGGGGTCACGAAGGTCGCGAGGGCGCCGATGTTGGCGGTGTCGGTGCCGGCACCGCCGTCGGCGGTGACCTTGGCCACGGCGCGGAGCGTGGCGTTCATGTTGTTGCCGCTGAAGTTGAAGGTGTCGTCGCCAGCGCCGCCTTTCAGGGTGAGGGGGGCGAGGATCTGGCTGGTGGTGGGTGGGAAGACGCCGGTTTCGATGAAAAATGAATCGTTATTGGCGCCGAGGTCCACAGTGGAGGCGGCGGCCAGGACGGTGTCATCCATCACGAAGGAATCGTTGCCGGCGCCGCCACTGACTTTCAGGGCGCCTTGCACGACGGTGTTGGAGAGCGCGAAGGTGTTGCCGTCGGCTTTGGAGGTATAGCTGACCGCCGCGAGCCAGAGCGGCGCGGTGTCGGAGAGTTTGGTCCCAAGCAAAGCGTAGCCATTTTGGCCGCCAGCCAGGGCGATTTTGGCCGGGCCAGCGATTGATCCGACGAATTCGCCGATGACGGTCAGAAACCCAGTCGCGGTAAAGGCCCCGTTGATCCGGCCGGTGCCCGTCCTCGCTTTCACGTCGAGTTCGGCGTCGAGGCTTTTCGTCGTGGCGGTGATCGCGCCGCTGATGGACAGGGAAGTATCCGCGGTGACCTTCACTTCGTTAAATTGCCCGCCTCCGGTGGTGAAGGTGGCCGCGCCCTGGATCGAGACCGATCCAGCGGTGGAGACGACCGATTGATTGCCCGTGCCTTTGGCGATCGCCATGGTCACTTTGCTGCCGATTGAGACGGCGTTCACGGCCCGGAGCATGTGGGTTGTGTTCGTGTCGATACTGCCGGTGGTTTTTAGCGAAACGCCGCCATCGATCTGCAGCGTTTGCGTCACGTCGAAGCCCGCCTGGTCGTTGCCAGTGCCGGTGCTCAGATCGAGCTTGCCGCCGATGGCGACGGTCTTGCCGTCCATGAGGAAGTTGTCCCCATTTTTGCCGCCGACCGCCGAGAAGTTGCCGTTGACCGTGAGGCGGTCGGCCGAGTTGGCCAGTGCGTTGTCTCCGTCGCCAAGGGCCAGCTTGACCGCACCGAAAAGGTTCACCGCCGTCCCGGAGAAAGTCACCGAATCGTTGCCCGAGCCGGCTTTCACGGAGAAAGCGCCACCGATCGATGCGTTGGTCACGGTCACGTCGTTGGAACCGGGGCCGGTCCCGAGATCGATGGCGACTGTTTTGGGGAACGAGCCGGTCAGCGTGATGTCATCGGTCCCGGTGCCCAAGGCCAGCTTCAGCCCGCCAGCGAAACCCGCGATGGTCGTCGCATCCCCAGCCGCGAGAGGCGCGGCGCCATTGATGCGGAGCTGGGTGAACGCATCGGTGGGATCGATGGTCAGGTCGCCGTTCGCCGCGACCGTAAAAGTCACATGGGAGTCGCCCGCATTCGCTTTGTCTTCCACCACGCTCACGCCTGCGGCGTTCACCGTGACATTGAGGATCACCGCAGGGGCGATCCGGCTTTCCAAGGGTTCAACTGCGGCCATCGGGGTTTTCATGGGAAGGCGTAGAGTAAGCGGGTTACGAGGTGGTTTGCGAGATCAGTCTGAGCGGCGCGGCGCCTGAGCAATGACCCAGAGGCTGACCCGTCTCGGGGTGATACGCTGCGAAGGATCCGGCCGATGCACCGATGCACCGATGCACCCTATTGGGCTCTACGAGGCTTCCGGATCGGGCTTGCCCGGTTGAGAAAGGTCGTCTTCGGTGAGGAAACGTTCGACTTCCTGGGGCGAGATGCCGTGGCTGGTCCGAATGCCGAAGCGTTTTTCGAGGTATTGCTCGAAGGATATCCATTCCCCTTCGTATTGGACCGTGCGGGACCAGGCGCAGATGGTGAGGTAAGCGTGAGCGCGTTCGAGGCGGATGAGGACGAAGCCGAACAGGGCGAGCAGGATGATGGTGCCGAGCGCCACCAGGAGGGAGAAGAGCTTGAACGAAGCAATCGTGCTGGCGAGCGATGCCTCGCGCTGGCTGACGAGCCGGCGTTCTTCCTCGAGCATGCGCTGGGTGGCCAGACGCAGGTCGTCCATCACGTGCTGGCACTCGCCGCTGAGAAAGAGCGCCAGCGCTTCATCCCGCCGGCCGTTTTGCTGGCGGGTGACGAGCTCGGTGGTCACCTCGATCTTCGACAGCACCAACCGATCGGTGGCGGCCAGGTTTTGCACCTGCAGCGGATGATCGGTCACGAGGCTGCGCAGGCGGGTCCGCTGAGCCGTGAGGGTGGCTTTGGCCTGCTCGTACGGGGCGAGATACGATGGCGTGCCGGCGAGGAGATACCCGCGGCTGCCGGTTTCCAGGTCTTTGACCGTGGAGAGCAGGATTTCGATCTGGCACTCGACTTCCCGGGCGTGAGCCACCAAGCCGGACTTTTCCGCCGCTGCCTGAGCGGTACGGATCTCAAACCATTTGAGAGCGGCCAAGGTCACCACCGGAAGGACGATCGCGGCAATCACAATGCGGCGGCGCTTCCGTCGGAGTAGCACAGATCAGCAGCGATGGGGGTGAAATACGCGCAAGGTTTTCATGAGCGCGCGTGGGATAGGATTTTCCGCGAGGGAATGGGAAGATTATTTCCAAGGGAAAGACCGTATATGGTTGGAAAGAAGGAAGCCTAAGAGGACTGGGACGAGTGGGGCGGGGGTAGGATCGGATTGATTGGTAAGATTCTGGAAATAAGGAAGATAAGTCGATTCCATCGGCCCGGCGGGAAGGCTGGGAAGAAAAGGAAATTCGGGCCTTGGGAGGTGGGGTCGATTTTGAATGCCTGATGGTACAATAGGGGAAAAACCTTACCGGCTCGCGCTCGAGCTGGGTCTGGGCTCCGACAAGAAAAAGGAAAGGTTTTGCGATGAATCCGTGCCACCCGTCAGAACTGTGCGAGAAGGTGAGAGTGAATCTCAAACTCGTGGATCTTCTCGTTCGTGTGGATGGCGTTTTACTGGCGGGAGATTTGAATACCGAGGTGCGGGGGTTCGCTTCGTTGCTGGAAGCGGAGGAAGGGGATTTGAGTTTGTTTTCCAATCATCGCTACCGGGATCAATTGCGGGGTACGCGAGCGACGGCGGTGCTGGTTCCCAGCGGATGGAGAGAATTTCCGGACGGCGTGGCGTGCGTCGGCGTGGCGCAGCCATCGCGAGCGTTTGACGTGCTCGTGGATGCGCTGGGGCTGCAGCCAGAGGCGTTCGTGCCGTTTATTCATCCGACGGCGGTGATTGCGGAGTCGGCGATTTTGGACCGGAGCAAGGTCGCGATTGGGGCTCACGCGGTGATCGATGAGCAGGCCTGCCTGGCGGATGGAGTGGAGATCGGCGCAGGGTCTTACGTGGGGAAGGAAGTGCGGATCGGGGAAGATTCCCGGCTTTTTGCCAATACGACCATTTACGACCGTTGTGTGCTCGGAAAGCGGGTGATTCTGCATTCCGGCGTGGTCATCGGCGCGGATGGCTTTGGTTATGAATTTGAGCGTGGCCGGCATCGCAAAGTGCGGCAGCTGGGTTCGGTGCAAATCGACGACGATGTCGAGATCGGCGCCGGGAGCATGGTCGATCGGGGAAGGATCGGCCGTACCCGGATCGGGGCGGGGACGAAGATCGATAACCTGGTCCAGGTTGGCCACAACACCGTGATCGGGAAGCACTGCATCCTGGTTTCCGGGGTGGCTATCGCCGGGAGTGTGGTGGTGGGCGACTACGTGGTGATGGCGGCTCAGGTCGGCGTCGCGGGACACGTGACGGTAGGGGCGCAGAGCACGCTGGGAGGCCGCGCGGGGGTGACGAAAGATGTCGCGGCGGGGACGACCGTGCTGGGTTTCCCGGCGATTCCGGCCCAGGAGGAACTAAGGCGGATCGCGTCGTCATCGCGAATTCCGCAACTGCTGGCGCGAGTGAAGGACCTCGAAGAGCGGCTGGCGCGCGTGGAAGCGAACGAGCCGGTGGTGGATGAGGTGGGGTGAGAACCCGAAAGGCCCCATCTCTCGCCCGTTGAAACGGCAGCGAGAGGGGCCTCGCTAGGACGACCGAGGATTTTGGATCTCGGCGATCCGGGCCAGCACCTTGTCGCTCAGGCGCTGATAGAGGTCGCGGCCTTCGCCGGCGAAGTCTTCCTCGGTGAATTCCATCGGCTTTTCGATGACCAAGGTAACCGGGGTGAAGAAGCGAGGTTTGCCTCCGCGGGGGAAGGCTTCATGCGCCCCAAAAATGCGCGCAGGAATCACGGTGCACCGCGTTTTGGCGATGATCAGGCCGAGACCGGGCAGAGCGGGGAGCATTGCGCCGTCCTCGGTCCGGGAGCCTTCGGGGAAGATCATGGTGCAATGGCCGGCGCGAACCTGCTTGATGACCGTCTTAAGCGCGCTCATGTCCGCGCGGTCCTGGTCCACCGGGATCACGTTCACTTTCGGAAGCAGCGGGCCGACGATGGGCCAGTCGAGCAGCGTTTTCTTGGCGAGGTAAAAAATCTCCCGCGGCGCTGAAATCCCGGCGAAGGGCGGGTCGAGATAACTCTCGTGATTCAGGGCAAGAATACAGCCGCCTTCCTGCGGGATATTCTGGGAACCGTAGGCTTTGAAGAAAAACAGGCCCTTGGCGACCAGATGGGCGAGGACTGAGCCAAATTTGTAAAGACGACCCATACTCCTTCCTGGCCTACAGATACTCCGACGGCAGCAGCCCCTTGAGCTTCAAGCGGCCGATGATTTCTCCGACCACACCGTCGACGGTGAGGTTCGAACTGTCGATCACGTGCGCGTCTTCGGCGATGATCAGCGGGCTGGTCCGGCGCGAAGAGTCGAATTTGTCGCGGGCGGTCACCGAATCGGTAAGCCCCTGGCTGGCGCGGCGGCGGGCACGGACTTCCGGGCTCGCGTCGACGTAGAATTTGTACGGCGTCTCGGGAAAAACGACGCTGCCGATGTCGCGGCCTTCCATCACCACAGGGTGATGATCGGCGTAGGCGCGCTGGCGTTCGACGAGAATCCGGCGCACTTCCGGGACGCTGGCCACGGCGGAGACGTTGGAGTTCACCGATTCATCCACGAGATGCGGGGTGGGGTCGATGCCGTCGAGGCGAAGGGTCGATTCCCCATTGGCCAGGCCGCACTCCAGGTTGGTGAAGTGCAGCAGCTGCTGGATGCGTACCGGGTCGTTGACTGGCACTTCCTTGGTCACGGCCCACCAAGTCACGGCACGGTACATCGCGCCGGTGTTGACATACACGTAGCCCAGCTTGCGGGCGAGCAGACGGGCGACGCTGCTCTTGCCGCTGGCGGCCGGCCCATCGATGGCGATGACGATCCGGCTCACGAGGGCAGAGAGGTGATGACTGGCGTCTGCGGTCCCGGCGGCTCTTTGGTGACCTTCTCGAGCGTTTCCTCAAAGGTGGGGTAGCTGGTGGCCACGCACTCGGTGCCTTCGATGATCGTTTCGCCCTCGGCGAACAAACCGGCAATCGCGAAGGCCATGGCGATGCGATGATCGCCATAGCTCTGCACCCGCGCGCCGTGGAGCGGAGCGCCACCGAGAATCTCGAGCCCGTCTTCGGTCTCGGAAACCTGGGCGCCCATGGCGCGGAGATTGGTGGCGATCGCGGCGAGGCGATCGGTTTCCTTCACGCGCAATTCCCCCGCGTCGGCGATGACCGTCTTGCCGTGCGCGAGTGCACCCGCGACCGCGAGAATCGGCAGTTCGTCGATCACGTTCGGGATTTCCTTGCCGGCGATCGTGGTGCCCTTGAGGCGGTCGCCGCGGATTTCGATGGTGCCCATCGGCTCGGCTTCGTCGCCTTCGTGAATCTCACGCACCCCTGCGCCCATGCGCACGAGCACGCCGAGAATCCCGGTACGGGTTTCATTCAGGCCGATATTGCGCACCAGCAGGTGCGAACCGGGCTGAGCGGCAGCTGCGACGAGCCAGAAGGCCGCGCTGGAGATATCGCCAGGCACGGTGAAATCCCGCGATTCCGGCGTCTGCCCGCCGTAGATCGAGACGGTCAGCTCTTCCTTTACCGGCCGCACGAGGAAGTACTCCAGCATGCGCTCGGTGTGATCACGGCTCTGGATCGGCTCGGTGACGCTCGTTTTGCCCTGGGCAAACAGGCCCGCGAGCAGCACCGCGCTCTTCACCTGGGCGCTGGCCACCGGCGAGTAATAGTGGACCGGAGAAAGCGTGGTGCCTTCGATTACCAGCGGCGGGCGCTCGTTTGCCCCTTCGGCGCGAATCTTCGCGCCCATCTGGGTCAGCGGCTCGATCACGCGTTTCATCGGGCGCTTGCTCAGCGAAGCATCGCCAAAAAGCCGGGTGCGGAAGGGTTGCCCGGCGAGCAGCCCGCAGAGCAGGCGCATCGTGGTGCCGGAGTTCCCGCAGTCGATATCGTGTTCCGGCGCGACGAATTTCCGCCGCGTGCCGTGCACGATCAGCGTATCCGGCTCCGGCGTTTCGATTTTGACGCCCAGCGCCCGCATGGCCGCAGCCGTGCAGAGGCAGTCTTCGCTGGGCAAAAAGCCGCGAATGACGCAGGGACCATTGCTCAGCGAGGCAAGGATCACCGCGCGATGCGAGATACTTTTGTCGCCCGGAACGGTCAGTTCAGTGCGGATAAGGGGGCCACGGCGGACTTTCCAATCAGACATCGGACGGGGTTTTCGGTAGCCGCAGGCGATCGCGCTGGGCTTTGGCTTGGGACAGAAGTTGGTTCATCAAAGAATCGCGCTCCGCAGACGGAGCGTCGGCCAGCAGTGTGGAGAGCCCGCGGAGTTTTTCAATCAATCCATCAATCGCCGTACGGACCGCCGCGCGATTTTCCGCCAAAATCTCCGTCCACATGTCTGGCGGCCCGCCCGCCACGCGGGTGGTGTCGCGGAAACCGGGCCCGCAAAAATCGAAGGCCGCCGGGAGCTGTTCCGCCACGGTTTGCACGAGCGCGGCGGCCAGCAAATGAGGGAAATGGCTGATCCAGGCGACGACTTCATCGTGCACTTGAGGATCCAGCCGCCGGGTGGTGCAGCCCACACTTTGCCAAAATGCCTCCGCATTCGTCACTGCGGTCGGCGGCGTCGAGATCTGCGGCGTGACGATGCAAACCGCTCCTTCAAAAAGATCCACCCGCGCGGCTGCCAGCCCGGTTTGCTCTGAGCCCGCCATGGGGTGACACCCCACAAACTGGGTCGGCGCGGTAAAAAGCGGGGTCAAATCGTTGACCACCGGGGCTTTCACACTGCCCACATCCACGACGAGCGCCCCGGACGGCAGCGTCGTATTCATCTGCTGGCAGAGCGCCGGCATGGTGCCCACCGGGGTGCACAGGACGACGGTGTCTGCCTTTCGCACCGCTTCAGTCAGATCGGAAGTGGCTGCATCGGCGCAGCCTCGGGCTTCGACCTGCGCCACGGATTCCGCCCGCCGGGCCCAAACCGTCACATGCGCACCGGTGCGCGCCTTGAGGGCGAGCGCCAGCGAGCCCCCGAGCAGGCCGGGGCCGACGATTGTCACGCGGGAGGTCATGTAGAGAAAAACGAACCCCGGCCCGCCGGTTTGCACAGCGGGCCGGGGCTCAAAAAGGAAATCAGACCTGCGCGTTAAGGAACCAGAAAGATTTTCTGGGAATACGGGCAGCGCACTTCGGTGCCCGGGGGAAACCCGCGGACATCGACATAACCCTGGGCGGGAGCGTACGGGCTGGTCACGTAGCCAGGCTTGCCGGGGACCGGCTTGCCGTAGGGCAGTTCACCAGGAGCTTTTACCGGATTGTTGACGGAGGGCTGTGGTGGCGGCGGCGGTTCATTGCCGGTGGGAGGAGTGGTCGGCTCAGTCGGCGCAGAGGGTTCCTCCGGCTGGACCCCCGGGTCTTCGGTGGTGGTCGAGTGAAAACCACCGTCTTTCGGCTTGGTCGTCGTCGTCTTTTTGGTGTCGTTCACACAAGCCGGCAGCAGGGCGAGGCTGAGAACGGCGGTGAGCGTAATGACAATGCGCTTCATAAAGGATGGTGGCTCTTAAACGAACGTGGCGCGTTCTGACAATTTGTTTTTCCATCGAGCTCCTTGGGTCCAGAGCCCGGGCCAGCAGGGATAGTATCTCAAAAAACGAGGATGCCATCCTTCAAGCGCTGCGCGTTCCTCGGATAACCCGGCCGGCGCCGAAATCTTCTAACGGATTCACATCCGACGACTTGGACGCACACCATGACGCGTTTTCTTTTCCTGGCTGCCTGGGCCGTCACCCAGTTTTCAGCGCTCCTGATCCCTCAGACTTCCGGGGCCGCGGAGGCTGCCGCGCTGGAAGCCAAAATGACGCAGGATTGGGACGTCGTCTGGAGTCGCTTTTTTCAGAAAGGCACCCAAACCTTTGCCGACTACCTTAGCAGCTACGAGCCGGGCCGGGAACTCGCCCATCTGCCCACCGCCGAAGAGGTGAAGCGCCAGTTCCCCAACCCCTGCGGATACAGCACCGGCATGGAGGACGGCATGATCCTCGGTGGCGCCATGCTCAGCATCATCGCCGACCGGTATGCGGTGACTCACGATGAAACCCTCCGCGAACGCATGGCCGGGGTCTTCGCCGGTATGCGGCTCGCCGCCACCGTGCACGGTGTACCCGGGTTCGTCGCCCGCAATGTCTGCCCGGAGGACCGCCAGAGCGTCTACATCAACTCCTCCCGCGACCAGTACACCCACTTCGTTCACGGCCTCTGGAAGTACTACCACAGCCCGCTCGCAGACGAGGCGGCCAAGGGAGAAATCCGCCGCCTGCTCGCTGCTGCGGCCGATCGCATGATCCAATTCGTCACCCCGGAGAACGACTACGACTTCCTTCGGGCCGATGGGAAACGCTGCCCCCTGGGCATCTGCCGGATGTGGAAAGTTCAGGCCCACGAAGCGGCCCGCCTGCCGATGATTTACGCTGCCGCCTGGGATGTCACTCGCGACGACCGCTACCGGCAGGAATGGCGCAAATACGTAGCCGAAGCCGTGGAGCAATCCGCGACCCCCGACGAAAACAAACCGGCCTACGCGCTTCTCCAGATGCAGTGCTCTCTGGAGTTGCTCCGCGAGCTCGAATCAGACGAAGCCTTGAAGGGAAAAATCGAGGCGGTGATGCAACACGTCGCCCAACTGGCGGCGAAGCGGACCGTCAAAGTCTGGGCGCAGATTGCGAAAAAATCGCCGGAAACCATGCAGATGCTTGGCCCCGATTGGCGCAACGTTCCCGAGTGGAAGGATCAAAAAGGCTACGCGAATCCTCAATGGGGACCGTATCGCGAGATCTGGCACCTCACCCGCGAGGTCGGTGAGGCTGGCGTCGTCCCCCTGATGCTCAACCCCCCGGAACTTTCTCCCGAGCAAAAGAAGCTGCTTCAGGACATGATCCTCACCTTCGACTACCAGCGCAACTCCAGCTGCGGCATCATCTACCATCTCGCCACCTACTGGAAAGCCCGCCGCGCCGGGGCGCTGTAGTTCAAGGGGTAGGGGTGCTCTCGCCCCTAGTTTGATCTGACCATGGGGGCGAGGGCGCCCCCTCGCTCTGAAGCCGCGCGCCGCCCGGCTCATGAGCGGCGTTGGAAATCCTAAATCCTATATTCCCCGATCACGGGATGATCAGGGTTTGGCCCGGCTTGATCACGCTTTTCCCGCCGAGTTGGTGATGGTTGGCATCGAGGATGTCCGCCGCCCGGCTGCGGGTACCGTAATATTTTTGCGAGATCGACGCGGGAGTATCGCCCGGCTGTACGACATGCTTGCGGGAACCTGGAGGCAGGGGAGCCCCTTTGGTTTCATCGGCGGTACGGGCGGCCGCGACACTGAGCGCGGAGAGCCGTTGTTTCGCTTCGAGTAGCTGTTTTTGGAGGCTCAGATTTTCGTTCTTCAGGCGAACGAGTTCGGATTGCGAAGCCGGCCCGCTGCCGCCGAGGCTTGAGCCGAGTTTGCGCTGCCCTTCCTTGAGATAAGCCCGCGCTTCATCCGCAAACGTTCCCTTCGGCAGGTAGTCGAGGTAACGCTGGAAATGATGGAGCGCGCTCGCCGTGCGCTTGAGTTTTTCGTCGTAGATGACCGCGAGCCGGTAGTGCACCTCTGCCGTCGCGGCGGTCCCATCAAGGGCGTCTTCGTATATTTTGACGGCTTCGCGGTAGTCACCCGCCCTCGCCTTTTGTTCGGCGGCGGCGATCTTGTCTTTGGGCCGGTCGGTCAGGATCTTGTCGCAGCCGGTGAGGAGTACGGCAGCAGCAGCGAAGAGGGGGAAGGCGGCCTTCACGAAGCCTGACGCAGCTTGTTTTTCTTCAAGGTCTCAATCACGGTCCGGACGACCTTGATCCGCGCATACCATTTGAAATTGGCGGCGATGACATTCCACGGCGCGAAAGGGGTCGAGGTCTTCTCGAACATGTCCTCGGCGGCGGTGTTGTGCTCGTTCCACTTCTTCCGGTTGCGCCAGTCCTCGTCGTTGATTTTCCAGTGCTTCATCGGATCGGCTTCGCGACGGCGGAAGCGGTCGAGTTGCTCGTCCTTGGAAATGTGGAGGTAAAACTTCACGAAGATCGCGCCGTCATCAGCCAGGGCGCGTTCGAAGTTGTTGATTTCGTCATAGGCGCGCTTCCACTCCTTGTCGGAAGCGAAACCCTCCACGCGTTCGACCAGCAGCCGGCCATACCACGAGCGATCGAAAATGCAGATCTGGCCGTAGGGCGGCAGCTTGCTCCAGAAGCGCCACAGGTAGTGGTGCTGATACTCCTCCGTCGTCGGTTTCACGATGGAGTGCACGCGGATTTGCCGCGGATCGAGCCGCTCGGTTACGCGCTTGATTGCCCCGCCTTTGCCGGCGGCATCCGGGCCTTCGAAGACGATGATGATCGAACTCTTCGACTCGCTCAATTCGCGCTGCCAGTGCAGCAGTTCGATCTGCGCTTCTTTCAGCTTCGGTTTATACTCCTCCTCATCGAGCTGTTTGTGCTCGAGAGCGTCCAGGCGCTTGCCCTTTTTTAGCCCAGTGGGCTCGATGAGATCCGGCATGGGCGCGAACTACACGGCCCGGCGCCGGATGACAAGGACCTGCCGCACCCAACCTGGCTTTGGCCCGCAGGGCATCAGCGGGCGAGTTCGCATTTCACCAGGCGCACCACGTCCTCGAAACCGGCGCAGGTGCCCTGGATTTCCACGGGCTGGCCCGTCGTCCAGCGGGCCAGAATCTGCCCCCCGGCATTCAGCACGACGAGGGCGACACTGTTGAAGGCCTTGTCTTCGCGAAAACGGATGCCGCCATCGAAGAAACACGCCACCCACCCGGTGCCGCTCGTCCGGCCGAGGTAAAGCGTGATCTTGCGCGAATCATTCGGATCGAGCCGGTAAGCGGCGAGGTTGCCGCGCACGGAGATCCGCACGTCTTTGTAAGCTTGGTCGGCGCGGGCCCGGTCGGCGGCGTAGGCGGTCACCAGCGTATCGATCGAGACGAAATCGCCGTTCGTGGGCCGCACCAGCGGCACATGATCGTTCTGCAATTTCGTGATCAGGTTGCGCACCGTCACCGCATCGTCGAGCTGACCGGCGATGGTCAGCGACTTTTTCAGCTCCACCAGTTTCGGGATGCTTTCGGCGACCACCGCGGCGCAGAGCTCCTCGAAATGCGAAACCGTCTGCTGCTGCAGCGTGCGCAGCGATTTGGGTTCATCGACAAAATGCGGCGCTGAAAGCGCCTTGTCCTTTTCCAGCCGCTGCCGCTCGCTGCGGATGATCAGGGCATTGTCCAGGTCGGCCGCTTTCTGCGCCTGGTTTTGCAATTCCCCGAGCTGGTCTTCGTATTTCCCCAGCACTTCGCGGCGCACGGCGGCGATCCGTTCCAGGCACTTGGCCGCTTCGGCTTCCGCCGCGGCGGACGTCTGGGCAAAACTCGCCGTCGGCAAAGCGGCAGTCAGAGCGAAAAGAGCGGAGAGGAAAGGGGGACGCATTTATTTCACCTTCAGGGAACGGGCGCGAAAACCTTCCAAATATCCCGAAGCCCAGCCGCGGCGCCATTTGTTATTGTCCCGCGCTGGATCCTCCGTCGAAGCCGCTGCGGCGAGTGGTTGCACTTCGTCGTCGCTGGGGATTTTGGCATGGGGCTTGGCTGCCGCTGCTCCGGCATCGTAGCCACTTTGGAAGCCTTCATCGTAGCTCAGGCTGTCGACTGGACGGGCGGCGACCACCGGAGGCTTGTCCGGAAAGGCCGGACTATCCTGAACTGGCTGCTGCGCCGAAGGGGTGGGCCGGCAACTCACCAGAAATACCACCCCCAGCGAGAGCAGAAGAGATCGGTTCATGGCGTGGAAGGGGAAACGGGCAACGGCGACCAGGTCCGCACGCTCGGATCGAAGTGCAGGCGAACCTTCCAGGCGGCCGGCTTGCCGGCGCTCGAGCCGTCCAGGGTGTGGCCCTCCAGTTTCACCACGGCCGTGTTTTCGGGGCCAAGCTCGACCTCAGCGGCTTCGATGGGGAGAAATTGCGGGACTTGGGAGGCGACGGCGATTTCATGGCGCACAATGCCCCGGGCGGCCCAGTAGGCACCTTCTTCAGTGTATTCGCGCTGAGTCTGTTCCCGCCAGCCGTCCATCACCGTCGGGCCGAAGAAGGTCGCCACCCCTGCGAGTGGCAGCAGGGCGGCCAGGACGATCAGGATGACCCGCCAGGGGCGCCCCTTTTTCCGCAGGGGGATCAAATCGGTCACCGGCTTCCATTGGTCGAGATCCTCGCTCCAATAGAGCGTGTCGGCAGCGATCAGGCCCGTTTGGAGCTGGTGATCGATTTGGCGGAGGGTGTAAGGCCCGAGCTGTTCGCCGTGAACGTGGAGGTAATAAGCCTCGCGGAAACTCATGAATACCGGTGGGAAGGAGAGAACTACGGACGCCCCGTGTCCCTCGCAACCGCGAAAACGCCAGGATGGCTATGATTTCACCAGCGGCGAAAAAATTCCGAGAAATCCGGTAGCCCCGAGAAGCGGCGGTGCGTCGGGAAGTTTCCGCTTTTTTGCGCTCGGATGGTCGACCTCGAAGTCAGCACTTTGCTGTAAGGACGAACGGGGCGTTTGAGGGGGCCTCCGAACTATCCGAACGACCAGCTTGCGCCCTCCTCCGGGCGCGGAGGTTTCCGGCTGATGTGAGTTTGTAATATGTTGATTTGAAATGGCTTGTGATCGGCTTTGTCAAGGTTGGATGGGTGGCTGTAGGGAAATCCGCTACCGGACATGTCTTTTGCGGGCCGACGTGAGGCTGCTGTTTTCTCGGTACTTCCACCGCCGCTGTCGAGTGCCCCTGACAGTGTGTGGTTTCCTCACCCTCGCCGCCCCCAAATCCCACCGTCAGACCCTTATGCGCAAGTCCCTTCGTCGACTTCCCCTGAATCGTCGCAACCGTTCCCGCAAATCCGGCCACCCGCTCAAAATGCGCCGGTTTATCCTGACCACCGCTTTCGCGCTTTTCCTGCCGACGGTCGTCAAATCCGCGGTGCTGGTCTGGGACAACAGTACGAGTACTGCGGGCGCGCAAGACGGCTCCGGTACCTGGAACGCAGGCAGCACCAATTTCTGGAATGGCACGGCCAATGTCACCCTCCTGCCTACGGATACCGCCCAGTTTGGCGCCGGTGGCACCCTGGCGTCTCCGGGAACCGTTTCGGTAGCAACGCAATCCATTGGTGGTCTGGTCTTTGGGGCGACCACCACCAATGGGTACGTGCTCAATGGCGCCGCCGCGAATTCCGTTTTGAGTCTGGGCAGCGGTGGAATTCTCCTGCTTTCGGGTGCGCAGGAAACCACGGTCGGAGCCACGAACCTCGCTCTCGCGTTGACCGCGGCGCAGGCGTTTACGAATCAATCCGCCAGCAACTTCACGATCGGCAGCAATATCGCCAATAACGGCTTCAAGCTGACCGTCGGCACCTCCTTCGGCGGTACGACCCGCATCAATGGCGCCCTCAGCGGCACCGGCGGCCTGACCAAGACCGGCAACGGCACCCTCGTGCTCAGCGGCGTCAATACCTACGGCGGCGAAACCGTAATCAACGGTGGCTCGGTCGTCGTGACCAACCAGAATCAGCTCGGTGACGCGGCGAATATCAGCACCATCTCGATCAACGGCATCGCCGCGACCGGTGGTTTCAACGGCGGCCAGCTCGTCGTCGATGGTGGTTTGACCGGCACGACCTTTACCCGCGAAATCAGCATCCTGGGCCGCGGTCCGGGCACGGTGAATTCCAGCGGTGGCCTCGTCAGCGTGGGCAACAATACCTTCAACGGGGACATCCTCAGTGCCGGTCCGGCGTCTGGCGGACGTATCGTCTCAGCCTACGGGACGACGACCCTCAATGGCCAGCTCACCCTCGGCTCCGGCGCCGACACCGTGATCTACGGCAGCGGCAACACTGTGGTGAACGGCCAGATTGTCGGTTACGAAACGATCAACGACCGTTTCATCAAGTCCGGCAACACGGTCGGCTCCACCCTGTTGCTGAACAACGAGAACAACTCGTTCCTGCAATCGGTCCGTTTCGATAGCGGCACGGTGCGGGTGGCCTCGGTCGGTGCGCTCGGCCAGAATACCACGGCCCAGTCGCTCGACTTCAACAACGGCACGCTCGAAATCCGCACTGACAGCACCAACTTCTCAACCAAGAGTATCTTCGTCCGCGACAACGTCACAGGTAGCCTGTTTGTCGATCGCGCCGTGGATGGCTCGGGCGTCGGCAAGACGCTCGTCTTTAACGAACTGCGGGCGGCCAGCGCGAACAACACCTTCAACTTTGGCGGCCGCGATGGATACGGCGCCGTGTTCAAGGGCGCAGGTGGCACGATCGGGGTCGGCGGCGCCAACAACGCCACCATCAACAACAACTCGAGCGGTCTGCTCAAGCTCGACGCGAACCTGTGGGGCCAGACGAATACCACGGCGCGCACCCTCACGATCGGCGGCAATGGCGAAACGCAGGTCACCGGCAGCATCCTCGCCACCGGCGCAGCTCATACGCTGACCAAGAATGGCTCCGGCACGCTCTATCTCCAGGGCACGGCCAGCACCTACTCGGGCGCGACCTCGATTACCAACGGCACCATCGTTGCCAGCAGTATCAATAGCCTGGGCTCGGGCGCGATTAACCTTGGCAACGCCACCACCACGGCGGGTGCGTTGACCTTGCTCAACTCGGCGGACGAAACGTTGAGCCGAGCCATCCTGCTGAATACCACCACGGCGAATGCCTACCTGAACGCCAGCGGCACCGGCAAACTCACCGTGAACGGGGCCATCACCGCCGTCGCCGGCGCGAAGACCTTCGTCCTCGGCGGGACCTCGACCGCGGCGAATGAAATTGCTTCCGCCATTCCGGATTCCACGACGCTGGCGCTGCAGAAGATCGGCAGCGGCACGTGGGTGCTTTCCGGCGCGAATCTCTACACCGGCGCGACCACGGTCTCCGGCGGTCTGCTCCAGGTGAAGGACACCTTCTCGGGCGGCTCCCGGAACGTCATCGCCAACGGCAGCGCGGTGAACTTCAACGTCGACCTTTTCACCCAGGCCGCGGCGGGTACGTTCGAGTACCTCGGTGCGGATGGCCAGACGAGCGCCGAAACGGTCGGTGCGCTGACCCCCACCGCGGGGGCGGGCACGGTTCGCGTCACCCCGGGGACCGGCGGCAGCGCCACGCTGACTTTCAGCAGCCTCGGCACGGTCGGTGCGGGGACGGGCATCAATTTCACCGGCGCGGGCTCCACGGTGCTCACCGGGGCGACGAACCTGAACGGCATCCTCAACGCGCATCTGTACTACAACGGCGCTGACTTCGCCGCCGGCAGCACGGTGGGCGCGGCTTCCTACACCGAAGCGAACAGCAGCCTCGCCGGGACCAATACCCTGCCTTACCTCATCACCGGCGATTTCACCCAGGCCACGTCGGCCACGGTCAGTGCCGGTTTGAAGTTCGGTTCTTCCCGCACCCTCACGCTGGATACCGGCGTCCAGCTCACGGTGAACAACGGCGCCAACACGGTCAGCGGTGGCATTCTCGTCGCCGGTGGCAGCACCGTCACGATCACCGGTGGCACCGGCATCACCACGGGTGGTGCGGCTGATCTCGTTTTCCGGACGGATACCGCGGCGGACACCTTGAACCTCGGGACCGTCGTCTCGGGCACGGGTGGTTTCACGAAGAACGGCGCCGGCAAACTGGTGGTCAGCGGTTTGAATACAGTCACGGGCACCGTCGCGCTCAACGAAGGCACGATCCAGCTTTCCGGCGTGGGCCGCCTCGGAGTCAACAATCCCACGGGAACCGCGCTCAACCTAGTGGTGCGTCAGGGCGCGACCTTTGATCTCAACGGCGTGAATGCGACGAGCGGTTCCTCCATCGGCCTGCTCAATGGCGCCGGCACGATCACGAACAGCGCCGCTTTCGGTAATGCGACGATCGAACTGAATACGGCCAGCGGGACCGGAACCGGCTACTTCACCGGACTCATTCAGGATGGCGCCAATGCCACCACTTCGCTGCGCAAGGGCGGCTCTTTCACTCTCTCGCTCACGGGGCAGAACACGTTCACCGGCCCGGTCACGCTCAATGGGGGCATCCTCGCAGTCACTTCGATCGGCAACATCGGCGATGCCAGCGCGCTCGGTAAGGGCAATAGCCTCGAGAACGCAAGTAGCCTCGTCTTTAACGGCGGCACGCTGCAATATGTCGGCGCCAACGGCACGATTTCCCAGACCACCCAGACGCCTTCGATCTCCACGAATCGCGAATTCACCCTCGATATCGGCGGCGGTACGATCGATTCGTCCGGCAGCTACGGCAGCGCGGGGTTGAGCCGGACCCGCAACGATGCGGCGCTCATCTTCTCGAGCACGAACGACATCACCCTGATCAACGCTGGCGCGCGCAATGTGACGCTGACCGGTGATTCCCTGGGCGACAACGAAATCGCGCTGCGTCTCAAGGACGTGCCGGTGTCGGAAGGTGGCGGCAAGTTGGGCGTGATCAAAGCGAGCTCGGGTCTGTGGATCCTGAGCAACAAGAACAACGACTACACGGGCAACACGGAGGTTCGCCAGGGCACGCTCCGCGTCGGCGACGATGGCTCGGCGACTACGCGCACGCTGCCGACCGGGAGCGCGCTGGTTCTCGGCAACAACACGACCTCGGGTGTGCTCGAAACCAGCGGGGTTTTCACCCGGAACGTGGCGACGGCCGCGACGGCCGGTTCGGTCTTCTGGGGTGGCACTACGGGTGGTGGCGGTTTCGCTGCTTCCAATGCGCCCCTCATCGTGGCCCTCGGTGGCCAGTCGACCCCGACTGCGCTGAAGTGGGCGAGCGGTGGTTTCGTTCCGAATGGTGCCAGCCTCTTCCTGAACTCCTCCACCGCGTTGTTTGACGTGAACTTCGTCAACAACATCGACCTCAACGGCGCGGTGCGCACGGTCCAGGTCGATGACAACGGCTCGACCAACCTCGACTATGCCACGCTTTCCGGCGTGCTGAGCAACAGCTCCGGCACCGCGAGCGGGCTGATCAAGACGGGCGGCGGCACGTTGATCCTGAACAACGCGAACTCGTACGACGGCCCGACGACCCTCAGCCAGGGCAACCTGATCGTTTCGTCGATCGGTGCTGCCGGGGTCACGACGTCCAGCTTCGGCACGAATACTGGCGCAAACGCCGGCGTGCTGAACATCGGCAACGGCACCAACAACGTGGCTCTCGTTTATGTGGGCTCGGGTGAAACGACGACCCGCACGATCAATCTCGTGGCGGCGGGGGCGGCTCCCGGCTCCGCGACCATCGATTCCAGCGGTTCGGGCGCCCTCGTGCTGACCAGCGTCGTGAACTCGGGCGTGGTCACTTCCGGCAACAAGACCTTCCAGCTGCGCGGCACGAACACCGATGCCAACCGCATCACCGCGTCCTTTGGCGACGGCGGGACCGCGTTGAATATCACCAAGGCGGACGGCGGCGTCTGGGTTCTCGACCCAGCCACCTCGAATAGCTTCACGGGGGTGATCAATGCCAACGGTGGTCTGCTCGGCTTGACCGCCAACGGCATCGGCACGGCCTCAGGCATTACGTTCAACAACGGCGGCATCTTTGCCTACGGTGGTGCGCTCACCACGAACAAGCCGATCACCGTGACCACGAATACGACGGCCGTATTCGGTGGGCAGAACAACATCACGATCAACGCCAACGTCTCCAAGCAGGCGGGCAACACCGACATCACCATCAGCAACAGCCTCGAAAACGGCGCGGTGCTGACTGTGAACGGCAACTTCGTGAACCTCGAAGCCCCGACGGCGGTCGCGACCCGCACCGCGAATATCCGTGGCTTTGGCTCGACGATCTGGAATGGCGTGATCGCGGATGAAGCGACCGCCAAGTCGCTGACCAAACTCGATATCCGCCTGGCCAACGACGCCTTCTGGCGCATGGATGGCTCTTCGGCAAATACCTACACCGGCGGCACGTTCCTCGGCCAGGGCACGCTCATCCTGAACAAGGTCGGCGCTCTTGGCGGTGCGGCGGGTCTCTTCCAGTTTGTCGGCGGGGTGCTGCAGGCCGGTCTTGATCTGACCGGAGCCAGCAACAAGCTTGCGAATCAGGTCGCGCTGCAGGGAGACCCGGTGACGGTCAACGGCAGCAACAGCATCGAATTCGGTGCGGGGATCACGATGAACGGCAGCCGCTCGCTGATCAATGACCTCGTCGCGGGCAAGCAGCTCATCATTTCCGGTGGGGTCACGAACTCGGCCAGCAACACGCTGAATATCTTCGGCTCCGGCGAAACGCTCATCAACAGCGCCATCTCCGCGACGAACACACAGTCCCTGACTTACTCCGGCACCGGCAAGCTGTCGCTAACGGCTTCGAACCCCATGACCGGCACCCTCACGGCCAACCGTGGCCTGATCGAATTGTCGGGGAGCGGCGCCTTTACGGGCACGGCGAACCTCACGCTCAACAGCGGCGGCACGCTGCGGCTGAACAACAGCGGGGGCGAGGCCGTTCGAATCGGGGGCCGCAATGTCATCATCAACGGCGGCACGCTCGATTTCATCGGCGACGCCAACGGCACCAACGAAACTGCCGGCACCCTGACCGTCAATGGGGTCACCGGTTTCATCACCATGTCCGGCGGCGCCAGTGGCACGAACAAGCTGACCTTCAGCTCGGTGAGTTTTGCCAACACCGGCTCGTCGCTCGACCTGAGCACGATCGCCAATCTCGGCACCTCGAATCTGATCACGTTCACGACCGCTCCGACCGGCAATGCGCTGATCAATAGCGTGATGCCGCGTGTCTTTATCGGCGGTAATTTCGCGACCTACGACAACACGCTCGGCATCAAGGCACTCACCACGTACAGCGCCAATCCGCTCAACGCGGCCGGCGCGACGGACACGCTCCAGATCACCGCCGACGGCCAGACCCTGACCGGCAATCGCACGGTCAATGCGATCAAATTGAGCGGCAACGGGCTCACCTTTGGCTCGGCCAACGGCTACACCCTGACGCTGAGCGCCGCGACCATCCTGAACACCGGCGGGAATAACACGTGGGCTTTCACTAACACCAACTTCGGTGGCAACGTCGGCTACGTCCAGGTGGACGCTGGTTCGTCGCTGAACGTCACAGGGGCCCTGAACACGGCGAGCGGTTTCGCCAAGGTTGGCGGTGGTGACCTGACTCTCACGGGCACGCTCTACAGCTCGAGCACCAACAATATTCTCGAGGGCACGGTGAAGCTCAACGGTGGGCTGAACACGATCTATCCCACGGTCCAGAACCTGAACATTAACAAGGGAGCGACGCTCGACCTGAACGGCAACAGCCAGTACACTGGTCCGCTCACCTCTTCGATGGCGGTGCCGGGCGGCAGTGGGGTGGTGACCAATACCGGCGCGCTGGCCACGATCGTGAGCAACACGAGTAATGGCAGCAGCAGCTTCGGACAGATCACGGGCACGCTCAATTTCGCTCGCTTGGGGGGCAACACGATCACCTTCGAAGATGCGCTGACCTACACCGGTGCGACCGTGCTCATGAGCGGCACCACCACGTTGCAGGACGACGCCACGCTGCTGAATACCTCCTCGATCGACCTGAACTACGGCACGCTGTCGCTGAACAATAACAGCAATCTGCAGACCGGGAATAACAACCGCATCGGCGACAATATTCCGATCACGTTGCGGGGCGGCACCATCGTCATGAATGGCCGGGTGGACTATGCCTCGGCGGAGACGTTCGGCGCCCTGACCCTCGATTCCGGCACCAACACTATTTCCGCGAACAACGGCGGCACTGGCTCCGGGGGCAGCTATGCCTCGACGGATCTCACCTTCGCCAGCCTGACCCGCCTCCCGGGTTCGGTGGTAAACTTCACCGGCTCCAACCTGGGCGCTCCGGGAAACAACTCCCGCATCGCCTTTGCCGCCCCGGTGCAAACCGTCGGCCGCGGTTTGCTCGGCGCGTGGGCGGTGGCCAATTTCGGCGATTACGCGGCGTACAACAACACCAACGGCGTGGGCATCGTGGGCGCCGGTGGTTTCGCCGGTTACGATGCGACGTTCGGCTCGAATAACATCACGAACATTGGGGCCGACGCCGTGGCGACGGGCGTCATCCCGGCTGCGGATTTCCGGGTTCTGACGAATCTGACCAGCAATACCTCGACGGGGATGCTGCGCCTCGCCGGTGGCTACCAGAACGACATCACGTTCGGCAGCAATAGCACGGTGTTGAACCTCGAGTTGGGCGGCCTGCTCAAGTCCAACGACGCGGGCTTCACCACCATCGGTACGCCGACGACCCGCGGGGTCATCACTGCCGGCGGCACGGCCACCTCGGGGAACACTGAACTGGTAGTCTATAACAACCAGGCACCCACCTATACCGGCATCGGGACCAATTCGACCATTAGCGGACAAAATACGCTCACGCTGACTGCGGTGCGGCCGATCCAGGTCGGTTCGATCGTAACGGGCAATGGCATTCAGGCCGGCACGACCGTCTTGGCCGTGAACGGCGCCGTGATCACGCTGAGCCAAAATGCAACCGCGACGAACAACGGCGGTAACTTCAACTTCGCCACTACCACGACGATCAACTCCGTGATTGCCAATAGTGGCACCGGCACGTCCACCGTCTCGCTGACTAAGGCTGGCGGCGGCACGTTGATCCTGACGGCTCCGAACACCTACAGCGGCGGCACGATTGTCTCGCAGGGCACGGTGCTGCTGCAGGGCGACGAAAATGTCGTCGTGATCCCGGGAGGCGGCCTCACGCTGAGCAGCGCGAATATGACGATGGTCACCAATGGTGGCCAGATCAACGCGAACAACGACGTGACGTTGAACGGCAGTTCGATTCTGACGCTCGTGGGCAACAACACGCTCAAGAGCATCACGTTCAATAACACCGGTGGCACCGGCAACCCGGCGGTCAATGTCGGCACCGGTACCCTCACGCTCACGAGCTCGACGCCGATTTCGCTGACCTCGACCAATGCGCTGACCACCCCAGCGATCAGCGGGGGAACGCTCGCCTTGGGCAGCGGGGCCAAGACGATCAACATCGGCGGGCCGAGCATCGCCGGGCAGTTGTACTCGAGCATCAACGTCGGGCTGAATATCAGCTCGATCATCACCGGTGCGGGCGCGAGCATCACCAAGACGGGCAACGGCAATCTCCAGCTCAGCGCCCAGAATACCTTCGACGGCGACTTCAATCTCACCGCCGGCGGCATCATCTTCGGCGCGAACAGCACGCTGCTGAATACCGGCTCCACCCCGGTGCTTTCCGGCCCGGTCGGCACGGGGACGCTTAATGTCGCCAGTGGCGCTCAGCTGCTGGTGGACAACGCCAGCCGCACGATCAACAACCCGACGGTTTTTGCCGGTATGCCGGTTTTTGACAACACCGGCCTCAATGCGGCAACGCTCACCATGCAGGGCAAGCTCACCCTGCCCAACGGTGCGCTGAATGTGCGGGTGGTCCAGGTCGGCCTGACCGCCGCGCTCGCCGGCGAGATCCCGAATATCGGGAGCATCACCTCGATTACCAAGACGGGCCTCGGCAACCTTTCGATCAACCTCAACGGTTACAACGGCCCGATCACTATGGCCGATGGCGGCACGCTGGGCGTTCTCCTTGATGGCGATGGCACCGCGGTTCCCAACCAGATCGACTACACCGGCGCCGTGAACCTGACCGGCGTCCCGAACCTGCTGGTCGGTCGCGCGGGCGGCAACACCTACTACGCCCAGGCGGCGAACAAGGTCATCCGCCTCACGAACCTCACCAACGCCGCGACCATCCTCAAGGACGGTGCGGTGGTGACTGCGAACAACGGCTACGGTCTGCTCATCGATACCGATATCGCGCTGAACAGCGGCGCGAACTTCAACGTGATCAATGCCTCTGCGTCCAATCTGACGCAGGGCCTTACGCTCAGCGGCCTCATCAGCGGTGGCGCCACCACGGGGGTGACCTGGACCAAGTCGGGCTCTGGCACACTCGTCCTCACCAACAATAGCAACAGCTTTGGCGGCAGCAGTTCCTTCATCGACATCACCGGCGGTTACCTCTCGGTGAACAACGACGCGCAACTCGGCGCTGCCGGCAACGGCGTGCGCATCAGCACCAACAGCACCAGCGCCGGTTTCCGTGCGACGGGCAACATCACCACGGGCCGCGTCTTCACGCTTAACGCCGGCAACAGCACGATCGAAGTCGCCGCCGGAGCGGAACTGAATCTGACGTCGGCCTTTGCTCTGTCGGCCGTGACGAACAATCTGGTCAAAGCCGATCGCGGCACGCTGACCTTGTCGGCGAATAATCCGACCTGGACGGGTGGCGTGACGGTCTCCCAGGGCGTGCTGAAAATCGCGAACAGCGGTGCACTCGGCACGAGCGCGGGCGGCGTCACGATCAGCCAGCTCATGGGCCAGGTGCAGCTCAGCGGTGGGGTGACCATCGCCGATACGCTGACGATCAACGCCGGAGATAACCAAACCTTCGCAGGTATCGACGCCACTGGCGCGCTGCGCAGCGTGGATGGAAACAATACTTGGTCCGGCCTGATTACGCTGCCCACTGCGGGCAGCACCGATACGCGCAATCGCAGCGCGCTCATCACCGTGGACTCCGGCTCGCAGTTGACGCTGTCGGGCGGCCTCACGGCCAGCGTCCCGACGAGTGGCGCCAACCGGAACTACTGGTTTGCGCTCGGCGGCGAAGGCACCGGCTTCATCACGACCAACGCGATCTCCTTCTCGGGCGGTGCGGCGAATAACTTCTACCAGCTCGGCAAGGTGGGCACTGGCACCTGGAATCTTCAGGTGGCCAACGGCTTCACCGGCCACCAGGCCTACATCAACGAGGGGAAACTCTCGCTGAACGGCGCGGGCAGCTTCGCCACGCCGGGTACCGGAGGGGCGGCCGCTTCGAATACCGTCTTCATCACCCAGCGCGGCACCCTGGAACTCGATAACAGCAGCCAGAATGTCGATAATCGTCTGGGCGGCACCGGTTCCCGTAACCTTGAGTTCCGCGGCGGCAACCTGACCATCATCGGCAACAGCGCCAGCAACACGACCGAAGCGCTGGCCTCGGCTTCCACGCTGACCTTCAATGCGGGTCGCGCGGTGATCACGCTGTCCGCAAACGCGGCTAGCCAGTTGAACTTCACCACCGGCGCGGCGACGCGTGGTGCTGGCGGCACATTGCTTGTCCGCGGCAGCGGTCTGGGTAATGCGGCGGCCAATGGCGTCGCGACGATCCAGGGTCAGGGCAACGGCTTTGCCTTCATCGGTCAGACCGGTGCGACGGGCACGAACAACAAGGGTATCATTCCGTGGGCGCTCGGCGACACCAGCCTCAGCGGTGGTGGCATCGGCTTCCTCACGGCGGACTCCGCGGCGGCGGGAGCCAATACCGGCACGAACCGGCTGCGCTTCCTGACGGCCAGCGAGCAGGTGACCAATGCCCTGACCGGCAATGCGAACGTCGTGCTCAGCGGCGCCGGCGGCGCGCTCTCGGCGGGGGGCAATACGACGATCAACTCGCTCGTCCTCGGCTCCGGCGGTGGCCTCACCATTTCGCCGTTGGCCATCGTCACCATCGATAGCGGCGGCTTGATCGCCCAGTCCGGCAATACCGGCATCAGCGGTGGTTCGATCACCACCACCAGCAACCGTGAACTGATCATCCACACGCTGGGTGACCTCGATATTTCGAGCGCCATCGTGCGCAGCAGCGGCGGTCTGTCGAAGAGCGGCGCGGGCACGCTGACCCTGTCGTCGCAGAACAACTACTACACCGGCACCACGTACGTGAACGAAGGTGTCCTGAAGCTGAACGGCGGGACCAATACGATCTTCTACAACCAAGCTTTGGTCGTCCAAGGCGGGGCTTTTGATCTGAACGGCAACGTGCAGGTGATTAACAACCTGCAGAACTCGGCGGCCACGAATTACCAGGCGAACCTGCTGCCGGATGCCGGTGGCATCGTGAAGAACTCGTCGGCGACCCAGGCGGTCCTCGGCATTACGACCAACAACGCGAGCTGGGGCGGCCAGATCCAGGACAACATCGCGCTGGTTAAATCCCAGAGTAACGGTTTCTTCCAGGACTGGAATATCTATTCTGACAATAGCTTCTCCGGACCGTTGTTGCTCAACGGCGGCCGGATTCAGATGCTCGGTACTGCGGCGTTCAGCGGGACGACGGCGATCGATATTAGCGGGGGCACGCTGATTCTCGCGAATAACAACGCCACGAGCTTGCTCGACGAAAACGTCAACGATCGCATCAACGATCTTGCGGCGATCTCCCTGCGCGGCGGTATGATCCAGACCCGCGGCCGTTTTGGCGAAATCAGCTCGGAAACCTTCGGCGCGTTGACCTTGCTCGAAGGCAACAGCTTCATCGATGTGGCCAATGCCGGCACCGGTCTGAATGAAACCACGGCGACTTTCGCCAGCCTGACCAACCAGTCCGGCGCGCACGGTACGCTGCGTTTTATGAACGTCAGCGGCCAGTACGGCAGCAACACGCAGGTGTTTTTCACCTCGGCGCCGACGGTGACGAATAACATCATTGGCGGCTGGGCGGTGTCCGAACGCGAATTCGCCAGCTACACCGGTATGGGTGTGGGTTCGCTGAACTCGGTGGGTTATGCCGGCTACGCCTCGAATACCATCAACACGGGACTGAGCACGGATAACATCCGGATCAGCACCGGCGGAACGACCACGCTCACCAGCGACAAGAACATCTACTCGCTGGCTATGGTGGTGGGTGCGGCGACCACCCTCGATCTGGGGGGCAAGACGCTCACCCTCGGTAGCGGCGGTTTGATCGCTTCACAAGGCGCGGACAATGCCGCGATCAATATCCAGAACGGTAGCCTGACCAGTGGGATCAGTGACCTGTACCTGCACGCCCTTGGCTATACCAATGGCAACACCAACGCGATCAATCGCGACGTGAACGTCAGCGCCAATATCGTGAACAACGGCGCCAATCCGGTGGCCCTGGTGATCGCTGGTGATGACGGACGTGGTACCGGCCAGGGCGGCGTGCTTGGCGCCCAGGCGACGACCCTCTCGGGTAACAACACCTATTCCGGCGGTACCTTTATCAACGGCGGCCGCGTGATCCTGAACACTCCGGGGGCGGACGGCGTCAACAAGACGGCGACCGGCTCTGGCAATGTGACCATTACCGGCGGTGCGGCGACCAATGGCTCGACGGTGTATGAACGCACCTCGACCCTGCAATTGGGTTCGAGCGATCAGATCAAGAACACGGCGACCGTCACGCTCAATGGCGGCGGTATCCTGGACCTGAACTACAACAGCCAAACCGTTGCGGGCCTGAACTTCAACAACACCGGCGGCTACGCGCCGACGGTCAGCTTCGGCACCGGAGTGCTGACCCTGAACGGCAACATCGTGGCCACCGGCAGCAACCTCGGCTCGGTGTCCACCCTCGGTGGCACGATCCTTGGCATTTCCACGACCAATGGTTCCAATACGGCAACGGTAGGTTCCACGGCGGGTCTCGCAGTGGGCATGTCCATCTCGGGGCCGCAATTTAACGGCACGATCTCGGCGATCAATGCGGACGGAGTGACGATTACCCTCTCGGGCAATGCGAACGCCACGGTCGTGGCGCCCTACATCGTGAATAGCCTCCCGGGGACCGTCGATCTCGGCGGCGCGACCCGCACGATCCAGGTGGATCCGGTCACGGCCTACGGCAAGGAACTCGCCCCGCTGCTCGCGAATCTGAATATCACCGCGGTGGTTCAGGGCGCGGCCGGCAATGGCATTGTGAAGACCGGCAACGGTCTGCTCCAGCTCAGCGCGCAGAATACCTTCAGCGGCAATGTCGCGGTCCAGGCCGGCGGCATCATCCTCGGCGCCAACAGCACCCCGACGGCGGGTGGTACCACGATTCTCAGTGGCCCGCTCGGCACCGGATCGGTGTCGATGGCCAGTGGCACGCGGCTGCTCGTCGACAATGCCAGCCGCACGGTGGGCAACAACTTCACCTTCGCTGGCAACCCGATCTTCGAATCCACGGGGACCGGTACTTCGACGCTGACTTTGAACGGGTCCATCACCCTGCCGAACGGCGCGGTGACCATCTCGGTGCAGAACCCGCTGCTGACCGCTTCGCTGCTCGGTCGCATCACTAATGCGGCATCGATCACCACCCTGACCAAGGTCGGTCTTGGCAACCTCATCTTCAATACGGATGGGTACACCGGCCCCATCGTCTTCCAGGGTACGGGCACGCTCTCGCTGCTCGCGGATGGCAATGGTCTCGGCGACGTGGAGACTCTCGCTCGCGGTGGCATCACCTTCGATGCGGGCGTCGTTCCGGTGGTGACCATCGGTCGCGCGGCCGGCAGTCTGCCTTTTATCGCGGCGCAGAACAAGATCCTCGCGCCTTCGAGCTTCAGCTCGATCTCCGGTGGGATCACCGTCACGAACAACAATGGCTATCAACTCCTGCTGGTCGACAACGCCACGCTGAACAGCGGTGCGGCGATCAACGTGGTCAACGCCAGCGCGTCCAATGTGCTCGCCGGCTTGGTGCTCAATGGTAACCTCAGCGGCACCAACGGTATCAGCAAGACGGGCAACGGCACGCTCCAGCTCGGGGGCAATAATTCGGGCCTGAGCGGCACGATCACTGTCAGCGGCGGCGCGATTGCCATCAGTGCGGACAACCAGCTTGGCGCCGCGGCAAATGCCGTCACGCTGAACGGGACGACCGCCACGTTGCGGGCGACCGGGACTTTCTCCTCGGGCCGTACCATCAACCTGAACAACGGCACCGCTGCGAACAACGTGATCGAAGTCACCGGCGGTTCCGTCCTCACCCTCACCGGCACGAACAGCCTGGTGAATACCACGGGCTTCGTGAAGGCGAACAATGGGGTGCTGGAAATCTCCGGCAGCCAGAACTTCGCCGGCACGGTGACGATCAACGCTGGTGCGGTGCGTGTCTCGAATGCGAGTGCCCTCGGCACGACCGCTGGGAATACAGCGGTGACCGCTGCTGGCGCAGCTTTGCAGCTTTCCGGTGGCGTCACGCTGGCGGAACCGCTGAGCCTCACTGGCACCGGCATCAATACCGGTGGCGCCCTCCAGGCTCTTGCTGGAACCGCCGCAACTCAGTCCGGCGCGATCACCCTCACGGGAGCGACCACGATCGGCGCGGACCTCAATGCCACCCTTAATATCACGGGCGGTATCACGGGCGCTCAGGACCTGACCCTCGGTGGGTTTGGGGCTATCAATATCGGCGGCTCGGGCGTCGGTGCGGTGAACACCCTCACCAAGATCGGTACGGGCACGACCACGATTTCCGTCGGGAGCACCAGCTTTGTCGGCAACCTCACCACCCAGGCTGGCACCCTTGTCCTGAGTGGTGCGGGCAAGATCGGTGGAACCGGCACCGTCACGGGGAATTCGGGCAGCACCATCGTGCTCGATAACTCGGGTACGGTCACGGCCGCGCGTCTCAGCGGCCGCGCCATCACCCTCAATGGCACGAAGCTGACTTTGATCGGCAACGACACGACTGCCGGCGTCGAAGCGCTCGGTGGCGTCACCTTCAATCGCGGCTCGAGCGTCGTCACGGTGATCGCCGGTGCCGCGGGTGCGGGCATTACCTTCGGCGTACCGAATAATCCGGGCGTGAGCCAAGCCAGCGCTCCGACCGGCGCGACGGTATTGTTCCGCGGCAACAATCTTGGTAGTACGGCGGGAGCTGGCGTCGCCACGATCGCTTCCACGACCACCGGCTTCACCTTTGTCGGTGCGACGGGCGGGGTCGGCACGACGACCAAGGGCATCCTCCCGTGGGCGCTTGTGGATACGACGGAGACCGGTCTCGGCACTTCTTTCGCGACGGCCGATACGGCCACGGGCCTGATCCGTCCGTTGAGCGGCTCCGAAATGGTGGTGGATACCTTGGCGTCCGGGACGAACGTGCTTCTGACCGGCTCTCCGGCGCCCACCAATACGGTCTCGCTGAACTCGCTGACCCTGCAGGGGACCTCGTTCATCACTTTGAACAATCCCGTGAACGGGGTTGTGCAGAACCTCCAGCTTTCGTCTGGCGGTCTCCTGGTGCGGGATGGCGCCATCGCTGGAATCACTGGGGGTGTCTTGCAGGCGCTTCCGGGTCTCGCTCCGCTGGTGATTCACACGGTGGGCAACTCGACCCTCGTCCTCGGCAGCACCCTCCTGGGTGGCAATAGCCAGACCAATGGCAACGTGAGCTTCGTGAAGAGCGGCGCGGGTAACTTGATTCTCTCTCCGACCAATTCGGTGCTGGGAGCCGGCTATAGTGGCAACCTGTTTACCGGCCAGCTGACCATCAACGACGGTACCGTGACCCTGAGCGGTGGGAACAATACCATCAGCTATAACAACTACGTGAACCTCGAGCCGGGCGCGACGCTCGACCTGAATGGCACGTCCCAGTTCACGTTTGCGCTCTTCACCAATGCGGGCGGCGTGGCGAACGCGGGCGGTACGGTGCGAGGCATCGATCCCACGAGTACGCTCGTGATGAATCACGACAACGCGACGCGCAATTTCGCCGGCAATTTCACCGGTGGCATGAGCCTGCAGCGTGCGGGTCAGGGCACGTGGAATCTCTACTCGGTTAGCGACTTCACCGGCGCGACCTTGGTCACCGGCGGTACCACCAACCTCCGTGACGAAGCCCGGTTCACCGGCACCTCGTCGGTGGATATCAACTACTCCACCCTCCAGCTCGATAACACTGGTACCATCGACCTCGGCGATCGTTTGAACGACGCGGCTCCGATCAAGCTGCGCGGTGGCGTGCTAAACCTCCTCGGCCGGGCCCAGACCGACACGACGGAAACCGCAGGTGCGCTGACCGTTCTGGAAGGCAACAACACGGTGAGCGCAGTCCAGAGCAACACGGGGATCAACTCCGTGCAGCTGACCCTCGCCAGCCTGACCCGGCTGCCCGGAGCGACCTTGAATTTTGGCGCGGCTGGCCAGATGGGCAGCTCGGCCCGGGTGCTCTTCACCACGGCTCCAACCCTCACGAGTAATTTCGTGCTTGGCCCGTGGGCGATCGCCAACGCGAACGACTTCGCGACCTACAACAACCAGTTCGGCATCGGTGGCGTCGGCAATGCCGGCTTCCGCGGCTACGATTCGGTGATGGCGAGTGGCAACATCACGAACCTTGGTGCGACGACCAACTTCGCCTCGCCGATCACCACGACCGGCATGCTGCGCCTCTCGCTCGGAGGCACGCTCGACCTGACCTTCAGTGCGGCGAACAACGTCTTGCAGCTCGAACAGGGCGGCCTGCTCCGGAGCAATAACAACAATTCCACCACCATCGGTACCCCCGCGATCCGTGGTGTCCTGACGGCAGGTACCGCGGCTTCGACGGGTAATACCGAACTGATCGTCTATAACAACCAGGGCACGACCACGATCAACTCGATCATCAAGGACACGAAGAGCGCGGGCATCGGGAACAACAATGCCAACGCGACCGTGAGTTTGATCAAATCGGGCGGCGGTACGTTGCAATTGACCGGCGCCAATACCTACTCTGGTGGCACGATCGTGAATCAGGGCACGCTGCAATTGAATGGTGCGGCGGGGACCACGGTGATCCCGGCTGGCGGCCTGACGATCAGCGGCGCGACGGTATCGTGGCTGAGCTCGGCCACCTTCCCGCTTACGGCGGCGAACAACAACAACAACGCGGGCCTCATCGATCCGTCCAACGTCGTGACCCTGAACGGCAGCGGTACTCTCATCCTCACGGGTGATGCCACGCTCGCCGGCCTGGTCTTCCACAACAACGGTGGCAGTGCGACGGCGCCGACGGTTCACTCGTCCTCGACTTCGAACCCGTTTGCTCCGTACGGCACCCTCACGCTGAACGGTAACATCACCGCCGACGCTACGAATGGCGGCTCGGTGGCGACCGTCGCTGGCCGCCTCAATCTCGGCTCCGCCAACCGGACGATCGACGTCGGTCTCCTCTCCTTCAATGGCCAGGATGTCGCGCCGCTCCAGGCGACTCTGCAGATTCATAGCATCACGGGCACCAGCGGCTTCACCAAGACTGGCGCCGGGGCACTGCAACTGAACGGCCAGAACGATTACACAGGTCCGACGGTGGTCAGCAACGGCACGCTCATCGCGGGCTTCGACCTGGCCGGTGCGCGCTTCTCCGACCTCACCCTCGCGGCGGGAACCAAACTGAACCTGAACAGCGTGGGCTCCCTCTGGGGCTCGCTCTCCGGTTCCGGCACGGTCTTCAATCCGGCGCTCGCGGTCGGCAACAACAACGGCAACGCGCTTGTCCGGTCCTCCACCCTCACGGTCGGGTACAACGGCAATGACGCGACGTTCTCCGGCCAGTTCAGCCGCTACAGCGACTCGATGGCCAACTCCGTCAACGTCGTGAAGCTCGGCTCGGGCAACTGGACGCTGACCGGCTCCGCCGATTCCACCTTTGGCTCCACCGGCACGCTGACCGTGCAGGGCGGCACCGTCACCTACGATGGCACCGGTACAGCGGCGCTGCCGAACCAGACCATCGTCACCGGCGGCAAGCTCGTGCTCGACAACTCGGTCACGAATCAAAACGACCGCCTGGTCAGCCCGGTGGCTCCGGGTGTGGTGAATATCAGCGGCGGTGAATTGGTCTTCAAGGGCAACGCCTCCGTGGCGACCACCGACACGCTGACCACGCTCACCGTGGGTAGCGGTGCAGGGGTATTCACGTTGCAGGGCGGCGCGGGCCAGACCGTCGACAAGCTGAAGCTCACGGTTGCTACGCTTTCGGGCGTGAATACCGGCGGCACGCTGCTGCTTCGCGGAACCTCGACCGGCCAATTGGTGGTCAATACGCCGAACTTCCCGGGCGGCCAGAACGGCACGCCGGCGAATGGCACGACGACCATGCCGATCCGCCCCGATATCATCGGCCTCGCAGCAGTGAACGATCCGACCAGCGCGACGGCCTTCGTGACTCGCGATACCACCAGCCTGGCACTTCGTCCACTTACGGCAGCGGAAATGGCGACTGCCCTGACCGGCGCGGGTTCTTCGACGACGAACTACACACTTTCGGTCGACCCGGCGGCGTTCACCGCCAACCAGGCAGTGAATACCCTGCGTCTCGAAAACGGCATCTCGCTGGTGGGCAATCCCGTCGGCCAGACCTCGCAATTCTCGGCGGCCGGCACGCTGCTGGCCGAGACGATCACCACCGGCGGTGTGCTCGCACTCGCGGGCGATAGCACATTCACCTTTGGCCAGCTGGCTACGACCAATAACACGGCGTACTACTTCCACCTGCTCGGTTCCTCCAGCCTCACGCTGAATACCATCCTCGCGGGCACCACCGGCGGGTTGGTCAAGTCGGGCACCGGTACGCTGACGCTGAACAAGCTCAACTATTACACGGGCACCACCACGGTGAACGAGGGCGTGCTGAAACTCGCCGGCGGCAACAACACCCTCGTGGTCACGCCGACCGCGACCACGCCGAGCGCGAACACCCTCGCCGTCAATGGCGGCACGTTCGACCTGAACGGCAACAGCCAGGTCGTCGGCGCACTGGTCAATAACAACCCGCTCGCAAATACCGGCGGCACGGTCACGAACTCCGCGGGCGGAGCCCCCGTCACCCTCACCACGATCAACAACGGCACGACGTTTGGCGGCAATATCAGCGGCAATCTGAACCTCGATAAAGTCGGCAACGCGACGCTGACCCTGAGCAGCCCGAACACCTACACCGGCGAGACGATCATCCGTGGCAGCTCGCTGACCCTGCGCGATTCCGGCACGCTCAGCAATACGTCGAAGATCACTTCGAATTTCGCGACGCTGACCATCGATCAGAGCGGCATCAATCCGAACGGTAACTCCGATCCGGTGCGCATTCCGGCCTCCACGCCGATCACGCTCAATGGCGGTGCGATCACCTTCGTGGGGAATACCGGCGTGGATTCGCAACTCACCATCGACAGCCTCACGATCGCTGGCGGCGGCACGACCGTGAATACCCAGCCGCTGATCAACCGCGGCAACACGGCCACGGTGACCATCGGCAACCTGATCCGCGACGTGAACAACAAGAGCACGTTCAACGGCGTGGGCTTCGTGGGCACTTCCAGTCTGATCCTGACCAATACCGGCACGCTCGGCGGCATCGGCCTCAATGCCAACGGCCGTATCTTCATCAACAAGATCAACGGTACCGCTTTCTCGCAGACGAGCCTGGTCAACAACCTGATCGGTGGCTGGGCCATCGCGGACGGTTCTACGTTTGCGACCTACAGCGACACGCTCGGCATCGGTGGCATGGGTTCCACGGGCTTCCCGAACTTCGACGGCACCGACGTCCGGACGACCACGGCGACCCAGAACATCAACGACGGTACCGCCGCCCGCGCGATCACCTCGGATCAATCGGCCTACACCTGGCGTTTGTCCGCTGGTTCGACTCAGACCGTCACCCTCGGTGCCTTGGGGGCGCCGGTGAAGGTGACCCTCGGCCTCGGCTTGATCACCAACGTGAACGTCGGGGTGAACATCAATTCCGTTGATCCGCAGTCCCAGATCACCGGCCCGGCCGGCAGCGACTTCGTGGTCTTCGTCAACCAGAACACGACCTCGATCAATACCCGGATCACCGGTGACATCGCGTTGATCAAAACGGGCGGTGCGACGCTCTCGCTGAACCCGAGCATCGCGGGGGCCGCTTCGAACAGCTACACCGGTGGCACCTTCGTGCAGGGCGGTACGCTGACCCTCGCGGGTGGTGCGGGTTCCATCGTGATCCCGGGCGACCTGACCCTTAACAATGCAAACGTGTCCTGGGCTTCCGGCAATACCAATGCCGGCCAGATCGCCGCGACCAGCAAGGTCACGATCAATGGCGGCGGTGCCCTGACCATGACCGGGACGAACACCCTCGACCGCGTCACGTTCAACAACTCGGGTGGCTATACCAACGGCAACCCGACCCTGAATGCGGCCACGCTGCTTCGCCTCACGTCGAATACCGCGATCACTGCGGTCAACGACAACTACGGTTCCACACCCACGATTTCCGGCACGGCGATCGTGTTCGATGGGAATGCCCCCGTGATCAATACTTCGGGCCTCTCGCTGAATTCGCTGAACATCACCGCCGTCATCCAGACCGGTGGTGGAGCGCTCACCAAGACCGGCTCCGGCGCACTGATGCTTTCGGGCGCCAATACCTTCAACAACGGCTTCAACCTCAATGAAGGCACCTTGATCGTGAACAGCGCCGCGGCGGCCGGTACCGGCACGCTCACGTTGGCCGATGGCACCAGCCTCTTCTCCGGCACAGCGGCGCAGACGCTCACCAATCCGGTGACGATCAATGGCAACATCACTCTCGGCGGGACGCAGTCGACCAACAGCATCAATCTGAATGGTGCGATCGCTCTCGGCAGTGGGCAGCGCGGGATCAATATCCCGAGCTCGATGGTCACCGATACGCTCGGCGGCGCCGTCACAGGTGCGACGGGTTCCGGCATCACCAAGACCGGCAACGGCACCCTGGTGCTCTCGAGCACGGGGAACAGCTGGACGGGACCGACCCGGATCGAAGGTGGCGTTGTCCGCTCGGGCGCAGCCAATGTGCTGCCGGACGCCTCCGCCGTCATCATTGGCGCCGGCGCGGTGCTGAACCTGAATAACTTCGACGAAACCATCGGCTCCCTCGCGGGTGGTGGCATGGTCACGAACTCCGGGGCCAATGCGCGGACCCTCACGGTTGGCGCGGATGGCACCGATGCCACCTTCTCCGGCATCATCACCGCCAGTGCCGTGGCCAACCTCGCCCTGACCAAGACGGGGATCGGCAAGCAGACCCTCACCGGAGCGAATAGCTACGCGGGTGTGACCAACGTCAACGGCGGTACCCTGAGCATCGGCCATTCCTCGGCTCTCGGCGCCACCACCGCGGGAACGACGGTGGCCAACAACGCCGCGCTCGAACTGCAAGGCAATATCACGGTCGGGACTGAAACCCTGTCGCTCACGGGTACGGGTGTTTCCGGCACCGGCGCTCTCCGCAACCTCAGCGGCAACAACATCTATGGCGGTGCGATCACCCTCACCGGGGCCACTTCGATCGTTTCGGACGCCGGCCTCCTCAGCCTGAATGTGCCCACCGGCAGCGCCATCTCGGGCGCCTTCGGTCTCACCTTCGGTGGGGCGGGAGATATCGCGGTCCTCGATCCGATCGCCACGGGCGTCGGCACGTTGACCAAGACCGGCACCGGCACCCTCACGCTGGGTGCGGCGAATACGAACACCGGCACGACGCAGATCGTCGGCGGTACGATCAAGATTGCGACCTCGGAAGTCCTCGCCAATACCTCGGACCTCGTCATCGAAGCTGGCGGCGCGTTCGACCTCTCGGGCAATAGTGAAACCGTCGCCTCGCTCTCCGGCGCGGGCATCATTCGCAATACAGGTGCCGGCCTCAGTCAGCTGACCTTCGGGTCCAGTGGCACTGACACCACGTACTCCGGCCAGATCGTCGACAACGTCGCCCTGGTGAAGACCGGTTTGGGCACGCTCACGCTCAGCAATGCGACCAGCACCTTCTCCGGTGGAGTGACCATCTCCTCGGGCAAGCTGGTCATCGCGGCCAGCAGCGACAGCGCTCCGTTGACTCGCGGCCCGCTCGGCGTCGGCACCTTGACCATCGCCGGTGGCGTCACCATCCAGGGCCAGGCCACCAGCGTGGCCAATGCGATCACGGTCAATGGCGACTTCACGGTCGGCGGCTCCAGCTCGTCCGATGATCTGACCCTCAACGGTCCGGTTGCGCTCGGCGGTGCCTCCCGCACGATCACCGTCAATAGCGGTGTCACCACCACCCTCGGCGGCAATATCACGACCGCTACGGCGGGTGTGGATCTGAATAAGAACGGCGCGGGTACGCTGGTCCTCTCCGGCACCGGCAATAGCTGGACAGGGGCGACGAAGATCAACGGCGGCACCGTGCGCCTCGGCGCTTCGGGCGTGATTCCGGATAGCTCGGTCGTCACCGCCTCCAATGGCACGACCCTCGATCTCTCGGGCCAAACTGAAACGATCGGCGGCCTGCTCGGCGATGGCAGCGTGACCAATACCCACGCGACCAATGCGGCGACCCTCACGGTGAACAATACCGCCGATTCCGCCTTCACCGGCCTGATCAGCAATGGTGCGGCGGCACTGAATGTCGAGAAGAGCGGCTCCGGCACGCTGACGGTCTCCGGCGCGAACACCTACACCGGCACCACAACAGTGAACGGCGGCATCCTCCGGGTGACGGGCAATACCGCTCTTGGCGCGACCGCGGGTGGCACCATCGTGAATTCCGGCGGCACGCTGGAGCTCGATGGCTCCTCCTCCAATCTCACGATCGGAGCGGAAGCGTTGACGCTCGCGGGCACGGGCAGCGCCTCGAATGGCGCGCTGCGCAGCTCGGCCGGGGCCAATAGCATCCAGGGCAGTGTGACCCTCGGTGGCAATGCGACCATCGAAGTCGCCGCCGGTAGCCTCTCGTTGCCTGGCACGATCGGCGATGGCGCGGGTTCCTTCGCGCTCACCAAGAGCGGCGGCGGTACCCTCACCCTCGGTGGCACGAACACTTACAAGGGCGGCACCATTCTTACCGGTGGTACACTCGCCGTTTCGAACGACAGCGCGCTGGGCGACGCCGCCGGCAGCGTGACCTTCAATGGCGCCAGCACCCTGGCGATCTCCGGAGACACGACGTCGACCCGCTCCGTGGTGGTCAATGCCGCCGGTACGGTGGACATCGCCACGGGCAAGACGGTGAACCTCAACGGCCAGATCAGTGGCACCGGCAGCTTCACCAAGGCGGGCGCGGGCACGGTGGTCTTCGGCAGCGCGGGCAACAGCTACTCCGGCGGTACCACCATCTCCGGTGGTACGCTCTCGGTGAGCAGCGATGCCCAGCTCGGCAGCGCAACCGGCGGAGTCACCTTCAACGGCACCAATGTCACCCTCGCGGCGACGGACACCTTCGCCACGGCCAGCGGCCGGGGCTTCGGCTTCACCAGCGCTGGCACCATCGACGTCGCGGCGGCGAAAACTCTCACCGTGGCGGGAGCGCTCTCCGGCACCGGCAGCTTCACCAAGGCGGGCAGCGGTGCGTTGCTCCTCAATGGCGACAGCAGCGCGTACACCGCGGCGGTGAATGTGAATGCCGGTACCCTTGGCGGTTCGGGTAAGGTCGGTGGCCGGGTGACGGTTGCTTCGGATGCGGCGCTCAGCCCGGGCGAAAGCATCGGCACCTTCACGGCCGGCGCGCTCACCCTGAGCAGCGGGGCGCAGCTCAAGATCGAAGTCGATCTTGCCCAGCCGAATCTGCTCGGCGGGGTCGATCGCATCGACCTGACCAGTATTGCGGCGGGTGTGAAGCTCGACCTCGGCAGCAACTCCGTCCTGAGCCTCACCGGAGTGGGCAGCAACGGCTCACTCCAGATCGGCGATCACTGGAGCTTCATCACCTACCAGACCGGCGGCGGCAATGTGAATGGCACCTTCACGGTGCCTGGCTTCGGCGCCATCGCCGACTACGAAGCAGGGCAGGAGAATCCGTCCTACTTCTTCCTCGGCGGTACGGCTGTTGGCATCGACTACAACTACCAGGATGCGAACTTCCCGGGGGTCTCGTCGGTCGCCCTCGTGGTGGTGCCTGAACCCGGTTCGCTGGCCGCGCTGGCTGCCGCAAGCGGCCTGCTGCTGGGGCTCGGCCGCTTCCGCCGCAGGGTGGCGCGTTAAGCGGTTTCATGACATCCTTCGGGATGACCCCTCCGCTTCCTTTGGGCTCCCCCGAGCTTGCCGAACCTCCTTCGGCGGGCGTGGGGCGCCCGGGAAATGGGGGGCGCCCGCGGGAGGTGGAAGCGTCGGCCGAGCGCTCGATTTCTCCTTCGTGGGTCTCGCGCGCCTTGGAAGTCGCCGGCACCGCGATTCGCCGGCAGCCGATCTGGGTTCTCCGGCTGGAGGCGCTCGCGATTCTCGCGGGGATCGGAATCATCGATGAACGGACGGGTTGGGAAACCAGCCTGTACGTGTTTTACGCCATCCCCATTTTGATGAGTGTCTGGTTTGCCAGCCGGGCCGACGGCCTCGTTTTCGCCGCGCTCGCTTCCATCGTGTGGTGGATCGCGAACCGGACGGAAAATCCGTACGTCACCTCCTGGGGGTACAATTGGGCGACCATCAGCCGCTTCGCTTATTTTGCTTTTATGGCCTTTGGGGGTACGGCACTGCGAACCCAGCGCGACAACGATCGCGCCCGCATCGCTGCCCTCGAAAGAACCCAGGAGCTGGAGAAGGAAGTCCTCCAGGTGAGCGAACTCGAGCAGCAGCGCATCGGCCGCGATTTGCACGATGGGCTTTGCCAGCACCTGGTCGCGGTCAGTTGCTCCGCCCGGATTTTAGGGGACGAGCTGGCCAAAGGCGGCTCGGAACGCGCCACCGATGCCCGCCAGATCGAAAATGCGGTCCGCGACGCCGCCGCCCAGGCCCGCAATCTCGCCCGGGGCCTTTTCCCGGTGCAGCTCAATCACGGCGGCCTTGGTGTGGCGCTCGACGAAATGGCTTCCACCACCAAACGCCTCACCGGGGTCGAGGTCGTCTTTACGGAGACCGGGGATACCGGCCTCGCTGATTCCGGGGTGGGGATGCAGCTTTACCGGGTCGCTCAGGAAGCGCTGGGCAATGCGATCAAGCACGGCGACGCCCGGCGCGTGGAGATTTCGATGATTCAGGAGGGGGAGCGGCTTACTTTGACCATCTCGGACGATGGGTGTGGCTTTCCCTCTCCCCCGGAAATCTCCCCAGGGGCCGGGACGGAAAGCGCTCGCTCGGCTGGAATGGGTCTAAGAAGTATGCGCTACCGGGCTCGATCGATCGATGCAGAATTGGAGATACGCGCTGGTTCCCCCCGAGGAACGATGATAATTTGTCGCTTGGTCAACCGACCTCCTTCCAACCCACGTGCAATCGATGGCTGAACAAACTGGAGCATCTCCCGCCCGAGTCCTTCTTGTGGAGGATCATCCCATGTTTCGCGAACGCGTCGCGGAATTGATCCACAAGGAGCTCGGCATGACTATCTGTGGCGAGGCTGACAGCGTCGAGGCCGCCATGGAATTGATCGCGGCCACACAGCCCGATATCGCCATCGTCGATCTGAATTTGCGCCAATCCAGTGGCCTCGAATTGCTTCGCCTGCTGAAGAAGCAGGAGAACAAATTACCCGTGCTCGTTTTGTCCATGCACGATGAGGATTCCTATGCCACCCGTGTGCTGCGGGCTGGAGCTCGGGGTTACATTTCCAAGGAGCGCGCTTCGTCGGAAGTCATCCAGGCCATCCCCAAGGTGCTCGGGGGGGAAATCTACGTGAGCGAAGAGGTCAAAGCGAAGCTGCTCCAGCAAGTTGGCAAGACCAGCGATCGCGTGGGCATGGATCTCTTCTCCGATCGCGAATGGGAAGTTTTCCGCCTTGTCGGCCGCGGCCTGAATAGCCGTGAAATCGCCAAGGAACTTTCCCTCAGCGAAGTGACGGTGACCACCTACCGCCACCGCATTAAACAGAAGCTCGACTACCGCAACGCGGCCGACCTCTACCGCAAAGCCGCCCTCTGGGTCGCCGAACAGGAAGGCCTCGGCGGCGGCGCTTAGGGTGCGGCTTGGTGAGAGGGGGGTGTGTCGTTGGTGCTGGGGATCGGCTCTGTTTTTTGCTGAGCGCCTCTGGAGTCTGGCCCGGAAGTTTTTTCACAGCCGCGCACAGGACGGGTTGCGAAGAGGCTTCCGATGCTGTGCTGCCGACTATCGTCTCCAGCGCTGGCGGCGGTGGCGATGCTGGTCCTTTCTCCAGCTCCCGTACCTGCCGCTGAGCGCGCTGAGGTCAATTTTGACTATGTGCTGAAACGTGCGGAAGAACGCGCGAAGCAGACTTTCAAAAGTCCGCGCGCCGAGATGCCCGATGTTCTGCGCGAGGATAAGCTGAACTATGATCAGTATCGGAAGATCCGCTTTCGCAACGACCGCGCCTTCTGGCTCGCGGACAATCTGCCCTTTCGTGCGGAATTCTTTCACCCCGGCTACATTTATCAGGAGCCGGTGCACTTGTACGAATTCACGTCCACGCACGTGCAACGCATTCGCTTCGTACAGGATTGGTTCGACTATTCCGATCTGGGCATCGAGCGAAAAGTTCCCGCGGAAACTGGCTACGCCGGCTTCAAAATCGCCCACCCGCTGAACAAGCCTGGCGAGTTCGCCGAGCTCGCTTCCTTCCTCGGTGCCTCGTATTTTCGCATGTTGGGCAAAGATCAGCGGTATGGCTCCTCTGCTCGCGGTTTGGCGCTCGATAGCGGCGAGCCGGACCGCCCGGAGGAATTTCCCATCTTCACCGATTTCTGGCTCGGTAAACCCGCTGCGGACGATACCGCGCTCAAGCTCTACACCGTCCTCGATAGCGTCAGTTGCACCGGCGCCTACGAAATCGTCATTCACCCTGGAGAAACCACGATGGCGAATATCACCGCCACGTTGTTCTTCCGCGAACCGGACAAGATCCTTGCTGCAAACAAGGATCGCAAACCGCTCGCCACGATGGGGCTGGCTCCGCTCACGAGCATGTTCTGGTTTGGCGAAAACTCGGAGCGCAAGTTCGACGACTACCGGCCTGAGGTTCACGATACGGACGGTCTGCTCATCCATATGGACGGCGGCGAAATCCTTTGGCGCCCGCTGACGAACCCCACGGTGATGCAGCACTCCGTCTTTACGACGAAGAATGTCCGTGGCTTTGGTTTGCTCCAGCGCGATCGCGAGTTCTCGCACTATGAGGAGGTCTTTAATCCCTATCACCAGGTCCCGAGCGTCTGGGTGAAACCCCGTGGCGATTGGGGGGAAGGGGAGGTGCACCTCGTCGAATTGCCCACTCGGTACGAAGGGCTGGATAACATCGTGGCTTTTTGGAATCCCAAGGAAAAGCCAGCGCCACTGCAGCCGTTCCGGTTTGGCTATGAACTGCTCTGGACCCGGGAAATCGACTTTACTCTTTCGGACAACAAAGTCGTCGCCACGCGGGTCGGCGCCGAACTGCACGATGCCAAAAAGCGGCAGGTGCACCTCGATTTCGCGGGGCCCCAGCTCGACGCCATTCCTGAGAGCACCCCGCCGCAAGCCATCGCGAGTTGCTCGCCGAATGCGAAGATTTACGAAGTGCAGGTGATCCGGAATCCTTTTGAGAATACGTGGCGGGTGCTGTTGAAATTCGAACCCGCCGCGGAAAACAAAGACGCCGTTGACCTGCGCTGCACGCTCAAGCAAGGCGAAAAGCCAGTGAGCGAAACCTGGGTTTATCGATGGATGCCACCCTCTTGAATCCAGCAGGACGTGGCGAACGCCCCGGCTTTCTCGCTGGGCGTCCGCTCGATGAATGGAATGCTGCGTACGCCAAGGTGGAGGCATACTTTCAGGCTCTTCGCGTACGGAATAAACTGCTTCTCGGCCAACTCGTTTCGCGCGTCCTCGATCAAGCCATTCATCGGGCGTCCAGTGAGCCTGCACTCAGGCCTATGGAAATCGCCGCTCAGGAAATGGAGGGTGTCGTGAGTGCCTGGTTTGCCGAGGTCCTGCAAATCCCACGGGAGGAAACCGATCCTCTGCTCTCCACCCGCGGACGCATGGCGCTGCTTCTCGCCGATATGCCCGGTCGCTGGCAGGATCAGTTTCTGAAGCCGGGGCCATGGCCGGAGGAATTCTTGCGCGCCATGCGGGAAAGTTATCTCCGCGCCGGCCCGGATTTTCATCTTTCTGAAATGAATCCGCGCCCGATCGATCTTGGCGCCGTGGAAATGCTGACCACGCTCGGAAAGGTCGCGTGGTTCCGGATGCTCATTACTTGGATGGCTTTCGCCGTGGGGTTGATCGCCATCTTTTACCTTACGCGATGAACGCGAAGTCAGGGTCATCGAGTTTTGCGGAACCTCCGCCTGCGGAAACCAGGCCCGAGCCGCCCCGACTCACCCCGGTCCCGCCACCCGCTCCGCGCCGCAATGCGCGCGTGTTTTTCTTTTTCTCGCTGGCAATCCTGGTTGCTGGCGTCGGTTCCCTGCTCTTTGCCGATCTGCTTTGGCGCATCGGATGGTCTCCTTCGCGAGTGGTCTTGCTGGTATTGTTTGTCGTGCTGTTCCTGATGGCCTCGGTCGGCTGCATGCACGCGGTTTACGGCTTTTTCCTCCGTCGCTTGGATCGTCAATCGTCGGAGCAGTTTGGCGACTATCAAGATCGCAGCATCGCAGACACCAGCACCGCGCTGGTCTTTCCCATCTTTAACGAAGATGCCGCCCGGGTGCTCGACGGGGTACGCGCGGTACACGATTCCCTGGCCCGTACTGGCCATCTCGATCGCTTTGACTTTTTCATCCTGAGCGATTCGAACAATCCCGATAAATGGATCGATGAAGAGCGGCGTTGGTTTGCCCTCACGCGCGATCTGGGCGCACTCGGGCGTATCCACTATCGCCGCCGTTTGGTAAACGAAGGTAAGAAGAGCGGAAACATTCGGGACTTTCTCCGCACGTGGGGAAGGCGTTATCGCTATTTCGTCGTCTTTGATGCAGACAGTGTAATGAGTGGGTCCACCGTGGTGGACTTGGTGAAGATCATGGAGGCGAATCCCGGCGTCGGCCTGCTTCAATCCATCCCGGTCCTCGTCAATGCCCGCTCGCTCTTCGCGCGGATGCAGCAGTTCGCGAATCGCCTCTACGGCCCGCTTTTTACCGAGGGCCTGAACTACTGGTCTCAGGATGGCGGCAATTATTGGGGGCACAACGCCATCATCCGGATCGAGCCCTTCATGCAGTTTTGCGATCTGCCAAAACTCCCCGGCGCCAAACCATTCGGCGGGCAGATTCTTAGTCACGATTTCGTTGAGGCTGCTTTGTTAAGGAAAGAAAACTGGCAGGTCTGGATGGCTCCGGATCTGGCGGGAAGTTACGAGGAAGGCCCGCCCGCCATCATTGAAAATGCCCAGCGCGACCGGCGTTGGTGCCAGGGCAACCTCCAGCATTTCCTCGTGCTCTTCGCGCGCAGATTACCAGGCGGGAGCAGGATGCATCTCATCTTCGGACTTCTCGGCTATCTGGCCGGGCCGCTCTGGCTCACGACGCTGCTAATCAGTACCTATTTGCTCTGGGATCGCGAACAAAGCGGCCTGTCCGAAGTCGTGGTCAGCGCGTTTACCCCGATCATCCATCTCGATCGTACCGGTCACGCCTTGCTCGTCTTCGGCCTCGTCATGACCGTGCTCTTCTTGCCGAAGCTGCTTAGCCTTCTCGACCTTGCTTTTGACGCGGCGCGCCGCCGCGCATTCGGGGGCTTCGGAGCCGCGGCAGTGGGGGCGATCGGCGAGACGCTCTTTTCCACCCTGCATGCACCGTTGCAGATGCTCTTTCACTCCAAATTCGTCGTCGCCGCGCTCTTTGGCACAACCGTCCATTGGACCACGCAAACCCGTGGTGGCGACGGCACCAGTTGGAGCACCGCCGTCCGGCAGCACAGTGGCCATACTTTGTTAGGTTTGGGCTGGGGGGCCTTTGTCTGGTGGCTGGACCGCGGAAGTTTCTGGTGGTTCATGCCTGTGCTCCTCGGCATGGCGCTCTCGATCCCGCTTTCCGTGCTGACCAGTCGCGAGAGCCTTGGCCAGCGCCTGCGCCGCGCGGGACTTTTTCTTACCCCCGAAGAAACCGAGCCGCCGACGGAGCTGGCCAATCTCCAGCAGGGTGGAGCTGCCGCCGTTCGGCCTCACGGTGGCTTGTGTGAAGCCGTCCTGGATCCCTACGTCAACGCCATCCACGTCACCTTGCTGCGCGAAAAACAGGCGAATCCTGAAAACACCTCGGCCTTCGAATCAATGGGCGTCGGCACCCAGGCCATCCGTATCGTCGCCGAGCGCCTGCTCATGGAGGGCCCTGCCCCTCTGAAGCCCGGTGAATGCCTTTCCATCCTCTCTGATCCGGACGCCATGTTGTGGCTCCATCGGGAAGTCTGGACTCGGCCTCCGGAGGCCTTGGCGCCCTGTTGGCGGGCCGAATCCGGAGCAAAAGAGCGACTGCGCTGAAAATGGCACTTGCGCCCGCCCGGTCGCTTCATACCCTCCTTCTCCCAATTGCCAACGCACCCGTAGCTCAACTGGATAGAGCGTTGCCCTCCGAAGGCAAAGGTTGTGGGTTCGACCCCCGCCGGGTGCACGGCAATCGGAGGCCGGTGAGGATTCTCTCCGGATGGAGGGGGGGCTTTTAAGAGTAATCCACCACGACATTCAGTCCGTGGGGTGCGATGCGGAAATTCGCGGGAAGTTTGCCGGCCAGTTCGCCATCGACCTCGATCGGCACGTCGTCGGGGCTCGTCACTTTCAATTCCCGGGCGTGGAAATAGGCGATGTCCTGGAAATCCGTGTGGGTGCCGGTGACGACGCCGGTGAAGTAACGGATCAGGTCGAGGTGGCTCGTGTTTTGGGCCACGATCACGTCGAGCAGACCGTCGTCGAGGCGGGCGTCTTTGAAGACCTTCAGCGGCATGCCGTAGTAGCGGCCATTGCCGACCAGCACGAAGCTGCCTTCACGGGTGACTCCGTCGCTCTCCACGATCAGCCGCGGCGGCTTTTGGGCGGCGATCTGGGCGGCATTGATCACGTAGCTGAGCGGACCAAAGTTCTTTTTGAACTCGCTGCTCGTGCGTTCGACAACCTGCGCGTCGATACCCACGCCGGCGAGCTGGACGAAATATTTGTCGTTCACCTGGCCCAGGTCGATCGCCCGGGTGTAGCCCGCTTCGATGATCTCCCACGCTTCTTCCAGGTCATTCGGCAAGCCGAGCTCGGTCGCGAAGACGTTCATGGTGCCGACCGGCAGCACGCCCAGAGCGGTTTTGCTGCCGGCGAGGCCGTTCACGACTTCATTGATCGTGCCGTCGCCCCCGGCTGCGACCACGATCCGGCGGCCTTCAGCGGCGGCTTCCCGGGCCAGGCGGCAGGCGTCCCCCGGGGCGGTCGTTGGTTGAATTTTCGCCCGCGAAAGGGTCCCGATTTTTTCCCAGGTATGGCGCGCCCGTTCGCTGCGAGCGGCCGGATTGATGATGATGATGATATCGTCCAACGGGCGGAGAAGGTGCGGGAATGGGATTGAGGAGGTGGGGAATCCGGCCTTTTCAGCCGCCGGACCCGCCTCTAGCTTCGGCGGCGTGAAGCGTCTTTCCAAGGTCATTCTCATCGTGCTGGGCACTCTTGTCGTCCTGGCAGCTCTCGCTGTGGGCGGACTACTCGCCTACGTCCAGGGGGATCGTGGGCGAGGGGAGCTCGAAGCTGCCTTGGGCCGGGCGCTCAAAGTGCCGGTCAAATTCCGCAAAGTGGCGATCGAGCTGCCCTCGCGTTTGCGGGTCGAAGGGATTACTACCGAGGACGCCGGCGCTGCCGGTCAGCCGAAGATCACCGCGGGCGAATTGCACGGCAGCCTTGCTCTGCAACCGTTGCTTTCCGGCGATTTCGAGATTCGTGATGTGGTACTCGAACAGCCGAGCTTCGACTGGCCGCAAAATGCCGAAGGCCGTTGGGTTTGGCCTTCCCCGGAAAAGACGGTCAAGGAACCCAAAGAGCCTAAAACCGACGAGCCCAAGGTGGACAAACCGAAGGCCCCCACGACCCCTGAAACACGTAAGGAACGGGTGTTCATTCGCGGGGTGAAGGTCCACCGGGGCGCAATCACGCTGCGCAACGCTCAGGGACAGCCTGAACTCGTCGCGATGGAGCTGGATGCCGATTTTTCCGAGATCAATGAGGAGCAGTTGCGCGGGGTGCTCAGCACCAGCCGCCTGGTCTGGGGCGAGAAATTCGCGGTCGAAAATCTGCACACTGCGGTGAGCTATACCAAGGGCGTGCTGCTGCTCGATGGGATCGAGGCCGAAGGTTTCAACGGCACCCTGAATGGCCGCTACGAGATGGATACCCGCAAGGAGGGGCAGCCCTTCAAAACGCACCTCGAGCTAAAGCGCGTGGATTTGAATACGCTCACCAAGGCCGCGGGGTGGGGGGATGGTGACCTTTCCGGGCGCCTGACGGGCGATGTGGATCTCACGGGCCGGACGGATCAGATCGCCCGCCTGGAAGGCCCGGGCAAACTGGCCATCGAAGACGGACGCTTTCGGACGCCGGAATTTTTCGGTGTGATTGCCGACGTGCTCCAGCTCAGCGAACTGGCCAATCTACGGCCCAAGGAGGCCATCGTGGAATTCAAACTGCGCGACGAGAAAGTCTTCGTGGAGAAGATGGTGATCGCGACAGACAACCTCCAGCTCGGCGCTCACGGCGTCGCCCGCTTCGATGGCAAACTCAATCTCGATTCACAGCTGGTGATCACCGATCGCATCTCCCGCACGCTCCCGGAAGTCGCCCGGGGCAGCTTCACCAAACTCGAAGACGGCCGGTTGGGCCTCGATTTCAAGATCAGCGGCAAGACCGACAAACCGAAAACCGACCTCGCGGAGAAACTCCTCGGCGGGAAAGTGCAGGACAAGGTGTCCGACCTCCTCGGCAGTATCTTCGGCAGCAAACCTTCGAAAAAGGCGGACGACAAAGCGGAGCGCAAAGAAGCTGGAAAAAACGAACCCAAACCTTTGGTCCCGAATCAATGAGAGTGATGTCTGGTACTGCCCGGGGGCTTACGCTCAAGGTGCCTAAAGTCGGAGTGCGCCCCACCATGGACGTGGTCAAAGGGGCGATCTTTTCCAGCCTGCACGACCTGATCCCAGGAGGACGCGTGCTCGATCTTTTTGCCGGCAGCGGCAGCCTCGGGATCGAGGCACTGAGCCGCGGCGCCGCCAGTGTGGTCTTCGTCGAGAGCGATCGCCGCGCCGCGCAGATCGTCCGCGAGAATGCTGAGAAAGCGCGCTTCGTCCCGGACGTGCAGATCATGGATGTGTTCAGTTACCTCGATCGTTTTGCCCAACCCGCGAGCTTCGAGTTGATCATGGCCGATCCGCCCTACGCCAAAGCCGAGGGCGAGCGCGATTACGCACCGGAATTGCTCGCCAGCGACGCCCTCTGGCGCGCCCTGACCCCGGGCGGGATTTTTGTGCTCGAGCATTTGCCCGGCGTGCCTCTGCCGGAGTCGAAGCGCTGGGAGTGCGTTCGTGACAAACGTTACGGTGCCACCGCGCTCGCCTTCTACCGCCACGCGGAGGCCAGCCCGGCTGAATCCTAAAATCCGTGGCGTCCCTCCGCAGCCTCCCGGCGGACGCACGGCGTTCGTTGCAGGTTTACAATCTCTTCTTCCCGCTCGTGCTCGTGGTGCTGCTGCCTTCGCTGCTGCTGCGCATGATCCGCCGTGGTGGTTTCCGCGCAAAATTCGGCCAGCGCCTCGGCCGCTACAGCGCAGAAGAACGCGCCCGCTGGGCCGAACGCCGGACGATCTGGATTCACTCGATCAGTGTCGGCGAAACCTTTGTCGCGCTGAAGCTCGCGTACGCTTTCCACGCGCAGGATCCGGAAGCGCGGGTGCTCCTTTCGACGACTACCTCCACCGGGTTCGCCGAAGCGGCCAAAGTCAGTCAAACGGCCGGCGATTGGCTGGAGCCGGTTTACAATCCGGTCGATGCCGCCGGGATCGTTCGTCGAGCGCTGGACGCCTTTCACCCCGATCAATTGATCCTGATCGAAGGCGAAGCCTGGCCAAATCTGGTGGCGGAATGTTTCCGGCGCGGGATCCCGGTTTCGTTGGTCAATGCCCGGCTTTCTCCGCGGAGCGCGCGCCGCTTTCAGAAGTTCCGCAAATGGACCGGCCCGATCTTCCGTTTGCTCGATCGCGTCGCCGTCCCGGAGCCCGCGGATGTCGAGTGCTGGGCCTCGCTCGGCGTCGATCCGGCCCGGGTCACGTGCACCGGCAGCATCAAGTTCGACAACCCCGCGATCTACACTTCCCGCGAAGCCGAGTTCCGCGCTTTGCTCGCTCCGCTGGGGGTCACGGATTCCACCCCCATTTTGGTCGCCGGCAGCACGTGGGCGCCGGAGGAAAAAGAGCTCGCGGCGGTGTTGCTCGCGTTGCGCCTGGCCTACCCCGATCTTTTTCTGGTCGTCGTCCCGCGCCACGTCGAGCGCGCCGCTGAACTCGTCCGCGTCCTGGAAGCGTTGCCGCTGCGGATCGTTCGCCGTACGGAATTGCCCGCGGCCGCGTCTCAGCCCGCCGATATTCTCCTCGTCGATACCACTGGCGAATTGCGCGATTGGTATGCGCTCGCCACCGTCGTTTTTATTGGCAAAAGCCTCCCCGGCATTGCCGAGGTCGGCGGCCAAAACCCGGCCGAACCCGCCGTGCTGGGCAAACCGGTCATCTACGGTCCGCACATGGAAAACTTCGGCCCCCTGGTGGCTCACCTTCGCGCTCGCGAGGCCGCCTTCGAAGTTTCTGCCGCCGCCGGGTTGCCCGAAGTCATCCGCCAGCTTCTCGCCGACCCCGAGCGCCGCACGACCCTGGGAAATCGCGCCCGCGAAGCCCTGGCCGTCCACGCCGGCGCCACCGCCCGGACCTGCGATCTCCTGCGCCTCACCCCGGCGCGTTAAGTTTCTCACGATCTTTTTCAGAAAACCACTTGCGCACCGGGCCGGACTCCCTACTGTGCCCGCCCGCTCAACAGCGACCCTATCGTCCAGTGGCCTAGGACACTCCCCTTTCACGGGAGTAACACGGGTTCGAATCCCGTTAGGGTCACCACTCCAAAGGAGTGGTGACCAAGCACTTAGAGAAGGGCGGGGTTTTTGAGCTTGGAATTTCGGACAGTTTTCGGACAGTCTTGGCGAAGTTCCACGCATGAAGACGAAGGCTGCCGAATTTCCGATGTCCATCAGAGTGGGCTCCGTGACGGTGAAGATTTATCGGGAGGAGAAGGCGGCTGGCACTTACTACCGGGTCGGCTACTACCTCGGCGCCAAACGCTGCTGGCTCCACTGTGCAACTCTCGATGAGGCGAAAAAGGAAGCTGCGGCCAAGGCTGCTCAACTGTCGCGCGGCGACGTAGATGCCGCCCAACTGACCGGACGCGATAGATTGGTTTATGGTCGCGCGCTGGAGGCCCTTCGCCCGACCGGCGCTACCTTGGATTCGGCGGCAATCGAATACGCTGAGGCTCGGAAACTGTTGGGGGCCCATTCACTCATCGAGGCTGTACGGTTTTATATTCGTCATCATGGGCAAGGCATTCGCGCAAAGTCCGTGTCTGAAGGTGTTGAGGAAATGATCGCGGCGAAGAAGATAAAGGGGGTGTCTGAGCTTTACCTCGCGGACCTGCTCTATCGGCTCGGCGCCTTTCGGGATGCCTTCAAATGTGATGTGAATACAATCGCTCCAGACGATCTGCGAGATTGGTTCGCGACGCTCAAGCTGGCACCTCGCAGCTTCAACAACTTCGTTCGCACAGTTGGCACGTTTCTTTCCTTCGCGAAGAGTAACGGGTGGCTGGCAAAGGATCTGGACCTGCTTGCGAGTGTTGAACGACGGAAAGAGAAGGCAGCGCCTGTAGAAATTTTCAGTCCCGAGGAATTAGCCTCCATTCTTTCTCACGCATCGCATGCCGTGGCTCCCTGCATGGCGCTGACGGCGTTCGCCGGGGTACGTTCAGAAGAGATTCTGCGACTCAAATGGAGCGATTTGGAACGCCGCCGTGGATTCATCGAAGTCGCAGCGGATCGAGCCAAGACCGCACAACGTCGCCTCGTTCCGATCACTCCGAATCTCGCGGAATGGCTTGCGACAGCTCCGCGCAAAGACGCGCGGGTCTGGCCGCATAGTAAGCCATATCTTTTTGAATCTTTTCGAAATGCCGTGAAAGCCGCCAATGCGGCTGCAAAAAAGTCGGCAGGAGCCACAGCGGCAGCAAAGATCGTTTGGAAAACGAACGCTCTCCGGCATTCGTTCATCACATACCGCCTCGCTGACATTCAAGACACGAACCGGGTAGCGTTGGAGGCGGGAAATTCCCCAGGCATGATTTTCAAGCACTACCGCGAGCTGGCCACGCCAGAACAGGGAAAGACGTGGTTTTCTGTGCGGCCACAGAAGGCGGAAAACATTGTGCCCATCGGCGAGGCGGCAGCGTGAGAAAATCAGTAAAAAGCAAAGTGAGCGCCGCTACGAGCGCCCGCAAAATTAAGGTGCCTGCCCCCCTTGAATGGGATTTCAGAGGCGTTCCAGATTCTGAGCTTGAGGCATGCGTTTATTACGAGTTTGCCCGAGAATCGAAGACCGTTTGCACTCTCGCTGCTAGGATCGCCGGACATACCTTTACCGACACGCTTGATGGTTGCGATCCTTCGTTCAACGCGTTGCGGACGATCAACCCGATCCTTGCGATGATGCTCGCAAATCTGGCCCCGGAATTAGATTTGAAGCGAATCGGATGGTGTACTTTGAAATCGAAGTGGCGAGAGTTGGCCGTCGGCGTAATCGCCCCTGATCAAGCATTTCGGGAGGCGAAATACGGTGAGATTGGGGTTGTCGGCGATTTGTTGTCAAAGCGGGAATATCATTCAGAGGACGAGATGGAGCGCCCGGCGATCGTTGACTTACCGTGGATCGAAGGAGCGCAGTACGTCTTATTTAGGATCGATTGGAGGCGCCCCGGAAAAGAGATCAGAGAGCAGTTTCTGGCGTGGCTTGATCCGCTCGTCAAACAAGGTCCCATCTTAGGGCGTCACGCTGGAAAGGCCAGGTTTCACGATTGGCTTCGGGGGCTTTCTGCGATGCGTTTGCTGGCACATTACGCCTTTGGAGAAGCATTTGAGCGTTCCGAAGGTAGCCTCTACGCATTGGGTCAGAGCGCGTGGGAAAATGGTATTCAGATGGCGTATAATTTCTTCCAAAGCTTACTATCATTCCCTGAATTGGAGGAGCCAATTTCGTGGCTGGCTCGCAACAATCGGAAATAGAAAGGATAAAGCCTTTCTATCATTTTACCGGTGGGTGATGGTGCTGCATTCTGGATGCGTGAAAACCGACGAAGTAGAACGCCAAACGAGTGAGCCAGCGCACGCGTTTCCTCCCTCCGAGAATTCCGGTCACGGTCAAGAGCCTCTTATCGCAAAAGATGAATTGGCTCGGCGCCTTTGCAAGACCGCGCGGACGGTGGATAAATGGATGCAAAATGGGTATCTGCCCTATATTAAGATCGGCAGAACTGTTCTCTTTCGATGGAGCACGGTGCTCCTGCACTTGGAAAATCGATTTCGCGTCAACGGCTAAACTAAAGCCGCGCCAACTTTCGCTGACACGGCTTCCGATAGTGATGTATTGGAATGGATGGCGAGCAGGTGAGGTACGGCAAGGAAATATGAATGAATTTCTATTCGATGCGAGCGTTGCGCGTCGTGACGCGGTTTGGTTGAAACGAAGATTTTCCACGATGCCGGAGGCGTGGAGTGTGATTGATGTCCCGTGGCAGTTGTTTGCTACTTTGACCTTTAAGAAAGCGCCGATCGGTTACGACTTTGGAAAAAAGGCGATCTTCGCTTGGTTGCGAGAATTGGCTGCGCTTCAAAAAGTCCACTTCAAACGGCTATTTTTCTGCTTCATGCGGGAAAACGGAGCAAGTGGGGATCATCCACATTACCACGTTATTGTTGGTGGCTTGGGTGCGGTCCCATCAAACTTCTGCGCGACTGCCGACAGACTTTGGAAGAACGTCCGAGCCGCTGGCTTTGCCCGTATCGAACCCTTTGACGACTCACGCGATGGAGTCGGCTACACGCTCAAGCAGATCGACGACTATGGTCGTTCGAATGCTGTGAAGAGCGACTATCTTGAAATTCCGACGCTTTCAGAGTCAGCCTTTTCCTTCTTGGGGAGACTGAAACGCTAAGAAAGACGGAGCATCGCGCACCTGGCTCGGATTCCCGCAGCAGGTGAAATGCGTGCTCGCGCAAGCATGTCGCTGAGTTCAATGAAACCTGCTGCCTAAATTCGACGCTTATGCCTATAAATCCTTGGAGCCGCAGCTACCTAGACTTGATGACTCCTCAGGAACGCAAAAAGTGGGAACGTGAGAGCTTCGAGAATCTCGAAGAGGCAAAACGAAGACGGGTGTGGACGAATGAATTGCTAAAGGAACTCGGGTACAAGCCGTACAAGCGAGAGGATCGCCGAAGCCGCCCACTGCGGACGAAACGATCATGGGTCAGTTGCCGGGCACGCTGCCGCGAGTTGGAAATCGTCCGCCTGCGGTGCTGTGATGGACTTTCGTATCGGGAGATTGGAGAACGTCTCGGAATCAGTCATACGGCTGCAAGGAAGAGATACGAGTGGGCCATGCAGACGGCGGACGAGTCGGAGAAACATCGAGCGGCTTTCATCGAAGGCGTTTTGGAAGAGTTTAACCGAAGAGACTCAAACGCCGAAGCTGCCCAGAAAAGGGCATCTTCGATTTAATCGAAGAGAGCGAAAAGGCGTTCCGTTGTGACCTTTTGCAGAGCAATGAATTTGGTGCATTCAATTGTAACCATAATGGTTTCCATCTTTTGGCCGAATGAAGCCGGCTGATGGTGATTTTTTCCGCAAAGCGCCCGTTTCGTTCAATGCGCGCGATACTTCTGACTTCGTTTAAAACGAAGTCGGCAAATGCTCACCTAATGGTCAATTACCCGCCCGGGTGAATGCGAAGGCGAAGGTCAACTCAACTGGCACCTCATTGTTGTCGTAATCGGTCACGACCTGACTTCTGACGGTCAGCGTGAATTTGATCGAGGACGCCGAGACCGAGGCAAGAGCGTGGTCGGTGACTTCATCCGGATCGTAATAGAAAAAGCCGTAGTCGTCGGTTCCATCCACAGTAAGGATGAGGCCTTGGAAAAAGTCGGGGGCCTCTCCACCAAAACGACCGATACCAAGGGAATCAGTCACTGCTTGAATACTCAGACGCGGATTGCCCTGTACCAAGCTGACGCGACCATTGATTTTTCCTTTCAGTGTAGTGGTCAAATTTAGGGAGGGAATGCGTTTCGTGATTTTTACGCTTCCCACGTAGCGGCCAGCGCGCGGAGGGGTTGCGGTACCTGCCGCACTCGGCACGATGGAGAGAGCCAGAGCTGCGAGGATCGGAGCGAAGCGAGAGTTCATTTTCATCAATTTCTGTTTTGTCGAACTCGTTCGAGGTGCCGCGCATCAATCAGTGCCGCACATTTTGAGCAGAGAGCTTCCAAGTTCCCTTCCACGACAATCAATGGAGGGCGCTCACCCGCATAAAGATTTGGCAGGCCTTGAAAGCCTGGAGGGACGATGATCGGTTGGCCTGGATGAACGGGCGTCGCGGTTGCATCTGCGAGGCCACTACAGACAGTGAGGTATTCCTTGGTGTAAGGCTCCTGAACCACAAAGGCGCCGACGTACCCGGAAAGTCTTCCAGAGGTCCGCAGCTCCGTGACCGTGATAAGCACGCTCAATGTGGGTTGGTCCTTTACGATTTCGACGTCTCGAATCTCGCGCATCTTCCTCAGGAGAAAACTTTGGGCTTCGGCTTGGAGGGTCGTCGTCGCTGCGGCGATCGTGAAGCGAACCCTCACGGTGTTGCCTTCCGCCAAAGCTGTGGCGGTGAAAAGAAGTCCGAGAGGCACCAAGAGGCAGGAGGGCAATTTCATCGGTCAGAAAGTAGTTCCATGGGTGGAACCAAGTTCTCGAAGTCCTGCCCGTACGGTCAACGGCAAAGTTCGCTCAGTGGAACAATGCCAAAAAAGGTGCGCAACGTCGTCGGGCCACAGGTTCGCCGCCTCCGCGCTCAACAAGAGTTGAGTCAGGAGGCGTTGGCGTTGCGCCTGCAACTAGCGGGGCTGGATTGGGGCCGCGTGGCGCTAGCGAAGATCGAATCGCAAATCAAGAAGGTCAGCGACGCAGAGCTTTTCGTTTTGGCGAAGGTGTTGCGCGTCCCGATGGATCAATTCTTTCCGAAGGCCGAGCTGGTAAAGCAGTTCTTGGCGAGTGAATCAGAGACTTCCGGATAATCTTCGATCTAATCGAAGGTTCGCTTTTTGAGGTCGTCAGGAGGGCAAGTTGGGACGGTACTCGGATGACGCGACCTGACTGAAAAGCACAGCCGGAAGTCGTAGAACGTGTGCCGATTAAGGCGCGAGTTCCTGCAACTGCACGTGCGTTCGCTTGTCGTCCGCCAGATACTTTGTAAACAAAGCATCTGGCCCCTGAAGGATCACGTATTGCGCGAGTTCCGTGCGCTTCAGGTGATCACCCTCAATCGTGTAGGCATAGATTTTCCCGATTGATTCGCCCTCACGAGGGTTATCAATCCGCATCGTTACGATGCCGCGCTTTCCCAATTCGGTGATCTGCCCAACAAAACAGGCTTCTGGGTCAATGTCAGGGAGGATGCTATCAATGGTTTCCGGTTCGGTTTCAACACCTTCCGTTTTTGAATAGGCTCCGGCTTCGCCCCCAACGTATAGGACCCACCCAGCCGGGTCGCGGTTTTCAGACGCCTTGTCGTAGTCTGACTTGAGCGACAACAGCGTCTCATTCTTTCCGTCCCCGTTCACATCGCATTCCCATTTCAGAATTTTGTCACCTGCTGGGATGGCCAACCCTATTTTGAAGTCGGAAACAGGGTCGAAGATTTGAGCGAGTGCCACCCCCGGAAGGGCGATGACGGCCAAGCTGAAAAGAAGACGGATATTCATGGCATGGTGTTGTTGATCCGGGCGTTTACTGACTGAACGTAGTTCCGTTCATTTTGATTGAAGCGCCAAACTCGGACTGTCGTCCCACCTTGAGTTTGTGTGCGCGCAGTCCAACACGACCTTCTTATTGCTCCATTGACTGGGCGGTCGGTCGAAGGCAGACCCTCGGTTCCGTTGTAGAATGTGACAACGATCGCCTCCAAACCAGAGAGTTGACCTTCATTCGGAAGCGCTGGCCATTGTGGATAACTCGCTTGTAGTCCGTCACGGAGTACCGCTGCCGCGGTTGCTTTTACTTGCAATTCGGCAATCGCACCCGTGACGTTGTCTTGCCAGTTCCAGACCATTTTCCGTGGGATAAACGCGTTAGAACCCGTGCCTTGCGCGTCGTTAGGGTGTTTAGGTCCCCACGTAAGTTGATACACGCCGTACCCGCCAGCGCCGTTTTGATGCCGGATTCCATCTCGCCCTCGAAAGCGATCGAGATTGTAGAGGGGCCAGCCCTTAGCCCATCCAGCCCAACCCATGTCAACCGAAGCGTCTCCAATCGGGCCACCTCGTTCATCCGTGTAGAACTGGTTATAGTAACGGATTTGTCCGTTTACGCGCGCGCGGCCAAAAGTCTCGTGTCGAGCAATTGCGTAAGCATACCAAAATTGCGCGCCCGCACTTTGGTCGATGAACTGTCTTGCTAGCTGTGGGTCGGGATTCTTTCCGCCTATACGGAAGGAAAAGATGGGTTCGGTTGGTTCATCCTGTTGGCTGGGCATCCACAGATACAGTTTTCCGGTCCCTCCAAAGAACCCTCTTTGCTGGATTTCGTTGAGCCAGTCTTGCGATTCGAAAATACGCCACTCCTGGTTCGAATCCATTTCCCCAGTGAAAACCGGGTTCCCGCCTTGGCCGGTCGCCGGAATGAGAACTTTATCTTCGGGCCGGGTGAAGTCTTCAACGTAATCAGCCCGATAACCATTTCCCCGCAGGTATTCGACTTCGAACCGCCATTTGACCTTCAGTTCGGTCGGGCCGCCGAGCAGGCGAGCCACCAGATGTGGCATGTCGGGGCTATTGTTCCCACCTCGGTGTGGGTCGATATAAGCAATGCTTTTGTCGGAAACTTGTTGCTGGAAGTAAGCATTCCGGCGCAACCAGAATGCTTGATTGGATTCTCCCGGCCTCTGAGTTGGAACGCCTTCCATCCCTTGGACGATCTGGTCGTCGCCATCACCATTTCCCCGCAGGTCCTTGATTTCTATCGGCAGAAGCAAAAGGCCATGCAGGGTGGAATCGGCAGGCGTTCCAATGATTCGGCGGCGCGCAGTGGCGCCGATTAACCCCGAATCATTGATGTCTCCGAGGCTGACCATGCGCCAGTTCGCACTTTCCGAGATCGCCTCATCCAATATCGTCGCCACGTATCGGTGTTGATCCGGACAGTAATCCCAAGTGGTAGGGATATTCAGTGAATCACCAGTGTAACCGATGATTTGGGGGTGCTCGACCTGAATGGTGTTTCCTCCGCCATCGTCTTCGGGAAAAGTCTTGGCATTGAGAGCGACTGGATATCCCGCGCCGATTTCGGTCGTTTGACTCGGATTCCAAAGAGCCATTCTACTTCCCGTCCAGCCAATTACTTTGCCGCCTTGCGACACGTCGAGGGGTGCAAAGGCAACGGTCTGTCCATCGATCTCGCCAGCATAAACTGCTGGTTGAATCTTATCCCCAGGAAAGAATGGAGGGACCGGAGCGTCTGTGGCAGTTCCGGCTGTGCGTTTGGAGCCTACGTGCCGCCCTGCGCCGTTGACACGAGAGATGGCCCAGAATTCGCCTGTCCAAGAATGGTTGGGGGAACCTTGAGCCGTAGTGAGCTGAGCAGGAGCGCCAAATCCGCTTGCCCAACGGTAGGTATTCGTAACCAAACCAAACTGTCCGCCTCCGACTGCTGAACTCAAGTACGTCCCCCCACTGTTGTCGTAACACATGCCAAAAACCTCTCCGGAACTGCTGATCGCCGTGAAGTTCGCGTGCAAAAGCGGCGCGGTACCGGCAGGAGCATATGGATTGGGCAAAACCTGAAATGGGGAGGATACCTTTTGGGCGACTGAGGCGCCGGGCGCCCAATAAAGGCCCGCCAAATTCTCCGTGGGCGCTGTTTGACTCCAGAGGCCGATGATCGCACCGGAGTCATTCATATCGAAAGCGTAGGCACTTTGACCGAGATGATCCTTCAGCTCTTCAAAAGTTCCTCCTTTCCACCGGTAGTATTTGGCCGATCCGTTTGGAAATGATTTCTGAAGAAGCACCCAACCGTTGTTCGCCACGCGGAGCGGCTCGACATCGGCGCCGAGGTCGATAACGAGAAAACGGGTTTTGTGTTGAGCCGTTTGCCCGGCGCCGTTCGCCGCCAAGGGTTGAGCTTGGTCTTCGCACTGAGCAAAAAGCGCGGGCGAGGAAAAGGCCCAGAATACTGAAACAATAGCGAAACTCTTCATGGCGCAATCGTGCGGTCGGGGTTGATGTGCACGGAGGTTCTATTTGCGGGTACCGCCCCGATGACCTCCCATTCGCCATCTTGATTACGCAACCGAATGACGAAACTGTCCTCGTCGCTGCTCAAGTCGCTCCACGACATATCGATGCTGCCGTCGGGATTGTTGACGACAACCACTCCACCCGGCCCGGTGGGTGGATTGAGCACATTGACCGTGAATGACGCGACGGCTTGGTTCGGAGGCTTGCCCGCGGAGGCTTGAATGACAATAGCTCCATTTGCGGCACTGGGCATTTGGAATCGCGTTTGCACCTGCCCGAGGGAATTGGTGTGCGCATCTCGGCTATCAAGAGAGCCAGAGCCCGCTGGGACGGAAAAATGCACTGGAGCGTCGGAGAGCGGCCCCGATTGACCGCTGACCGAAAGAACAAGTGGTTGTGACAAATAGGCGCCGCGGAGACCGGTCTGCTGATCGCCGCTGACGATCGTCAATGTGGGTGTCACGCCATTGTAAAAATCCGAGGGGTCGGAACCACTGGTGAATTCTGTTCCATTGAGAATTCCATCGCCGTCAAAGTCGCCACCGGCTGACTCAAAGATTGTGCCGAAATACTTGAGTTCAAGGTCATCGTTCATCCCGTCGTTGTCAGCATCGGTTGTGAGGCGAACAAGCCGGAGCCGCATGAAGCGCTGGGAGACGCTGCTGCTCTGCGCTGTTTTGTCGCGAACCGTTACGGTTCGCGTGTAAAAGTCGTCATTTTGAATCGAACTGACCTGTTCGATTGCATTGGGACCGCTTTCCCATGCGGCGGTGAGATCGCCGGTGACTTCCACGACATAGGAGACATCGGTGATGCCTGGAGCAAACCGGTAGCTCAAAGTGAGGTGGTCATCGGCCATTCCAAACCCGGGGAGATAGTTGATGCCGTTCTGGAATACCGAAATACCAAAGGCATATTTTTCCAGGTTTGAAACGCCATCAGCCAGCGGATTCTCAAGATCGTCGCTTGTGCCGTCCGCAAGCTGCTGCGCGTTGAAGTTGTATTCCTTCCAAAGACCAAAGGGTTTCAACAGTCCTTCTTGGGAAAAAACCGTACCATTGGAGAAAAGCAAACTGAGGAGGATGAGCCACCGCTTCATGTCGGGCCACTGCGTGAAGCAAAATTCCTGCCGGTGAAGAAGCTGGTGACAGATATTCTGCGATGCCTAAAAATCCACGGTGCCTTCTTGCTGGTTGAGAACGGCCCGCCATCTTCGATTAAATCGAAGTGTGTTCGGTGAGAAAGGTTGGGTTCGGGCGGTTTGGGCCGGTTTTTGTGCGCGAATGCGTTTTCAGTTCGGCGATTCGATCGGCTTTGACGTTTGCAGCCGGATCGAGAGTATTGTTGCTGCGTGGCAAAAAGCCATGCGGAATGCAAGACGGGGGTCAAACTTCAGGAATTTCTCGAAATCCGAGCTGATGGATTCGCGCATCTCCTTGGGCATGCTTTCCAAGACTTTTCGCGGATGAAATTCGCGCAACAGCTTCTTTACAGGTTCGCTGTCAAACGAGACCGATGTCTCGTCTGAAAGTCCGATTGAGTGCGCGCAGTGGTTGCGGACATTTTTTACGAGTTGGAGAGAAATGAACTCGCTGTTTCCGATCACGCCGAATGCGTAGGCGAGCGAGATCATATTGCCGAATGAACTCATCGGTAGGGGATACCGGAAAAGGGGTTCTGCCTGTTGAAGTACCGAATCTACGATTGTCGAGCGGAGTAGCCGGAATAGGAGGCCTTCCAGATAGGCCCCAGCGAGAATCGCTATCTCGCGATCATTCTTTCCTTCGATCATTCGCTGAATCGTCAGGTTCAGTTGCTCGGTGGTTGCTTCCGCCCTGGGGATTTTTGGCATGGGTTCACATATAACCCCTTTCGATGGAAAGCGAGTTTGAGCGCGGAATGGTTTCGGTAATTGCGCTTGCTCAGTGCCGTACCTTCCCCAACCTGAGATGAAATGAGCGAACAGAAAGGCGGTTGGGACATAGTAGGCATCGGGGAACTCGCGAAAGCGATACCCTCCGAGGCTTGGAATCAGTTGGTTTCAACGGCGTGCCAGACGTTCGAGCGGACGTTGGCACCGCTCACGCAAACGACTTCCGGATTGGGGCGTTGGATTTCAGCGAAATTCGACACCCTCACCGAGTCGGAAAAAATCAATGCGGCAGCCACTTTTCAACGTGCTCGCGAGAAAATTGAAAACTGTGGACGAGAGCCTGCCGCGTCCGTTCAGCCGAAGTTGGTGATCGCTGCGCTAGCTGGAGCAGCTTTGGAGATCGACGAAGACATGCGCGAACTTTGGGCAAATCTTTTGGCGCAAGAATTCACAGCGGGGGGCGTGCATCCGCAGATTCCGCAGATTCTCTCTTCGATGACTCCGGAGGACGCACGAACATTGGTCGAGCTGAACTCGTCGCAAGGCAGCTTTGCCATTTCCAAGATCGCAAAGGCCAAAGGACGCCCCGAAGTCGCTGCATTATTCGGCGTAGCCTCCAGGGGGCCGGAAACGCTCAGTGAGGCCCTCTTGGAGAGCCTTGGTTTGGTGCGCAAAGAAGAGGAGGCGTGGACCATTACCGCGTTAGGGACGGCTTTCCTGGCAGCCGTACAAGGCCCCTCCAGAACGAAATAGTGCTGGCGCAAGTCTCCTCGCCCCGGTGTCGGCAACCTTCGATCTAATCGAAGGTTCAGTAGGGGGCTTGGAATCACTTCCAAGCTTGGGTATCCCCCAGCCGCATGGGAGCAAGAGCGGGCGCGGCAAACCCCTTGCATCGACCAGCTCTTTTGCGACGGGTAGGGCACCATGAATTCGGACGCCGGTTTTGAAATCCATCCGCTGGCAGGCATCTTTTTCTTTCGGTCTGTCTTCCCGCCGGAGGAGTTGAACGATGCCTCTATTTTCCTCACATACACGCACAAGGATGTCGTGGCAGAAGGAGTCTTCAAGCTTCACGCCTGGCGCCATCCTGAGCTGCCGGAGTTCGCGGCGATGAAAGCGACCGCCGATACCTACAAAGATGGTCAACCGGCGGTGCTCACACTTACCTTTGACGCAAGCCGTGCGACGCTCGTCAGAAAAGTGGACTCACTCGATTTCAAATTCCGTGCTGACTTGGGCGAGTTGGAGCCTCCGCAACAGGTGCCTGAGATTTGGGAGGCGGTGCAACGCGAGTTTGCCGCTGCTGCTCGGCAAATCGACCTAAAGGAGCGAGGTCAAGCCACGTAGGTGGTCAAACCTCGCATCTTCGAGAAAATCGAAGTGCGTCCGTCAACTGAGCCGGAAGGAAATGACGGCTTTTGATTCCTTCTTGCGGCGCGAAAGAGGGATGAGAAAGGTGCTCCGAAGGACGTACGGCGTTACGCTGACATACCATGAACTTTGACCAAGCCGGTCGGAATCTTCTCGAAGAGAGCGTCGGATACGAACGCGTCGTACTCAAATTGGCACTCCAAATTCGAGAGGAGTTCAATGGTCTTACGTCTCCGCTAAAGATCGTTCTGAACGATGCTCCGCCTCATGAACTACACCAAGGATTCATGAGCTTTGTTGGAGCAGGGCCACAAATCGCGGTAATCCGCTCTCTTTCTCCTTTGCTCTTCGTGACGGCTTTCAAGCTTCTGGACATGGTTCTTGAGTGGGTGTTGTGGCAAAACGGTCGCAAACCCAAAGGCCCGTTTTGGACGTTTCGGCAAAAGGCGGAGGAATTGGGAAAAGGGGGCTTGGTGTATCCAGACTTCTTGGCGACGGAGCCAAAACTTGAGGCGATTCTTGTCGCTCTTTTTCTTCGTTTTTGGCCCCATCGGAACGCTGTTGTTCATGATTCATGGGGCAAAGAGAGTGACGGCGACCTCTGCTTCGATTTCCTCTATCAGGATCAAAATGACCCCGCGAGGCCGCTGAAACACGTTACCGAAACGCTCACCCTCGAAGATTTGCTGCTGCTGGCGGATTTTGCTGTCCGAATGGGTGAGTATTTGGTCAATCCGGCAAATCAAACGCCTGTTTCGATCGATACGCTGAAGTGGTTGTGCGATAAGCTTCAGTCGTTTCACGGATCGGTCGCGTTCGGAATTGTTCAGCCCCGCCACTTCGAGTTTGTTCGGCGTACTTCCCTCTCAACCGTTGATCTTAAAGCCATACGCGATGAGATCGTGAAACACGCTGGCGCCCAGCCGTTCAGCTTTCACCTCACGATCGAGCAAGTGAATTCACCGGATTCATGGCAGTTGACTGATCTTGATTGCGTGGGCGTGGACATTTTGCGACTCGCCGATTTGGACAGCTTCAAGAGGTAGAAAGAATCGCCTGCTCCGTTTCGGACAGGTTCGGACGGTCGAACTGCGTATTGGTTCGCGAAAACGGCGGCGGTGTGAATTGACCAACGTGTCGTTTTAGTCTGATGAATACGAGAGAAGATGCAATTTTTGCGCGTCATCACGCAGCCGGCCCAACGGATTCGATCCCGTTAGGGCGCCACTTCAGGAAGAGAAGTATAGGTGGACGACAACGCCAGAATCACATTTTCGGACGGTGCCCGCAACGCGGCCCGGCACAAAATTGATTTTCTACCAAGTTGTCGCTGACTCTGCATGGGGTCATGCGACGAGACGGACGCGATGCTGAACGGCATCATTGCGCGGATCAGCCATACTCCGGAGAAGTTTCGATCGTGGCAATACTCGACATCCGGTTGGCGGTTGCGCGACAAATAGTCCGCAGTGTCGACATTTCCTTTCGAATTAAACAGCCTGGCGTTGAAGTGAAATTAATTCGCCTTGTTATTGACTAACACACCGTAAGAGTTGCAGCATAATAGGTACCCAAAGATGAACCGGATATATCAAGGACGCGTGTCCCGCGCGGAGATCATCGATGAAAAAAGCAACGTCGTGTCGGCGCCGGATTGGAATTGGGAATCTGCCCTATGGGATCATCACGCGCTGTTTCAGGATGCAGTAAATTATTATGTCGTATGCCTGCTGGCGCTCGCTCAACCGGGTAATGCCGTCTATGCCATCCGGGCAAAACTAGACGCGAAGAATGAAATTGGGGGGGATGACGAATTGATGGTATGGCGTTCCTTCTCTCGACGCGGGGCTCGACGTCGAGGGCTCCGCGATTCTGTGGGACCGTATCTCTGCCCAGGAAAAGAGGACGCGACCCCGGAGGATTGTTTCGAGGCCGTGCTCGCAGGAAATGAGTGTGCGAAGAGTGATGAGGGAAAGAAGCAACTCGATGCAGGACTCAAACAACTTCTTGGTGAATGCACCGGTGCGGCGGGCTGCAAACAAGCGGCTCCGGTGTTTCTGCCACGTCTCACCACGCCAGCTTATTTGGGGAGCTATGGTGAGGATGCGACGACGCTAGCCCGCGAAGATGAAGCGGCACGTCTTCCTTTCATCGTCCATGACGTGGCCATATGCCCCGACTCTCCCGCGCTTGATGCGTTCGGGGTTCATTCCATCGCGCTCCCCAATGAAAAGAAGCCGAAATTCATCGGTGCGGAAGCGCTAAAAAAGCTGCGCGGCATGGTATCTGAGTGGAGGGAAAGGCAGCCGGCGACGGTACACGACTGGCTGCGGCTGGAGGCTGCGATTGGCAAACTGCCAGAGGATTTCGAGATGCCAGGGTACGCCGCGACCAGCGCGAAAAACGAGGTGAAATTCCGGCTCTTCGCGATGTTTCTCCTACGCTACGTCGAGCGTTCGGATTTCACGCTTGAGCTTCTCCGTGCGACGACAAAGAAGCCTGCGCCGGAAGAGAAACCTCCGGTAGCGAAGCCGGTGGCGGCGGGGCTTGGTGATCCCATTCGAGTGGCACGAGGAAAGCGGGGCTATGTCTTCCGTGCGTTCACCAGCTTGCCGTGTTGGGGCGGAAATGCCACCGGGACGCCGGAGTGGATCAAGTTCGACTTCGCGGCGTTTGAGGAGGCGCTCAAGGCCTTGCATCAAGTAGACTCAAAATCCGAAGAGCGGAGGAAAGCGCGTGAGCAGAAGCAGGCGCAGCACGACTACCAGCGCGGAAAATCGAAGAAGTGGAAGGGCGGAAGTGGGGGTGAAGATGAGCGTGGGCCGGATATCCTGGGGGGTGATCCGCGCATCGCGCGGCTGGAGTATCTCGTGGATGTTGAGTTGCGGGAGGAATACGAGATGAGCGAAGGCGTCTCGGTGAAATACGGTCTTCAGCCGCGCACCATTCGTGGCTTCCGCGATCTTCGGAAAAAGTGGCACGATGCCCTAGCCGAAGGAGAGAGATTCAGCGAGGCGGCGCGTGCACGGCTGCTGGGTAAGCTGCGTGACTATCAAAGGGAAAATGCGAATACGATCGGCAGCGTGCGCATCTTCGAAGAACTGCTGAAAGAGGAGAACTGGATCATCTGGCGCGAGCCGACTGCGGAGCAGTTGCGCGAATGGTGGGGCGCGGCCAAGCTGCCGGACGACGCAGAGTTTGCCAAAGACCCGCTCCAGGCCCTGACTGACGAACGGGAACTCATTGAGGAGATTGAGCGGCTGAAGGGGCCGATCCGTTTTACTCCTGCCGATCCGGAGCACTCGCGGCGCCAGTTCTATTTCTCCGACGTAACGGCTCTGGAAAAAAAAGGCCGCCTCCGGCACGATCGGCAGACGCTCGAAACCGAAGTGGCCGTGGGGTTGGACGGGAAGTGGGAACGCAATTGGGTGCGAATTGAATTCACCGCCCCAAGGTTGCTGCGCGACCAGCTGAACAATGTCGGCGGCGCCGATGCCGCCTGGCAGCAGGCCATGATGGCCGCGCTGGGCTTGAAGACCGGGCTGATGAAAAACGGCAAGGCCTCGACCTTCGCCGATTGCGCTGCCGTGGCGCTGATGCCCGACGTCCTTTCCACTGGCCAGCGGCGCATTCTCCTCAATTTTCCACTTACTCTCGACGGTGAGGCTATCGCGGCGCAGCTCGGCAAGGTCGCGCGATGGGATGCGTTGCAATTCGGCGGGGCGGACAAGGAGTCCTATTGGCTGCGTTGGCCGCCGACGTGGATTGACGAAAAGAAGGCGCGAAAGAAAGCGCCGCCCGCACCGTGGTGGAGGGGACGCGAGCCGTGGCGGTGCCTTTCGGTCGATCTCGGCCAGCGTGATGCAGGCGCTTTTGCCCTGCTCGAAGCGACCCCTGGAAGTGCGCCTAAAGTGCAGAGTCGCAAGCTCGGTATGGCAGGGAGCGTGACGTGGTGGGCTACCGTCCGGGGTACAGGGATGCTGCGACTGCCAGGAGAGAATGCCTTAGTCATGCGCGACGGTGAGCTGCGTGAAGAGCTTTACGGTGAACGGGGGCGGCTGGCGAGTGATGCAGAGTGGGAGGAAGCGCGCGATATTTGCGGATGCCTTGGTCTGAGTGCCGACGAGATCATCGGCAAGGAGCGTACGCGGTACTCGTTTCCTGAATTGAACGACCAACTGCTCTTCGCCCTCCGCCGCGCGCAATCGCGACTGGCCCGCTTGCAAAGCTGGAGTTGCCTGGCGCATGAGGATACGAAGCCAGTGCGGCGCGACCGGATTGTCCAGCAGATCACCGAGGCGGAGGATGACCCATTGAAATTGAAGCCGCTTGTCGAGCAGCAGCAGTGGGTGCGTATCGCCGGGGTGCTCTGTGAGGTTTTGAAGAAGGATCGCGCCAGGATCGCCGTGGAATTGGGTCGGATTGCCAACCGCGTCCAGCCTCTGCGCGGGAGGGATTGGGAGTGGGCGAAGCGCGACGACGCCAATCACTGTCATGTCCTGCGCCAGACTCCGCGTGGGTCGAACGATCGAAAACCACTGCTCGCCGGGCAGCGTGGGCTTTCTCTACGGCGCATCGAGCAACTTGAATCGCTGCGCCAGCGCTGCCAGTCGCTTAATCGTGCGCTGACCCAGGAGCCCGGGACGCCCTCGAAGCTCGGCCGCAGCCGACGCGGTATCGAGTTGCCCGACCCCTGTCCGGAATTGCTCGATCGGTTGGAGGCGTTGAAGGAACAGCGGGTCAACCAGACCGCGCATCTCATCCTCGCGCAGGCGCTCGGCGTGCGGCTCAAAGCGCATTCGCGCAATACGGCGGACCGGATGGAGCGCGATATCCATGGCGAGTACGAACGCCTCCCGGGGCGCGAGCCGGTGGATTTCGTCGTCCTAGAGAATCTCGATCGTTACCTCGCCAGTCAGGGCCGAAGCCGTGGAGAAAATTCGCGGCTGATGAAATGGTGCCACCGGCAAATTCTCGGGAAACTCAAACAACTCTGCGAACCCTATGGTCTGCGGGTGCTGGAAACCCCCGCGGCCTATTCCTCTCAATTTTGCTCGCTTACCGGTGTAGCCGGTTTCCGGGCCGTGGAACTGACGCCGGACAGTGTGAAGGAGCATCGTTGGAAAAAACACCTCGATCGCTTGCGCGAGGAAGCTGAGGGTAAGCGTAAGCTCGACCCCGGAGATCGCGAGGAAAGCGAGCGAGTCCAGGCACTCTTCAATCAGTTGGAGGAGCAGAACGAAGACCTCCTAGACGAGGCAAAAAAAGCCCGCGCCGAGGGCCGCGCTTTTCGGCCGAAGTGGCGAACCTTGCTGGCGCCGATTGCGGGTGGACCGATCTTTGTCCCGATGCACGGCAAGCCTATGCAGGCCGATATCAATGCGGCGATCAATATTGGCCTCCGTGCCATCGCTGCGCCGGATGTGCCCGACATCCACATCCGCATCCGAGCGAAACGCGAAGGCGAGAAGTTTTTCGTGCGAGCCGAAAACGCGCGGGAAAAAGCGCGCTGGCCTGGCAAGCTGCCGGAGATCGTGGTGGAGAAGGACTCCGACCGCAAGAAGCTCCTTGAAGACGCGCACGTGAACTTTTTCGCCGATCCTGGCATTGTTGCTGAATTCGATCACGCCACCATTGACGGCCAAGCCGGCTATTCATGTGGACGAGGGATTTTCGGGACGATCAAGGGCAACGACCGACGCGCGCCAGGCAACTGGCGGCGCACGGAGGAAATCAACCGCGCTCGAATCGCGAAATGGAAGGACGGGAACGATCACATTCCCATGTAAACCCGATGTAAAACCCCATGCCTACACGACGAACCTCTCACCCGCGCGGAGCGCGGAGAACTGACACGAATCAAGCCGAGTTACCCCTCGCAGCGGTCAAAGAGCAGATCGTCGCGGCTCTCGATGCGACACTGAAGCCGGAAGTCGGCGGCTTCGTGACGCCGGCGCCCGCGGTGGAGTCGGGCGCCGCGAGTGGGGTGGTCGACCCATCGGTGCCTTTCAGCGTCGAGCCACCGCCGCCGATGCCAGTGCGGCGGTTGCAGAACTATGCGTTCTGTCCCCGCCAGTTCTATTTCCAGTGGGTAGAGAATGTCTTCCTCGAAAACGCGGACACGGTGGAAGGTTCCGCCGTGCATCGCCAGACGGATAAGCCTTCCGCTTTGCCGGAAGATCCGAAGGAACTGGAACTGCCGGAAGGCGCAAGGCTGCGTAGTCTGGCTCTGGAGAGCGAGGCCCTCGGCCTGACGGGGAAGATCGATGTCTGCGAAGGAACGGGCGAGGGGATCGAAGTGATCGATCACAAAAAAGGCAGCGCCCGGCGAGGTGCGAATGGAGAGCGCCTGGCAAAGGAATACGATGCGGTGCAGGTCGCGGCTTATGCGTTGCTGCTCCGCGAGCAGGGACACACGGTCAATGCCGCTTCCATCTATTATGCGCAGGATCGGAGGCGCGTGCCGGTGGCGCTGAGCGAGGAGCTGCTGACGAGCGTACTGCGGCTTCGGGATGAAGCACGGGCGGTGGCGGAGAGTGGGAAGTGTCCACCGCCGCTGCGCGACGATTCACGATGCTTGCACTGCTCAGCGTATCCCATCTGTCTGCCCAACGAATCGGCGTACTGGGCGGCGCCGGAGGGCAAGGCCCCAGAGTTAAAGGAGCCGCCGCGCCCGCCGGGAGACGATGGGGAGATTATCGTAGTGCAAAAGGCAGGCTACGTCGTGGGGCAGCGTGGTGGGGAGTTTGTCGTGAGCGAGAAGAAGGAGGATTTGCAGAAGTTTCCGCGGCATCAGGTCCGGGCCATCTATCTCTATGGTGCAGTGCAACTGACGGCGCAGGCCACGCAGGCGTGTCTCGAAGATGGAATTGACGTGGCCTATTTCTCTCCGGCCGGCCGTTTCCTTGGCCTGCTACGCGGATTGCCGGCCAGCGGGGTGGATGCCCGGCTGGGGCAGTACCGCATGTTTGGGGAGCCAGGAATCCGCTTGAAGATCGCGAGGGAGGTGATTCGCGCGAAGATTCACAACCAGCGGGTGCTCCTGATGCGCAATGGCGATGCCCCGGACCCGACGCTGCGGCGACTAGCGGATTTGCGTGAACTGACGGAGAAGGCCGGCGATCTCGACACGCTACGCGGCATCGAGGGCACGGCGGCGGCGCAGTATTTCGAGCATTTCGCGACCATGCTCTCCACTCGGGCAGGGGTGGAGTTCACTTTTACAGAGCGCAACCGCCGCCCGCCTCGCGATCCGCTGAACGCGCTGCTTTCGCAAGGCTACAGTATTCTGTCCAAGGAGCTGACAGGGGTCTGCCATACCGTAGGGCTGGATCCCTTCCTCGGCTTCTATCATCAACCGCGCTACGGGCGGCCGGCGTTGGCGCTCGACTTGATGGAGGAATTCCGTCCGCTCGTCGCCGATAGCGTAGCGATCTCGCTGCTGAATCGCGGCGAACTGACTGCGGGACATTTCTCGCGGAGTGCATCGGGCTGTTTCCTGCGTGAGGAAGGGCGAAAGATTTTCTGGGAGGCATGGTTTCGCCGGCTCGATACCGAGATCACGCATCCGCAGTTTGGCTATGCCATGTCTTACCGCCGGATGCTGGAAGTACAGGCGCGGCAGCTCTGGCGCTATGTGCGAGGCGAGGCTGAGCAGTATTTCGGTTTTACGACGCGTTGAACGCCCTCCTCTCATGCGACATCGCATCCTGGTCTGCTACGATATCGGCTCCGATAAGCGGCGCGACAAAGTGGCCAAGGCTTGCGAGAGCTACGGCGCGCGGGTGCAGTTTTCTGTGTTTGAGTGCCCTTTGGATGAAATCCGTCTCCAGCAACTCAAGGCCGAACTGGAGGCGGTCATCAATCGCGACGAGGACCAAGTCCTCTTTGTCTCGCTCGGGCCGGAGAGTGGCGATGCGTCGCTTCGGATCGAGGCCATAGGCCGACCTTACACCGAGCGCTCACGGGTGACGATCCTGTGAAATGACGCTTGCCTCGGTGGCCGGAGAACCTAGGACATGCCTTGGGCAAGTCCCACCGACCACTTTTCCTCCGCCATTGGGAAAGCATGTTCATTGACGTTCGCGAGTGCGGTAATGCGAGATGCGCTCTGAAGACGCGCTCGCCGTTGGCTTTGGAGCAGGCGTCGCCCGCCACTAAGCCCCGTCCAGCGGCAAACTATTTTAGCGACGAAACTCCAGCGCTCGCCAGAGATGCCGTAGCCATCAGCCTAGCAAGTGCTTACGACTGGCGCGGCCGCAGTCGCCGCGAACGAAGTGACCGTGAGGCGGAAATATCCCGCGATCGGCCGGCACTCCCCATTCGGGCCGCAGTCGCCGCGAACGAAGTGACCGTGAGGCGGCGGCGAAGTCGAAGCGTTGCGGCCGGTGGGGAAGCCGCAGTCGCCGCGAACGAAGTGACCGTGAGGCGGTTCACGAGAGGGGATGATGCGAATGCGCCTTTCCTGGCCGCAGTCGCCGCGAACGAAGTGACCGTGAGGCGGGACCTGGCGCAGGAACACCGGGAGCCTTTCACCGCCGCAGTCGCCGCGAACGAAGTGACCGTGAGGCGGTCACGGGTGACCGGGATCTGGTTGCGGCTCATTTGCCGCAGTCGCCGCGAACGAAGTGACCGTGAGGCGGCTGACCAGCGACAGCGCCAACAAGGGCGTCAAACTTGCCGCAGTCGCCGCGAACGAAGTGACCGTGAGGCGGCTTCAAGTCCGCCAGCGTCGGTTTGCCGCCCGGCGCCGCAGTCGCCGCGAACGAAGTGACCGTGAGGCGGCATCGGGCGGCGCAGACCCACCCTGAGATCAAAAAGGCCGCAGTCGCCGCGAACGAAGTGACCGTGAGGCGGTCGCTTCTCATCCTTCTCGCCGCCGCCGCTCGCCTGCCGCAGTCGCCGCGAACGAAGTGACCGTGAGGCGGAATCCTCTCCACAATCGCCTCGGTACCGTCCCCGGCGCCGCAGTCGCCGCGAACGAAGTGACCGTGAGGCGGCTTCCATTGCTTCAGCACGTCCGCGCTCATCGTCGATGCCGCAGTCGCCGCGAACGAAGTGACCGTGAGGCGGTTAAACTGGCGGAGCGTCTTTTGCTCCTCGGCTTCGCCGCAGTCGCCGCGAACGAAGTGACCGTGAGGCGGTCATTCTCATATATGAGGGCAGGGGGGTCGTCGCATTGCCGCAGTCGCCGCGAACGAAGTGACCGTGAGGCGGAACTTGTCGTTGAGCTTGGGGAGTTTGTCGGTGCTGCCGCAGTCGCCGCGAACGAAGTGACCGTGAGGCGGGCGAAGGCTTTCGGGGCCGGGTTGCTCGGGCTCTTGCCGCAGTCGCCGCGAACGAAGTGACCGTGAGGCGGACCCCTCGGGTGCCGACCAAAAGGGCGTGGTCCTCAGCCGCAGTCGCCGCGAACGAAGTGACCGTGAGGCGGGGTAGGGCATTCGGTTTGGCCAAAGGCTCCGCTGGCCGCAGTCGCCGCGAACGAAGTGACCGTGAGGCGGGGTAGGGCATTCGGTTTGGCCAAAGGCTCCGCTGGCCGCAGTCGCCGCGAACGAAGTGACCGTGAGGCGGAGATCGCACACCACCAGGTGCGGCGTGAGCGCTGGGCCGCAGTCGCCGCGAACGAAGTGACCGTGAGGCGGTTTCAGACGTAATGGGGAACGGGTTGCAAGTCGGCGCCGCAGTCGCCGCGAACGAAGTGACCGTGAGGCGGGAAGCCGCGGCCGCCCTGCTGGCCAACGTAAAAAAGGCCGCAGTCGCCGCGAACGAAGTGACCGTGAGGCGGGCCATCGATGCTGACCTCGGGATCGAAGACGAACTGCCGCAGTCGCCGCGAACGAAGTGACCGTGAGGCGGCTGCGCCATCCGCTCGTGCCGGATCCCCGCCCAATGCCGCAGTCGCCGCGAACGAAGTGACCGTGAGGCGGATCAGGAAATGCGTCGGCTGTCGGTCCAGAGGGAAGCCGCAGTCGCCGCGAACGAAGTGACCGTGAGGCGGACGAGCGGGGACCTGAAGGGGATTGGGGCCGTCTGGGCCGCAGTCGCCGCGAACGAAGTGACCGTGAGGCGGTTGCACGAGGCCCGCGAGAGGAAGGACGTTTTCCCGCCGCAGTCGCCGCGAACGAAGTGACCGTGAGGCGGCATTGGTCGCGGCCCTCATCGGATTCGCATTCGGTTGCCGCAGTCGCCGCGAACGAAGTGACCGTGAGGCGGCAAACGGTTGCAGCGGTTGCCTTGGTTAGCTCTTGCGCCGCAGTCGCCGCGAACGAAGTGACCGTGAGGCGGGCCCACCTCTGGGGCAACACCAAGCGCCGGATCGGGCCGCAGTCGCCGCGAACGAAGTGACCGTGAGGCGGGATGCCCTTGGAGCCCAGCGCGCTCGTGATGCCCTGCCGCAGTCGCCGCGAACGAAGTGACCGTGAGGCGGCTGAAAATCGAAGGTGGAGAGATTCATAGCGTTTTGCCGCAGTCGCCGCGAACGAAGTGACCGTGAGGCGGAATCCCAGCATGCGGCGCAAATCCGCCCTGCCCCCGGCCGCAGTCGCCGCGAACGAAGTGACCGTGAGGCGGATGGACCCGGCCATGTTTAACACGTTGAGGCTTCCCGCCGCAGTCGCCGCGAACGAAGTGACCGTGAGGCGGTGCGCATTCGATGGCATCTACTGGTGGATGGTGGGGCCGCAGTCGCCGCGAACGAAGTGACCGTGAGGCGGTTTGCGAAGGGTCTCGATTGCCTTTTCGAGGCGCTGGCCGCAGTCGCCGCGAACGAAGTGACCGTGAGGCGGGCGCCGATGGATAAGCCAGCGCCATACGCATCAGTGCCGCAGTCGCCGCGAACGAAGTGACCGTGAGGCGGAACCTCGCATTATGAACGAACCACAAAATCAGTTGGGCCGCAGTCGCCGCGAACGAAGTGACCGTGAGGCGGCACCAGCGGATGCGCGCGGTATCGAGCAGGAGCTCGCCGCAGTCGCCGCGAACGAAGTGACCGTGAGGCGGCGACAAGCGCGGATTGATAGCCCACGTCTTGAAGCCGCAGTCGCCGCGAACGAAGTGACCGTGAGGCGGAAAGTCAGGTTTCGGGTCATGCCGAGAGCTCGTGGTGCCGCAGTCGCCGCGAACGAAGTGACCGTGAGGCGGAATCTGCTTGGTCAGCTCCATTTTTGCATCCTGCCCAGCCGCAGTCGCCGCGAACGAAGTGACCGTGAGGCGGCCGGAGTTCTCGGGATTGGCCAGCCAGGCGACCCAGCCGCAGTCGCCGCGAACGAAGTGACCGTGAGGCGGAGCTTGTGGCGCAGGAATCGGTCCCCCATCTCGTTGCCGCAGTCGCCGCGAACGAAGTGACCGTGAGGCGGGACCGTGTCCATAACGGGCCGGTCGCTCGTATCGAGCCGCAGTCGCCGCGAACGAAGTGACCGTGAGGCGGGAACCCAGCCGCAACGGCGGCAGCGGACGGATTGGCAGCCGCAGTCGCCGCGAACGAAGTGACCGTGAGGCGGAAGCTGTGGATAACGGGCTAGAAGCAGCGGAGCTGCCGCAGTCGCCGCGAACGAAGTGACCGTGAGGCGGTGCTCGCGGCGAATGGCTCGGATTCGGTCCGGGATGCCGCAGTCGCCGCGAACGAAGTGACCGTGAGGCGGCGTTTAGGGGCTGTGTACTGCGTGCATTGGCAGCGCCGCAGTCGCCGCGAACGAAGTGACCGTGGGGCGGGACGCCCCGCTTTACGTCATCACGCAGACGCGGATGTCCTGCGGGGATATAAAAATCGCGTACCGAAGAAGTTTGATTTTGGATTTGGGGCAGTCTCGCGTCATCATTAAGGCAAACGGCTCTGGGCCTAAAAAATCGGCCTACTGGACCGAATAGATAAACTGATCACCTTGATTCCGAATAACTGCCGCACGGGTAAAGCGCGGCCCGCCTTTCTCGAATGATACCGGAAAACTCCACGAGGTCCCTATTGCCAGCTGAAGAGTTGCGTTTGCAACAGCTCCTCCAAATCCAGTTTTGGCATCGAAAACACTTGGAGGTTGAGCAAGTTGAGGCGGTTCCAGCCGGTGATGCTCACTCGTCCGGGTTGCCCGAAAAATGGGAGCTCACCCGTGGTCTTGAGCTACGTTCGTGGCAAAAGGAGTGTGTGGACCAGTGGTTCACGCGAGGGGGACGGGGAGTCATCAAGGTAGTCACTGGGGCGGGGAAAACCATTCTTGCAATCGCGCTCGTGGAGCGATTGCAGCAAACGCAGGCCGCAGACCTCCGAGTTGCCATCGTGGTTCCGACAATCGTTTTGCTGGAGCAGTGGCGCGAGGAATTGCTCTCTCGGAGCAACCTGCCGGCCAGCGCGATCGGGTTACTGGGCGGTGGTGAAGACGCTGAGTTTAACGAGCGCACGCGTATTATCATCGGAGTGTTGAACTCAGCCTCCCGCAAACTTCCCGATCTCGTGAAGAGCGCAGGCATTGGAAACTCCCTAATCCTTATAGTGGATGAATGCCATCGCGCCGGCTCCGCCGAAATGCAGAAAGTTTTCCGAACCGAGCGCGCCTATTCTTTGGGTCTTTCCGCGACACCGGAGCGCGACAACGACCCGGTTGCGGAAGAAGATTTCTCGCCCGTTCCGTCGGATGAATTCTCGGATCCCACGGAGTTCGAAGACAGTGTGCTGGGGAAAGAACTTGGTCCGGTGATCTTCGAACTGAACTATGCTCAGGCTATTCAATTCGGCGTGCTACCGCCTTTCAGTATTGTGCATTACGGGCTGAGCCTAAAGCCGCTTGAGACCGCGCAATACGAAAAGATCAGCCGGGAAATTAAAAACCTGCGGGATGAGCTTGAGCGGCCGGGACGGAAAGGCTTGGACCTCATCCGATGGTGCCGTTCGAAAGCGGGTGCGAGTAATCCTGCGGCTGGACGCCTGATCGCGCTCACCGCTGAGCGGAAGCGGCTGCTCTTTCGTATGGAAGAGCGGGCCAATGCGGTGATCCGGATTCTTAGGAATGCCTTCGACGAAAACCCCGACACCAAAGCGATCCTCTTCCATGAGAGCATCGATGAAGTGATGCGACTCTTCACTGCACTGGAGCAGCAGGGCTTCGCCGTGGTTGCGGAGCACAGCGTGTTTTCGGACCAAATGCGGGCCGCCTCTCTGCGGCTGTTTCGCCAAGGCACGGCGCGGATCATAGTTTCCGCGCGCTCGTTGATCGAAGGTTTCAACGTTCCCTCTGCGGACCTCGGCATTGTTGTGGCAGCCTCGTCGTCGGTACGGCAGCGCGTCCAGACCCTTGGACGGCTTCTGCGGAAATCCAGGAATCAGGATGGCGTCGAAAAGCACGCCATCCTGCACGTGCTGTACGCCAGCAAGACCGTCGACGAGCTGATCTACGAAAAGGCCGACTGGGAGCACTTTGTCGGCGCGGAGAGGAATCAATACTTTCTCTGGACTGATGTAGACCAGACGCCGCCACAATCCGTAGGCAAAGCGCCTAGGTCGCCCGCTCCCGATGAAACCCAAGTCGACGAAGCCGCGCTCCTACCACGCGAGACTTATCCTGGAAATATCGACCAAGGTCTGGCGTTTACTCGCGACACTCAGGGCACGATCTGCACGGAGGAAAGAAGTTTCATTGAACCGCATCCAGAACTGCTCGCTGTGCTTAAAAATTCACGGAAAGGAGCGGGTCGGTTCCGCATCACCCCACTCCGCAGGTTTGTCATCGAACTTGACAAGACGGATGACGGCTGGCGCGGAGTCTACCTTGGGCGGCTGAGTTCTCCCGTGACCGTCGCTCAATTTTCGATCGAGGAATTGGGCAAGGGCGACTGGAAGCCCGGCGACACCTATCCGCTCGCTTGCGTCACAGGGAAAACCTTTTCCGTGCTCCAGCGGGATCAGCGTCTGATTGCGCTGAAAACAAAAGGCCAAGTGAGGTTTGTCCCGCCGCTAATCGAAGTGTCCAATCCTACCAGTCGGGACCTATTATCTAGGATTCAATCGTTTTTGCGATCGGTTTTTGCCAAAGGGCACCGCATCAGTAAAATCACCGTTACAAAAGAAGGCCACGTGGTCTATGTTTGGGAAAACCAAGCCTATTTCGTCGGCCCCGCACCAGAAGGTCCAGAGGGGTTCGTTTTCGAGACATAGGGTCCCCCTTCATATTATGCCCATCAGCCGCGTTACCCACAAAAGGCTTCCGGTTAGCCCAGGAAGAGACTCAAGGTTTACCATTAGACATAACTCCGAGCAGGCCCAGTGGTGGGTTTACTATGAGCCGGTAGGAGCTGATCCCATTCCCGCGGATGACCCTCACGTAGAATTAGTGGCGAGAGTCAACCGACTCAAAGAAATTGAAGGTAATGCTCCGGGCGGCGGCTTCAGTATCACCGAACACGGGCAGGTCATCGCTCGCACGACCGCAACGAGTGGCCCCCAAGTCGCCTGGCATATTGTGGATGTTGAGGATGGGGATGTGTTCAGCTACACGCAGACGATTACTTTCCTCGGAGGAATTCTCGATCCGAGCGCCGAGCCAGCTCACGGCACGCCTTGGACTGGACCGCTCTGTGGCACTACTTATACTTTTGCTGCGCCGAACGCTCCACGCCCTCCTTCGAATAGCCTCGACGAAATCCGAATTGAGGTGAACGGAATTCCTGTCCAGCTTTCAACCCAAACTGGAATCTCTCCTTACCCTCCCGTAACCGGCGCGCTCGCCACTTTTCTGATGGCACTTCGGCAGCTTCTTCCGGGTGGCGGCCGTTTTCGGGTGAACGAGAAAGGGCGCGCCTTCACTTCGAACGACAATCTTTACATCGGTACTGTCCCACCTCTGCCCGAGTGGTTTAAACCAATCTCGCCCATGGATTAGTAGGGAAGGCTTCCCGCAAAGAAAGAAATACTCACCGCCGGCTACGGCGCAAAAGCCGACGCCGTGATGGTTTTGGCAGCCAGGGCCTCCAGTGTTTTTTGGGCCCGATGCACATGTCGGCAGGTAGGCCAATGAAACCTTCGGGGCCTGACGAAGCCCGTCTTCGATTTAATCGAAGGGTTTCGGACAGTTTCGGACAGTTGAAATGCGTTTGGCTGCGTGAAAACAGCATCGCCCGAAAATGACCCCTGTGTCAAAAAGCCCTGAAAAAAGCGAAGCGAGATGCAGTTTTTGCGCATCTTCGCGAAGGCGGTAAAGCGGATTCGAATCCCGTTAGGGTCACCACTCCAAAGGAGTGGTGGTCGCGCAGCGAATTCGAACGCAGTTCGACTGCAATTGCGCGCAAGCGCATCCACCTTCGCCGCCGGAGGCGCACACCGCAGAGACCATGGGGTCCGCGGGGTCGAATCCCGTTAGGGTCACCACTCCAAAGGAGTGGTGATCGCGCAGTAAATTCGACCGCAGTTTGACTGCCTGCGCGCCGGCGCTCCTTTCCATTTTTTGGGGCGCAAAAACTACAGAGACCGTGAGGCCCGTTGGGGCAATCTGTTCGGGCCGCCAACTGGGCATTTGATCCGAAAAACGCCTTTCGTTTCCTGTTCGGCGACTCACTGAACAGCAGACCCGACTCGGGTGCTCCATCCAAAGCGCCAGCGGCCGGTTCTTCCCGGGTACCCCTTAAAAAAGGCCAGCGTGAAAGGCATATGGTGGCTTGCTTTCGGGGGGCCTCGTTTCTAAACACGCCTCCTTTCTGTTGGCTGGCGACTGTTTGCTGAGGCGAGTCGCTGCGATCGACGGGTAATGCCAGCACGCGTCTTCATCTTTTCGTAGTCCACCTACATGCACAAACGTTCCACGTTCTCTCGCCTCGCTGCTGCCGTTTTCTTGGTGGTGGGTATGGCTAGTTCCGCCCTTTTGGCCCAGACCCCCACTATCACCGCCACCAGGAGCGATGGCACGCCGGCCGCGACGAAGAAGAACCCGGGCGACACGGTGACCTACACCAGCGTGATCTCCAATACTGGCGGGGCCAGTGCCGCGGGAGTGACTTTCACCGATCCGGATGTCAGCGGCGCCGCCGTGCAGTCGAGCACGCTCAAAGTTTCGCCGATCGCGATGGATGACACTTACAGCGGCACCATCGTGTCCGGCGTGGCGATCAATACCGCGACCAGCACCAATTTCAGCGCCACGGCCAACGACTACGTGGGCGTCTACAACAACGCGGCCGGGGTGCTTTCGATTGTCGCTTTTGACGCGGTGAGCGCCCAAGGCGGCACGGTGAGCATGACCACCAGCGGGGCCAACATCGGCAAGTTCACGTACACCTCCGCCGCTGGTTACACCGGAGCGGATAGCTTCACTTACACGATCAGCAATACCGGCTTCACCGCCACCGGCACGGTCAATCTCACCGTCAGCGGCCCGGGAATGTGGTTCGTCGACAATGCCACCGGTAATGACACCACCGGCAAAGGCACGCTGGCCAGTCCCTACAAGACCCTGACCAAGGTCGCCACCGTGGATAACGCCAACAGTCAGCGTATCTTCGTCTTCGCCGGCGCTTACACCGCGGGCCTGACTCTGGAGACCAACGAACACCTTATCGGCCAGGGGGTAATCGGTGCAAATTTTGATACGGTAGTCACCGGCGTCACGGCCGGCGCGGACTCTGCCGCGCGGCCCTCGATTAATGGGACCAAACCGACGATCACCGCTTCGGCTGGCGATGTGATTACGCTCGCCTCCAACAATACCATCCGCGGCGTGAGCATCAACAGCACCGTCGCGGGTTATGGAGTGGCGGGTTCCGCGATTCCCTCCCTGCAACTCGGCAGTTCGGGGGGGGCGTCGGCCTCGGACACGACGATCAATTCCTCATCGGCCAGTTCCGGCTGCGTCTCGCTCACCGGAGCCGCTGGAGGCACGGTCAATATCCTCGCCGTGCTGAGTAATACGGCTACCGCTGGGCGTTCCCTGAACATTTCCAACCGCAACTCCGGCACCATGAGCGTGATCGGAAAGGTGAGTGAAACCGGCGCGGGAATCTTGCTCAGCAGCAACACCGGAGCGACCTTTAACTTTCGCTGCCTGACCCTGGCGACAGGCTCCAATACCGCCTTTTCGGCCACCGGTGGTGGCACGGTCAACGCCACAGCGGGCGACTCCGACGGCATCGACAATGACGGCGATGGCTCCACCGACGAAGTTGATGAAGCCAACACCATCAACAACACGACCGGCGGGGCGGGCATCAATATTGTCAACACCGCGATCGGCGCATCCAACATCGCTTTCCGCAGCGTGACCTCCACCGGGGGCTCAGCCCCGGGCATCAACTTGAATACCACGGGCAGCATCGGTGGTCTGATCATCACGGGCGATAGTGGCGGCTCCAACAACGGCTCCGGGGGCTCGATCACCAACAAGACCGGCACCACCTTGGCGACCGGCACGCCGGGGGTCGTCGCGAACACCACGACCAACCTCAGGCTGGGCTATCTGAACATCTCGGGCTGCAATCACAGCGGCATTTACGGCAACGCCGTCACGGGCTTGGTGCTCACGCGCTGCAACATCAATAGCAATGGCGACCAACTCGTCTCTTTCCCAGACGAAACGGGCGTGGATATCACGAACCTCTCCGGTACCGCGATCGGCGGCGCCAGCCCGACTGCGATCTACAATTGCGTGATCCAGAACAACAAGGAGTACGAACTCCAGATCACCAACGACTCCGGCACGCTGACCGATTTTCAGGTCAACAACTCCACGATCTCCAGCAACAATGCGGACACGGTCAATCCGCACGGTAGCCTGTTCAATTTCCTGGGGTCTGGGACGGCAGTGATGACCGCGAATGTGGTGGGCAGCACCTTCACCGGCAATGCCAAGACGCCCGGCGGAACCACGGCCACCGGCGTGAATTGCGACGTCAGCGGCACCGGTACGATGACCGCCAACGTCAGCACCTGCACCCTTTCCAACAACAACATCGGGTTGAACGTCTCGGCTTCCGGCGGCGGCACGCTGACATTCGACGTGCATGACAATCCCTCCGTCACCGTCAACCGTTCACATGGTCTGCAATGTTACTTGGCCTCCGACGCGACCGGACAGGTGAATGGCAAATTCCGCAACAACGTCGTCGGCACCCTCGGCACCGCCGGTTCCGGCTCGGACATTGGTTTCGGCATTCGCATCCAAAACGAAGCGGTCTCCAGCGCAAATCCGCTCAACCTCCTCGTCTCGGGCAACACCGTTCAGGAGACCGGCAACTTCAATTCGCTCAACGTCAACACGGGCCTGGCTACTATCGCCAGCACCAGGACGACGAACGTTACGATCACGAACAACGCGTTCAAGAACAGCGCTGCGCGTGCGATCACGATCCAGCAGAACAACAACACCAACACGACGGCCGCGGGGACGATCCACGCCAACATCGCCAGCAATACCTTCTCGGGTATCGCGGGGCAGGCCGCGGACGGCACGGAGATCCGGCTGCGCCAACTGGCGGGCAATGGAGGTGTATTCAAGCTCACCCAGACCAGTGACACCAACCTGGCCTCAGTAAACAGCCTCACGCTGGCGGACCTGTCCATCGCCGGAACGATCACTTACAATCAGGGTGCCGCACCGACGCCTCCGCTGCTCTTTGCCCCGGGCGGTGTGGAGAAGGCCGGGCTGCCGGTCTCTATCGCTCAGCCGTCCATTGCGGAAGACGCTTCGGTGCCGGCCCACCCGCAGGTGGAAGTTAAAGCCCCGACTCCATCTTCTCCGACAGCCCGGGAAGTCGGCCAGCTCACCCAGGAGCAGCTCACCTCCCTCGTGGCTACGGCCCGGCAACGCTGGACCGCCACCGGTCTGACCGCCGATCAGGAAACGCTGCTCGATACCCTCACTTTCGAAGTCGCGAACCTCGATGGTTTGCGCCTCGGTGAAGCCGACGGCCGCCACATCCGCGTGGACGCCGACGCCGGCGGCAGCGGGTGGTTTGTCGGAGCCAGCGACACTCACTTCGACCTCGTTTCCTCTCCTACTCGCCTTTACACCCGCCCCACGGCGGCGCCGGCTGGGCGCCTGGATTTGCTGACCGCCATCCTGCACGAAATGGGTCACGTGCTGGGGCTGGAGGATTCCTATCTCCAGCAGGATCGCGACAGCCTCATGTACGGCTTCCTCACCACGGGTGAGCGCCGCCTTCCGACCGTGAATCAGGCCTTGGGCGCGGTGCCGCATGAGCACGATAGCGCGCCCCATTTTCTGACTGGCTCGATCAACATCGGTGTCCTCCCGCCCGGCAAGTCGGTCACCATCACCTACGATGTGCTCGTTAACAATCCGGCGACCACCAGTACCCTCAGCAGCCAGGGCACGGTTTCGGGCAGCAACTTCAGCAACGTGCTCACGGACGACCTGGTCACCGCTGGCGATCCGCTCCTGTCGGGGGCGGCTGATCCGACGGTCACGCTGATCGATCAGCCGGATGTCACGGTCGCGGTTTCCGGCTCTCCAGTGGCCGAAGACAGCGGCAGCGCGATGACCTACACCTTCACCCGCCAGGGAGCGACCACGGCGGCGTTGACGGCGAACTTCACGACCACCAGCAGCACGGCGACGCCGGGCACGGATTTCACCGTGGCTTCGGGCACCGGCACGGTTGCTTATACGGCAGGCACCGGTTTGGGTACGATCACGATTCCGGTGGGTGCCAGCACCGCGACGCTCACGGTGACTCCGGTCACCGACACCGCCGTGGAGTCGAATGAAACGGTGGTCGTCAATGTGGCCACGGGCACCGGGTACGATGTGGGTACACCGGGCTCCGCCACCGGCACGATCAATAACGACGACACCAGCATCACGATCGATGCCTTGCCGGACACCACGTTGTTTGAAGATCAGACCGCCAACTTCAGCTACACCTTCCGCCGCACCGGCGTGACGACCGGCACCACCACGGTAAATTTCTCCGTCGGCGGCACAGCCATTTTTGGTACCGACTACTCGCAAAGCGGGGCCACGACGTTCACTAGCACCACCGGCACGGTGACGTTCAATCCGGGCGACACTACCAAAACCATCACGTTCGATCCCACCGCCGACAACGCGGTGGAAGGCAGCGAGACGATCACCCTCACGGTGATCGTGGGTACGGGTTATTCCATTGGTTCTCCCTCCAGCCAGACCGCGACCATCATCGACGACGACGTGAATGTTTCCGTCTCCGTCAATCCGGCCAGCGTGAGCGAAGACAGCGGCACTGGCATGGTTTACACCTTCACCCGCGGTGGCGGCTCGACCGCCAACGCCCTGACCGTGAATGTGCAGGTCGGTGGCTCGGCCGGGCGGACGGGTGACTACAACCCGAGCGGCTTCAATACGTTCGATACCTCGACGGGCGTAGCCTCGATCGTCTTCGCCGGCGGTTCGGCGACCAAGACGGTCACCATTACCCCCACGTCCGACACGACTGCCGAACCGGATGAGACAGTCATCCTCGCTGTCGCAGCCAATGGCGCCGCGGCCGCTACCGGCGGTTACACCGCGGGCAGCCCGAGTTCTGCCACCGGCACGATCTTGACGGACGAAACCCCGACCGTGACCAGCGTTAATCCGGCCACCGGCCCGACGTCCGGCGGAACGAGCGTGACGATCACGGGGACGAATTTCACCGGCGCGACCGGCGTCACGTTTGATGGCATCGCCGCGACGAGCGTGGCGGTGACCAACACCACGACGATCACTTGCACCACCCCGGCTCATGCGGCCGGTGCGGTGAGTGTGGTGGTGACGAATCCGGCTGGCTTCAACACCGCCAACTCGCTCTTCACCTACGCCACGCCGATCAACGCGACGGTCACGGGCGACACGGCCCTGGGCACGGATGGTGTCACTACGATTGGCCACTACAATCTGTTGAATCCCAGCGGTTCGCTGACGCTCGACGGGAGTTATGTCTTTGCCGGGAGCCTCATCGTCGAAGCCGGCCCGCCGGCGGTGACGGCCAATGATGCCCAAGGGATCTGGGGCAAGACCGACCCCTCTGACACCTTCCGGCTGCTGGCCCGCAGCGGGAACATCGCCCCGGGAACTGGAAACGCGCTCTTCAATTCGTTTGCCAGCAATCCATTCCTGACCCAGGACGACGATGTCACGTTCCTGGGCGCATTGCGTGTGGGCACGGGGGCACCCACCGTCACCACCAGCAACGACACCGGGATCTGGACAACCATTGGCGTGTTGGGCGCCAATCCCCAACCGGCTTTGGCGGCGCGCGAAGGTAGCGCTCTCCAACCTCCGTCAAATACGGTCCTGACGAGGTTTGGTGCAGCGGGAGTGGCCGCATCGGGGACCGGAGCCGGGCGAATCCTGACCTTCAACGGCATTCAGTCGAACGGCAAATCCGGACTCTTCGTCATGACGATGAGTACTAGCGGGACGCCGCAGGCCGCAGTGAACACGGCAGTGGAAGGAAGCGCCACCCCGGGTGCCGGCGGGGATCTTTGGGACAGCTTTGTTTCCAGCTCGCAGGAGCCCACCCGCATGGATGCCAGTGGCAACTACGCTTGGGCTGGCCGGGTGACTCCCAGTGGCAAAACGGGGGTATTTTATGCGCCCCTCACCACTGGCAACGCAGCGAAAATCGCCATCGCCGGAGACGCCGCGCCGGGTACCACCACGACTTTCCAAAGTGTCGATTCGATCGTGATGGGAGGCGTCAACAATATCTCCTTCCACGGGCTGCTCGCAGCGACTGGCGACAACGCCAGCGGCTTGCGCGATGAGGGGATCTGGCGTGGAACCGCCCCCTCTCTCGCCAGCTTTACCCTGGTCCTCCGCCGTGGCGACACAGGGATCGCGGGAGTGACGGGTAGTGACAAAGTGGGCCGGATTTCCGGCGGGTGGATGACCACCACCAACCGCGGCGCCTGGCTCGGCGAACTCGATGCCGGCGGCGACGGCACCAGCATCCCCGCACCGGGCGATGTGCAGGCGATCTATAGCGACCTTGCCGGCACCATGACGCTGGCCGTAAAACAAGGGGACGTCGCGCCAGGCATGCCGGGCGCCACCTTTGCCACCCTCGACGTTCCGGCGGTGGGCGGGACCAATCAAATGGCGTTCATCGGCACCGCGCAAGGCGGTGGGCGGACGGCAGGCAATAACAAGGGACTCTGGCGGAGCGCGAATAACGGCGGCGCACTGACGCTCGTGCTGCACACCGGCTCCCCGCTGGCGACGGCCCAGGGTACCAAGATCATCAGCGATATCAGCTTTTCCAATGGCGGCGCCGTGCGTTCGAGTCTGACCCAACGGGTGATGGACAGTACGGGCCGAATGCTGGCGCGCGTCTTGTTTACCGACGGTGGCAGCGGAGAAGTTTTCGTCGGGACGGCGGACGACGCCAGCAGTGTCGCCATCACCGTGACCAATCCCGCGACCACGTCGGGGACCAAGGGTACGCCCTTCAGCCAGACCTTCACCCAGAGCGGCGGTACGGCGCCGATCATCTTCACGACCGCCAGCCGGCTGCCGCTGGGCTTGAGCCTGGCCACCAATGGCACCCTGTCGGGCACTCCGACGCAGAGCGGCACATTTAGCATCAACGTAGCCGCTACCGACGCCAATGGCGCCACCGGCCTGGGCTCCGCCTACACGCTGGTCATCAACTCCGCCACGGCGCCCGAGATGGATGTCCGCGGGAACAGCACCAGCATCGCCAGCGGCGATACAGTGCCGTCCTCGACCGACCACACGGACTTCGGCTCCATCGCCGTCGCCGGCGGCACGGTCGTGCGCACCTTCACCATCGCCAATACCGGGTCCGCCGCGCTGCAGCTGACGGGCACCCCGCGGGTCGTGATCAGCGGGACGAACGCGGCGGATTTCGCCGTCACCGCAGCCCCCTCCTCTCCCATCGCCGCGTCTGGCTCGACGACTTTCCAAATCACCTTCGATCCCAGCGTCGGCGGTCTCCGCACCGCAACAGTCACGATCGATAACGACGACGGAGACGAGTATTCCTACACCTTCGCGATCCAGGGAACGGGCACGCTCCCGACTGGACCCGAAATCGCCGTTTATCGTTCGGAAGGCAGCTTCCGCGTGGATGGTGGCACGTTCTGGCAGGATAATCCGACGGTGGTCAGCGCCGTCGAGGAAGCCTCCCTCCTCTTTGGCGGGGCTGCGATCGAATATTCGACCTCGATCAATGCGACCACTGTTTCCCAAACCGCCTGGCACTCTGTCTGGGGTATAAGGGGCGGCGTGGAACGAGCCGATGATTACCAGCTTGGCACCACCTATAACACCGGCGTGGCCGGGAGCAGTTCCTCCGCCTATGTGAGCGACAACGCCACCGGAGCGGCCTTCACGAACTATGCGTGGCGGCTTGTGAGTGCGCATATCTTCCAGGCAATCGCGACGGGCAGCACCACTGCGACCCGGACCTTCGCGATCAAAAACCAGGGAGCCAGTCCGCTGACGATCACGAGTTCAACCCTGACCGGCGGCAACGCCGGCGACTTCATCCTCGATACCACCGGGATGCTCACCAGCATTCCCGCCGGTGCGACCACCACGTTCACAGTCGCCTTCCGCCCCACGCAGTTTGGCACGCGCCAGACGACCCTGCGCATCGTCAACAACGACGCCGATGAGGCGACCACCGATATCACCCTCACTGGCACGGGCTTCGGCCCGGAAATCGACGTCACCGGCAACTCCGTGTCGATTACCAATGGCGACACGACTCCTGCCGCGGTGGACGACACCGACTTCGGCAGTACGGCCGTGGCCGGTGGGACTATCGTGCGGACCTTCACGATCGCGAACCTCGGAGACGGGGGGCTGAATCTCACGGGTACACCCAGGGTCACGGTCAGCGGGACGAACGCCGCGGATTTCAGCGTCACGACGCAACCCGCCGCAGCCGTTGGCACGGGGGGCGGTACCACCACCTTCCAGGTCACCTTCGATCCCTCGACGGGTGGGCTGCGCACGGCGACCCTGAACATCGCCAACAACGATGCCGACGAGAATCCGTACACGTTTAGCATCCAGGGCACCGGGATCCCGCAGCCGACGATCACCTCGATTTCGCCGACCGCTGGTCCCACTGGGGGCGGCACGAGCGTGATCATCACCGGGATCAATTTCACCGGAACCACGGGTGCCGCAGGCGTGAAATTCGGTGCGACCAACGCCACCGGTTACACCGTCAACAGCGCGACCCAGATCACCGCGACTGCACCGCCAGGCACGGGCACAGTGGACATCACTGTGACGAACGCAGGCGGCACTAGCGCGACTTCGGCTGCTGACCAGTTCACTTATGTAGCGGCACCAACCGTCACCAGCATCTCGCCCACCGCGGGCCCGACCTCGGGCGGCACGACGGTAACCATCACTGGCACTAACCTCAGCGGCGCCACTGCGGTGACTTTCGGGGGAACGGCGGCGACTGGTTTCACGGTCAATAGCGCGACCCAAATCACGGCGACCTCCCCCGCGGGCACCGGCACGGTTGACGTCCGGGTCACCACCGCTGGAGGAACCAGTGCGACTTCGGCCGCGGATCAATTCACTTACGTGGCGGCTCCGACCGTCACGAGTATTTCACCGACCGCCGGCCCGACTGCGGGCGGTAC